>JGI24158J21664_10008522_pt1 | contig 13648 bp, 11 predicted proteins | sample Ectturendosymbi3_FD_21664 | JGI IMG/M metagenome (IMG submission 21664) | reverse complement strand
CTTCAGTTGCAGTAACTAATGGAAGTAGCTTTTCTTTTTTAACGACATGCAGTTATTTAATGTTACATTACATCAAAATTCCAAAGTTGGTTCTTTGCGACATATATACAAAAACAAAATTTTACAATATTTATGTAGTAACTGTCAACAAACATAGTCATACTATCAATGACCAAAACAGTTACTGCTGTTTTGGAAATATTTTCATTTCTGGCAATGGTTAATTAAATGCAGTGTTGTACTAATTTTAACCTCCTAAACATGATGCTCCATTTTGTACTGCCTTTTCATTGTTCAGCATCTTTCAACTTTCAACCCAAAAAAGCAAAAACAGTGCTTGAAACACTGTAGGCAGTTCTCTTACATTCAGTGTTCTGTTCTTATTGCTTTGTTATTTTAACATTCTTTTTTATTCATGGCACTGTGTCTATTCATTGTAAACAGTGTTTACTATGCTAAGAAGTTAGGCTAATCAAGTATTGAAATTGCTGCAATTTCAAAAATTCTAACTTAGAAATCCTGATTTTCAAGGTTTTGAAAAGAAGGTAAGGCATAAAATACATCATAGCTTTGATAATGAAGCAGAATACAAGATTTAAAAAATTTGGAAATATCGGCATCGACCTCAAAAAAGCCATATCGGTCGATCTCTACTAACAAGGTTTTAAATGAATGACAAACTTTGTGAATTATTAGAATAAGTAATAAAATCTTGTGAAAATACGAAGTGCACATTTTAATTCAAATAGCATCTCTTTGTTTTCGTGCTTATCCAATGTTTTGGGATGTTGCGAGTGCGCGAGAATGAGATTTCACTGCGCAGTTGCGCATCTTGTGAGGAAACACTGATTGCAGTTGCAGCCTTCGGCTTCTCTCACATTCAGATTGTCACCCCGAGGACGTCGTCCTGTGCTCGCATCCACTGACCAATACCTCGCATCCACTCACCGATACCTCCACAAGTCAACGCAAAGCAACGACTGGATTCGCGCGTATAGTTCGAGAATTGTGCAAAGTTCATGACAACAACAATAACAGGCATCTCACGTAACTTCCCAAATAAAGTTAAATCCGTCGTTGTTGTTGTTATTATTATTGCAGACTAAGGCCCGTGTCAATCTCTATATCGGCACCTCTCTCTCTCTCTCTCACTAACTGCATGAAACCGCCGCGTGGCCGTATGTACACAGCGCGGCGCACGACCGTAGTAGTGGTAGCGTATAAAAAAAGAACTATGACGAAAAAAATATAGAACATTGGGGGGACGCTTCGCGTCTGTGACGATCGAGAAGTCGTAACGTCCGGTGGCAACAAGGTCCGGAAGCGGCTGGCGTAGCTTGGAACGTCGTTTCCGTTTAAATAACTAAGGGGGATGCGTGTGGGGGAGAGTTCAGACATCCACCACCATCTTCTTGTGGACGTCGAGCGACGACACAACCTGGAATGGTTGGAACTCTCGATTATTTTCAGGCGTTACGTTTCTAAGTGGCGTACATTGCAATAAGCGATCTGGAAGCGTGCCTGGGGAGGGGGGAAACACGTCACATGCAAAGGTTCAACTGGTTACTTGACTGTGCAAGCAGCAACGGTTGAGCCAAGAAAAAGTCAATAGTGGAGGTTCTACGCTTTTAAATATAAACCTCCGTTCTGACCAGAGCCGTCGACAGAAAACCTTCAATACGGGCGGGGGGGGGTTTGCGTTTGTGCAGGGGGCTTGACAATCTAAAATTTGACAAAAACTCCTGATTTGTAGTGTTTGTTATTTCAACTTGGACGGGCTTGAAGTTCCGTTTGGGGGGACTAAGCACACCAAAGCCCCCTGCAGCGACGAGACTGTTTCTGACGAGCGTAAAAACTCCTTTTGCTGTTGGTCAGAAAATCTTTGTCAAACGCGCCATGCATCGCCGGCAAGCGGGGAGGACCGCAACGACGTCAAAACTAGTACGTTGCGGGACGGAGCCTACACGACATAGCGAACAGGACCGGGACATGATGGTTCTTTTCAGTACAACTTTGTACCCCCCAGTTAAGGACCACAACTGCTCCCTGCGCCGCGCGGTTTACTTCGCGGCGAGAATCTGCCTCGCACACCACTGCAGGGCCTTTGCTACGAGGGGGGGGGTTGCGGGCAGTGCCCCCCCAATTTTGTTGTGCCCAGAATGTTTTTTATTAAAACATACATGGTAGCGAAAACAAAAATATTTCCCCCCTAAAATATGTTTTCCCCCCCACCCAGAACCGTCGCCAAAAAGTTTTCAATAGGGAGCTTTAGGTTTGTGCGGGGGGGCTGGCGTTCTAATAATTGACAAAAACTCCACTAAGTTACAGTGTTTTATATTTGAATTTGGGGGCTTGGAGCTTTATTTGGGGAGGCTAAGCCTACCAAACACCCCTGTGGANATGGGACTGTCCCACACCGNAAACCTTGAAACCTGGATACGGGCCTGTGTCACTGGCAGTTCTGTGCGCGAAGCTTTTTTCCTTTTTCGAGACGAAGTTTAAAAGAGAAGCAAATTCCGATTTTCTGGTTCTTCGGTCAGACCTGAACGGGAATCGAACCCATCCTGCAAACTTGAAGAGATGTCGTTCTACTCCATGCATCAGGTTTCGCGACAATACTCAATCAATTCGTCACATGACTATCTTTCCCCACGCCCATTCACGACGACGTCGTCAAGGTGTTGGGCGGAGGCGTTTTTCATTGCTAATAAAAAAACTTAAAATTTGGGACCCAACACGTGTCGCGTAGAAAATGGCAAACTTGCAGAAAAAGTCTATTTTGAATAATACCGATGACCACAAATACCACATTTTCAAACAACCGTTCTCTTACAGCAAAGTAACAATGAAGGCAGCAGACAACACACTTAAACCGACTTCTATTTGTCTTCTGTGCCAATTATTGACGGACGTGAGGTGAGTGATAAATTTTTCACAGAAATGGCGAAATCGTAACCGGCTGACCGAGGACAACTCGTTTCCAGCAAGATTCAAGGCACGCTGCAAGTTGCAGGTAAACCGTCACCGAAATGATGACAATGAACTCTTGCCGTTCTTTTACTGAGATCGGAAGGTTTTTTTTTTCGAAACGCCCAGCAAGATGTTGTTCAGATCGCCAGTGTCAACGTTTTTTTTTAATTCTGATACGACTCGACTTCGAGTTCAATCCTGCTCAGTGGGGGCGAAACATTTTTGGGGGGCCCTAAAACGTATTTGATATTAGGCGAGCAACAGTATTTTGTATGGTACGCCGCTTCTCAAAGCACAAAATGACTACATATGCTAAATTTTTTGGAGGAATGGCCNCCCCCTGGCTACGCCTCTGATGCCTCAACACCATATGATGCCTGTTATGCGTCAACACGCTTCAACACNTCAACACGCTTGCCCAACCTCGGTACCCGCTCGATAGGAACTGAACATTCGATCTGCTTTGCAATACAAACATGTCTCTTGCACAGTTTTATCGTCTCCTCCCAACAAGCCGCCGCCCACGCACCGCTGCATTCGCCAAGATCGAATAACGATTGCTGTTGTTTTTGTCTCCAAGCGGCCAACGCAGCGCGCGCCCGCAGCGTGCGTTAAACGAGGGAGGGCCGGGCTGACCCGCGGAAAATCGATGGCGCGTTCAATAAGATCGCGTCGCAGCTGCCAACTCCTGCACTCGGACAGGATGCAGCCGCTGAAAGCAGGTAGGTGTTGCGCTGACAAGTCGAGAGGCGCGCGCTGGTAGCGCGACGCTGTCAATCATCGCATGCTTGTCGACAGCGTTTTGCTGATTCCGCGAAAGCGGCGCGGATGTGACGTCAATTGCTGATGCCGCGAAAGCGGTGCGGATGTGACGACATAAGTAAGCTTTCGCCGCAAGCGTAGGGTCAGTTTGAGACGACTTCCGGGCTTATTGACAATTATGGTTTGTCGCTGTCGACCTTCGCATCAGAAACGTGGCGAGTTCAACCCCTAATCTTTGAACCGTCGATTTTTGCACCAGAAACAGCGAGTTTGACACTTAACCTTCAACCTTAGCACCAGAAACCTAGCGAGTTCAACACTTAACTTTTGACCTTTCAACCACAAACAGCGAATTCAACAACGAAAGTCAAGTTTTAACCTTCACAAAAGCTTTGAATTTCTGGGTAGTGACGTTGTGAAAACTACGTTGATCTTGGGTTTGCCACAGCCATGAGAAAATAACTAATGAAGCCATGCAAAGTACTTTCACTTGGTTTTGAAAGACGGCCAAAGTAACAACCTACACACCTTTCGATGCAAACTTCCTCAATATGTCATCAAGTGGAAAACCAAACAAGGTTAGACTTACTGCTGAGAATTCGTCAAACGATATTTTGCCGTCGCCATCTTTATCTGCGTAAATAATCGTTTTGTCCACGATCTGCTGGAGCTGTGGATCTTTCAAATTATTCCCGACCATCATTTTCAGCACTTGGAACAGTTCGCCGTTTGAAATAAATCCGTCGTTGTCGATGTCGTAAATGCGGAAAGCGACTGCAAAAAATCAACGAAGAACTAGCGTTGTTTTCATGGGCGTCGGAAGGATCTTTTTCAGGGGAGGGGCAATAGTGGATTTTCCACGGGGGTGGCAACAGTGGTGAAATTTAATTTTACCAACTCCGAAACCGAGAGCAAAACATTTTTCTACTAAAAAAATAAGAGCAAAACACCAAATTTCAAAATCCAGTGGGGCTTGACCCCCCCTGCCCCCCCTCTTCGACGCCCTGTGATTGATTTATGCTTTTCAACAGTGGTTCGTCAGCTTTAAACGGAGTGCTGTGAAGCGGTTATATCAGAAGTTACCGCAGAGAAAGTTGCAAGGTTCAAATGACGCCTCTGAAGCAGAACCTCATGAACCCTTGTAACGTCAGTAAAATAACCATAAGGTTATTCGGGAAACAGAAATGCTGAGGCCTTCGCGTAAACTGCACACTGGCAAACAAAGAACGAACCGTTGACGCACTTACATTTAAGCTTGGACATTTTATCGCCTTTGACGCTGAACTGCGACACGCCTTCGATGAATTCTGAAAGAAAGAACGGGAAAAATCAATAAGCGTGACTTTCAGCCGCAAAGCTGCCGTCTCAACAGCACAGGGCTGCAAATCTGTGGAACGAACGTGAAGGAGCTGCTTATATGCACGACGGGAAAGCGCTTTCCACACAAATCCTGAATTACACCTGTCTTGTTGACCTAGGCCCGCAACCAGGCAAATTGCCCCCTTCCCCGAAATTTTCAAAAACATTTGAAAACGCCAAGAACTTTTTATTTGTTAGGTAAAGGAACAATTTGCAATTATTTTGCCCACCCCGCCCCGAAGATATCAGTTGGACGCAGCCCTGCATTGACCATTGCGTACAGAAGAGTTTCAGTCAACTCCCACCTCGAAAGTCAACTTCTCCGTTTCCGTCTTGATCAAATATCTCGATCACTCTTTGAACGAGTGGGTTTTGTTGCAGTTCGGGCAGCGACATGAACTCTTCCACACTAAGCGACCCTGAGTTGTCGAGGTCGAGCTTTCGAAACCGCTTACCCAGTCTTGCAATCTCGTCTGGGTCAACTGTTTTTTTGCAAAAGAAAAGGTTTTACAAATTCTTTCTGCTTCGGAGACGTCTAGACTTCGATAGCTAGTACTTTAGTCAGGCTTTACTGGCGATAAAAACATAAAAACAGGTAAAAAAAAAAACTGGCCAACGTTTCGATAGTTAGACAACTATCTTCATCAGGGCGAAAGGTTTACTACTGTTTCGGTCATTAAGAACGAAAAGTATCAGTTCACAGTTCTGCTTGAACGTGGACCACGCCGCGACCACACGTCGAGATTTTCGTAAATTAACTCTTCGCTTGCACACGCCATGAACGGATCTGTGGCGTCTTATCGCCTGCGCGGACGTCACAGCCTTGAACGAGACTGATGTTCCGTGAACGAAGTCAGTGAGTCGGATTTTATGCTTTTATATTTTATGGTATACGGACTCCGCTGAACATCACTTTCACGTTGTTTGTTGACAAGCACAATTGAGTCTCATGCTTAAAGTTTTTGTAACTGGCTGACGTCATAAAAGGTCCAGCACTTAATAAAGCAAACAAGGTGGCACTCAGCATCAGGACTGTCTGTGACTTTGGTTGAAACTCATTACATTTTAACTTTGGGTTCAGGACATTGATTGTTATATGACGGCTGCAAAACCTCGCCTTGAATTGACCAGGAATGCAAAAAAAGGGTTTGAAGCCTGATCCATCTTCAAGATTACAAAAATGCAGTGGATCTACTTTATGCCATCAAGCTAAAGTATTTTCATATGTACATAACAACCTTTAGCCTGCTAGTTTTAAAATAGATCTTTTTTGATTACAAATTTTAATTATTCTAATTTGAAATGCAATTTACCAAAGAAATTTTTATGGCAATCGCATCATTAACACAAAGTAAACTGAACTATAGCAGATCAGTAGGAAACTAATAAACAAGAACCTTGAACTTACCCTTCAGAAATTAACCAATCAAGAAGTTTATCTTCTGCAGCAGCAACTTTTGGTCCTATTAAGTTTACCCAAAATTTTCTACAACTACTGGCAAAAAACTAGAAAATGAAATATTTGAAAACATTTTTGTGCAAATGTTTTTGTTTTGCAGTGGAGGCAATGCCAGGTGCAGTGAAAGGCTTCAACAATCTTACAGATCAATTTCTACTGGCCTCTACCTCTTGTTCCTGGGCTTAACTGAAAAGCTTTAAACTTTCATAAGTAGCGATTTCAAGGTTTGTTTATAAGTGCCTGAACTTCTAAATTTACAACCTTTCAACTTTACAACTAAAATCCAAACTAAGTTGCAAGCAACATGGCGTGAAAGAAAACAACTAATCTTGCAGAACTTTCTACAAGCCATGACTCTCAACAGAGGATTTGGGCAATATGGCAAAGAGCAGAACAAAATACACCCACAGGAATCAGAAACCAACTTACAATGTGAACACATCTCCATCGGCATGCTCAGATCGTTTCCCTGGAAAAAATTGCTGTGTTTCAACTGAGTGTATATGCACAGTATTCAGAAAAGCTTTATCACAGTATCAAAAACACATTATTATAGGCTTGCAAAATTGCACATGAAAAAATATTCAGAAGCAAAATCAGGTATTTCTCTACAACAGGGGTCTCCAAACATTTTTGTGCGTGGGCCAAATAAGCTATCACACAACAGTTTGAGGGCCAGACATAAACTGCTAATCCAAAACAAATGAACTTCAAAACATGAACATTGCTTTATAATAAACGTACTTCTATTGAAAAGAACATTGAAATTGCTTCTTTGATTTTAGCATAGTGGGAACATCTGGCCTCAGATGGCATGAACCTAATAGTAACAAAGAACTCAGATTGCAGCAACATATCTGCTAAGGTTAGGCCAGCCTGAAGCATAGTAATATTTAGCCAACTGACATTCATGTCGTTGTCTTTTGTAATGTCATTCTTTTGGGATATGCTACATTCTACCAATCAACAAGTTTTTCACAAATACGTTGTTTCTTCATTATTGCTGAAATGTCTTTGTGGGCTGGATTGGGTCTGTGGGCCTTAGTTTGGAGACCCCTGCTCTACAACTACCACCAAAAGCACAAAATGAACTTCCTGAAAATAACTTACCATTTTGTCTGATGGTTCACAAGCACTTAACACTCAAGCAAAGTTTCCACAAACACAACACTTATCCTAAAAAACAAGTAAGTCGTATTATAAGCAGGCAGTACATATAAGTGATGGGGAAACAAACCTGAAAAGAAACTGTAATCAGTATTTCATTATTTATTCGCCATAGGGAAAACAATAATCTATCTAAAACACTTGGCTACACTGACATGCACACAGTATATATATGTATATCAGTTGTTGCAAGTATTTCCAAAGTACCTTTTGTAAGGTAATATTTTGCAACCCAAATTTTCAATTTGTATATAAAAAATCCTAACATATTTTACGCAGACTTGGTTTTCACTGGATATGTCTTTAGTGACTGCTTGACTTAAATAAAACTTTTAGTTCAACAAGTTACTGCTGAGCAACATTCATTGAACTCATCAAAAATACACAGTTCATGAAACAAGTTAATTCTGATAAGGTTAACACTTTCGGTTCTGGGCTTCCCCAATAATGGGCTGGGTATTGGGCCAATACCACTTAGAAAGATTGAATTAGAAAAGATTGAATTAGAAAGTCATCTGTCTTCACAGTCATAGAATGCAGATCTGCTCGAAAACTTCATTTTTGAAAAGGTGGGTTCACTGTAAAAACCACAGGTTTTTACTAATTAAATACTAATTAATTTAGATTTGATCACTGTTGCTGAGGTTTATGTAGTGCATGTGCATTGTATAAAGCAACATAGGCAGGAATGCGTAAGTGCTGGATTGTTAAAAAGTGCTTTTCATCTGGAACCAAACCAGGCTTTTCAACAGATTAGGAGCCAGTGTACAAGTATATCGTACTTTGAAATAATGTATTGAGCTGCTATTTTCACGCCACTTTGCAACTCGATGACCCACCAGTCGATTGTGCTAGGGAGTTATCCAAACCCTCAAAAGACTCAGTGGGTCTCCTAGTTTGCCCTGATAAAAAATTTTAGGTTTTGGGTTTTTTTGGGTGACATCATGAGTGTGTAACCTGATATTGTATTGTGTAAGGTCTTCACTCCCACACGCAATATGCTAGATTTTAAATATGCATTGCAGTAACAAGGAAAACAGTAAACACAAATACACGAATGAACTCGAGGATATATCTGTGGCAATAGCAGTATACGCTTGATAGTGCACATACACTTACTTTGATGAAACACAAGCTTATAGGACACATGCATGAATGACACTATCATGATTATTATAATGTAATCCTGCGGATGACTTCAAAGTGCATCAATTTATAAAATGCTTGAGGGAGTTGGAGGCTGCCAAGTGCCAGGCGTCATTTCGACTGCAAACCTCCCAAGGATGAAGTTATACTTATATTGTAAAAGGAACAGTGTATAACAGTTAGTAAAAGTATTTTGCTCTCGGTATAAAGTTTGATATGCGCAATTCGTTTATATGGTTTATTGAAGCAAGATGCGTTGTAGGCAAACTCAAGCCATCAGAAATAAATGGTTTAACGTTGTCACATTGAACATTTGCTGTTTTCACATACAGTAAAACTCGGTTAATCCGGATTCGATTTGACTGATGATTTTATCCGTTTTTGGCAAAGACGTAACTTAAAAAAAAACGAAACACAAAAACTTTTCTTAATTGCACACTAGAAGACTTGCCTAGTCTTTTGAGGGTTTGAACAGCTCTCTAGCACAATTGACTGGTGAGTTATGGAGTTGCAAAGACTTGGTCAATATCGACAAATTATACGTTTTAAAGTGAAACTTGGCTGGTTCCAAAGGTGTTTTATTCATAGCACATCTAAAATTTAAGACATGTGAATCTGTCTTCATAACATATATAACTATTATCCTAATTGATGGTTAGTTGTTTATGAAAACAAATTGGTGCATCAACAGTGTTGATATGGTAGGGATTTTTTGTTGTGAAATCCATAACATGGATTCATTAAAATAACGGTAGCATGTTTGTGCATGATTTAGCAACTGACACAGCACATGCTCACAATTGCTTCACAAACTAAGTTTGTGTTAACCTTTTTATTTAAAAAATAGCCTTGAAAATGGCTGATACAAGAACTAAAAATCTCTCAGACCCTAATTTACCAACAGGCATTTCTAAGTGCTGAACAACCACTTCATGCCTACATAGTACACAAACATCAAGTTATATACATGCAAATAGAAAATTTGATAACAATAACGTGTCAACAATTAACCATTAGTTGCAAGTATTTGGAGTCCTAATTATATTTTTACCTGTCCATCACTGTATGCTAAGGGTCTATTGCAATGCATACTGTCACCTGTATTGCAAAATACTACATGTACAATGCTACAGAAAGCTATCAGTGATGTGTATATGAGAAATATTTTTGGACTAAGCTGTGTTTCATAATTACATACTGACTAGATATTGAAGTCTGTCATTGCAATGATACAAATTTACTGTATTTGGCACTGGAGGAATAGAAATAAAAAGGAAAACATATAAACTTGGAAAATTTCTTTACTTCTGACATTAAAACAAAGCTTCCTCATCAATCATGCCATCTTGGTAGAACTAATTTTAGATATAATTTTGGGAGATTTTAAGTAAATAAAATAGCACACAGGGTAATCTATCCACTGCAAACACTGAAAACCTTAATAATACAAATACTGGCTGGCAAATGGAAACTTACATTTATAATCAAATATCACACAAATATTGAAGTGAAGCAACAACCACATGATTAGAAGTGATTGCACAGCATATAAACAACCACATGATGCTGAAAGTGATTGCGCAGTATTCAGTAATTGCAAAAAAACAGTACATAGTTTACAAAACAATATCAAAACCAATTGTTTAACTCATATGTTATACAAGGTTACAAAAGATAGCTGTTTTACATTGTCAGCAAATCTTTATTGCGTTAAAATGATTTCTTTCAAAGCAGTATATTTGGATACGTTGTTTACTTGGAACTTTGCAGACTGTCAAGTTTGATTGTTCCACTACATAGTTTGAATTGCAGATCCTGTATCTTCAAAAACTTTACGTATAACCTTTATACTTTTGTTTCACCATTTTCAAAAGTAAAGGGCAGATTGAGGCATTGTGTTTCTGTTTCAAGGCCAAGGATTTACAAACAGAAAAACTGTTACAGCCAGTTGGAAAATAAACCAAAAACAAATTGTATCTTCTTTTCATCCATACTTTTTCTCTGTGCATTTGGTAGACCAGGTACTGTTGCTTATGTTAACATAAAACAACCAATGTTTCTAGAAAAAGTTGGTAACTGGTAGCCAGAAAGAGCACTAGATAAAATTGCATGTAATTTAACAAGTTCAACTTCAGCATGGGTATCTTATTCCTCTTTTATAAACAAATGCGTATTATTTGCATTTGACAAGGCACACATCCTAATTGCTCAAAGTGCTGTTCTTGCTTACATGGGAAGCCAAAAAGACCAGCACACAAGAAGGATATATGATGTTACTCCCTGATAATGAACAAAAACTCATAAAATTCCACATAACATAACATGCTTCTGCAACACAAACCATATTTATAGTTCTGAAAATAGTTAATATGCAATTCTAGCTAAAGGATTTGGGGAACCAATGTAGAGATGCTTGTGGTTTCATTCTATGTTGGGTTTAATGTATCCCAAAAGCTATAAACAGTGAGGGCAGGTTAGTGGTTGTAAGAGCAGCATTCTTGTCTCCCAAATAAACAGCCTGGAATTTTAGGTTGCTAAGTTAAAGCAAGGGTGTTGTAAGACTCACACCACTGAAAGTTTGTATGATATGTTTCTTCGAATAGCTTTTCAGGAATACCAATGATACACAAAGTAATAAGATCACATGCTGAACAGTAAAGCCTGCTGTTGTTAACAAGGTGTGATTGGGGTGGTGCTGGAATAACAGCATTTTTTTCGATCGAGACATTTTGATCATTTTTTGCTGAGACATGTTGGTCACTTTCAGTCATTTGTCTCACAGCTGTATTAAAACTCACTGTATCAGTGTTCAGTAGCTTATATTTTCAGACATTCTGACTGAAATGACTTAATTTTTTTCAGTCATTTCAAAAACATTTCAGTCTATTACTGAAAAAACTGATTTAAAAAAGCATACAAATTGTTTCCTATCAAAACATCAAATGTCCTGATTGAATAGGTAACTTGATGCAGGCGAACACTTATATTCCTAGGGATGTAACGCAAGATTGGTAACCAATGTTGTAGGCAATGTGAAGGCTTTTAATACCAAACTGTGTACCTGCACCACAACTGGAAAGAATCCATTAGCATACAATAGGCATTAAACTGATAGCTTTTAACTGCAGTAGAGCACTGGCAATGGTGCTTCTTAGCTTGTAATAAAATGATTTTTTCACTTGCCTTTGAGTCTCATTTTCATCCCTCAATGAGGCATGAAGTAATACACCAAATACTTGACTTAATCAGCCAACTTAACTCTTATAATATTAGTTTTTATTACAGACTTGTTGTCCATATCACAGACGCAATCACACAACACAAGAGCACAAAAAATGGTTAGCCATACAGTGGCGCATTACAGAATCAGTTTTTGCACATGACCAATACTGATAGGAGCAAAACACTTTAACAGCACCCCAACTGTAGCATCATTCACCCATCATAATGCAGGGATCCNGTAGTGTGAGAGAAATGAAGACATTCTAACATAAGAACTTTGAGGCAAACAGCTAACAAAGAAAAAGTGAAAGATAAGTAAATGGGCGTGCACATTGTTGCTCAGAGGTATGCAAACTGTTCCGATCAAGGTTTCAAATGTTTTCAATGCATTTATCATGAAATTGACAACAAATTAATTTTCCTGAATTTTAAAGCAGGATGTGGTAATTAGCATTTAACAGTCATATTCTTATTTTTTCTAAGTTTTTATATATATACTTGGTTTGCACAAATTGCACACACATTTTTTTATACACAAAAGCAATACTAATGAGACGTGAACACCAAACCAATGCACCAACAACTACAGTTGGTCGCCATCATACAGGAGTGTTGAATGATTAAGGAAAAATGAAGATTTGTAAAAAGCATCAGACATCTGAAGCGATTATGTCATTCAGGGAAACAACTGGTTCAGCTGACACTTTTTAGGTGGAAAACATGGTTGCCTTGTTATATACATTTAAACACAATTTCTTGTGCAGCAGCATAATCACAACAAACATTCAGAAGACATTGAAGACCAATGTTGCTAGGAACTAGGAACAACCACATAAATCATCAGAAAGTAGGTGGTCCACAAAAGTATTGTCCATAGCACATCCCACTCTGGCTGTGCCCAGCTGTACTGAAAAGCTCAGGGGAAACAGCAATGTTTTGTACAAGAATAATTTTAAGTTAACACTAAGCAATGACATACAATGCAGAGTCCACCCGCTTTTCAACAGTTCTCACTTGCTTCCCAACTCAAACATGAGCAGTTCATACTCATTTTTGATATTATGAAGCACACTTTTGATATTACGAAGCACACAAGAATGAAAACTATCTACAAAATCATGGTCATTCTTAAACAATGCATGTTGCAATAAAGGGTGAATAATTCTGTTGAGCACTTATTACCTTTCTTGACACATCACAACTGCTAACACTTTGGTGTCCGGCTGCTTTCGGGGATTTTTGGAAAAAAAAACGCCTAAACGCACGTGGCTTTGCGCGGGAATATCTCCGCTCCTGTACAGGTAACGGACATGGTTGAAGTGTCAAAAGACACGGCAAGTCTTCTAGTCTGCACTCGAAAAAAAATTTTTTGCTTGGGGGTTGCGTTTTTTTTGTGAGTGACGTCATAAGTGGAGGACTTTTAGGCCACCTTGGCCCACTTTGCCTGGCCCTGGCGCCAACCGTTAGATAGTAGTATTTCGCTGAAGTTTTTACTGGAAACTAGGCTACAATCCGAGTCTTTTGATACTTTGGATGACCTGCTAAGGTTTCGGGTTCAAAAAT
>JGI24158J21664_10008521_pt1 | contig 13649 bp, 10 predicted proteins | sample Ectturendosymbi3_FD_21664 | JGI IMG/M metagenome (IMG submission 21664) | reverse complement strand
GGCTTGGGCAGAGTTAGCTGATTTTTTCGCTTTGTCTTCGTCTTGGCCACGCAGATCTATTTGTCAGGTGTTGGTGTCGATCATTTTGAAAGGATGCACCAAAGCTACATTCACAAATAGCTACTGGTCTGCGGAGAAGGTCATCTAGGTTTTCGAAATTATTGAAAGCATTTTTGCTCGGATTCATTTCAGTTTTCCTGTCAAAGCTAATAAGTTATTTTGAAAATGAAAAAAACACTGTTTTGATAATTCATTTTGCTTTCCAGAGAAACATGAATCTTCGGAAGGTCGCCAAACGCAATGACATCATTGATCCAGTGACGTTCAAATACATTCCGTGGGAGGAAAGAACTGAGCACGATGATGGTTACTCCTCTGACGGAAGTGACGTGAAGCTTCCAGTGCTAAAAGTGCTATATACCTTATAAAAATAGTATTGAACCTTTGTACGGACACAACAACTCATTAGATAAACATTACGTTTTTCTTTGTGTTCGATCCCGAAACACGATATTTTTGTAGACGATTACGTGTCTTTAAGGTGGATTTTCACAGTTGAAAAAGGAAAGAGTGAGTAAATTTTGCCCTGCAAGCAAATTAAATTATCATCTTTCTGTATCTTGGTAAGAACACAATGCAAAACAGACTTTTTGTCGTAAAATTGTGATGTGAGATTGAAAAATTATTTTTTAAATAATTTGCAACGAAACGAAAAGGAAATGGCCACCAATGTTAGTTGAACGCATTACCCTTTAGTTAGCGTAACAAGAGCTTGATTTTGTTATAAAGAAGCCCGGATAGATCTTTGGTCATCTTTTCTATCCCTCGTTCTCCTACGGTTTACCACTGTCGCATTCTCAGTCACCAATGTATTCTTCAGACATACATGAAATGAGTTACCATACACTTTAATGTTGGAAATCGTCTATTTTTGTGATTAATGTGTTCTTTTTCTTGTCACAAAAAAGTTTCTAGGCACCTCACTCCCTGACCCATGTGCCATGGACTCATCAGTTAAACTTCGAAATTTCTTCACGTTTGAAAATAAGGAAAAGTTTTTTGACTGGGCCAAATCAATTCAAGTTAAGCAAAAACTGTACTTGTGCTGCTGTGACATAACGTGTTTTCCATCATCAGATGAGTCAAGCTCGAGAAACCAGCAAATTGATGGAGGTCGTTGAAAAGTACAAACAGAATTCTTTCCTCCCTGAGGAGAAAACCATTGGAATTCCACCTTCTGATATCGCAGATTACTACGACAAGTAAGATTTTTTTCCAATCCAAAAACTAGTATAACACTCATTCCAAACGAGTCCTGTGAAGGAACTTGCTTCAGTAATTGTAACCCATAGGATCTGGGGATCTCTTATGGATCTCTGCTGGGTGTTTGATTCATGTGATAGAAAAACGGAGAAGTGAAAAATTTTGAATTGGGTGTACCTTGGTGTGATGGACACTATAAATACAATTAAATTGGCGACCGTACAAGAGCACATTTTGTTGTAGTAAAACACGCTTGCTTGCATTATAAGTTCACTAATCTGCTGGTCGTGTATGGTTAAAATCTTAAGGCACAGGTAGCAAAAAATATCGTTTAGTACACAAACGATTCTCTGGTCCAGTACGATTTAGGGCTGCAAAAATAATGTTCTTCTTTCCCTTCCAAAGTGAATTCCGAAATTCAAGCTCTCTTTTGCCTTAATTACTTTCCAATATTTTTGTCAGATAGCAAAGTTTTCCAAATATAGGATGTTGTTGGTATGCATCCTAAGAGAATGCGAGATAATGATACAGAAGTTGTTTGATTTGCTGCTGAAACCTACTCTAACTGTTTTCTAACATCCATGAGGACATCGCAGGTCATTAGTCATTACATGTTACCAAGGGCGTACGCAAGGAATAGGGGTTAAAACCTCCCCTTGAGTTTGATAAGTTACAAAAACTTTATTGTCTGGGCAAAGGAGATTATTTGTTTTCGTGTACGTTTGCTTGTTAATTTGTCGACTTAAAGCAAATACCACGTAATGAATTTGCATGCAAATTTCAAGGAACATTGTAAATGGACCAAAAAGAAATAATTAGCTTTTGGTGGGAATCTGGGTTAACGTCTGCATTCAGGAACCATCTTACCACTTTTTGCAGACCTTTCACCAACTACGCATGTTTTTATTTTGTCTGCTGTGGCTGATCAGTGCATGCTCTGACCACATTGGCTGCATTGCCAATTTCTGTAGCATGGTAGAACTGTTGCACGAGCTCAAAAACAGCAGTTGTTAACATAGAAGCATTCTGGCATTTGACAAGGTCTCAGCAGGGAAAAAAGAAAACTAAAAGTTTTCTGGACTTCTATGCATAACAAAAAAAACGAAAGTTTTCGTGCGTAGCCTACTTCATGCGTATTCTCAATTCTTGTGTTGTTTAGCAAGATTCAATCTTGTAAACCGAGGTGTGCGCCAGCCAGTCCAGCCGCACACTTATGCTCGACTGCTCGTATTCGATGAGACATTAGCGTAGCCTGATTTTGCAATAGCAAATTGCCCTGACGTAGTGATGAGTGTGTTTTACTCCCCCGTTTTAACGCGCAACCTAATCTTTTTGCAGTTATGAACTGCTATATCGTAATGTTGGGTGTATTCATAGGTGTCGGAGCAGGCAAATATTTGGGAGTACTAAAGATTATTTCTCGAATTTCCCCAAACGTGCCCAAAATGTTTTCAGGCAACTCTTTGTGTATTTCCTCCCACACAATCATTTTTGGGATGACCTCCATAAAAAAATTCTTCATGTGATACTCCTTACGTTGGGCGTCAATTTTTCAAAATCAAACAACGTTGGGCGTCATTTTTATCTTTAATTTCATTTAGTTTGCCCAGAATTTCAGGTATTTTGCGAACACTTTCATAGATTTTGCCCAGGTTTTCACAGATTTTGCCCGGATTTTCGATGAATCAAAACTTTTGGGGGTGCGCTTGCACCCCCTTCACTCCCACCTCCTACACCACTTGGTGTATCTTCCTCCGATATCCAACTTAGAGCGCTATTAGTTTATGTTTAGTGAATAAGGAGAGTGCGTGTAGAAGAATATGCATATTGTGTCAACAAACTTCGCCAAAACGTTGGTTTGGAAACATGAATATGACGTCAAATTATGACGTCACAAACAGCGCATACCAAATACAAATGACCACCGTATGCCACGGAATGAAAATCCCCTATGAAAATTTTCTGCGTACGCCACTGCATTTTACTTTCTTATCTGTAGGGAGAACATCAACGTCGCACAAAGCGGGTGTTTCCTGATTTAACACTTGCAAGTGGTAAGAGAAGAAAATGACGTGGTACCTCCCCGTAGGGAATGTATGGCGTTTCGGTTAATTCCACGTATACACTCCAGAAATAGCAGACCGATTTTTTGCAGGACGTATGAAATTCAAAATCTTTTATCAATTTTGAACAGTAAATACACGAATCGTTTGTGTGCATGTCTGGAAGCGTTGCATGGCGGGTGACCTACACCTTAAATCAGGGATGGGAAACCGAATTACTATCGCGGGCCGCATGAATTGTGGAATATCGCTGGCGGGCCGTAAAAAGTAGTTACATTATCTTTAACTTCTACTTTTATCTTCCAAAGGAAAGTGAGGAGAAAAAAACAATGTCAAGTAGCGAGAGAGACTTCTCTTTACTTACTGTATACATGTCTGCTTGTCATGGAATTTTGTTTTGACGCGATGTTGTGTTTTGACGTGGGTAACAAAAATTCTGATGCGGGCCGTATTAAATGCTCGCGCGGGCCGCATTTGGTCCACGGGCCGCAGGTTCTCCACCCCTGCCTTAAAGCAACACTTATCCAGACGCTTTAGCGAATGAAGTGAAAACGATGACGCGCATTGTAATGTTTGCATTTTGCAAGCAGAAAAAAGCACTGAGTGTGCTAAACTTTATACCTAAGTCAAGCATTATTGTTATCTGAACAATGCCTAATTCTAATTTTTCAACTTGGTTTTACAATACGCTTGCTTTTTCTCTAGCTATTTTTCTAAAGAACAGCTCATAAACTGAATTACTTTAAAATGTGCAAAAACATTTTCCTTTAATCACTCATTCTGCAAATGTTTTCAAGGTGCTAACAATCATTACTCAAAGTACTCTTCTTTATTGGGGATAATCAAAACACTGTCAAGCATAGCAAGTACAGCCACAGAAGGGCAGAGGGATTTTGTACAAAGGACGCAGGGCAGGACTAACAAAAATATGTGTAGTCAGTTCCTAAGAGATCAGTGCTATGAAATACATAGCTAACGAAACCAACTGCCTGAATTATGAATAACGTTCTTTAAACTAAAATTCTTTAAAGTACAGATGAATAAAAAGAACTCGATATTAGAACGGTAACTGTGTGATATCGATGAATTTGACTTATTTTGAAAAACTGGGAAAACATTTTAAAATTGGGCATTTCTTCACGAATTTCACGTTGTGAACGCTACAGTTGTCCTTGAAAAAGTAAGATTTCCGCAAAGTTTATTTTATCGGCAGGTTTTTGTACGATGCACTTTCAACATGCAATTTTTTGGCAACCAGGAGCCACGCCTAAATTTCATATTTGCGGACATAATAAAAAGAAGTTTTTGTGTCAAAGTTATTTTCAATCCAATATTGTTGTGTAGAAAAATATAAGGAAGAAACGCCCTCCGTTTTTTGGCTACAACTTATAACCACGATTTTTCGAAAGCAATAATCTACATTACATACACTCAACCTTCTAAGAAATAGGTGATGTAGAGGTAGGACCCTTAACGAGGCGGCCAATAGAAACGACCTACCCAGATTCACATGAGATAATGCTGTCGGTTGTTCAGAACTTCAGATCACCAAATAACTAATGGAGAATATCGAAGTTGCGTCGCTGCGTTGTGCAAGAGCCTAACACTAGTATTTTACTTGGGAATAAATTGCGCGTAAACAAAACTGGCCAAAGTGTAAATGAAGAAAACGTAAATGGTCAATTTTACATCGACTGCAAATCAATACGGTGCGTTGGTCAGAGTACAGACTATACGCACTCCTACAAACGTTTTATTACTGTGATAAACCTTTGCTTGGTAATAAAGAGTTTTTCAATTAAGACGCGAGAAAAAGACTTAGCTTCAGGAGGCCGGGATAAAATTCAGTAGCATGTGTTGACATTGTATTGGATTACGTACCCACAATAGTTGAACAAACATCGATTCATTCTGTTCTATAGGCTATTAGCCTAATTGCACCAGTCACCATCTGATGGTAAAACAAATAAAGCACCAGGGCTACGATATTCGCAAGGTAAATGGCTTCTGAAAACGGTATTACAACAAATTCAACGCAGCATTAAACTGATGAAGCATCCTAAAATGCTTGGCTTCTTGCTTTGCTGTTACAACTGTTATTTAAACAACTATATGTTGCTTGATATGAGGTTTACAGTTTCAGAGATTTTGTATTGAAGTAATTGGTTGTGTTGGACTTCTGTACTAGTTTTCAAGCAGATCTTTTCAAGAACAGACGGTCTTGTTCAGATATCGATGGAATTTTAGAGACAAAAATAAAAACAAAACTATGCACGGAAGTGGCTTCAATGCCGAGCGAAAGACAACACGTTACAAAAACGATGCTGGCGACAAAGTGGAGCTGCCTCCTCTCGGTTCAAACATTGAACCATCGGCAAAGGAAAAGCTACTAAGGTACCCAGAATGAAACAAAAGCGATTGAAAAAGTGCACACTTTTTCCTACAGAGCATTAGTTAGGCATAAATTAACCTTTTATTCGAGTAAAAGATTGACGTATGCACATGTACTCCATGCCAACGTCATACAACATGTATAGCAATTGCAAAAAATCACTGTATGAGAAATGAGAAGCTTGATGGTTCAGACATGAGTTTACGGCCAATTAACACTTAATAGGTCGAAAAATTTTTCTCCATTCAAAACTTACTTAAGACTTCTAAAAATACGTGCAACACAACTAATTTACACAGTACAGCCTTTATAAGCTAAGTATGTAAAGCTCAACTCTAACATACGTTTGCGGTCACGTTAAACTTGTATAGTAAATTGAAACTGCACCGTTGATGATGTTTTTCAAAACAAATAACCATCAATCTCATTGCTCTCACAGATACGTGAATGGCTCAGTTCGGCATAAACGGAAAAAACATTTTTTATACCAGGAAAGCAAGAATGCTTTTTACATCAAGTTTAGAGGTGCCGGCAAAAACAAAACGGTTCGCAATGACGGTGAAGTGGCTGGCATGATTAAATTTGAAAAGAAACAGACAAAGACTTCAAGCAGAGGGGAAACTGTTGATCGGTGGACTGCGCGAGTTATCATCAAAAATCCAGAGGAAACTGGCGACAACTCCAGAGTTTCTAACACGAACTCAACATCGTCTGTAGTCATTTTGACGGAAAATCGGTGGCCGCGAAAGACGGGTGTAGCTGAAAGCGAAAGAGAAAGGCTGCAGTTGGAAATGAAGAGAGCAAGACAAGAACAAAACGCCCAACATTTAAGAAGGCAGCGGGAAAAAGCTGCGCGGAGGTCTTTAGAAAAAAGCAAAGATTTTCGACTGAAACATTCTGGGGTAAGACAATGGCGATTTTCAGGTGAATGCATGGGTGAATTCTAGAAACATTTCACCCCTATCGCAAGTGGGTGAACTATAGAACATTTCTTATTTAGTGGGACAAACATTTTGCGAAACCTCGATTAAGCAAAATACAAGTTTCCGTTACTCTTACATTTAAAGTACTAAATCGTATAAACTTCATTGTTATGTAAACTCCGTTGCTAAAATTATAGCAAAGGTTCGTTTCTTTAGTTTTATTGCAAACATTGCTTAAAACACACTTTTTAAGAAATTTCCTCAAGCTTGTTTTCGAAGATTGCTAACGAAATCTTTTATTTTTAGCGACATGCTCCATCCAACTTTTCAGTAGTCGAAACAGCTAAAGTGAAAATGCGCTACGATGTGGAGACATCAACAAAGAAAGGTGTCGTGAGAGAAGCGGAAAAGGACGAAGCAAGCCATCCACCATTAATGTCAACTCACACTCAAACTGCTGGCCTTCTACCAGTCGTCGACACCGATTCCGAAAATAACATTAAAGATTTGCCTCCAAATAATGAATTAACGATCGGCAAGGAACAAGTCAGACGCCTTATTGCTCCACGTTCAACCGGCGAAACACTCAGAGAGCACAGTACTGCGGACAACGAATGCAGTCGGATCCCAAGGTTGTTTCTTAACCGAGGAGTGGTCTTGAAACCAAACGGCGAATCGCGCCAGCGCCACCAACAGCAAGCAAAACTTAAACTTCCAGTGTTGCCAAAACAGGCTCCAATCAAGAGACCACCAGGCGTTGTTGGAGTCCAGAAATCAAGTAATAAAAGTGATATCAGCGAAAACGTTACCAGTGACAATCCTTCAACGGAGCAAAAAGGAGCCACCAGAACGAGGGAAAAGGTCTCTTTGCCAGTCATTTCTGGGGCTGCAACGTCGTGAGTACAGAATGCTTCGTCTCTCGGGATGGTGGTACTGTAACGAAACCTTTCAAAAATGTTATTTGTATTATTTTTATCGTCCAGTCTTTTGCAACATCATTTTTGCCCGCAAATATTTATAGGTACAAGGTTGGAGCTTCATTGTGCATGATGCATCCCAACTGAAACATTGAATAATAAAAGCTGAAAAGAAAGAGTAGCACTTGTAACAAGCAGGAGATTACAACGTGACAAGTGATGTGAAATTGTAGAGTCAGTAACCGCACGGCTACTTATATTTTTTCTACTATTTCAGAATTCCATGAATCGAAGGTGCTCTTGTAAAATTGTGTTTTAAAATAATTGTTTTGTAAAAGTGATTTGTGTCTTGGTCTACTCCATAAACACTCAGAACTTACAGATTCCCTCACAAAGATGCCACAAACTTTACAGAGAAATAAAAACTCCCTCAAGTTTATTAACGCCAAAGCATAAAAAAACTGAAAGATCGAAATATGTCGAAAACAAACTGTACTGCAGTGAAGCTGTTTTTGGCGATACTAAATAGCTAATATCAGCTCTAAAAACCATCCACTTGTAGAGTATTACACAACTTAGTTATTTATAACTATGCAAACATGTTCTCCTATGTCTAAACTTGCAGGAAAAATAAAACTTGCTTTTCATATTTGTTTCTATCGCCCACTTGTGGCCTCAGTGATTTATTCCAAGCCATAGGCTATCAATTCATTTTTAATCTGGAGTATACTTACACCTGTACACCTGTTGTTTTCAAATTCAGTGAGTGCATCACGTTAAACTAAAATAACTAAATCAGCTGCTCACAAATTTTCTTTACACTTATTTCTCCCGGTTTTAAATACACGCCTCTCTGTACTCTTAACGTACAACATTGGGTTAACAATCTATCTCTTCTTACACCTGATCGGTGCCATCAGGGTTGTACAATGAGATCATACCAAACCTATTTTTCACTGTTAGATACCGGTAACCCTTATAACTTTTCACTTTTCTGTGTCAAAATGGCAGAAAAGTTTACGGCAAACGCGAGAATTCAGGCATGCCGTCAACACTACGTAATTATGCCTACAAACAGAAAAACTACGCACCAAATACGTTGCCAACAGCAAATGGTTTATGTTTTTCAACAGTGAGAGAGACGCTGAGGAGAGTTATCGTCCGCAGACACCCTCATCGACTTTTAATTCCGGACAATTGCTGCAACAAGTGATAGAAACAGCTCGCTTCCTGAAAAACACACCAGGGAAAGGCACGGAATTTTTGAGATACAAGGCATGTGGTACATCTTCCAGCCAACTGCATTTTAATTATTATCAAACTTCCTATCATACATTTTCTTGTTTATTTGTATCATAGATGGAGGAACTTTCTTTCACAGTGGGGCGTCTAAAGTCTGACTTGCAAAGTCATTCATAACCAAGAACGTGCCAAATTTTGCTGTACCGGAATCAATGGTGTCATGAGTTTACAACGCCCTGGCAATGGGAGATGTTGTGCCCCCTAGCGCATTGTCACCCATACGGATAGTATGAGTATGGTAATGCTTAAATTTTTAAAATACCGCTTAAATTTTAAAATATTATTTTTGAAATTTTTCTCCAGGGGTAACAGCCATTTTTGCACCCACCACGTGATGAAATTGACCGGAACGCACACACGTAGCAACAATCTTAATTGCTGTTGTTTAATATGTGTCATTATTCATTCAAAATAGTACACAAAAGATTTCAAGATGTGCTTTTTGACACATCTGGTTTTCGGTAGTGGCGGGGCCAGGCCCTCCTGGTAATAGCGGGTGAGTTTCGTCCCCCCAGGCTGCCCTGTTCCTCTATCTATGGCTTGTACACTGGAGTTTTGATGAAATTTTTGCCTTACTTAATTTTTCAAATATTGTGTAGACACCGTGCATGCTTTTACATGTTTTTCACAGCCAAACCTTTTAAAGGAAATAATACTTTATCTGAAAAAGACGGTAGCTGCAAAACAGAAATCAAATTCTTTGTATTCCAGGCAGTTGCGACGTTATAGCAAAATTTCAAGTGTTGTGAAATACAATCGAAAGTATTGTAAAGAGATTTTGCAGCATGGTGAAAACACTTTTTGTCAGTCTTGCTGGTCTCGTGTTTGTTCGACCGTTTAGCTTCATGGAGGCTGATTAGTTCCCACGTTTTGAGATGTCGGTAAATAATCTCCTTTACAAATGAACAGGTGTTTTCTGGGCAATAAAATGCAGTGGAATAGCCAGGAAAGTAACTCTGACATCAGCAAAGAGCAATGTTGGGCTGTCACGAACAACCTGCAGAAAGCGAAACCTGTGAAGTCAGCATATATTTGTTCTCGAGCTGTAGTAAAATTACCTTCTGTCACGCACAGCAAGCTGCAGATTGCTAATAAAGATTGAAATGTTTGCACAAACAGAAAAGGATTTGCCTTTTGTCCTTTTGCTGATGATACATGTGTTAAGTTCGGCTCCTCGTCAAGTGATGCTGTTCAGCACAAGTTTCTACTTGATATTGGCACGCAGTGAAGGACATTTCTTACAAGAGCAATACTACTTTGGTTTCTTTTTGATGGACTTTTCTCCTTGCAGGGATTTTTATAGTTTTAAGTAACGTGGAAACAACCATTTGTTTTGAAAAGTAACATTCAACACAGGGAAGTGGCCAAACCAGGTTTTTAAAATAATGAGGTGCTTTATTCAACTTCTACTTGGTTGCCATTTTAGCTTTTATGACAAGGGAATCCAGGTTTTTAGATCACCCTTCGCTGTGTGGGTCAAGAGGACAATTATATTCAGGTACTATTTCGTAGCAGGCCAGACGCCTGAGTTCGTGTTGTCTCTGTGAGAACGAGTTGTCTCAAAAAGCGGTAAAGATAATGATAACATGTTTGCGATCTTTTCAGGTGATCGAACAACCCGGTCTTTATGCTAGCACGCAGTCATCGTCACGAAAAACAAAAGACACCGACTTTTCCGGGTCTGAACGCAAACCACTGCATCCCCCTCAAGTGAAAAACCGCGGTCAAGGAAAAATTCAAGATTTCGTTGATCAAGAGAAGGCGTTGGTAAAATCAGTGATTGATCATCTGAACGCAGGTGGAACATTTGAATCTGCGCTACACAGTCATGTAAGAGCTTGCCTCGATTCAAAGCAACAGTTGTGTTAAACACTGTTCCGCCAAAGCTAGTGATAAATTCCGTCAAAGCTAATGATAAATACTTGGGTTAGCTGACCTGCAAGAGAACAAAAGTGGGAGTTTTTTAGAACGGTGAAATAATTCAATACAATATGGTAACCTGTGACCAAGAAAAGTACAATTTTGCATGAGCTTACGAAAAAGTTGCAGAATGTTCAACAACTCTAGACTCTATTTTGTTTACGTTGCAGAATCAATCGATGCAACCTGCTACCCTCAAAGCCGCCATGAATTCGGCATTTGCGACAGCGAAAGTGATGGAAGAAAATAAAGCAAATCAGGTTAGTCAAGACCAGGCGCGCAACCAGGGGGGGGGGGCATTTAGGGCATTTTCCCCCCGAAATTTTCAAAACAGTCCACAGAAATTTTGACATATGCAGAAACTTTCAAAGAATAAAGATACAATTTTTGTATTGTAATTATTTTTAAGAAAAGTGTTATTTGAATTTTTCTTTGTCCTCCTGGTTAGTTATCTCCTTACAAGATTTATCTTGAGACAAGCCATCTGAACGAAAATTTCGTAAATGATTGGTATTTAACCACAAATATGCTGGAATTGCCAAAAGTTGGGAGATAGTTTAAAATCTTGGTATTTGTAAGGCATTTTTTATCCCACTTTTTTCTGAAACAGGCCTCATTTTGACCTTATGAAACTTTATAACATTACTGCTGAACCGTGCAAACTGTTCAGATGGCTTGTCTCAAGATAAATCTTGTAAGGAGATAACTAACCAGGAGGACAAAGAAAAATTCTTTCAAAGTGATCAAAGAAATCTTGACATGTTGGTTGTTATTAAAAAAGTTTATAGCCACGTCAAGCCGCTTCTTCTTCTACAACAGTGCTCTTCAATAGAGGTTCCGCAAAACATGTAGTGGGGTTCCGTGAGAGTTTCTCGTTTTTTAGAGGAAATGATTTTTGCTTCAGTATGTTGATGCGTCATTATGAAATTTTTTAGATCACTGTGCCGCATTCAGACGCCAAGTAGGCCAGTGAGTTATACAGGAGGTTGAGTGCAGATAGCGGAACAACAAATATTGGTAGTTTGTGCGTCACTTGTTGTTCATTGTTGTGCAGCTAAGAAGAACGCTATTGTTGCATCACAGTTATACGGTGTTGGCGATGTACAGTTCACAGTAGAGTACAGACCCGTAGCTACGGGGGGCATTCGGGGGCAATGTCCCCCAAATTTATTTTGTTTCCCCCCAAATTTTCTTGTTTCCAGAAACATTTGTTTCAAAAATATAATAAAAACAAAATTCCTGCCCCCCTAAAAATGTATTTTTTCCCTCCAAACCCCAAAACTTGGCTACGGGCCTGGTAGAGTAGGCAGTAGAAAAAGTAGGCTCAGCCTCAAGGCCGAGTCACAGACTATAGCTGCTGTTCAACCTTTGTGGGAATAAAGTGACACAATGTGAAACACAACTTTTTACTATTTAGTCAAGCCAGATGAAGCAAAATAGCATATTTTCATATGCGAAGCGAAATAATAACAACAGCGAAGGTGTGGACGATAGTGAGCAATGCGGTTCAAAAGTAAAAGAGGCGCCTAATCCGAAGCGGACCAAATGTAATTCAGTTACCAAAATTAGAAAATGGGACGACACATATTTCAGATACGGGTCTTTTTGCCGGATGACCAAATTCTAAATGTAGCAGCTAAATTCCAAAAATGTAAGAACAATCGAGTAATTAAATTTCTTGCTCTTTAAGTTCTGTAATAACTGTTCATTTGTTGAATTGTCTAATAATAAAATACTTGATTTTCTTACAAGTAATTCGTGTTTTTTTAATTTTTGTTAATGGGGTTCCATGACAAACGCGAAAGTATATCAGCGGTTCCTCGATGACAAAAGGATTGAAGAGCACTGTTCTATAACATTTTGATTATTTTTGTTTGGGGCAAAACGGTTCACCATTATTAACGTGGTAGGCTACATTTCTTTAAAAAACGTTGTATAGTTCCATTTTCGGTTAGAAACCTGATATTTTAACTAAATTTAGCGTGTGGACTGTTTCACGTTTTATTGTCTTCCTGGGTTGGTACCAGTACCGCGGCTTGGGAAAAAGAGTTTAGCAAAGTGTCATATGAGAGCTAGTCAAGTGTTGAACGCACCTACCTACTACACCACTTTGGCTGCAAATGACGCTTTACCAGACCCTACCTTTTGCAATCAGTGCAAGCCCTGAAAGCCCATAGCCTTTCATAGGTGTAGGAGCAGGCGAAGTTTCAGGGGTGTGAAGGATTTTGCCCAAACTTCTCAAAACTTGCTAGAAAAAACTAAAGAAAATCACCTCAAAAAATGATTGCATTTCATTCCATTTAGGGCGCATTTTTTTTCAAATCAAAGCACTTCAAGCACCATTTTTGCGCAAATTTCCCCCAAGCTTGCCCAAATTTCCCCTAACTTGCCCGAAAAAGAACTGAAAAAATATGATCTCCAAAAAAAGAAACGTCTGCACTTTGATTTCGGGAGCCATTTTTGTAAAATCAAAGCACAAAAAGCGATTTTGCGAAGGTTTTCACACATTTTGCCCAAATTTACACATATTTTGCCACGATTTTAAGGGATTTTTCCCGGATTTTCATCACATCAAAATTTTGGGGGTGGGTTTCCACCCCCTGCACCCCCACCTCCTACACCACTGGCCTTAAATTTGCTTCTAAAAACTTTCATGCAACTCGTGTAGATGTCAGAAAAAGTCATTTTGCCCCATACAAACCTGATCCGTTTTGCCTGAAATGTTAGGATTCAAAGATCCCTCACCCTTGGCGAAGGCCGTCCCTCAAAAACTTGGGATCTTACAGTAGTTTGTGATAGAAATTCCAACACATGCTAGAAGAATAGGGCTAGAACGAATTTGCAAAAACAAGAAGAAAAGTTAGGCAGG
>JGI24158J21664_10008518_pt1 | contig 13653 bp, 13 predicted proteins | sample Ectturendosymbi3_FD_21664 | JGI IMG/M metagenome (IMG submission 21664) | reverse complement strand
ACGCGTGCATTTCCTGTGCACATGCGATAGCGTGTGGAAAATTTCCAGCCAGCCGTGGGTAATGCAATGCTCCTTTGCAGTAGGGTCAATTGCAAACGGGTAGGCTTAACAAACAAGACCAGCAAAATGTTTTCGCTAAAATGAGTAATGATCTGAAGCTGGTTTGTGCGCAGGGGGCGCATTCCAAACGTTTGCAGTTAAAATTGAACTTGAGGAAACTCAGTCTTTCAAACCGACATCCGTGGCTTTACGCATCAGGTAAACACCTGTGCAAATCAAATTCCTTAGAGCTGTCACAAGTAAACACGCCCAGGCGAAGGTCAATCCTTGTCAACTGACGTGACGTCACACACAGACCTTGCGCCTGAAGCATGAGAAAAAGGCAATTGCAAACTCTGCATGAAGTCGGACAGCTTTATGCATGAAGTCGGACGGCAGGGGATGACGTTGTCAAGAACGTAAGCTTGTAAAATGGCAGCTCAGGATGAGAAAAAAGAAACATTTTAATTTAACTGCGGTAATATGCCAAAACGGCATTCAGACACGTAAACGGTTTATCTGAAATCAAATTGGCATCTAAAAGCTTTACACAACTTTGGCGATTGCGGAAAACTCGCTCGATTGTTTCTTGGAAAGTTCGTGAGATCAAATTGGGTGCGGAGTTGCGAAACAAACCAGCGACTTAAACTTTTGGTGAGTTCTCCCCCAAACATAGCCACACAATTAAATTCAGCTAAACTCCAAATTGGAGTAACGCACTTGCGTCTGCCTGAGTGTGATTTAGTTTCGTGATAAAAGGTGTATCTGTTTGATTGTTCCATTTGCGTTCGTTTGTGTTCTTTTGCTCTTTATTGAGTTAAATTCAAAGTGTGCAATTGTGAAATCTCGCATCTTGTGTGTCAGCGTTAAACAGTGTCAGAATCTATTATGCTTTTAATCGCAGTTACTTTGGGAATCGCTTTAATTCGAGAAAGTTAATTTTCGTGTTTCGCTGCCATCGTCTCTCGCGTACTTTATCGACGTAATTGTATAAAAGTCCGGCTGGTCTTTCGTTAAGTCCGGCTGGTCTCGTTAAAGAACTTATTAATCAGAATAAAAGTTGATAAAAACTAATCTTTTTTACTGATTCGTAAGGCTATTTCAGTCCCGTCGCTAACTTATGAACGTCGAGGAGGTCAAACTAAGGGGACCGAGTTTACCCCTGGACATCCATTGGGGCCATTTTGCTTATTCTAAATTTTTGGAAAGACACCCCAGTTATAGTGTGACCGAGGGGGACGTTTTAATTTTTCTAATCGGCCACTTCCCTCGAGAATTAACAGCTATACCATTTACTCCAAAGCCAGAGTCGCTTTTGCTACGAATAGGGGCTTACAATCCAGAAACGAAACAGAGCCAGTGAGACGAGTTGAACAATTCTACCACGTGTTACCCCGTTTCGGTGTTTTTAAGTTGGCCTAAGGCCTCCCACATGAGTTCATAACAAAAAAGCGACAAGCAGAAAAAAAGCGACACTCATAATCGACAATGAAAACAAGACCCATTTCAGTTTGTGAGTGTTTGATTGCGATCTTCAAAATACTTTATTAATCCTTATATCTTTAATAAGCACGAAACATGAGCTTCTTTAATTTTAAATTTTTGTAAGTAAATTTGAGAGGTGGAAAGGGCGGCACTTTTATGGTGGGCCCCGGGCGGCACTCAGCCTCGCTACGCCACTGTCCACAGCTGTCCACTTTGCAGTTCAATCAGCTGTACACCAATGCATTTCACAATGAAACTGTAGCTTTGGCACCTCAAAACGCCTTCGCATCCAGTTAAATATTTTGATGTAATTGTGAGAAAGGATAAATTTATCCAAATCGGAGAGATGCCATAAGGCGCTCAAGAAAGAGTTAACGAATGCAGCGCAAATCGATTTCTGTGTACCTCTTCTGCAAACGAGTTTAATGCCTGAAAAGCAGCTATTTTTCCACTTTCAATTCGATGGATCCACAGCTGCATTTTACCTAACGCGACGTTGTCTTCCTCGCATCTAAAAATAGTTACCTTTTCCGTGTTTTAGGTGGTTCAAACGTATAAAAAAGCACCTACGAATAGCTATTAGGCAATCCACTTGCGTCGTTTTCATTCAGCAAAGTTGTGATTCTGTTCTTTCAACAACGCACCGGTGTCATTGCGTGGGCCACTCTCTCCAGCATCTTTCCTCATAAGTCAACGGATGTTCAAATGGAACAAACGCCCACTATGTACTGTCAAAATCTCGTCACAAAAAGCACTAAATTAACGAATGCGTCAGGGATGGCATTTGATGTGATTGACAGCAGATGAAATATTTTTTGAAACTAATGTCAGATCTTCTTAAATTTCTTTCGCTGGCAGATTTTTTTCGGTGAAAAAGACAATAACTACCTAAACATTTTTGTTTTCCTTTTTCGTGAACTCATAAAACCTTTTTGGTTCTCATCATGGCCGTAGCACCATCGGTACAAATAGACATACAGTTGAGTCCGCGAAAACTGATGTTCCTTAAATAAAGGAATCTACTCTCTTAAATATTTCTCTTCCCGTGGTATGTTTGGCAAGTGGACGGCTAAAAAGAAATTGTTTCACGTAGTCCTCAGTCGCACGGTATCGCACGAACACCACGAACTGTGCATAGCTTCCTAAATCTGTACTCTCGCCCAGCGGTCGAACTCTAAAATAAGATTTCCACTTTGCTTCGCAGCAGCAAAAGTTTGTTTTAGAATATCGACTGAGAGTTATTGGATGCGCCACTTGATGGTTTTGTTTCACAAAAGAACGTAGGTAACTTATTAGCTACGGCATCACTGCACATTAGCCTGGCTATTTTCACGGCTGCAAGTTTGACCAAACTTTCTCCCGCTGCAGAAGGCGCTTTTGCTTTTGTATTTTTCCAAGCAACAGAAAAAGAAGCACGCACTGCTTTACTATGGGTGTAAGTTTTTACTCCAGAAGTAGATGGACGATAAGTACGACTTCACGTCACCTGGTGCTTTCACTCTTCAGAAAGCTCACGTTTTTCATCAACGTATTTTACATATTTTTGCTCAAGATCCCGACGTAGTTTGGCTTGTTTGAGAGATCCGTGAGCAAGGGCTTCTAAGCATAGCACGCACTGTGGTCGGATTTCACCGTTTACCTCGACTGAAATAAACCTAAGTTTCAAGTAATTGTCGTTACATGCAAACTCGTGCTTTCGTTTAGCCATGGTAAACTAAGACGGTAAAAGCAAACACCAGTTTAGATAACAACTTTGCAATTAAGCTGCTGACCACACTACCTAAAAAGTATAAATGCCATATGGAACAGCAAATTTTTGAATTTTTCACGGTGATTAGGTACATTAACCGCTGTACGAACAAAAATGTCGACTGTATAAAATTGATAAAATTATCATTGTTTGAGGGCATTAAAGCAAACTTGTTTGCCCTTAGTGCTTGCGGACTCATCCAGAGCCTTCCGCGGACTCGTGTTGGGAAACACTGATTTAGAACATTCATATTTTTATCCGAGGATAAGGATTTCTTTTTCATGTCTCTGAGTTGAAAAGGTTAGACAAATTTCTCATTTCTTGTGATGTTGTACATTAGTGAACATTTCCATCAGAAAATAAGACAACAATTTCGCATTCCGTCGGCGAATGGACCAGGGCTAAGGTAACTCTTCTCAACGTTGTTGCTCCAGCATCCCAGCCCGGGTCAGCAAGCCGCCTCAAAGAGTGCGACGCGTGATATCAGCTTTTTGCTAAGTGGCTGATGTGTCGGCAATACATGAGCGTTCTGTCCAACATTACTTCGAGGTATTTGGGCTTGGAGTAAAAGGACAGGGTTTCGTTCTTCAAGTTGAACTTCAGCTCACATTTAGCTTCCTTGTTGAGATGGAAGACAGCCGACACCGTTTTTGTAGTGCTGAGCTTTAGCTTACAGGTCTGGAGGTATCCACCTACGGTTGTCACCGCTTTGTTCAGCACTCCTTCCACTGCCTGCCAGTCTCCATCAGCACACATGATCGCTAGGTCGCCAGCACGTGCATACTTTTTAGAGATGGTGGTTGGAAAGTCAGAGATGTAGATGATGAAGAGAAGGGTGCCAGGACAGATCTCTGCGGAACGCCGTTCTTGAGCCGTCGTAACCTGCTGGCGCTGTTGTTGCCGGTGGTAAGAGTGAAGCTGCGATTGCCAACCAGCTCCATGATGATGATGCGGGCCGTGTACCTATCAGGCAGCAATTGCAGCAGCTTGCAGGTGAGGTCGCGATTCCATGCAGTGTCGTAGGCTGCTGTGAGATCAGCAAACACAGCTTCAGCCTTCTAAACGCAATCTTCGATGTCTTGCGTCAATAAGGTGACCTGATCCACGGTCGACCTACCGTGTCGAAAACCCGCTTGTTCCTGTGGTAGCTATATGGGTCGATGATTGGTTCGACACTAGTGTAGATGAGTCTCTTGAGGATCTTGAAGGGGACAGACATTAGAGATATAGGGCTCTTTGAGTCCCCCAAAGGCTTTTCCGGGTTAGGGATCGCAACTATTAGTGCTCTTCTCCGGATTCTGAGGATTTTGGGTTGGCGCATGCAGGAAGTGAGGAAATTGCATAACCAAGATTTGAGAGGTGACCCGGCGTAGAGTATAAACTTTTGGAAAATAGAATCCAAACCCAGAGATTTTCCTGACCCAGGTGCTTGAGGGCGGTAACAAGCATTATGTTGGTTTTCGTCACAATGTTTTCAGCCCCGATGCGAGCACCGCTGACCCAGCTAAGCGAGCACCTGCCCCTAATACGACGTTTGGCGCATGAAATACCCAGGGGTAAAGTCGTCCCATACTGTGACCTAACAGCTGAATTGACGACTTGAAAAAGTGCACTATCAGGCTGATATCACCACATAAATCATTGCCTTCGGGTTTTAAGTTTCTCACTGCACAAGTATTTTATTCGCTCGGGCGCCAAAAAAGTTTTAAGCGCACACAAAAACAAAAGGGAGGTTTTGATTGGGCAAGGACTTCTTTGNTGCTAAATGACATGTGAAACCGTGAATTGGTTTATTTCTGGGTACATGACATTACTTCCTAACTACCCTGAAGCTACCNTAAAGCAAATTGCACCAACTTCCGATATAGACAGAACACCAAACATTACACGCAGTGAAGTTACTGAGTCAATAAACCATCTCAAGAAAGGGAAGGCAGCTGGAATAAATAACATCCCTGTCGAGTTACTGAAAACTGATACCACCACAGTCGACATACTGCACTCGATATGTAACAAGATATGGCAATCGGTTGTATGACCCACGCAATGGACGAAATCTATCATAGTTCCACTACCAAAGAAAGGCGATCTGCAGAACTGCAGCAATTACAGAACTATCTCCCTCATCAGTCATCCCAGTAAAGTCATGCTGCAGATTATCCTCCAGCGCCTCAAACCTCAGATTGAACTCATCCTGGCCGAAGAACAAGCAGGCCACCGCAAGAATCGAAGCACAGCAGAACAGATTAGCCTACTAACCTTAGGATACTAATCGAGAAACACAGAAACCACGACATGCACCTCTACCACAACTTCATAGACTTCAAGAAAGCGTTCGACCGTGTCTGGCACGAGGCCTTACTGCTAACGTTGAAGAAACACAATATTCACACCAACCTAGTGCATCTGATTGGGTCTTTATACGAGAACACAAGTTGCGGGGTTCTAGTAGACAGCAACATGGGCGACTGGTTCCATACAACCACTGGGCAGAGACAGGGGTGTCTGCTATCTTCCTGCCTCTTCAACATTTTCCTCGAACAGATAATGACCGAGACTCTAGAGTCCTTTGAGGGCAACGTGAGGATTGGTGGGCGCAGCATCAACAATCTCCACTTCGCTAATGACATTGACCTGATAGCCGGAAGCATGAAAGAACTCACCGAACTTACTGAGCGACTCAACAAGTCAGCGTCAGCTTTCGGAATGGAGATAAGCGCCGAGAAGAGCAAGATAATGGTCACTCCTGCCACCAACGAAAACAACACAAAATACCCATAACAGTCGATGGCAGTAGACTACAATCCGTAAAAACCTAGGCTCCAATGTCACTGAAGACGGCACATCAGTCCGCGAAGTAAAGACGAGACTTGCCGTAGCCACACAGCACCTTTCAAAACTAAAGAAAATTCGGTCCAGCAAGAACATCTCCATGAAAACAAGGATGAACCTACTTCGATCAGTGGTCATCTCAACCGCTCTTTACGGATGCGAGTTGGACCCTTACCCCTAACCTGGAGAAGAGGATAGCAGCATTCGAGATGCTGTGTTTCCGCAGATTACTCCAGATTCCCTACACCGCGAACCGCACCAACATCTCAGTAACACAAGAGGTCACCTCCATGATCGGCGAATTCGAACCGCTGATACAAATCGTCAGACGCCGTAAATTACAGTGGTTTGGGCACGTATCCAGACACACGGACTCTCTCGCAAACACTATAATGCAAGGATCTTTATCAGGTGAACGAACTCGAGGTCGTCCAAACACCAGCTGGATTGACAAAATTCACTCATGGACTGGCTTGAGCCACGAACATTGTTTAAGAAACTGTTGGGACCGGAATAACTGGCAAACGATCGAGCATGCTGCTAAAGCGCCCCAACGGCCATTGGGTATGGGAATGAACTGAACTGACATTACTTTCTTTCGCCTGCCTAAACCATCAACATCTGTTTCGTAGAGCTTTCAGAAATGCTGGGACGAATTACTTTCATGTGTGTACGGTCCTGGTCCATCGTCGACCAGTTCGCCGTCCATTAATGCCTGCGTGGCCCTCGGCTACGCTAATTTTAGGCCAAATGTTTTTGTTGCTGGTAAGAGGATATCAATGGAGATGTTGGTAGGGGTGGAGCTGCATGCATGATGCCCAGTAGCATTAAAAAGATTTGTAGCTTTTTCAAAAAACGGAAATGTGCAAGAAAAATATTTATCGTTTTTTTAACGTTAAGCGACTTGAATAAGACATCAAATCGCGCTGCAACCCACACTTCTTATAAAATGCATGAAAACTGAAATGTTTTACTGTAAGAATGATATGCACGTGTGACCAATGCGATTCAGCATTTTGTGCATTGCAACTGACAGCTCTGATAAAGCCCAATTGATGTGTTCTACTATAATGCTGTGCTTGTTTGCATCCAAATACGATATTAATGGAAGCAGGCTGAACTACAGTACGTGCGTGTCCAGCAACAAATTTAAGTATATTAAAACAGTATGTACTCATCTGCAAGGACAAAGCGTGATTAGCGTTGCTCTCAAAACACCTTTAGAAATAAGATTGGGAATCTGTATATATAAAACGTCACTTCTGCATCGACCCGATGACTATCTTGGTTTCACACCAAGCTGCCCCCCACATTTTACAACAAAATTGCGCCCATGCTTGTTACAACACTACTGCGGAGTAGGGCGCCAATTCCTAAATTGGTCGAGTCTAGGTAAAATGCGAAAGCATTGTGGCATGACACGCCATCAATCAAACGGATAAAGCAAAGTTCGATCACTCATTCACAGAGTAAAATGCGATTACAGTGTTCAAGGAATAGGGATGATTTTACTCCAAAATCCTTCTACTATTTATGCCAGGGGTTCCCAACCTTTCTCTGACCACGCACCCCTTTAGCATTTCGACAGATGAGCATGTACCCCTAAAATTTCTTATGGCAAAAGGCTGAATGAAATAAAAATATAAATTATATATTTTTAGAGCAAGAAAGGTAGACTCCGTTTTCATGTCTAAAAGTTGATATATTGCTGCTGTACAATAAATGAGATAGGCAAATCTACCCCAGGGGTACTGTACCCCAGGTTGGTAACCCCTGATGTATGCTCTCGTTCATCCACACCATTCGTATCGGTTAACCTGCTGGAGTAACGCCTCTCAATCGTCACTAAAACATTTCGAAACTTTCCAAATAAGGGTGTCCGCAAAGTCTGGGTACATAGGGGTTTTCACTATCTATGTGAAAATATGGTTTGTGGTAAGCTCATGTGCTGGGACCATTCTTATTTGATGAACATGACTCGTCTGAACATGCTGAGAGACAAATTAATGCCTCAAATTGAGCGCCTAAGCGAAGGACTTGCGGACTGGATGGGCCCCAGGCCATTTTGCTACAGGATGGGCCCCAGGCCATTTTGCTACAGCTGTTAGAGATTGGCTGAATGACAATTCATCACTGGATTGGAAGAAGAGGTCATGTAGAGTGGTCCCCTCGTTCACCAAACCTTTCTCCCCTTGTTTTTTTGGGGGGCATGTTAAAAGAGAAAGTGCACTCCATGAATATTACAGATTTAGACCACATGGAGAACGCATTACCAGTCAATGTGCTGAAACGGACGGCAATGCAGACCTATTCCATCCAGTTCACTTAAATTTTGCAAAGCGCATCCAGTTATACATTGAAAATGATGGAAATCACGTTGAAAATATTATTTATCAACATTAAAATTAAATAAAATTGTTTTGTTGTAAACAGTAGACCTATGTGTTTTTTATCAAGTATTGTTGCAACTACTCCGCTGGCGTTGCGCTGGAATACGCGGTTCACCACGAACGGAATGTGCGCAAAGAAAAACACTAGCTATAAGTGGCGCGAACGAGCAATAATGGAGGATCGTGGTGCGTGATTTCTATTGTTGCTTGCTGCCACAGTGCAAAGCTTTGCGCACATGCCGCTCTGGCTTTTCGATCGCAACAGTACCCAGACTTCATACACACCTTGTACAATCGTTTGACTGATGGCCTACAGTTCTCAGCAGACGATCTAGGACAGTTCGGCGATGGTGATCGCAAATGTGTTATATGAAAAAAGTGTGTTTTTGAAATGCTTCAACGGTTAGACTACAAAGGTGGCTTGCTTAACCTTCACCCAGTGATGAGATTCGACCCGTTTGCAAGAACCTGTTCTTGGAATTTCTTTATCCCGAGAACCGGTTGTTGGCATGGTTTGCCTCTGGAGATTGTGATAATGAGAGAACGTGTTGTTAGCCAGCCCTGTAGTGAGAGAACCTGTTTTTGAAAAATTTGAATCCCACCACTGCCTAAACCAAAACGTTTTTAAAAAGTACATAAAAAGTGCTCCGATCGAAAGTGTCATGTCTTAATTGATTTGTCGCCAAAACGTCCATCACCGAACTGTCCCATTGCGGTCAGCAGACTCCAGCATCAGGTTTGTGCAAGTCGCTTCAAATTTTGATCGACTATTTTTAGCAGCTCAGAAAAACGTATTGTCTCGCTCCTTCCACATTGAACAAGCCCACTGCGCCTTCTTCAACCATTGGCGTAACTAGAGCTTTGAATAAAGGGGCGGAAACTTAAACGAATCGGGCCCACTAGGCAACAATCGGAAAAAAGTTGAGAAATGATAGTGATTCCGGACGTGGGTGTCTATACTAAAAACCGAAATCACCGGAAAACACTACGAAAAATGCAAAAAAACAACCTACTGAAAACCACAAGAATACTAAATCCCGGTTTTAAATTTAACTTGCAGGTTCGCTCCCCTTTCCCCGTCCATAGGTGTAGAAGCACGAAAATTTTTGGGGGTGCGAAGAGTTTTTGCCGAAATTTCCCCAAAATAGTCCATACGTCAATCGGTATTACCCAAAGGTGATCTCAATGAAAATGACCTCCAAAAAAAACGATTGCATTTCGTTGGGCCCACTTTTTCAAATGAAGGCACTTCAAGCACCATTTTTGCCTAAATTTTACCAAGACTTGCCCAAATTTCCCCTCACTTTCCCGAAAAGAGGTAAATTAAAACATGACCTCCAAAAAAACGTCTGCAGTTTCATTTTGGGTGCCATTTTTCTAAAATCAAAAGAGCATACGGCAATTTTGCGGAAGTACACACATTTTGTGGGGTGCGGTTGCGCCCCCTGCACCCCCGACTCCTATACCAGTGTCCCCGTCACTTTCGCCACAGTCCTCAACTTCTCCGTTCCAAAAATTTCAACGACCAGGTTTCGACCTGAAAACGGAATTCGGACATGAGACGCGTTAAAAGCAAACAAATTAATGACGTAGTTCTTTTGGACAAATGAATGGCATAAAAAGGTGTTAACGCTTATGCCTCCAACTGAAATCTGTACTGGAAGATATCGAAGCTATAGCTGAAGATAGACAATGTTCTTTGTTTCATCACCAAACTTGGAATGTCAAAGTTTCGGTCTCCATTTGACTTTGAAGAAGCAGAATTATTCATTGATCGTAACAGTTCTTTTTTATAGCAAACAGTTTGGAAAAGAAACTTGCAGTTGCATCTGTATGTTCTAGTTTCTAAAGTCATGTCTTTTTCTGTAGATTAATAAAGTTTTGAAAAGAACACACACAGACGTGTGTCGTTTTTCGATGTTTATACCTGAAATTTGATGATGAAACCTGAAAAGTTTGATGTTGAAATGACTGATCCCAGTGGCATCACTGGGAATGAGTGATGCCTAGTTTACATTGTAGTAGCAGTCTGGAAGCGCAGGTATTGTACACAGGGCCCCGACGTAGGAAAGTGCCGACCCCCACCCACCACCACTACCACCACTTTCATCCGTCTGATGGTTACTTGCTATTCCTTATTTTCACCCAAAGTACCGCCCCGGGGCATTGCCCCCCGCCCTCCCCCTTGTCGGGTTCCTGATTGCACATACAATACTTGCCCTTCCAGACAGCTTCTACAGTTTATTCGTGGCATCTTTCAACAAAAAGCACTAGTGTTTTTTGTTTTAGCTGCTTGTAAGACAACTTACGCTCGAGTGCGGAAGTAAATGCAATATGCTACCGACTACTCCCTGCCCTGCACAATCAAACTGTCAGGATTTCTGGCCCATTTCTTGATTTAACATAGGCCTGCACAACTCAGAAAGCTTGAAAGGCTCTATTGACCAACATGACATTGCCGCGAGCCGCAAAATCTATTTCATTTTGTTGTAGTTTGAAAGAAATTCTGAAATGACAATTAATTATATATCCGATATCGGTCTGTTGCAACATATATATTCAGTCCGATCATATCTGCCAATTGCGGAGAATTGTTGAAAATGAAGCACAAAAACGCTTCCTGACTATTGCGTAGTTACTCAATACGTCAACCTGTTTTCGGTAACAATTCAAAAAATACTCCGTGAAGAACAACGCGGCAAACAGCAATTGGTACAAAAAACACATCGTAATAAGCAGGATAGCGTAACCAGGGGCGTAACGAGAGAGCAAGGGGGACACAATTCCCCGGGCACCAAATCACTATGGGGGCGACAAAAAGTCCCAAAAATGTCACAAGCACTTTCTTCGAGAAAGTAAATTTGCTTCCAAAACAGCTCATGTTCGAATATGGGGCGCGAAACTTGCTTCTTTCACCGGGCTCCATCTCACTTCGTTACGCCCCTGAGCATAACTAGATGCATCAATAGCATTTCAACCACACTAGTTTCCCTCTTACTCCACTCACGGGCGTGGGAATGATTTTTTTCCTGGGGGTGGCCAATGATGGATTTTTCCAGGAGAGACAATCCGTGGCGTACGCAGAAAATTTCCGAGGGGGTGGCCAAGTTTCGTCACACCCGTGTGACGTCACAAATCAACTTTAGGGGAAGTGCCGAAGGCACGACTATTCTAGGGGGGTACGGAGGCATGCCCCCGGGAAAATTTTGCAAAATTACACCTAAAAATACGCATTTTTGTGCATTCTGGAAGCATGTTTTGGACAATGCTGTTTTTGCAATTATTTATTTTTAGGGTCTGAGGGGATGGCCATGGCACAGTGGCCTCCCTCCTCCGTACGCTAGTGGAGACAATAGCGGTAATACCGTATTTCAACTTACTAACTCGACACTAAGAAAAAAGCAACTTTCCACTAAATTGTTAATAGGATAAAATCAAATTTCCAAAACCAAGAGACCTTGGCCCCTAGCCTTCCTTCGGACGCCCATGACTCATCTACTTGAACAAAACAGAAAGGGTTGAGTTTGCCCACCGCTCCATTCGAAATGACAAAAATGCAGCTTGCATCAGCATTTAAAACAAAATTTTCTCAAAGGATTTCACTCATAACGCACTCTCTATGTACAGATTTCAAGCATCCTCAAACAATGTTTAATTTGTAAGGATGCAAAGGGTAGTGCACTAAATGTTCGCAGTGCACCACAGTCCAGTTTTGGGTGTAGTGTCACCGGTATTCAACGCATAGGCGTAGCTAGGGGGACCAAAGGGGCCATAACCCCCCAAATTTTTAGAAAATATAGTCATTTTGCGCTTTGAAAGGTATTTTTCTAAACAAGATAGGGTTATTCTCCTAAAATCAAACATTTTTCCCCCCCTCTAAACTTTTTGCCCCCCCCACACATTTTTGGGCAGGCTACGCCACTGATTCAACATGCATGAAAATGTGCGAAGTTAAAGTTTTGTTTTTCGACGAGGGAAACACAACAATTTCTTGCAGCCGATATGAGGTTGTGCCCCAGTAACTACGGTATCATCCGCATGATGACTTGCAGTGGCGTAGGCAGAAAATTTTCATGGGGGATTTCATCTAGTGGCATATGGTGGTCATTTGTATTTGGTGTGCGCTGTTTGTGACGTCACAATTTGAAGTCATAATTATTTCCCAAACCAACGTTTTGGCGAAGTTTGTTGACATAATATGCATGATCTTCTGCGACACGCATTCCCCTTATTTTAAATGTTATTGCACTGAATATAAACTACCAGTGCTCCAAGTTAGGATATCGAAGGGAAAATAAACTCAACGCTACGACACAGCAACTCATAACTGCAAAAATATTAGGCTGCGCGTTAAAACAGGGGAGTAAAACGCACTCATCACTACGTCAGAAACAACTGCAAAATCAGGCTGCGCTAATGTCTCGTCGAATACAAGCAGTCAACCATAGAAAGTGTGCGGCTGGACTGGCTGGAGCACACCCCGGTTTGCAAGATCGAATTTTGCTGAACTGCACAAGAATTGAGAATGCGCATAAAGTACGCAAGAAAAGTTTCGATTTTTTATTATGTGTAGAAGTCCAGCAAACTTTTAGTTTTCCTTTTTACCAGCTGAGACACGTCTGTTTCTGAGCTCGTGCAACAGTTCTATCATACTACAGAAATCGGTAACGTAGCCAATGCGTAGCCGGTGAGCTCTTGTGCTGATCAGCCATAGCAGACAAAATAAAGAAAATTCAAACTAAAACACGCGTTTGTGACGAAAGGTCTGCAAAAGTGGTGAGACGGTTGCTGGATGCAGACGCGACAACCCAGATTCCCACCAAAACTTAATTATTACTTTTTGGCCCATTTACAATGTTTCTTGAAATTTGCATGCAAATTCATTCCGTGGTATTTGCATTAAGTCGACAAATTAACAATCAAAAGTATGCGAAAACAAATTATCTCCTTTGGGCAGGTAATAAGATTTTCATGAAATATCAAGCTCAAGGGGGGGTTAAACCCCAAACCCAGTGGTGGGTTTAAGGTTGGGGGGGCCGAGGCAAGACTAAAAAAGGGGCCCCTCTGATCACGTCATCATACTCAGCCAACCGTGATAAGCACTTTGATCAAGCCTAAGATACGACCACCGAAGGATACGCTCCTGAGACAATGGCA
>JGI24158J21664_10008517_pt1 | contig 13653 bp, 9 predicted proteins | sample Ectturendosymbi3_FD_21664 | JGI IMG/M metagenome (IMG submission 21664) | reverse complement strand
TGGAAGGACTAAGCCCACAATAGCCCCCCGTGTTGACGGGACTGCTTCCCTACCGCTGCTCAGGCCCGTAGCCAGGTTTTGAGGTTTGGAGGGCCAACTACATTTTTAGGCGGGTACGATTTTTGTCTTTATCATATTTTTAAAACAAATTTTTCTGGGAACAAAAAACTTTGGGGGGGAACAAAAGAAATTTGGGGGGGCACTTCCCCCGAATGCCGCCCCCGTGGCTACGGGCCTGCCGCTGCTCCGGCGTTCCTGGATATGCGTGGTATGTAAACAAACTTCGCCAAGACGTTGGTTTGCAAACGTGCATATTATTTCATACTGTGACGTCACAAACAGCGTTTATCCAGTAACAATGACCGCCATACGCCACTGCTCAATACTATAATTTGGTCGGGGGCATCCAATCAAGCAGTCGCCCCGGGCATCACCAGACCTCTGCACGCCACTGCAGCCATTTGTCTTCTTATTTTGGAGTATGTACTTGCTCTACATCTGTTGCTGTGCTATCACACATGATATAATCGATGAGTCATTGTTGATCAGGTTCGACGTTCTCATTGAAGAGCTTGAGAAATTAGACGTTATAAAGGAAGTCATGGTGACCGTTCCTTACGCATCGGACCCGAATGAGCTTATTTTGCACTGCAACATTTATAACGCCATTGGTAAGATGAACGTGCAACGCATTGCAGATCTTTGCTGCACAAGTATGGCAATCAAGTGAGTACAATAAATGCTTAACAAGAATCGTTATGCTGATTGTACAGCTGTTGGGGCTGGTTTACAGCTTTCTGGAGGTCTTGGCATTTGCTACCTTTGTTTCGGAAACTGCGCAAGAGTTCAGTGTAACTGCCCTTGAAGGCTCGTAGAGAATTCATACTAAATCTGCGTTTATGATCCGCAGTTCACCGCGATAAACGACGCTTTTCCCCCGGCACTTTCTATTTAAGTTGGCACTCTCATTCCAGGCAATTGCAGCGGTATGACGCAATTCGTTCTTTGCCGTTGAAGACGTCTGGCTTGTTGTTTTTGTTGCAGTAAGTGTTTGAAAGAGCTTTGAAGCGTTGTTCTAGGGGAGATTTTTACATTCTGGCTATGTGGAAGGCCAAACGAAATATATTTTGTCTTGTTTTCATTCCTTTTTCAGTGTAGTATCGTTTGGCAAAGACCAAGAAAACGTTTCCCAAATAGTTTTGAAGCTAAAATAGATAAAAATGATGCGGCGAATGCAATGTCGGCGATACGTTTTCGAGATAAAAAGAATGCAATATCGGCGATACGTTTTCGAGAAAAAGCACTAATAACAAAATTCGTAAGACGTGAAAAGATGTGTCTGTCTGAAAAAGGACCAAAAACAACACCTACCCTGTCTCAACAACAGACGAGAAAGCGCAACACATAACCATTCCATTTCATGGGCACTAATTGCCGCGTGTGTGCGCTTGCAGTAGACTTGCAAGGCTTCACTACACAAATGTGCCTACAGACAACAAAGCCTTTCAGTGTGGCTCCGGATATCGCAAAGCTGCTGCAAATGGCGCTACCAAACTGTCTAACGTCATAATTTGGACAGTTTCTAATATGAAATGCGCAACATTAATCAAAACCCATCGCTCTTCGGTTGTCGCGCACATGACCAAGGACAGCGTTCGGGCATCCAGCCATGGGCGCAATTAGGTGGGGGACACCGGGGACGCGTCCCCTCACTTCTTCAGAGAATGGGGATATCATATGCCATGTCCCTCATATTTTCTCTGTAGGTTTCGTAAATTATTGGTTTCACACCAACCTGTCCCTCAAGATTTTACAACAAAATTGGGCCCATGCTTTCAGCTAAGGGACCCGTTCGAAAATTTCGCGACAGTCTCCTCCACAAGCTATCCACAACTGTAAGTTCCACGTTACGGCCGCTGCACATCTTAGTAAGGCGTATAAGGACAGCGCAGAGTGTTTGTACTCTGGTAGACGTGAAAGTCACGCATAAACGGCAATCTTGCCACAAGCTAATTGAGTAAAACAAACGATGTCCTCTGGATATCATTGGCATCTCTTCGACTAAGCGTCGTGGTTGCAACTTTTCCTCTCCGCGGTTGAGCCAGCAGTGTCTGTCCAGGCTGACGTGCGCATGCTTATAAGCACAAAGCTGGCAAATAGTGCCAAGGAATGGATCCCACTAGGAGAAAGTTGTGCATGTCGAGGTTGAAGCTGTTGGTTCGCTCCCTGTGTTTGGTGCAAGTACACGCCACATACTGAAGAGAACAGTGCCGGGAATTAGTGGAAGAAATTAGTCCAGGAATGCACAGTGGACGCGGAGGTGGAGTGGCAGCAGCGTCTTCTGCTGCTCGGGTATGCGGACGGAAACGACTCGGTGTGGCTAATAATGGCAAAGAAGAAGCTCGGTAGAGGAACCAAGAGGAGAAAGACGCTATCCGAGCAAATAAAGTAGACTACAATACATGGCTTTTGAATACGCTGAGGCGCGTACGTCTGTACCCGCTATGGTGAAAAAGTCCAAAATGCAATCATGGGAGAATTTCGGACATAAACTGGATCCCAATTACTGGTAAGCCAAGAAAATGTTTTGGAGAACCATCCAGGGTCTTTGCGACAAAAGATGTCGTACTGATAGAACCGTCAAAGACCAAAATGGTGTCTTACTCAGAAACAAGGAGAACATCCTTAGCAGATGGTGAGAGTTTTTCAAAGATCTTTTAAACCCAGTCACTATCACACCATCGGACACAAATGAGGTGGAGTTGCAAAAAGAGAATGTTATCACTGCAGCTGAAGTTTTCCTAGCTGTTAAATTACTGAAGGCTGTCAAGGCTGTAATGAAACCCGACCTGAAATGCTCAAAGTTTGAATCGAGGAGTTCTTTGGCTAACTCGTGCGTGTCATGTGGCCTGGTGTTCTTGGAGGGCGTTGAAAGATTGACAAACCGGGGCGATCAACCCCATACACAAAAAAGGAGGCGGGAGTGAATGCACCCACGACATCTCTCTCCCCCGCTTCCTGGAAGTGTATACCAAGTACCTTGAAAAAAGATGCCGAAATAATTGAACCAAAGATGGAGAATACCCAGTGCAGTTTTCGTCCCGGGCGCAACACTAAACACCAAATTATACTTTCCAGCAAGCTTTCGAAAAATCTTTGTTGTATGCCAAAGACGTCTACACATGTTTTGTCAACCTCGAGAAAGCATAAGCCCGGGTTCCTTGTAAAACGTTTTGGAGATTGTTGATAGCATTATTTTGCCACTTACTGGCCGTCAAGCAATTGTATTCCTGCTCAGACATTTGTGTTCGCGTCGGCGGAATTAAACCACGACCGTTCACCGTGGGCGTTGAACAAGGGTGTGCCTTGTCACCTCTCCTCTTCATAGTCTATTTGAATCGTATAGAAAATCACAGCCGAGTCGACAGAGATGTCAGTGTTGGGAGCTGCAGATCACCGTTTGATTTGTGCGGTCAATTTGGTACTGCTTGCACCATCTGAACAGGGTCTCCAACATGTTTTTGTGCTGGTTTTCAGCTGCGTGTCACCAAGCGGAAAGAAAATGCGCTCTGGCACATCCAAGGAATTAATCTCTCCAGAAACCTCAGGCAGTGTATACTGCAAGGACTTGGCAATGCACTGCATTTGGTGGCGTCGTTCAAGTACCATCTTGTGGTATTTAAGAGTGGCGAAATCAGAACAAGGAGATTGCAGATGCACGAACTGGCAAAGAAAACACAGTTCGGCATGAACTTTATCGCTCTGTAATCACAAAATGGGAGCTTTCAAACGTTGAAAAGCTGTTATTGTTTAATTGAGTCTTTGTTCCGATCCTCACATATGGTCATGAATCCTGAATAATTAATGAAAGAATACTATCTCGAGTGCAAGTTCAGAAAGGGAAAATTTGGCGAAGAATTCTTGGTGTGATACTTCGTAACAAAGTGCGCAGCTGCGAAATTCGTAAAACCCTGAATGTAGAGCCACTTCTCGGAGTCGACAGGTCCCAGCTACCTTAGCTTGGTCATGTGACCAGAATGTCCTAGAAGAGATTGGCGAGGCTGTCCTCTTGGCTACACCCAGGGGAAAGAAGCCCAGAGGTCGTTCAAGGATCACATGGAGTGACTACATCTCCGACCTTGCTTGGTCTTTTCGGTGTGGAACCAACAGAACTATTTGAGATTACTGTTGATCGTAAGGTATTTTGAATCCTCCTAGGCAGGTGCGCAACCAGAGGGGGTAATCGGGCAATTGCCCTCCCGAAATTTTCCCAAACGTATATATTTTTTAGGTACAGCAACAAGTTACATAATTTTTCCCCCCCCTGAAAATATCAGTTGGATGCGGCCCTGCTCCTAGAGCTGGTGCCCCCCCGACCCTCCCCAGAAGAAAAGCAGATATGAAATGGATGAAAAATGAAAGATTTTCTTTGATAAGAAGAAAAAAGGTGCTCATTAAAAAAAATTTCGAACCAAACTTTGTGACTTGTTATTTTCCACACTTTTAAATCGTTTTTTTTTTTTCAAAAATAAAAATTGATTTAAATTTTCTTAATACTTTTGCGGATTATTTTACGTTATTTTAAAACATTAGTTGGGTTCGTTTTGAGAATGTGATTGCCAAAACGCACGCCAAAAATATTTCTGTTCACTGCAAAAGGTATCAATGCATTTTTTCCACAGATTTGTAACTGTTACATGCCACACCTTTCAACTGATGGATCAACTTTTGTATTATTTTTGCAAAACATGTCGCTCTTTCAGGGCCTAAATATTTTTTCCTTTTGTAATATTGCTCACTTCGATTTATGCGTTTTGAATATAATGAAATGCTGGTATCAAGTGGATCTTAATGCTAGAATAAACTTGTTTGTTTCTAGTATGAAAAGGCAGAGAAATAGAAGGGATTGGTTTTGCTTCGCAAAAAACTAAGAAGAATACTCAAACTTAAAATTTGAAGATGAAATAATCCAACCCTCAACATGAGCGTTGAAACAAGCAACTAATCCAAGCGCAGTTTTTGCGGCAGCATTGTGTAACCATTAATGTTTTTCACAAAGTACGAGGTTCTATGGCAATATGTATACACACGTAGCTCGTTTAAACACGTAGCCTCTATGGCAATACGTATTAAAATTGAAACAGTTATATGGACATGCAAGTGTCTACTTTTTGGTCCATATTCCAGTAAAAGTCACACGAGCCAAAACTTTTAAATTTATTCTTCTGAAAGTTAAATGACATTATAGATTATTATTGTGTACGGTCCTGGATATGAACATTCTTCAAATACTTTCCTGTCTTCATCAGACCTACAAGATTCCTTGTTGAACTTAATAGTGAAGAAGTTGAATTTGACGAAACACAATGTGAGGTGAATTTTGCTCCTGGCACCACGATCCAGCAAGCTCAATTTCGACTGCGAAGGAAGCAGCAAAGTGATTCCTCATCTGTTCTTGTCGGAATGAAAATCATTGCTGATCGGAAAAATTTAATCGAAAAATTTTATGCTTCTTTTAACATAGGTAGGTCGAGAACACTTGTGTCTAAGGTCTTTTTCTGCAAATTGGTGTAGACTTATTTTATCGATTAGATTAGAATTCTCTAGATTTTATTCCACACGTTTCATTCGAGATCGTACTTTTACGCAACTGGAAGTGAACATTGTTGCTTTCATTTTGTGCTAGTTAATGTAAAGAGTTTTTGTTAAAGTTTGAAGATGTAAATATACGTACTATGTAGAGTGCCCGATAGCAATGAAGTTTTCGATGTGGCCCTCCATAGAAAATGTTTGCCCACCACTGGCTTAGAGGGTGTTTCATTAACTGCCAGCATGTCTCGGGCAATCTAGAATCATCTGCCTAGAATGGTGTATATTACACAGCAGACCAGTTCGTGATTTGCGATACCTTGCACAAAAGAGAAAACTCTTTAATCTTTCAAGTGATTTTAAAGTTTACTAAGCCAAACTGAAATTTTGAGTTGGTTCGACAACATTTGACACTTTTCACACAAAATTATTTCCGTCCAAAACCTACTTCATGCTGCCCAACCAATTTGCAGAACACTGTCAAAACTGTCTTCGGCTGACCCGTGGCAAACCGGGCAATTGTCTCCCCCAAACTTCTCAAAAACCTTTTGAAAACACCAAAACCTCTTCTAGCATTTTAGTTGTTTGGAAAAAAGAGTTTCAATCATTTTGTCAGCTCCCGGAAAATATCAGCTGGTTGCGGCCCAGGAAAGCAGTAATGTACAACCTAAAAAACAAGGCAGTCCGCGAGAAGCAAACATGTATTAATACCGGGCTTTCACGATGAGGTGACTCGCCAATATGTGCTACTAACAACTGTTACGAAGTGAGCGACGCAGTAATTTTGGCAACGTTTCAATAAGTATCTGTTGTCACAAAAGTTGCGAAAAATTTTGTGAAGTTAAAAATGCCTTTGTTGAAACCAAAACTCTTCATTTGAATTATTCTTTTCTGGAAAAGAAAACAGTTGTCTTTCAAAATATCTTATGCAATATTGTTAAAATCACTGACTGCTGCATTTTTGTTGGTTACATGAAACAACATCATCATCAAACGATTCAGGAGTCCAGAAAAAGTTTTTTTTCCATCTCGAGCAGTTGATTTGGAAAACGTTTTGATATTATTTAACTTTTCTTTTTTTATCGAACTTTGACACTCTCTAGTTGCACAAGTATTTTTTATGCGTGATGAAGTCTTACACAGAGAGGAAAGTTCTAAGCAAAGCATAAGTAAATTATTTTCAGAGCTCACGTCATGAAGATAGCTGTAAAATGTAGGTCTTACGCAAAAAATGTATTTAATCAACAGTATAAGTATGTTTTCCTATTCAATGCAGATATGTATAAGTCGAAACGTGTTTGCTGCTTTTAATAATTTTAAGCCATTGCAAAATGGTCTAATTGCTCAATGTTTCATATTGACAACAGATATGGAATATCAATTTCGGCATGATGATTACCTTGTCTAAATGCACTAATTTAAAAGAAGTTGGATACGATTGTGTGAAATTTCTGGTCTTTCTGCCTAGATTCTAGTAGTTTTAAACATGAAGTCACTTTATACGTTCCGTGCCGACCACTTACCCAACTCAGATCTTCCCTGACCATACTGCAGATTATTGAAAATGCATTTACGCTTTGAGTTAATATCCTTTTGAAAAAAATGTACAACGTTTGAAGTAAAACATGAGCGAATTTTCAATTTTCCAGTTCGTGCTTTCTTTTCTTTGTTTGTCAGCTTGGTTTTACAGCAGTAAAATGTTTGCATAAAATTTTAAAAAGACTTTTGAGAAACAATGTAACTAAGATTGTATACTTTGGATAAACTTCCTCCTTTCGTGACGTTAACCACAGATATTAACAGCTATTTATTTTTGGACATGCTCGAAATTTTCGTTTCGTAGAAACAACAATAGTAACTTTTTCAGTAATAATACTCAGAAACTGTGCAAAATTCAAGAAAGCCAATGATTTTGCTGGTGTTTGCTCTATCACGTTTGCCTTATTACCAGCTCATTTTCTCATAAAAACAAAACCCTGAATGAAGACCGACTTAAATATTGATTGGCAAATATAAGTGTTAAAAGCAAATAGAAAACGGCCTCAAATCTGCAAAATATTTATCTAACGACCTCAAACTGCTACAAACATTAGATGGACTATGGAAAGTAACACAACACTTTTAAGCCTAGATACTTTATTAACCAACCTTTCCCTACACCCTCCACTGCACTTTTGCAACCAAAGTGGTACAGAGATTACTTCCCACAAGAATCCGGGTCTCATTTCTCATCACCCCTTGATTTGTCGCCCACATGTCTCTTCAATTCACCACCGAACTTTATCTGGAATGAATAAATTAATACGCCTTGAACCCTTCCTACTGTGATATGACTTGCTAATCCTTTACCATATCCACACATATCCTGCCCCTTCTTGTTTACAGTGACCTGTTATACGTGCAATTCCCCGGGCGCCGAATCACTGCTAGGTCGCCCAAAAGTCCAAAAATGTCACAAGCACTTTCTTCAATATAGTACATTTGCTTCCGAAAGATCTCAGCTTCGAACATGGGGGTGCCAAACTGGCTTTGTGCACTGGGCGCCATCTAACCTCGTAACGCCCCTGTACATATATGCATACAAATCCGGTAAATGGATATAGACAGGGCAGCAACCAGCTCTTCTTTTCGGGGATGGGCAATTTTCATGAAGTTTCATTCGATGACGTCATCGTGCTTATTCAACCGTGGTGCAACTTTTTCGCAAATGGTCACATATATAATAATGCATTTTTGCACGCAGACACGAAAACCACATGCCCTCCACTGGTTGCGCGCCTGGATATAGATATTAACATATGTTGTTAGCGTTATTTATTGTTCTGCTGGTGGGAGTAATAGGATCTTCTGCTTTTTGGCAGTTAGTTAACTTTATATCAGTCAAAAATCCAACCGCTTCCTTTATCATTTCTTAAACGCTGAAAATACCTTAGGTTTTCTTGACATATTGCTGACTTAACGCGATAAAACAAAAATTCATTCTTAAAGGATTAATATATGCAAAAGTCTTCCTTTACTCAACTACCTTTCATGATTGCGCACTAGTAAATTTGTATAATTGCGTTGTTTACGACAAGAAAGGTTTCATCGCTATTTTCTAGCTTTGAAACCGATATTTTCACCAGGATAGACCTTGTAGTGACGAGCTATTGTTAAACAATTATGACGAAACAATTAGTTAGAACCAGGTAAACATTACAAGCCAAGCTCAGGTGCAATGTAGCTGAACAACATCTTGATTGACAATCACTTATACAGTTGTCGCGGACTTGCTTTAGAAGTACGCGCAAAAGCGCAAGGTTTTGGGATAAAAACTTTGGGTATAGAATAAACCTTTGAGAGGCTGACGAGGTCCGGCCGTCGCTATCCAAAGGTCCGGATTCGGACCGCGGTCCGCCATAAGATATTTAGTTTTGGCAAATCACTGTTTTTTGAGCAAATATAAGCACAACGTTTCCACTAAGTTCTGCAGTTACGCAACAAAAATGTACCTAAGCCACGTTTTACTGACGTTCTCACAAACAGGTTGTTTAATTCATCATCGTGTTTATTTAGCCTGCAAATGCCAGTTCAGACTGCAAACCTTTTATTATCTATTGTTATCTACTTGAGAAGAATGTAGGCTGTGCACAAGCAATGTTCACAAATCTTAACCCTACAATTTTAGATGTTTCCTTGATATTTTCAGTAAATATAGGCTACGTCTTTTAGTGTTTTGAGTATATTATATCTAGCTGTCAAAGCCTATATAATTATTACTATTTCCTCGAAAGGCGGAACCTTCCTTACAGTACTTAGTCAGAGCCACACGCTTTTTTAATTATCTATCCTAGCGCCAGGGGTGTGACCTTTGTCGGTGCGAAAAGAATTAGAATTATTTTATATCCAATCTGGATGCAAATGAATGTATCGTTAAGTATAACAAAGAGTGTATTCCTACGCGTGATAAGGTATTATGAGACAAACCTGAAGGTGTTATGAGACAAAAGATTAACTTTAAGCATACAGTAATGCAAAAGTCTGTCAAATTGCCCCAGAGCAGGGCTGTGCAGCCTTTTCGCTATTGCCTGCCACATTACGTCTATGTTTATGAAGTACGGCCGCCAGCATTGCTTCTGTTCTGCTTCCACACATTGAACTTAGCCTGCTTCCACACGTCTGTTTGGCCGTCTTTATACTAAGTATACGCATGCAGTAGTTAAAAGAGTATTTGTTAATGCACGGCCGTCAAAACTTATGTTTTACTGTAAATCACGTGTGCACGGCCGCATAAACTTTTACCGAGGGCTGCAGGTTGTGCACCCCTGCCCAGAGCCTAAATCTAAGCTGGACATAGGCTGACGTAACCAGAATTTTAGAGAGTTTAATGGCGTACGGTAAAACGCCATTAAAACGCCATAAAACGCCACAAATAAAACGCTTTTTTGGCAGAATGATGCATTCAATTTGTGACTATGTTTTTTGTCGTGAACTTCGAAGTTAAGTTGACATCACCAACGGTGCAAAACCGTGTAAAGTGTCTTTTTCCATCAGGCTCGCTGTTCGTGTACAGTATGATGCATTATCTTCCTGTCAGTCATTGTCGAAAGTGCCCCCGCCATCTCTGACGTTGTGTTTTTGTGATAAATGTGTTTTGAACGACACGTTGGGTCCATCCACGGTTTATTGTCTGAGATAATGTTATTTTGAATTCGCGACTCATCGCAAGTCATGTGCAGTCAAACGCCTCATAACGAAATGCATTTGGCGCATAGCTTTTACCTCTGCCTTGTACACGCGTTGCAGGAGCATGCTGGTTGCTGCTTCGATTGCATGTTTCGCTTAGCGGTCAACTGGTCTGCACATCGATCGTTGGGGAGAAACAAAAGTCACATACAGTTTCAGTCATCCTCTGATTGTCTCATGTTTCTAACAATACTGCAATAAATTCTTTATTTTGTTGGGGCTGCTACGTTGTTTTTTTTTATCTCAAGTTGTCATGGGAAAATTTTTACTCGTGTTTTAGAAAAGTTTAACGTACTTATGCTGATGCTACAGCTGATGACTTTTTGCTTAAAGGTTATGTCCTACCGAATAATTTACGTTTGAAATGTTTTTTGTCGAAGCTATAGTTACATGCAAAAAACGTGTCGTCCTTATCGAACACCTAATATTGTCTACCAATTATCCATGCTTAAAACTCTAAGACATTAAATGTTGTAAAGCAGGGCCTACGTTGCAAAGTAAAGTATTCAACAAACCTTGTTCCAATTTAACAGATAGCCTAAATTTCACCCAAAAATCTGGCGTCCCGATTTGAAATGCTTTTTGAGGAAAAGGTTTCTGGCCATAGAGAATTTACTATTCTCCTTTGCTGCAGAAGCCCGACAGTGAATTGTAAGAACTGTCCTAGTTGTTAAAATCTCGCTCATTGGCTCTAAGCTTTTTTGCAACACAGCATCCTGCAGTCTATTGTTGATGGATGTGGGAAGGAGGCCTTATCAGCAACTTGCAATCAGAGTATGACGTCTTTACTGCCTTGAATTTTCTCGGCGCTTTTTTACACTGCCTTAGCTTTTATTTTGAGATCTGCTATGTGTTTGTGAATTTCAATGCTGCTTGATGGAATAAGTTGAAAAAAAAAACAATCCAATATTTAACTATGCGAAAATGATACTGAAAAACAAGTTTTTGAATTTAAATCATTGTTTGCTTAACAAGCTTTCCACATATAACGTATCGCAAAAAATTATTTTGGCAGGGCAAATTAGCAACAAGAAGAATACTATCATCGTGGGAAACGCTGAACACTCAAACATTGCTGGAAGTAATGTACTATAACAGTGCAAATTGTTGCCATTCACTGACGGTACGCCACTTTTTGCTGTAGTGACATTTAATAGCAAAGTTGCTAGTCTTCAAAAATCTGTATGCATTTTGCGTTGATTGCATTTAAGTCACTCATGCATTTCAGAAACCTCACATAGATTGTCTGGTAAGGCATAACTAGAATTAGTCTAGATAACAAAACTGGTTTTTGTTTACAATGTTCTATGAGCAAAATATTTGCAAACATCTTATTTCGTCTACCTGGGTAGATTTTACTTTTTCATTGAAGTAAGCACTTAAACTTTTTTGTTGTTTGTCATTTCCTGCAAAAGATTTTGGAAACACATTTTCTGGCTATCATAGCGTTCGTTTTTGTGTATGGTGCTGTTGTTTTAGGAAGCAATTGAAAACATATAGTTAGCAACAAATCTAATCATAGAAATTTCGGCCAAAGCAAATGATCATGTCAGAGACATATCGTAAACATTTCGGTAACGTCATCGTATCGATAGAAGTGTTTTCAAGCAGCTGGTAAAAACATATAATATGTAACAAAGCTTAATGATAAAAGTTTAGGCCAAAGCAAATGTGGTCAGAGACATATCGTAAACATTTCGGTAAACACTGCTTTCATCATCAGTAGACATGTACTAATATGCAATATATAGCAGTATTTATCGAAAAATGTACGTTATGTCTCTGGCAACTTTCGTTTTGGCCGTACGTTTCATCGTAAGGTTATCTTACACTTCTGTATTTTGTAAAGAATCGTTGAGATGCTGTGAATACTTTCTCAAAGAGTTGGCTGCTAAATTAACTTAAACTGAACGTTTTGTTTTGATGTGCTACAGATCAAAAAATTAGTGAATACTTTCAGCACTCCTTGGAAAAGCAAAAAGAGGTTTAAATATTTTGCAGAAGGAATTGCATGTTCACCCTAATCTTTGAAAAATCCCTTTAACTTTACAAAATATTTGTGTGAAACACGGTTTGTAATATCAATGCATTTGCTTTTCGAATTTTCTGTGGCAATTCAAGTTGGGAAAATTACCATTGTAGTTCTTCGTTTTCCTGAAAAGGTGCATAGAATAAACTTTACCTCTATTCCACTTGGGAATGTGGTCATAAAATCTACAAAAAATTAGTGTTTCAACTTTAATGAAACGGCTTGGTTTTGCTAAGACAATTGGCTTTAGGCGAAACGAGCTTTTTGTAATCTATTTCCAATATTTGTCTTTGTGATAGGTAAAGAAGGCGAAGTTAAATACAAGCTTATCTCAAAATGTGTAGCCAACTGTAACCACCAGCATAACGTAAAGCAATACGTGTCAAATGTAAAAAATACAACAAAGTAATGGTTACTTTATCGCAAAGTAAGTTTCAACATTTTCGTGTCTCGGCAGGTACAGCGTTGGAAAAATACTTGTACATATAGAACGTGGGTAGGCGCATGGTCCATAGCACTGGAGGAAGTGGCGGGAGTGCTGGGAGGGATGTTGTCACCGCTATTTTTCTTTCAGATTATTATCATTCCAAACATGGAAGGATTTTTACACTAACATTCTAATTTTTGCATTTAATTTTTTGTAAATACTTTTATGCTTTTGTTGCAATGGAAATTGCGTTGGATATTTCTTTTCGTTGCTTTGAAAAGTTACATTGTAACCTTATTTGAAAGAACACTTTTGGGCATGAACATACGTTTGCAAGCAAAACGCTGTAGGCCCCACATATTTTGGCCCTCTGCGTCTATAGACTTAGATGAAATATTTGCGGTCTCTTAAAATTTCCTAGCGGTCACCAAAGCGAAACCTTAAAAAAACCCTGTGCGTAAGCATCTGACCATGGCAAGCTATTTGTTGTAATTAGCTGATTATTTGTGATTCATAAGTAAACAGACAATGACCCATTATCAATTGAATTATGTAACTGAGTTACTTAATTGGGGTACTAGCTTATTTAGGCCAGGGTGCACGCAGGCATGGGCGCAACTAGGTGGGGAGCCAAGGGGATGTGTTAGCAAATAGGGTGCATGAGGTCGCTAAAACACCTTTAAGGGTGCACCATAGTAAGAAAGGTTGAAGAGAACTGCCCTCGGGTTCCATAGACAAACCTGAAGGGTTCCACGAGCTATACTTTCCAGTGGTAAGCAAAAACTACTGATATGTCCTTAACCCTTTGGGCCTGTGGCAGCCACTATATCGTTTGATCTAGCTTAATAATAGCAATTTGGGTGGAAAAAGCGTTTATGCTTAC
>JGI24158J21664_10008515_pt1 | contig 13654 bp, 7 predicted proteins | sample Ectturendosymbi3_FD_21664 | JGI IMG/M metagenome (IMG submission 21664) | reverse complement strand
CCATGGGGTGCAGCTGCACGGCGCCTCAAAACGAGACACCCATTTGTACCCGCCGCACAACAACTCATCAGTTTTTCTGACAACAACAAACGTGCGGTGCAGTGAGGATCATCAATGGAACGCGGAGTGGGCGGACAACCCCACAAGACTCCGCACTTTAATTCCAAACACCGGTACACACACACCCGGAATGACCCTCCCAAGAAGAGCATGGGTCCGGCTTAACCGCCTCCGCACCGGTGTCGGGTGTTTCCGCTCCTGCTTGTGCAAATGGGGTATGGCCTTCTCTGCGGTCTGTGAGTGTGGCGCAGAACAAACCGTGTCGACCATGTTGTCCTCCAATGTCCAATCCATCAAAACCCCACGGACTACACGGCCTGACGGTTCTGGACGATGAGACGACCGAATGGCTGCTCAAAACCTGCCCCGAAGATCGAGCCTCGAGTAATTGCCGGGCCGCGTTTTTGCTTCGTTCCGCATTCCTTGGCCACCGAGTTGCGTTGTTCTTTTAGTAGTGGACCGAGGCAGCCTCTTCTGAGCTTTACTAGGACCGTGAAGGTTGGTCCGTTATAGAAAGACATAAGGTCCTTGATTCTTGCAGCACAAGGCTGCCACAGCGTAAGGCTATTTCTGATAAAGGACGCAAGGTCATCGCAGTATAAGGCTGGTCCTCATAATTTTAGTTTATCACGTTTTGTTGATACGTTTGATGGCCACGTTTTGTGGGCTCGTCACATTAAAGTAACCTGCATTAACGAATTTCGTGGTTGTCTGTTTTCTTGATGTGGACCTGATTGTCAGTCAGGAAGGTACAAAAAGTGAACTGCGCAGTTTTTAACGCCCTCAATCATAATAGTTGATCCTTAACCATAACAATGGTCCGTGGTCATTGTTTTTCGGCAGTGTGTAGCCTAGTATTCTTCAATAGGAGCTAGTTAGGCAGAGAAGGCAAAGTTTTGAAGCTGATTTCTGTGTCAGTTCTAACGTTTCGTATTTTTCAGGTCACGTTTCAATAGTTGCTGCAAGATACGGTTAAATGATTATTGCTGTTTCATCAGCAGTTACTGTTATACTTGTTTCAAAGTTAATTTTAGTTCGTATTTGCAAATGTGTGTTGCTTAGTCCGTCTTATTCAATTTCACTCTTGTGAAGATCTAATGAGGCAACCTCGGGTCGGCGAAAAAGTTTGAAATAAACAGAGTTTTAATTATCCCAACTGAAGACTACCATATGTGTGCAAAAAATAACGGTTCCTTTAAAATAGCAGAAAATATCTTTAACGAATATTAACAGTGAAGCCATCTGCAAAGTAACAGAAATGTTGGGACCGTCTCCTTAGTCGAAACAGAAGTGGCGGTCAGGTTTAAGCCTCATGATGTTCTTATGGTGAGAGTTACAACAAGAAATACTGCCGAAACAAGGGTGATGGCATCATCATTCTCACATAGATTGGCGACGCAGTTTTTGAGATATTGCCTAACAAATTGAAAGTTGCAAAAAGTATGAAAAAGTGCGTAGGTAGGATAACTTGTGCGGAATTTTTGGAGGCTACTGCAACACTTGTCTGTTTTGAAAAATTCATGAAAGCTAAGTTTATAGTTATGAGGAAATCTGCAATTGCTTTATATACAGTATTTCATGTTAGGAGAAAAAATAATTTTTAAAACTTTACCTGGATATTCGCAGGCCCGTAGCCACGGGACAACATTTAGGGACACTAGTACTACCCCACAAAATTTTTTGTGCACCCCATGTGCTGATTTGTGCAGTCACAGTTTATTTTAAACACATAATAGAGACAAAAATGTTTCCCCATAAAATGTATTTTTCCTCACAAATCTTAAAATCTGACTACAGGCAGCCCCCCACCAGGGNGGGNAAAATGTTTCCCCCCCCCTGGAAAAATGTGTTGGACATAGGTTAAAACTGTTAGACATGGTTCAAAAAATTTTGTCCCCTCACAGAAAACTCTTCGCCNNACCTGGTGTCCCAAGCTGGTTACGGGCCTGGCTATAGGCCTGGATATTCAAAATATGCTGTGATAAGCGGATTGCGCTCTTAACCGGTGTTCTATTTAAACCTCCGGGTTTCGCTACAAACATTATCCAAGTATTTACTGATAGGCAGGTGTAGAAAGCTACTAGTGTTTTGTTTTTTGTTTTTCAAATTTGGGAGGTATATTTAAGAATATATTTTTTCTGTAACAAATAAATACCATGAGTCAAATACCAAGAGACACAGGCCGAACAGTTTTAGTTGCAGTCAAAAGAAGGCTAAAGCCTGGACAAAAAAGGCCAAATCAGAAAAAGAGAAAGATACATTGGACAAGTATTTTAACAAATCTCAGAAAATACGCAAAAACCTTAAGGGAATCACGCCGCAGTGAAGATGGCGACAACACAGGCAGCCAGACTGATGATATTATGCCGCATATTTAAAGTGGAATTGAAGTTAATGCACGGGAAATGAGATAAGTCATTTCAAAGTGTTGAGTCTGATAAAGAAGGAAGCTGGTGCATCAGATGAGGCTTGCGAGGACGAAACGAATTGAAGGTAATGCACGGGAAGTGAGATTAGTCATTTCGAAAGTGTTGAGTCTGATAAAGAAGGAAGCTAATGCATCTGATGAGGCTTGCGAGGACGAAAATTGAAAATTTGTCGGAACCATTGGATTAACAAATGATCCTGCTACATGCCCAGGTGTGATTGGTCGGAAGGTTAGGGACTATTTATCCCAAAGAGAACTACCTACAATCACAACAGAAGTTTTCCCCAGAAACGAGAGTGATGGAACACGGTTTTCTAAGTTCCAGTGTAAAAGAGTACTTCCAAATGATGAAGCGGCAGGTTGTCCACCACTATAATATACTCGGCACCGAAACAAAATCTGTTGCTACTATTGCAAACGTTTTAGCATCGGAGGTGCAGTCGCACTACATCACCTCTCTGGAGTTATTGAGTGTAGCAGCTCACGGGTTTACTGAGCGCTGCAGTATTGTTCGTTGAAGTCTCCGCTGGATAGGTGAAACTGGGGGTCATGCCCCCGACTTCTGGTCCTCGCTCTTCCGCATCAACGATTTCTATCATGACTTGATGGCTGATGTCCCCCTCTAAAATTTCTGCACACGCCACTGGAGTGGCGCCCTGCTAAAGTGTTTCCAAGCGGGCCCCGCACTTGCTAAGGCCAGCCTTGCAGTAACGTATCACGCGTGGAAAGGAAAATGAATAGCAACTGAAACTCTGCATCATGCATCAAATGGGTTATTTTTAGTCGGGGTGACATCATGGACGGGTATGGAACACCTTGCTGATCTTATGAAAATAGCAGTTAATACTGATTAGACAGTAAACCAATGGAAGAATTGCATCACTTGTACTTGTCTGATTAGTACTCGGTTCATCAACTTGTTGGCTGTATGTTGTAAATATTTGCAACTGCCATTCGTATTTAATACGGAGTTTGGTTTTTTGAATAACAAGATTCAAGATTAGCGCACTGCTTTACCATGCCTGGCAAATATTGCATCTCATTGCGAAACGTCTGAACTTGCCCGCGGCTGAGCAAGGACCAGCCAGGCTCAATTCCGCAACTATTATTTATTTGAGCTGTTCGTGCAGCAGCTACACTTTCAACGAAACCCACGAATTTGCTGGAGTGGATTAGTTTTCATGGTTTACATAAAGTTTTGATGTTTCCGCCAAAGCAAACATTTGCGCGCATTCACCTTTGAGCCTTTTTTCGATGTTTGCCAAAACGTGTTGGGCTGTGCGTACTGCAAAAATGCAATATTGACTCTACGTATATCTAATAGAGTGAAGTTGAATTTAAGCAAGACAGCACTTGCGAAAGTATTACAATCAATGCAAAGGGGTACAGTGCTTAACTGACTTAAATTTCGTCACCATCACCAAGTCTCAGCCCAGCTCCCATAGTTGGCGGGAGATGGTTCGAAACACGTTTGGAAAGTTCGGGACCCGAAAAGAAAGAGTTGAAGAACTTGCAAAAACAGGGTCGTAAACAGTGGCGGGATTCAAATTTTTTAAGAACAGGTTCTCTCACTCCAAGTCTCACTAAAAACAGGTTATCTCATTATCACAGTCTGCAGAGGCAAACCATGATGGCTGGCCCGATGCAAGTGCAAAGGTTGATCTTTGTGTTGCCAACTGGTACAGCCTAGCAAGGGAAATTATTGATCAGTTATTTTCCCAAATTTTAGTCTTGTTTTTCACTATTAATTCTTAGTAACAGGTCTGTGGGAGGTTTGCCAAAATAAGTTGTAAGTAAAAGGTGTTCATGGGGAAAAATTGAGAACCCCTGACTTAAGCCAACAACCGGTTCTCGGGATTTAAGAACTTCCAAGAACAGGTTCTTGACAATAGGTCGACTCCCATCACTGGTTCTAACGAGGGGGGCAAGGAGGGCACAATGTCCCGGTTGTCGAATCACCGGGGGCGCCGAAAAGTCCCATCAATATCGCAAGTAGGCTACTCTCTGCAGTACAGCACATTTGCTTCCGAAAACGTTAGGTTCGAACATGGGGCGTCTTGTTTCTTGCCCCGGGCGCCATCTAACCTCGTTACGCCCCTGTGTAAAGGTATTGATATTTGTAGTGATTAGTATTTCATGAAAAGTCGATGATAACGAACAACAACTGTTCAATACAACTATAGAAATAAGTCTAAAGAGAGGCCAGTTGGGTTGATTTTATTTGGCGATAATTTGCATTGAAACAAGAAACAACAAATTAGTGCAAAGACGCTGGGGCATCGAAGGAACCGGAATTTTATCAAGTTTGTGCCCCTGTACTACTAAATAGGCTGTGATACTGTCCAGTTTCAACTCGTGGTGTTTCATGTACGTGAGAAAGAGCTGCCGGTTGATCAACACAGTTGCGCAGGAAGTGCTGGGTCGCAACCAGTCTTTGTAGGTGGATCAGGTGCTCAGATCCACAAAGATCAGGGCGTGGCAGAGAAAGTATAAACCCAGCTGAAATGAGACTCTGCCCGGGTTGTCATAACCCTTTCTCAACTTGCGAACTTTGCACCTGTTTGCAGCGTTTTTTCAGCATGGGGATATTGGCTGAAACGTCCTGGGATCAGGTGTGCTGAGATGTAGCGTTCGAACCTCATCGTTCACCAGAAGTGATCCAGAAGGAATGTTCGTTAAAGTTTCTTAAGATACAAAATATAAGAAGTGCTGTATTAAGTTTTGGCAATAACTATGGTGAGCATGTAGTGATGGTAAAGATTCTTAGAGGCAAAAGCTCTGTGAACAGTCGCGATAGAAACTAAAACACCTAAAGTGTAGCGTTCCTTTACTTCCACTCTATGTAAGTTGGATTTTGTGTAAGTTGCTAACTGCCTCCTGTCACTCAACCCCGACCGCATGTGCGTCAGGTTCATTGGAGCTTACGTGGAAGGCTCATTCGCGTAGGTGCAGTTCTCCATTTAACAAAGACGGAATATGTCCTGGGGCGAAGCTAAACCTCACAACGCTGCTCTTATGTGTCAGTCATTGAGCGCAGACTGTGGCTAACGCGCAGTGAGGCTACGTTTCGTGTAGGTGAGCGGTAAAGCTTGTTAAGTGTTTTGTTTTATAAGGCAGTGAAAAGGACTTTGATTCTATCACAATAGATCTTCTTCACATCGCAGTATGCCGCTCGTTGCATGCAATTCTAATTACGTAAACAAAGAATTTCATTTCACATCGGCAGATATTGCCAATATTGCCGGTTACAATGAACTCAGCTCTGGGAAGCAGCATGAGGCCAGGATACGCACTCTTTTCCAGCAGTCCATTTTTCAGAAATCTTTGTTGTGATGCCGTGCAAAACCATGTCCATAGAAATTTCACCTTTTGGCTGCTTTTGGAAAAACAAAGAAGAAAATAGTTTTAGTTCTAGCTACTTCTAACAAAGCAAATTCAGAAAGAGCTGTTTTCAAATCTAAGTTAGTAATGTTTTGTTGTCTTTCAAGACATACATTTTTATGTAATCCGATTAATCGCATTTACTTTGATAGAGAAACCTCCGATCAGTGTGTGAATGAAACAAAACATCTTTCATGAAGAGTTGCGCGGTTTAAACACGAAAAGGTCCAGTGCTTTTAGCTTCGAAATCATACAAAGAAACGAAACACTCGTTATTTATCTAGGTATGCATTTAAGCCAAAGCTGAATGATAAGTGGCAATGATGAGATTGACAAGTTGCTCACATGCAAAGTGTCAAACAACTTGCCAGTAGATCACTTCACCTTGTTAGTCACATGGAGGATTGCGTATGATATTGTGTTCTTGTTTGATTACATCCATATTCTATGACATTCACCGCAAAGTACGAAAACGATCTTTCCTTAACTACAACGCTATCGTTTGTTTAGGCTTTTTAACTAAGTTTAAGATAACCGTTCATCTTCACGCAGGCCCGTAACCAGGGGGGGAAGCCTCCTTAGAAAAGTTTTTGCCCCCTTTGGAAAAATGTGTTGAACATAATTTAAAAATATTGGACATAGTTCAAAAAATTTGGGCCCCTCTCGGAAAACTCTTCACCCCTTCTGGTGTTCCAAGCTGGTTACGGGCCTGTCTTCGCTTGCCCCTGCGTGACCACCACCAAAACAAGCTTCTCATTTGATCCTATTGCACAGAGCCAAACTTAGGTTTCCCTGAAAGTAATTGACAGCTGAAAAGTTCGGGGCTGTATCAGCTGCACGTCCCTGGATAACTTTCTACAAGTTCGAAAGCTAACCAACACAAAGCAGCTCAGTGTTCAGGGATTCAAAATCTGCGTGTATCACTAACGGGACAAAAGTTACCATTCAGCACAAATGAGAACCACTACATCAGTGAAGATGGAGGAAGACCCCTGAGATCCTGCCTTGATCCAATCAGCTCTCCACGCATTTGTTAACAGAGGAGTTAACATTTGATTGATAAGACGCACTGAAAGGATCAAGATCTGCCTGAGGACTTCACCAGGACTTGATTGACCAATGAGATGAATCGTAATATAAGTGAGTTAGTCAACGGTGTTGAGTGCATGACGAATTTATATCAATAATGAAGAAGGTTCAAGAGCATGTGTTCATTTGGTTGCTCAGACATTTTTTCAAGATCTTAAGGGACTTCTTTTTATTTTTTTATGTAGTCGCATTGACACACAGCAGCGCATATATAATAGGAAGTTCATTAGCTGAATAGCACGAAACATTTCACTCTGGCATGGACCTTCAAATCTTTGGATCAGTATTGTCATGACTTAAATGTCCTCTTGAGCACACTATTTTAATCTACCCCAAAATGCAGTTGAAAATTGAAAGATGATAAGGCTTGTTATTTAATTTTGTGTCTGTAGTCACAAAAGAGAGCTATATTTTATCAAAAACATAGTTACATTTGTAAAAATGATCTTGTAACGCTGAGGCCTATTGCAACTACTTTACCTTCTTAGATTTTTCATTCATTGCTTCAGGAAACGCAGCTTTGCTCGCTTTCCGTTCACAGAATTTGAGGAACCATTTCTTTCATTTCAAAAGCAAAATTTGAAGTTGTGTTTCTGGTCCGGGTATTTTTGCAATCTCACAACAGACGTTTTTGCCACGGTCGTAACGAAGTCATGTTTAAACTGCAATGTTCATTAGTAAATCTGGAGAGTCGGACAGGGAGATGCGACATTCAGCTGCTGACCAGTGGTGGGACTTAAAATTATATGCTCTTTTTACTGTAGTATATAAGATAATAGAAAATAAAAATTTCACGAAGTTTTTTCAAAATAAATTTTATTTATATGTTATAAATGCCTCACAGAAGGATGACAATGACATCCAGAGACAAGTGAAGTCACTGTACTGTGCAGCAAATAAACTCAGAGGCACCTTTTGCTCAGTGCTCAACTGCAGTGAAAACAGTCTATTTCGTGCCTATTTTATGCCAATGTATGCTTGCCGATTGTGGAGCAAACACACACAGACTAATATCAAGCGCTCACGAGTTGCACACAACAATGCTTACCGGATTATGCATTACATACCCAGAAATGCAAGTGTTCGCCCACACCAAGTTAATCATTATGCAGGGGTGAAACGAGGGGGGCAAGGGGGGCACAATTCCCCGGGCGCCAAATCACTATGGGGAGCCGGAAAGTCCCAACAATGTCGCAAGCAAGTACTTTCTTCAATACAGGACACTTGCTTCCGAAAGATCTCAGGTTCGAACATGGGGCGCCAAATTTGTTTCTCGCCCCGGGCGCCATCTAACCTCGGTGCGCCCCTGCCATTATGTGAGAACCTTTGATTCCTTGTTTTTAGAAACTATATGTATGACTTCATTCAGCGATGTGAACCTTCACCAAATTTTTATCCGATCACTTTCAAAGGTCTGATGCTTTCCACAAATCTTCATTTTTCCTCCTTATTTTTAACGCTCTTACATGACGGTGACCAAGTGCAGTAATTTCTGTTGCGCTGTCTTGATGCATGTTTTTCTTCAGTATTGCCTTTGCGTAGCAATCCAAACCTTCTGTGTTCTTTGTAGTGCCTCATGCATTTTGCATTTTCTTGTGATTCCTCTGTCAGCTACACCACGTCGAGGATGTGCGCAACCCAAATACGTAATTAAGTTGATTTTATAAAACTAGTGAAATACCAGCCGTCAAATCTTGTTTTGAATTTAGTGAAAACCGTCAAATCTTGCTTTAAATTTAATGAAAACAAGGGCCGCATAAGCTGCTACACAACAGCTGGAGGTGGAGAGCCGAACAGTCTGTGTTCAGCTCTCCACCTCCAGCTGTTGTGTAGCAGCTTATGCGGCCCTCCCACAAAAATGTTTGGAGACCCTTCTTCCAGACGATTTCACGACTGCGGTAACCGGTAGCAGTAACGAGGTGATACTTGGAGGCAATTTTTGTTTGTTAAGCTTCCTGATTAAACATCAAAAACACGTTTTTGAACTGAACGAATTTTTAGTATTACAAATATTTATAAAAATTACCTTTTCGAGTTTTTCTCCTAAAATTCATTTGAATTATTGACTTGGGGAAACAACTTTACATCAACCTCAATAGGCAGCTTTGTGCAGTTTCATGCTCCAGCTGCCCCAAGCCTGTTTAACGAACGTTAAACTCAAAATTGTTTTGAATATGTCAAGAAGACCTCTAAAATTTACTAAATTGTAGCTGAGGAAAATATTTCAGAGGTCCATTCTTTTATTCACTGTATTTGAGAAAAATAAAAATTTTCAGTTCTTGGAAAGGAGACTGATGATGGTCAATGTGTGATGTTCCTTTGATTTTTTTGAAATAAAAATAAATGAATGACATACCTCATATGAGTAATGATCAAGACCTTTGAAAATGCCGGCTCAATTTTGTGTCCGCTCTCGAACAGTGGCGTAACTGACTGGGAGCAAGGGGGCAAGCCGCCCACCCTGGCAAGCTAAATGTAAAAACTGGGCCCCTTTAGTTGACATTTTGATATTTAGTATTATTTAATGAGTTGTTGTTTGCCTTTTTCGGGGTGTTTCTTTTTTTATCTAGTATGGACATCCACGACATCCAGAGATTCACTATCATTTCTTAACCTTTTTTTGAGTTTTGTCTAGTGGCCCCCCCTACGGTGACCAGTGGGCGCCCTTCATCTAAGCTTTCCCCCCCCTGGCTCAAACCTCTAGTTACACCACTGGGCTTAAACTGTGTTTTGAAAACAAGGATATGATGCAAAAATGTAATTTTCTGTTTTGTCTTAATACAGATTGTCCGACAAGCTACGAGAAACACCAGAACGCATGCTATCGTTTCGGTTCCCACTCAAGCTACAGTGCGGCGCAGGCCATCTGTGAAAGCGATGAGGCGCGGCTGGTCGACGTCAATCCAATCAACAACAATTACGTCAAGCGGCAAGTGAAATCATTCGGGGGAGGAAACGACTTCTGGATCGGATCTTACTTCGTGAGTATCTGCCAGTAATCATTCCAGCACATTACGTCTGCAGGTTGTGAAATCAAGTCCAAACGTGATCAGACCCGTAGCCAGGTTTTAAGATTTGGAGGGGCAAAATACATTTTAAGACGGGAAAGGTATTTGTTTTTATTATGTCTTTAAAACAGTGTTTTCTGGGCACAACAAAAGTTGGGGACCACACAAATTTGTGGGGTACTGCCCCCGAATTCCCCCCCCTGGCTATGGGCCTGGACGTGATGTTTTTTTTCGAGTCGATGCCTGCAGGTTAATTAGATGAAGGGTGAACTCGGCAGTAGCTAAGGAAACGCATGAATGCTGGGAACTTAGATGAGGCGTTGTAACTGTTTGAATCCACGAAGGAAAAGGCAAAGATTTTTGATAGTAGGGTTGGATTGAATCTCATCCTGTTGTATCTTTTAGCAGGTAGGCTCTGTCTAAAGAATGTTTGAGTTGACTTGAAAACAACGACGGATTAGACTTTGTGATTTACCAAAACTCTTTCAGGACTATCGCTATCGTTACAAATGTTTCTGTTGATAGGCTGGTGGACGACGAATTACAAGAAAGGGACCAACAGGATGTCCAATCATGAGGGGACAGAAAACCCCTGGAGGTTCCTTCGCCCGTGTTGACTGCAATCCTTCCTACAGATTTGTTTGTCAAAAATGTGAGAAACAATTTTTAATTCAGGTCCAGCACGTGACTAGAAGATATTTTAAGAATTAAAATTTTCATTTCCCAATTTTAAAAAATTAAATCACACATGTTTTTGTTCAGTGTTTAAAAATACTTGAAGTAAACAAATCAATCTAATAAACGTTTCTGAGCGTTACGCTAGCTTTTAAAATGATGTGGTTATAACACGCATATTTCAACCAAAAATCTAGCAGGTCTCTGCCAGTCTGGTAGTGGTGGATCATATACCATATCATATGTATAATAACTTGCTACAAGTCTGCAATTACGTTTATCGGCGCAAATGAGCGAGAAACCAAAGAATAGCAGTTTTCAACCTGCATACGCTTTCAGTTGATATCTCAATTAATATGAGGGTCCAACCAAATGCAAAATATTTGAAACTTGTGCACAAGATTTGATTGATTCATACATGGGTGTGCGTGTGGTGAACTATACTATTCAGTAAATACAGCATCACTGTAAAAGTTTATCAGACATTTAACACGCCGTAAAAATTCTCAACAGTACAAAATCAACATGTTACAAGGTATTTGAAGAAACTGTTGTCAACTACTACATTTCAGCAACACAAGTCTCCACAATGGCGACGCGGTCAAATCAAATCGCCAAGTGTTTTGCTGGAAATTGATTTCACGCCGCTCATTTTACTCATCTCCAGTCCTTATTCCAATAGAGTCTACTGCTACACCCATTTTTAATGATCAGCTTCGTTTCTCTTTTGAAAAAAATCTTTTTGTGCAGACGGCAGGACCCGGTACGGAAGCAATCGACCAACAGGAACAAATGGATTTAACTCCAACAACAATCTCGGTAAACCTTCGCCAGCTTTTATGACTATCTTCTTGCACTGAACTTCAGCTTAAGACTGCAAGTTTACTTTCAATCGACCGAAATACCCTGGCCTTTTCGCAGTTTACACATTGTGTATATAGTCTTCCATTTCACATTCCAAAGCAAAAAATTTATGCCATAGATTTCAGCGGGATTCCTGGCGAAGAAGAAGTCCCGGTGACCAGAGCATCCACCGCGCCACCAGCCAGCAGCACAGTGGCCCAGGCCGCTTCCCCTACATGGCCCGCCATAGTTCTGCCTCTCGTAGGAGTTCTCGTTTTGATCGTAGCTTTAAGGTTTTACTGTAAACGGCGCAGTAGGAAAAGATTGGAGAAACACAAAGAGATGTTGCGCAAGGAGCAGGAAAAGAAGAAAGCCCAGCAGTCGTCGCCTGGAGCCATCACGTGAGTGCCAGAAATTTGACAAGAATTAATGGATAGTTTCCCAATTTTCATCGCAAATTTTCGCTTGTAATTCGTGGTGTTTGATCGGTTTCCACCTTGCATCGCTTCTACAATATATTCGCCGACACGATTCAGATTGCACGTAGGTTGGCGTTTGAACAGGATGTATGCAAAACCTGTCACCAGAGGCTTACACGTACTTACTCCAAGTTTTCTAATTACAATATAATCTGATCTCAATAACTCATCAGCGAATGTTTTTTATTCTTTTAACAACTACTCCAACAACAAAAAGACAAAAAACTAAAGATGTGACAGAAATCATGTTGGACGTTTCCAAAACCACATTTTTATCGAGGCCTTGATCCAATGAATGGCGTACAAGAGGTCGAATCACGAAACAAACTGTTGTGGTGTGAAATGGAGGCGGATAGGAGAATTTAGTTCGACAAGATCGCAGGATTGTTGGATCTGTAAATACTGAGGTAGATCATTGCCTGACAATCGGTTAACACTGGCAATGCCGCTGGTGACACAGATAATGCCACTGGTGACACAGGCAATGATATTGGTGACACAGATTATGCCAATGGTGACACAGACCATGCCACTGGGGACGAAGGCAATGCCACTTGTGAAATAGGCCAGCGTGGTCCAACTGCTTTTGACCTGCGGGCCATTTTACAAAAACATGACTTGAGGGCCACTTTAAACAAAACTATGTAAGGATAGAAAAGTGAGCACGTCATTTGAATTATTACACAACCGCAAATACCAATTCATCACAAATCTCTATCAGTGTGATGGCTGTGGTCGAGGCTTCTCTGACACTATCTTTCCTTCCTTAATGCCAGTGTTAGTGGTAGCGAGTCGGAGACTATCATTCAGTGTTTCGTTTCGATTTCTGTTTTGGGATTTGACTTGCTTCGTCGTCGAAAATGTACTCTCACACCAGGCCCGTAACCAGCTTGGAACATTAGGATGGCAGAAGTGTTTTCTGAGAGGGGCCCAAGTTTTTAAATTATGTCCAATAGTTTTAAATTATGTCCAACAAATTTTTCCAGTGCGGGCGAAGCTCCCCTGCGCCCCGGCCCCCTATTTACGGGCCTGTCTCACACAGGTATGTATTTCCAAACATCGAGTGCATTTTTAGTGCAAAACCTTTCACTTTGGGAAATCCATCTTCCCGGACTAATTTTCAGAAGCTCTCTAAAGTCTAGTCTTACACTGTTAACATTGTGCAATTTCATTGAAAGATGTTATGTTTGTTCTAAGCATGGGCGTCGGAAGGGGGGGGCGTCCTTGGCCCCCCCGGATTTTGAAATTATTAGCAAAAAAGGTTGTTTTTTCAATTTCGAGGGGTAAAAACCAAATTTCACCACTTTTGGCCCCCCCTGGAAAAAATTTTGGGAAAATCCCCTACTGGCCCCCCCTGGAAAAAATCTTTCCGACGCCCATGGTTCTAAGTATAATGACCGCATGGGCGCAGTTTTGTTGTAAAATGTGGGGGGGACAGCTTGGTGTGAAAGCAATACAGTCATCGGGTTGATGCAGAAGTGACGTTTTATATATACAGATTCCCACTCTTATTTCTAAAGGTATTTTGAGAGCAACATTAATCAAGCTTTGTTCTTGTAGATGAGTTACATACTGTATTNTTATACTTAAATTTGTTGTTGGACACGGTACTGTAGTTCAGCCTGCTTCCATTAATATCGATTTGGATGCAAACAAGCACAGCAATATAATAGAACACATCGACTGGGCTT
>JGI24158J21664_10008514_pt1 | contig 13655 bp, 9 predicted proteins | sample Ectturendosymbi3_FD_21664 | JGI IMG/M metagenome (IMG submission 21664) | reverse complement strand
CCGTACAAGTGCAAAATACTTTTAGACTCGATCATNACTGCAAAGACCAGATCAAACTAAATATTTTGGGCATCAGTTTCTTGTGCATGAGTGAATGATGAAAAAACTACTGCTTGGAGATACGTGAATGAATTGTCCTCTGCTCTCTATATAAGCCAGGTCGAACGTGTAATCACGCCACCTTGTCCTTGGTCGACCTCTGGGCTGCATTCCAATAGGTGTAGTCAGCAGCCTTTCCTGAGACATTCTGGTCACATGAACGAGCCTACATAGACGAGATATCCATTCGGAGGAGACAAATTACCCCACCTTCCCCTAATCTCTGTAACAAGCCATACTTAAACTTTGAATATATCACTTGCAACAAGTATGTTAGCCATTTTTTTGCTTTCCTCTAGTTGTAGAGTTGTCGCGGTAATGACTGTTGAGTAACTTAATGCCTATGAGCAACCCTGAGTATTACATCACAATTTAGCGTTCACAAGAAGCTGGTGAACGCCTTGCCATAGTAAAACTGTATGTTACTGCGATGCCTCTTTTTTCTCCATTCTTTGTTTATTGAGTTTAGCCAAGGTGTTCGCTGAAGTGAGATGAGTGCCTTGCGATGATTGGAACCCGTAGGAGCTGGTCGGGCGCGTAATCCAAGAGTCGTCCAACCACGACAAAAGTATTTAAATCAAGGCAGGATTTTCTTAAGAATAAATATGATCAAGGAAAAGCAATTGACAAGTCGTCATTCTTCATGGGAGCATTTAAAAATACGTTCAGCGCAAAACTTGCGCCATTAAGTGAACGAATTTCACGCCTTGAGGATACGCCACTGCAGTGTTTCTGCATAAGCCAGCTAGATTTTTTCTCTCCGAGTATATCGCATGAATTTGTTTTAGGCTAAAAATTGTATTATGTTGCGTTCCAGTGGGTAAGGTTATTTACGACACCCATCTGTCCCCTATGACCATGGGCATGGGCTACACCGCAGCTTGTATGTTGTATCCTGCTGTGTTGACGTGGAGTTCTTGCACCATAGAAATGCTCTTCATAATCTGCAAATGCCAAGAATGGGAATGGAGGACAGCAAGTAGCGTTTTTGAAGTTTAGTGTTACCCAACCGTTAAATTAATTTGTAATTCCAACTTCAGTGGCGCGTGCTTCACTGATTTTTTCAGTTATAAGGGGTTTAAAGAGGACTTCGCTCCCAGATTTTCCTTTAACCTTTCGACGACGTCATGTGAAGTTTGTTGATTATTAAAATGTGTTTTTTTGCATACATATTGTGAAAGATAGAATCCCTCTGGTTACACGCCACAGCTGGCTTGATTTACACCAGTGCATGAAGTTGCATACATGTCATCTCCTGGATCAATGAAAACGTAAAAATCCTCAAGATGAAATCAGAAGTGTTTTTCCAAGGTACCCCATTAACTGCAAAAAAACTTTTTGCTCATTTAGCTTACCCTCTTTTCACACCTGCTCTTCCTCTTGGGAGGGCCGAGGTGGTTTTCAGCATTCTCTGATAGTTCTGCTGGCACTACATCAAGGCTGAACCAAGCCAGTTCAGAAATGTAATTATACCACTTGGTCCTTGGTTGGCCTTAGGATCGTTTCTCATGAGTGTAGCCATTAGGACTTGCCACACCAACCTTCCTTGGGGCATTTTGGTAACATGGCCGAGATATCCTGGCTGGGATGTCCCCAATCGGAAAAGAAATGGCTCGACATTTAGGGCTTTGCGAATTTCGCAGCTTCGCGCTTTGTCGAAAAAGAAGGGTTATGCCGTGTACTCTTCGCAAAAATTCCATCTCTGCCGCTTGTACTGAGATAGCACTCCTTCAGTCATTGACCAAGATTCATGACCACAGGTGAAGATCAGAACAAAAAAGATTTATATACTGGAAGCTTTGCAGTGTTTGAAAGCTCCAGTTTCGTAACCATGGTACGATGAAGCTTACGCAGTACTGCGTTTCCCTTATGTGTATTTCCCTGCGTTTTCCCAATTAAAAGCTTTAGGTTTTCTGCAAGCTATCGAGGAATCTGCCGACTGGGCTCTACTTTAATCATATTTGTGCGAACTTGCACGTATCTGTATACAGCTAACTACTCTCCATATTTGAGATCGTAAGGAATCTATCGACGAATTTTTAATAGGAAATCGATGTCACGTAACATTACACATCGTCAGTCTGTGCATCAATCGCTTGTTCTGCCTTCTGTCACTAGTGAATATTACCTCAAGGTATTTGAACGTCCCAACCTGCTGCAATACAGCACACACTGACCTTTTTTCTAATCCAATTTGCAAATGTTATGTTAATCGAGCGAAAAAACTCAAAAAACAACAGTGAATACCATCCTCATTCCTCATGGAAAGGTACACCCTTTATTGTGGCCTGAATTATATTAAGTTACAGTTAAATCCCAAAGCATAAATTTATGCAATGCGCGCCATGAGCCAACTCTTTCCGTCACACTATTGTGACAGCATTACCGCAGGATCAAGTAAAAAGAACGTTTTTTTACTGCAATACAAAATTTTGATAACAACGCACATTAACACCTTCAAATCCCACTAATGCTATCTGTTATGGGCAGCAAACAGTGAAGCGAAAAGTTTCGTGATTACCACTTCTACCACTCATATCGATACAATCCTCCCGTTCATCATTGAAAGGCTGAATGCTAAGCTGTGAAGTACTGTTAGACAATGCAGTCCATAATTGCCATCAAATTTTTTGAAATCGCAGTTCTACCAGAGTGTCGTTTCTGACCTTTTTCTGTGACAGATGAGACCTTTGCTCGTCGGTCGTATGTCTTTACCCTTGTCAACGGACCAACTTTGCATGCAGGGAAAAGCATTTTGAAATTAAAGTTTTTGCGGACTTAGTGTAATAGGTTATAAGTAGCACAAAAAAATCCCCGCCGCTTTTGAACGTCATTGCGGCTTTCAATTACGCTTCCATAAAAACTTGACCCACGGAACGTTTCCTAACTTAGGGTTCGTGACAACGCATCACTGCAAAATCAAAACCTTCTGTGGTGTAAGTTTGCTCCACGGCGTACCGTGTATGCAAGCTTTACTATGAATCTACTCAAAGTGGTGCTACCAGAGATCGTATGCACTTAAAGTTACAAAACTGCTTTCAACTGTTGGCGTTGATGCTCACTTAGTGTGAAACTGTGTTGCGCTTTCGACCAACCGATTATTGGTGAAAAAACTTGTCCCATTAAAAAAATTATGTCACGGTTCACAGGCAAAAAAAGGTCTACATTGTTTGTAAATATGAAATCTGAAGATCTTATGATGTTTCCACAGGAAAATCGGACATAACGCGATGAAAATGGTAAATGTGTTCATTTCATTGAAAAGCATGGACATGTGCCCGAGCAAACGTTTGTCCAAAAGAAGGACCCAAAATTATGATTAGCTCTAAATTGTCAGTTTCCTGTGGCGTGAAAATATTCTAACGAACTGTGGTAATTGTGCGTAACGCTAAGAATGGCATTTGTGGGGTTATTACGAAACATAAGCGTTATTTTTACAACCGGATGTTGAAATGGGACAATCTATGTACTTCATTTTTTATCAGTATTTTAAAACCAAAGTTGCGTGTTACTTCGGGGATTGTTTCCTAATCCACTGCGTAACTTTATAAGCATTTTAATATCACGTTTTTAAAGTTGAATCAAGCCTAGTAATTGACCAGTGAATTTTCCAAATGTGTTTAGCGAGATCTCGCGCGGACACAAGCGGTCATAACTACCATCAGTTATGTAGGAAAGAATAGTTTTTGTTGTTTTTCAATACCAGAAACGCCTTTTGCTTTGATGGGCGAACGATTGTAAATGGAAAAGTTTCAGACGTTAGTTTAGGAGAGAATGACCAACTCTTGACACTCAAACAAATCAAAGTGTTTAGCAAGTGAAATGCAAAAAAATTCATTTTTGGTAAACTGTCATAACACACGATGTAAAGCAGGGCTTCTCAAACTGTAGGTCGCGACCCCGAGTGGAGTCGAGAAGTGTAATTTGGGGGTCGCGAAAAAATTGGCTTAACAAATCAGACGTACAAGCTTTTGTAAACTTAACAAAAAAATTCAAAGTAGGCTTGGAGTGAATCTACTGTATTTGTATTGCATTTTAGGGGCAATACCATGTTTCATGCGATCAGTTGTTTACTGGGATGTCTGCCTGAGCGATCAAACGATAATAACCAACCAAGAACAACGATGTACGCGTTTTAACGTCGTGATTGATTTAATGTATTGACCGTATTGCATTCATTCCGACACGATACGATGTTTGTGCAAAGAACTCTATTTCTAGTCATCCATTAGGCTAACTGCTTTGAGAGTACACTGAGTAGTTTTAGACCAGGGGTCTCCCAACTACGGCCCGCGGGCCAAATCCAGCCCGCGAGACCATTTTCATCCGGCTACAAAGACATTTTGCCAATAATGAAAAATTAATGTATTTACGAAAAACTTGTTGGTTAGGTAGAATGCAACATACCCCGAAACAATCACATTACGTAAGAAGTCTGGCCCTCGAACTGTTGTGAAATAGCTTACGTGGCCCTCTGGCAAAAAGTTTGGAGACCCCTGTTTTAGACTAAAGTTAAAAGCTTCAAACACAGTTTCAGAAGCACTTTGGACTTTGATTCAGGAAAAGTTAGATCCACAAACCATGCACAACAGTAGCGAAGCCAGCCCAAAATTTTGGGAGGGGCCAAATATTTTCCCTTTCAGCGAGCTATAGTAATTGGTTTGGGTCACCGCACAAAAAAAATAAGATATGGTAGAATTTAGGGGGCATGTCCCCTTTACCTCCATCCTGGTTGCGCCTATGATAAACAATTTAAATTTCAGGAAGCCACATCCTTGCCAAGCCCAGGATGAATTTTCTGAGTTACAAACGACAAAAATTTGCAACGGAATTTTCAAAACAGTGTTTATGCCAATTTGGGATAAGAACAAGAAATGAATGCCCAGTCATTTTTAATCTAGCAACTCATAACCTCTTAGACTGTTGCACAACATATTTGCACGAAGCGGCATTTTCAAAATTGAAAATCATCAAGTACAAAAACCGACCCTTTATGAAAAATGCTGAGAATGTCCTTCGTCTTACGTTGTCTTGTATCAATCTACGGATGGATGATCTGTGTAAAAATCAAAAAGTGGTTCCATTACATTAGCTGTGTTTGATAACTTCCACAAACTGCATTACCTGAATTGTTTTTTATTAATTTTTTCGCCTTACTGTTTCCATTACTTGGTAGTTTTATTATCGTATAGTTACTTTCGTGGATTGTTTGCATTTTTATGATTTCGCCATAGACAAAAATGCCCTTTGAGATTTTTAATGGGACGCTAGCACGCATCAACATCTAGGGCTCAAGGCTATCCGTTAATGGGTCGCAGAACAAAACAGTTTGAGAAGCCCTGATGTAGAGGATGAATCAGTTGCTCATACCCTTGCGAAAATCCAGGGATATAGTTCCTTTCCGTAACACGTTTTCATTTTGACCAAATGTACCACGTTTTTGCTGTTCCTCCGTTTGCTGGCGTTGTAGGAATATTTTTCCGAAACACGGTGGTTATGTTTAAATGCCTTCTTGTCTAGATTGATACTCAACAACTGATACATAGTTTGTCTTATTTCCATGCCGTCATTCGTTTGCGTTTTGCTTCTAAAAATGCAGGATTGAAAAAAAACTTCTGGGCTGCTTGGTTATCTCAGATACAGGTTGACTGTTTGCGCCAATGCTCCGCTTGTTGCCACGTTGTGGTATCAGCTAGTAGTAGGCAGTCGCAAGTGGTGCGTACGCTTGATTTTGATAACGTAAGAGCACATAGTATAAACGACGGGTACTCGCTGTTAGTAGAAGGCGTCGGTTGTTATGCGCGTTTATTTGTTTTGGGCTCTTCGGTTCATTTGACATCGCTTCAGAACAAACAGTTAAAATTAGCTGCTTCTGGAAGCCTGCCTTTGTTTTGCAGTCATTTAGATTGCTGCTATCGATTGGTTTGGTGCTTGCGTCTGCACGGGTGGGTGTTACAAGCGGGTTGGAAGACAGTGGAGCTGTGATTGACGGGTGTTAAATGTGTTTTTGTCTTGTTGCGTACGTGACCCACCTTTGTGATGAGCACTGCAACACTGAAATTTAATTTTAAGTCTTTGATCTTTCTGAGCAGACACCTCTGTACGGCTCCAGAGAGAATATAGGCTCACTGAAGATGCTCTGTCTAGAGATCGACCGATATGGTATTTTGGGGCCGATGCCGATATATCGGCCATTCATGGACCGAAAGCCGATATTTCCAATATTTTTAAATCTTGTTTTCTGCTTCATTATCAATAATACTATGTATTCTATGCTTACATTTTTTCAAAAACATCAAAAATCAGGATTTATGAGTTAAAATTTTCAGATTGTAGGAATTTCAATATTTTGCTATGATTTTTAATTAATCTGATCAATGATGATGCTTTTGTTTCGGCTGCGACAGCCGACACATGCTCCATAGTACATCTTGTCTGCTTGTTTATAAAAACGCACCTGCTAGCGTTGCTGCAAGGTAACTGTTTCTTGCGCAAGCAAGTTGTGTGGGTGGATGCGTAAGGAATATAACAGCGTTTTGCCAACACCTGCTGAGGCCGATAAAATCAGCCGTTTTGGCCGATACCGTAATTTATATACAGTAAATAAACTTTTTTTCGGAGGAATGAAGTACTTTAATCCAAGTCAAAGGTACCTTTCCACAATACTGATATTGGCATGTCAACCGTAACCCACCAGATACTGGTAAAAAACTCAATGAAACCTGCGAGCTTTAGTTGACTATTGACTTTTGGTCTAATAGACAGACGTGCAGCTATATTGGCGTCACTGTTCATTTCTAATTAAAAGCTGTACAATGCTATGCTGGCTTGCAGACGAGCGTAACGCGCAGTTAGAAGAAATAGCCAGCAATTTTGAAATTATTAACAAACGAATTTTCAGCGTTGTTAGAAGAATGTTCAAGCCTGATAGATGTCGTTTGACTGATATGTTTGTCAACTGTAACAAAGATTTTAAACTTTGATAATTATTTTTTAATTACAGTAATATTTAAATTGTTTGCTGCAGTGGAGTAACTGACGGGAGGGAAGGGGGTCGATTTGTTTCCCCTGACCAGCTAAATGTGGAAAAACGGGCCTCCACTAAACTTATATTTCGGTTTTAGTATTATTTTAATTGGATTTCAGCATGTTGTGTTTTTCGGAGTATTTTCCGTTGATTTACGGTTTTAGTATAGCCATCCATACCCGGATTCACCATTAGTTCTCACGTTTTTTTCTGAGTGTTGACTAGTAGGTCACCTGCAGAGGTCAGTGGGCCTCTTTCAGCTGAGTTTCCCCTCTAGCTCAAACCTCTAGTTACACCAGTGCTCTTCAACCTTTTTGTTATGGTGCGCACCCTTAAAGACGTTTTGACGAACTCATACATCCTATTTACTTAAACTCATGCACTCTATTTACTGACACGTCCCCCGTAGCCCCACCTAATTGCACCCATGTCTGTAAATACCCTGGCCTAAATAAGCAAGTACCTTAATTCAGTAACTCAGCTACATACTTCAAGTGATAATGGCTCATTATCTGTTGCCAACGAATTACAAAAAATAGCTTGACATGGTCTGATGTTTACACATCGGACTTTAGAACAGCGGTAGGGAACCTGCGACCCGCGGGTCAAATGCGGATCACGTAAACGTTTCATATAGCCCGCATCAGAATTTTTGTTACACAATTTATAATATAAAATCGCGTCAAAACGAAGCTCCATGATAAGCAGGTACTTGATAGTATATCATAAGAAGACTCTGTCCCTCGTACTAAGATAAAGGTAGAATTTTAGGATGCAATCAATTGTTATTGCGACCCGCCAGTGATAATCCACAATTTGTGCCCACATTGACTGTAAATAGGTTCCACATCCCTGCTTTAGAATGTGCAGAGTCTAGGTTAAATGCTGAAATCATTGGTTGATTAATGGTTCATATTTGCTAACAGAAAGTTTTTGTAAAATGTATCTGTTTAATGTGACAAGTTCATGATGCACCCTTGTGAGCTCTTTCTTAGTGGTGCACCCCACGCATATTTTGGTGTAGCCTAGGGTGCACCGTGCACACCGGTTGAAGAGCCCTGAGTTGCACTACTGGTTTGATTGCACGAATATCTCATTAAAACTATTAATGTGATTTTTTGCGGTGCTTGTTCCTTACAGATTAGTAATTTCGTTTATGGCATTCATTCATATCGTATGTTGGCTGAAGATACACTTACATCAAACCATGCAAATGGGGTTTGTTTTCATTCTGAAGATGTTTCAAGACAAATGTAATCGCGATTACTTTCAATGTAATCGTAATCGATTACAGTGTGATTTTGATTACTTGTAATCGTAATCGAGCAGGTGGCAAGTAATCGTAATCGATTACATTTGTTGTGTAATCGCCCCATGTCTGCTGTCATTCTAACTTGAGCTGCAACAGTACTGACTGTTATTGGAAGTCCAACCGCAGGCGCTACTTGTCTTTAATTCACGAATATCTTTTGTCAAAAACGTAGGTTCAGCCTAACTGCAACAAAAATGTTTACCACGAGTATATCACGACGTCGTTGAGAAAGAGCGATTGATACGTTTGCTTTGAATTACCAGTAAAAGAAACGATGTTTATATTTCGCAGATGGCCAATTCAAACTCAGCGAGCCAAACCCAAAAAGACGCCGCGGATCAAAATTTCGATTATATGTTTAAGCTTTTGATCATTGGAAACAGCAGCGTCGGCAAAACTTCTTTTCTTTTTCGCTATGCGGATGATTCATTCACAAGTGCGTTTGTCTCAACTGTTGGAATCGATTTCAAAGTAAAGACGGTGTTTCGTAACGAGAAAAGGGTCAAGCTGCAGATATGGGTAAGCTCTTGTGGTTAGGCATTTTGCACTGTCCGCCTCTGTCGCTGGTAATTTGAACGAGGTGCAGAGAGAGAGCGGCAAGTACGTGCTTGACGATGGTTAAGTTTGTTGTCTCTTTTCATCACGCTGTAGCGCAACAAAATACCCACCTTGGTATCGCTTCGGTGATTGCGTCCTCTCAACGAAGGTTCTGCAACTTGATGTTTAAGTTTCTAAATTCAAGCAAATGCCAAGATTCTGTTTAGTGCCGTTTCGCATGGAGTATTCTAACGTCGCACTGGCTTTTGCAGGACACTGCTGGTCAGGAAAGGTACCGTACTATAACAACCGCCTACTATCGTGGTGCGATGGGCTTTATTCTGATGTACGATATCACTAATGAAGAGTCATTTAACAGCGTCCAGGACTGGTGAGTTATCTGATTGCGCGTTCAACATTGATTTCGCTGATGTGGTCAATGGGCTTGAACAGGGTGTGCGGATTAGCATCGATTTAGAAGTGAGAATATAACTTATTATGTAAACTTAATTTTGTGGTTAAGTATATTTCGTTTCAAGAAGGACACCGTCATGATCGTTTTTCTGTTTTTTTTTATGTTCGCTCTTTGTCTCAATTTTACATTGTGTATTGAATGTATTGTACAACGTCTTCACTTCCACACCCAACGCACTAGATGTAGGCATGCATCGCAGTCTCATACCACATTGCTACATATTTTATTGACATGAAAAGTAGTGATCATTGCGTAATGAACTGGTAACTTTTGAGTATTCAGCATAAGTTGCGTCGCAGTAGAGCATGACATGTAGTAAAGCAGATTGATGGAAACTCGTGAAAATTCGTAATAAGTCTTATCCAGTGTTACAAAAGGTCATTTCAACTGTGCTTTCAAACATAATGTCTCCAGTAATCATGCGCCTTACAACTGAAAGCCTTGTTAGGAGCCGTCGTTTACGACGGAAGACCAGCAGTTGCACAGATTTTCTTTTCACTGTGAGAGCGAAAAAAGGAAATGAATGGGCAGGCGAAAAGTTCATCGATTAAAGCCTGACGTTCCGAGTTTTTTCCCATTTGTTGTGCTTTAATGCTGTACGTGTTGGTAGAGTACGCGCGCGTTAGTGTTAACACACATTCAAAAATCCTTGACATATTGTTGACTTTAAGCGCCGTGCTTGCTACCGTCATTCTTTCGTGACGTTTCGAAACGTTCCCAACCATGACCATGTTACTCCGCGCGTGCTGTATAACTACGCTACTCAGCTCGCGCCAACCGCCCCATCCTAGGCCTGGTGCCCGTCATCACACAAGGATGTCAATTCAAAATTTGTGAGGTGCTCCAAATCATTTTGAAGTTTTGGATTATGCTGACGTGTACATACAGTAACTGTACTCCAGGATTGATGATTTTTTGGTTATTCGTTTGCGACATTTCCTACGAACGTGTGAACGAAGTTATTGTACAAAGTCACTGTTGCTGTCAAGGGGGTGCAATTCCAAGCCATTTTATGGAAAGTAAAGCATTACTGTGAATGTTCCGCGTTCATATGTTTTGTTGTTTTTTTTTCAGTTTCACGGTTGTTGTGCAGTCTGTGCTTTTAACTCTTCCAAAGTGGTGAAGTACTAGCCAGGGTTGAGAAAAGCCCGTTTTTAGTTGTTTTTGAAAAGAAACAGGTTTTTGTTCTTTTTTTAAGAAAAACGCAAAAACCCCATTCTGAATTGTTTTTATTGCATCATGCAATATCACCATTTTCAGAATTACACAATAGCTTGATATACCTATTCTAGCATGCAAAATTGAGGGCGAAGAGATGTACCCATCTTTGTTTTCACAAATTGTTGCTGGTCAGTTCACTCCAAAGTGGTAAAGGTTTGGCAAGCACGCGCAAGTTTCACGTCAAGTTTATTTGCATGCCTTGCTAGTTCAGCATCATTAGAGTGTATTTTTTTAAGGTGTGATTCGGTATGGTCCAGCATCAGAAAAAGTTTAGGCTGCAGAGAAGGCAGACAAATTGGCTAAAATGTACTGGTTTAACAGAACTGAAGAAGATAACCATTAGAATTTACTTAAACTGTTCGAATTATTTTTCACTTTTTTTCAAGTCCTTCAAATTCCGTTGCTGTTCGTTTTCTGTGATTAAAAAAAATTACAGTTAGCTGTACAAGTGTGCTGCTTATTTTACTTATTACTTCACAGTTCATAGTAGATTTTTCAAAGCAAAAATTTCCACTGTTTCTTTAGGCGAGCTTTCATTTTTCCAAAAGAGCGCTCCATTTTTTGTGACATAATATTCTGCGCTGGTTTCTTCAGGTCTACTCAGATCAAAACATACTCATGGGACAATGCCCAGGTCACTTTGGTTGGAAATAAGTGCGACATGGAAGACGATCGCCTAATATCTAAGGAACGGGGAAGACAGCTTGCCAACCAACTAGGTAAAACGCATGAACGCTTAATTTTTTTTCAGTGTTCTGTTGCTACAACCTACAACTGAAACTCTGCTTTCAAATTTCAGGTTTTGAATTTTTCGAAACAAGTGCGAAAGATAACATCAATGTAAAGCAAGTTTTTGAAAGGTAAAGCGTCTAACTTATTTTTTTTGTTACTCAGTAGGTGTTAGACAGTCCCGATCTGTCGGTTGCACATATTGATAGCAATCTTAAATACCGTTTTGGATATGCCAGAACGAAATAATCCTAAGCAGGTTGACGTTAAACCCTCAAAAGGGCATGAAACTCTGAACACATTTTTCGGTACCAGAACCCGAAATGTCGGCCATCAGAAGAGTACCTTGTGTTTCCTATTCAAGTTAACGGAAAAATGTTAAAGAAAAAACGACTTGTTAATAAAGTTGTTATTTGTTTGCTTTAGCACAGAAAAAAATCGCAATCAAGGCATAGGTTTTCGATTTTTTTCTGGCAACATGAAAACAATGAATGTCTTTTTCGAATAGGTACGTAATGAAAACTTTATTTGCTGTAGAGCTGTGTAAACATTTTTCTGCAGTTAATTTAGTTTTCTTTGCAATGTGTATCGAAACATAGCGAGTTGCTTTCACGTTGAAATTTGTTGGAGGGGNAGTGTTGCACAGTTTTGATTAAATGATTTTGTCACATTTTGCATGTCTGTGCCTATCCAGCACCAGTGTTCATTTTAACAAATNTTCTGGCGTGCTCGGCAATCGTTGGGAACTTACTTATTACGTTGTTTCTACTGTTATGGTGACTTACATGATTTTAGTTGTTTGTTTTTTTAATTCGTGCGATGAAGCAGCGGATCCTTGGACAAAAATATTAGACCGCGGTTATTTCTAATTGATTCAACACATTCACGCAGAACATTTAGTGGCCTAGCCTGTTGCACAACCGCATATCGACAGCAATTACCAAAATCAGTTTGGAGAGAAGGCTGTGTCTTCCGTTTTTTTTGTTGTACACTTTTTTAAAGAGGTAATTTTCGGACGAAGTAAGTCAGTTTCTACCGTAATACGCTTGCCTGGAGCTTCTTGGCGGTACTTTCATACTCGTAAAACGCTTATGCTAACACAGGACAAAATTGGAGCATAGACCTGTGCATCACTGGCAACTGAAAAATTCCCATCACGTTGAACATGACCTGGGATTAACGTTAGCCCCTTCCACCGGACCTTCAATTTCATCGCTTCACCTAAACTATACAGCGTGAAGCATACTGTTATGCATTAGTTGATTTTCATTTTTCAGCTTTTTTGGCTAAATAGGAATGCTTACTACGCCACTGGCATTTCTCCTCTGCAGCGAAGCCGTCAGCAAAAATTTTCCAACTTCATTATCGGGGCGTGGTTGAGTAGAATTCGTGCGAGTTTCATTAAAGCATGAAAATCCCAATTGCTTTTCGTTCCGGCTGCACAGTCGATTGGTGATCATCAGTTTCATCGATTTGTGAAGAACTGATCGATTGTCGGCGTCGGTGCCGAGCACGCGCGCGACGGTCTTGTGTTGATGCAACCATTTGTCCATGCTGACAGTGGTGGGTTTAGGGTTGGGGGGGGCGAGGCAAGAGTAAAAACGGGGGCCCTCTGATGACGTCATCATACTCAGCCAACCATAATGATCACTTTTGATTTGCGTAAGATACGGCCACCCAAGGACATGTTCCTGAGACAACGGCATAACTGAAATAGCAGAAGGAGAAAATGCAAAAGGGTGTTCATAACACACAACTTTGAAAACACTGAAAGTTGGGAAGACAAGGCTGGCAACACATAAAAGTTAGGCAATAACAAGTTGGCATCGCCCTCACTTCTTTATTGTCGCGCCTCATTTCTCTGCATTCACCATCAATAAACTACAAATTTTGCCCCTTTGAAAGTTTCACACCTTTCCCTTTTGAAAAAATGCTTGATAATTGGTATCCTGAATTTGTTCACATTCACGTCTTTGTGGGAATCCATGAAGCTATGAAAAAACAACCAAGAATATTTAAAACACAAATTTGTTTTAAATTTCATCCTTTTAACTGAAAGAACATAGCATACAAAAGCATCCAATTAGAGACTTGTTTTGGAAAGCTTTGAGGCTGGATGAGTCAAGGCTGCCCTCATCTTGCATTGACACTGGCTGTTTGAAAAATGTGCAAAAGCAGAAAAGAATTCATCATGTACCTTATCGAAAACATTTCTGCTACAGCACGTAGCCTACACAATTGATTAAATCTATGCT
>JGI24158J21664_10008513_pt1 | contig 13655 bp, 12 predicted proteins | sample Ectturendosymbi3_FD_21664 | JGI IMG/M metagenome (IMG submission 21664) | reverse complement strand
TCGGATTGTAGCCTAGTTTCCAGTAAAAACTTCAGCGAAATGCTACCACCTAACGGTTGGCGCCCAGGGCCAGGCAAAGTGGGCCAAGGTGGCCTAAAAGTACTCCACTTATGACGTCACTCACAAAAAACCACATCCCCCAAGCAAAAAATATTTTTCGAGTGCAGATGAGAAGACTTGCTGCGTCTTTTGAGACTTGTACTGGGTCTGTAGAGCATATCAGACCGAAGAAATTCCCACGCAAAGCCATGTGCGTTTTGGTGTTTTTTTCCCCGAAAATCCCCGAATCCTAGTGGGCGCCAAAGAGTTAAGCTTTGAGCATCAAAATCGCATCTATAAATCAAAAAATTGAAATAATTTTTGTGTCAGTTTGTTTTCTTCATTATTTCTAGCAAATTCCCATTCTGGATGGAAATGAAGATCTCAATTTCAGTTCATCCCTGTGGTTGTGAGTTTTAGGCAGTGCCATGCATTTGTGAAGTCAGATGGACAATTTTATTGAAACTGTAAAAAGGTTCATGTTAGGCTTTTTACTGTCAAAAGAAGAACACAATTGTTAGTTTTTCAAATATGATGCTCTTAGTGACAAATTGCTAGTGCTTTGTCTTGCTGCAGTAGTGTGCTACATAAATGCCAATATGATTGAGTGCGCATTACATCCACTTTGTTCGGGATCATTAATAAACATGCTGCAGTTTACAATCATTACTCTATTTTTCAGACCATAAGGCGCACTGGATTATAAGACGCATTAAATGAAGCAAAACTTAGAGAAGTCAAACTGTATTGAACTTGTTCACAATAACTCCTGAGTGCCAGAGTCGCACTGGGAGTATCTGTCATTACATAGGAGGGACTTTAATTCGTCATACATGCTCTAATCTGTTAGACATGAATAAAATTGAAGTTGTGCGCATGTTTGATTCGGTATACACCACTGTGGCGATGTAGTCAGGACCTTGTGGAGTAATACGATCTATGGTATTTGCTAGCTACTCTAGTTGCTCATTGCAATTGATATTGGTTTATTACATAACATGATGGTCTGCTTACAAAAAAATTTTAACTAGCAATTAAATAAATAGCATCATTTACCACATACAATGGGTTTTAGATGAGAAAGCACAGCCAGATTCATACATTAGGCACACTGCATTATAAGGCGCACTTTCGATTTTTGAGAATATTAAAGAATTTTAAGTGCGCTTTATGGTCTGAAAAATACAGTAATTGCTGGCATATTATCTGCATTACTACATGTTTCCAATATATCACTACCTGAATTAAATCTATATGTATATAAGTGTTTAAGAAAGTTGAGTGCAGTTATCTTTGTTACACCAAGCAAATTCAGATAGCACTATTTTTCCAAGTAGCTTTTTTGTTTTTTTCATCAGACATGCATCCCCATTTCTTATCTTCACTAAGATCATTTTCTTTCGATCTTTACCAGTTTTTTTTATAATTTTTGTGGTTGTTTCTGAAAATACACTTGAAACATTTAAATGTCTCATTAAATGTGTATGTAATGTATACACAGCCATGGTTTGTTTTTAACTCCTTTTCGCACAGTTAACTTATTTTTAAAATATTGGACCAGTTGTTTTCACTCTGTTAGAAATTCCCTTGCTTCAGTTACACAAATGCATATGTCACATTTCCTTCATGGGGCACAGTTTTGAAATTCTTAATATTTTTGAGGTTAACCAATTTGTTTGAAAATTGTTTCCTTCTTCAAGCTGCATGCTTTTTTCAAATTGTGAAGTTGAAACCACAGGCATATCAGTTGTGCACTTAATCATTTTGATTATGTTGTGATTTTCTAGTGTTGGTATGTGTTGCATTATTGTTTCAAAAGTTTCAGTCAATAGGGATTTGTTTTGATACAACTTTTTGGCAGTATGGAGACTGTAATTTTTTGGGACCATAGTGTTGTATTTGTTATCAAAAATGGTTGTTACTGGCACAAAATCAGAACATATATTTGTTTTCAGCAATTAAAGTTTACTGGATGCATAGTTGCATATATCTCTGTGGTAGTGTATTTGTTTGCACATTAATTCGTTATATTATATTGATTCATTTTTTCGTAGGCATGCAAAGTTAGTGTAGTATTTTTGTGGGTTTTGTTATGATTACTCCATACAAAGTTTTCTTCAATGTGTCTCTTTGCTCCTTATAGATGGTGTCAGAAATTCCCAACACAATGGTGAAATGTCTCGGCTTGATCAGCTACTGGAACAAGTGAAAACATTGAAGCAAGAAAATAGTAGTTTAAAAAGTGAACTGTCCAATAACACTTCTCAGATTAATCGCCTGGAATCAGAGGCTTCAAGTCTGAAGGTTTGAAACCTGTTGAATGAATGATTTCCTTGATGAAAAAAAAAACTTTTTCTTTGTTTGTCAGCACCCTGTCATAATGCCATTGCGCAGCCGTATTTTAACTTATTATTGTAATCATCGAGCCTTTCAGCATTAAAAATAAAACCTTTGTTTGTCAGCACCCTGTCACAATGCCTTCATTTCTTCCTTTCTGAATTAAGGGTAGTCTGCGGTGGGATTGTAATAATTTTTGTTGCTTTTGAACCAAGAGACTGCTTGGCTGATGTGATAAGTTGACCAATTGCCATTCTGCAATATGCTATCTCCCCATTTCGGTGGTGGAGATTATTTCATTGTATGTGACCTCGCATCAAAGCCAGTGGTCTATCTTGTAAGGCCCTTTTAAAGTTTTGTCGACATTGATGTCCATCAATCATTCCTAATGGCGAGTGAAGACCATCATTGACAAACAATGCCTTGCCTTTGAATTGAAAACTCGACCTAGTTGGAAAGTGCTACTGTATTACTTTGTTGCAACTGGCATTAAATTGAAAAAAAAAGTCATTTACCTCCATTCAAACTTCTAGTTTTGCTGTAAGCTTATTGGGGAATCTGCCGGCTGGGCTCTGCTTTCATCTTTTTGCGATGATTCAAACTTTCACATACCTATATTCAAGTAACTAGTGCCCACAAAGATGGAGGGTTTATCGTTATCCAGCTTCCACGTGTCGTGGCAGAACGACTTGTCGTAACTCGTCACTTAAACGGTTGTAGAGTTTGTTCTAAACTACGGTGATTTTTATGTTTCACTCCAGATTCCTGATACTGATGCAAATTTAAGTTATTTGACAACTCTGCCAATAGCGTACTAATCCAAAAGTCTGGAGAAAGTGGCAATGAAGGTGTCTCTAATGGCGCTTCAGTGTGTTAGCAGCTGTGGTGGTGTAGCTTCTTAAACAGGGAAATGCAGGTTGAATGTAGTGATGGTCTCTTTGTTTTTCTTAGCATGGGGGCAAACGTTTAAACTACTTTAGAGCCAGCTCGTTCCATTCCCGCGCTCGGTGCTGGATGTGGTTCTTGTGAATCAGATGATTTTACGGATCGAACCCAGGCCCGTTATTTTTCAGGAAATGGTCATGCTTCTTGGCAACACGATCGGCTCTCAGCGGCGCCCGGTCTTGGACCACGGCGATGTTGCGTTTGACGGCAGGCGTCACTCGTACCAGACGAACAACTTAATGCTGCCTCTCAATTTCGTTTCCTACCCTTACAGTCTTGGCTTGCCTGCAACATACCCGAGCAGCTCCTTCTCGGACAATCATTTCTTGTGTGGCGGTGGGTTCAACGCAGACGCGGCGCTGCCTGCTTCATCTCCCATTAGCCATAACGCGAATATTTACGGCAGGACGAAAGAACATATCCGATCACTGCAAATGCGAAGGTAAATCAGCGATGTCCTGCGTTGAGCTGAAATGTATCGTACGTCTAACGTTAAGTAAAAAATCAGGAATAATAACAACGTGGCTTACGTCCCGTTTTGTGTTCATTATGTTTTTTGATGGTGTGCGTTTTGTCTTGAATGTGGATTTCCTGGCTCCTGTTTTATCCGTATGCGCTTAGATCATCTTCGTCTGTTGTTTACCATGTGCAGAAGTGCGATTTTGGACTCTCTGAAAAAAGAAGAAATTGCAAAGGAGTGCTACATGAGACGGCTCAATGACTTGAATGAACGGCTCAAGATACTAGACACTGACCAGGTGCGCATTATCGGAGATACGATATGCTTTCTGGCTCAGGGCGTCGGTGAACTCCCTTTATTAATTTTTGAGACCGTGAAGTAGCGTGCGAAGTATTCAAGCGGTAAAATCAAACAAGTAAGCTTTCTCGAAGCGGTCCGGAAACAGTACCAAACAGAGTAGCGACGGGAACACGCTGAAAGTTGCTGGTCGTTATGCGCGTGGTATTGCGTTCCGACCGTTAACAACATAGTTCTCGTTGCTTCGTAATGGAAACTAGTCGTTTGCCATTCGGCAGCGCGTCGACGAACGAATTCGGTTCGAAAAACCCTTGTTTGCGTTCAAATTACCCAACCGTTGCTGTCATTCATGTGCAGCGACATGATTTCGCGTGCTGCGCCTGCGCAGGAAGTTCCCCCGCGCTTGATGTCTTTTGTTCGATGAGTGACAGAAAAATCCGAATCCGACCGCTCAAAACCATACCAAGCCCCACTTTTGTACTTCCACTCACGCTAGGAAATGCGGCTTAAATAAGTCGTGCGCGGCCTAGATCGTGAAAGACACTGCTTCTGCTGCGCAAATGCCGAAGCTCGAACGGCTAAATTGCGGCATTTTTCAGTGGGCGTGCGTGGTCTAAATCCAATCTCTGGTTACGCTGTGCAGGTTTGACTTTTCTGACATCCTCTGTCCAAGATTACGCCTCCCTGCCATGGCTGGTTGCGCTGCCGCAGCAATATCTCATGTTTGATCGAATTTCTGCGGTTCCATGCTGCGAGCTTTTCGTCTCTTTGGGGGATTTGTGCGTTTACATTGCGCAGCGGCGGCAATCAGCGTCGAAAGTAAAATGCGCTTGCTTATCAGGCGCGTTAACTGCCTCTTTTCAACAGTTTGTCCGGTCTCTTGCAAAATCCGCGCTTGCTTATTCTACCCGCGCACACTGGTCTGCCAGCAAAAATGTGGCGCTGCCCGATCTGAATGTGAACTGGAGTAGGTGCAGTGTCAAAAGTTGTTATTCGGCGTGCGGACGCGGTTGCACTTGTCGCTCGGTTGTGTGCTTGGCTGTGGTGGTTTTGTCCTCGAAAAGCCTGACCAGTCAATCAATGCCAATCTACGGAAAACTTGTGCCAGTCGTCGTGTTATTTTAAGTGCTACACGTTTCAAAAGCGAATTGTGCGTGTTTTTGAAAGTGGTATTGCCAGCAACAGAGGGTTTAAAGTGACAAGGATCATCCCAACTGCATTTATTAGCGCGCGCATGCAGTTTGTAGCGGTTGACAGGACCGTAAGTGCGAATGGAACGTTGTACTGCAAATCTTAGCCCTCGCTTTGTCTCACAAACAAGAAATGCAGATGCTTGGATGGTCGGTTGGTCATCTGAAGCGGGAGTGCTTGACGTGCCAAAAGATACCCGCTCTGCTTGTTGCAACAGTGTTTCGCCGTTGGACTCCGACGCGCAGCGTTTAAGATCTCGTCTGTTGTTTTGGGCATTACTTCTAAGTTTTTAAAATTTGCCCGCGTTTGAAAGAAGCTCTGTGATTGAAACTTTAGGTTCTATCAAACAGTAAAGGTAGAATATGTACATCAGTCAGGAGCAGAAAAACTGTGGTTGTAAAAAGACGTCGTGCAAAGCAGGCGTGAACCTCTGTCGAAGAGCGTAAGGATTTCATTGCTCGTGTAATTTGCTCTCGCAGCCTTTTCCTGATGGTGACAAGACGCGGCATCAGCTGGAGTCGAGCATTCGCGATGTCAAGGACGCGATGGAACAGGAGCTCGGCTCGCACGACATGATGAAACAACGCGTGCGCGTAATACTTTTTCTGTTTGCTTTTCTGTCAAGTCTCTTCAAGGCATGATCTTTGTCTTCGCCGTTTTCTCGCGGCGCTAGCCGGCGATGGCCTGGCGCGCATACAGTAGTGCTTCGTTTCCAGGCAGCGTAGCAAACTGCATGTGAAGTGCTTCGGGCTGTCGCGTTGTGCCATAGCATGCCGTTTCTTTTTTAATAAAAAGACTTGTCAATCATGCTGCGCGGAATCGTTAAGCGCGTTTGCGGCCGACGTTATCGCTCCCAGCATACGAGGCGGGCAAAGTAGACTTCATGTACTTCATTGTTTATGCAGCGTTGCGATCTGTTCAGCCATCTCGCGCGCACTTAAAGGTGAATTCTGCCGCGGCTGCGTTTTTTTGTCGAGTGTACTTGTCGGAAAACTACCCTTAGTTCGTTTCGCCCCCAAAATGCTTCCGCTTTTTTCAAACGACGTGCATCTTGCTCCGAATTTGCCTTTAGTTAGGGAAAAAACGGAAACTCCTGCACTGCGCAACAAATTTGAAAGCCATGCGCATTGCACCGAGCTGTGTGTTGGAAACGTGTTGAAGGAGGTTCCAGCAGTAGTTGCAATTCAGTGTTTCCGCGTGCGCAAAAGTCGGTGGTCCTTTCCGGCTATTTTGCGGATCTATCATGGTAACCTGTTGTCGGCGCAAATGGTCGTGTGAGCCCAAGCTCAAGATTTTTACAGCTTGTTTTTTCATTATTTTAAAGCGCTCAGTTCTTGTGTATGATCAGGATCGAAGTTGCGCTACAATTCATCTGCGCGATCAGGTGTACTTGTTTTTCTTCTTGTTCCTTACTTTTCCTTGCCGCTACTTCTGCACGCAGGACTGGCTGCTACAGATAAAAGTGCTCGATCAGGAATGTGTGAAGCTGCGCGCTCAACTGTCCCAACTCGAATCGCCGCTCAGGCCCACGATGGAGGGGTGTCTGCCTGGGAACACTTACGGCTCTGTCGAAGGTATGTCCGTAGCGATTCGCTCGCGCGCACCTTCGCCTTTGTGACGTTTTGTCGCCGGTCGTCGCGATAAAGGCGCGGAAGATGGGCGCCATTTTTTTTTACATCGGGTCAAGTGTCGTTGATGTCTTTCGGTTCGCGACCTTGTTTGTTCTCTTTCAAGCCACCGTTTAAGCATTGCGAGCTTGAAAAGCTTCTTGCATTCGTCCTTGTAACGAGTCGGTTGTTAAAAACCAAGATGGCGACCGGGCGAGACAAATGCGAGGTGCGAATGGTGTCCGGCCGTCAGCGACCGTGTGCGAGTGCTGTGTGGACACGCTTGCCTGTCTGCAAATGTCAGAAGTCTTTAAAAAAATCTTTCACGTTTGTGCAATAGTCCTGCCATTAAAGTCGGCCGAGATTTTTTTCATATCTACACCAAACTGTCTCTGCAACGCCTAGTATTCAAGACGGATTTGTGTGCCTTAGCGTTAGTGGTTCATTTCCTTACTTGCCTTATTCTCTTCACTTCATTGTTGCCTTGCCACTCTTGTCTTTTTCTCTTCACTTCATTGTCTTAGCTTGCTTTATTTTCTTCACTTCTCTTCACTCAAAGTTGACCTGATGCAATCTGTGAAATCGATTTTACTGAAAGAAGGTCTGCAAGATATATTGTCAAGTGTGTTACACGATCATTCAAGACTGTTGCAACTTCTACTATTTGGACATCCTTCGCTTTAACTTAAACCCACAACCAATACGTATAATGCTATTGCTATCTCTAACAATTTTGAACTAACTAACCGCTTTACCTCGCCATAACACCTTGTATATCTCTATTATAGTAACTCCTTTATCATTCTGTAATTAATTCTCCGTTTCACATTTTTTCCTCATTGTATAATTTGTTGTATGGTTGCAGTTTACCAAACCGTGACTACTCGTGCCTGCAATCTTTTTTTAATTGCTTGTCATTTGTTTGCAATCTTTCGTTAACTATTCGTCGTGAATTGGTTCGCTCGACATGACGCGACGAAGAGTATATTCAGGCTCTGGCCTGTTGCTCGTCGTCGTTAAATAAATATGATTTCTTCTTAGCTTGCCTTGCTTTAGTGGTCTAAAGCAAATTCATGCCTTAGCTTTAGTAATTCACCGGTTCATGGTGCGAGAAATGCTGATCGCCAACTGCGCTTTGCAGCAGATTCACGTCTGTTACTGAAGCTTCTCCCACCTGGTCCTGTTTCGTCATAATTCGTGCCTTTCCGTAAAAGCAAAGCAGCAGTGTTACAGCGAACGCGAAAGACCGTCGCCGGTTTGTGTGCCGACGAAGCAGTTCAACAGGCGCGATCTCGTTCTCGAGATATCAATAAATCAACAAGAATCACTCGCGTAAGCGCTCCCCCGTGCGCTGGGCTAAAAGTTTACCTTGCGATCAACCGTTACCGCGTCTCGCTCGCGCTGTAGCGACGACTGTTTGCCGCCGCACTTGAGACTCACGGCCATGTCCAATCACCCGGATGTTTGCGTCTTTGCAGACCGAGGATCGTGCGAGCGGCACGAAATTACAAACGTAAATAACAAACGCGTGGTCGAGGTGTCCGTTCAAACGCCGCGGCATCCGGGTACGCTAGAGGCATTGCCAGACGACAAGGTGGTCGTGTCGAGAAGTTCGATGCCCGACGCCAGAAACAATACCGTTCTTCACTGCGTGTAAGTTGAAGTGCATGTGGCTCTTGTTAAGTGCTTTGAATCCTATCGCCGCGTCTAAAAAAGCGTTTTGTGTTTCTTTTCGTTTTACTTTTATTCTCTTTTTATGTTTTGTACAGACTCGCTTCTGAAGTTTTGCTTTTGGTACGGTCAGGTCTTCAATTCGAGCTCTTATTTTGTCATAATTTTGCGAATGATTGTTATTGACCATGTAATTCGGGCTGTAGTTTCGTCATGATGGCCATGTAATTCGGGTTGTTGTTTCGTCGTTTCGTCATAATGGCCGTGACAGCAGGGTCGCCTTCCAAGAATTGAAGTGCGTGCGCACCAGTGCAAGAATTGCAAATGCACTGGTGCGTTTTCTGTTCCGACGAAGAACAGCAATTGGTTTGTCGCGGGGTTCCAGCTTCCACTGCATGCTTGCTTTGCTTTTTCAGCGCTGTTCAGTCGAAGCTCACATGTCTCGTGCGAGTCTCGCAAGCCGCCCGCGCGCATCAGCGAACGCCGTCCGTCACATCTCTTCCGGACCACCTTGGTAGGCTGAAATAACCAGTTTCCAGAAGAACGGTTGTTCCTGTCGTGAATAAGTTGCGTGTTCCTACGGGAAAAGTGAAAAAAAAGCAACAGAAAATAGAAGCAGCTCGACTTTGTTTTGAAAACCAACGCTGGCCGCAAATCGTTTCATGTTGTTCGTCATCATCAGGTGTCAGGGTCGGACTCGGCGAGGATCCCAGCACCAGGCTGAAGCTTCTCCGATCGCACCTGGCGCCGAGCGTCGAGCTCGTCCAGCAGCACTGCCGCCTCCTCCGTCGCTGCCTCGACCAGCAAGGCAAGCTCGACGAGCGAGGCCCCGCTTCGTCGAGCGCCGCCGCCGCAAGTGCTGCCGCACAGTCGTCGCTCGGGTCGAAGGCCCAAGTGAGCGAAGCGCTGCTGCGCACTGTTCACGAAATACGGCAGTTGTCGCACACGGAAGCCCACCGGGGGTGAGTCGAAGAGTGGCCTTGGTAATAATCAGGCTTGTCCATGGGAATGTCATTCCTGTGGGAATCCCATGGGATGGGACAGGCATAAATTGCTATAGGATGGGAATGGGACAGATAAATATGTCCCATGGACAACCCTAGGCTTATCCATGGGAATGTCATTCCTATTGGAATCCCATGGGAAACGTCCCATGGGATGAGATGAGATAGGCATAAATTGCTATGGGATGGGAATGGGACAGATAAATATGTCCCATGGACAACCCTAGGCTTGTCCATGGGGATGTCATTCCTATGGGAATCCCATGGTAAACGTCCCATGGGATGAGATAGGCATAAATTGCTATGGGATGGGAATGGGACAGATAAATATGTCCCATGGACAACTCTGGTAATAATGCTCTGCGCCGGATCTAAGCTTAGCCTTTCTTTCAATGAAAAAACCGTCATTCATTTCTTTCTCGACAAAAATTCACAAACCTTGCTGAGAAAAAAATTACCAAACGCCTGAGGTCATCGCTTTTTACAGTTGTCAGTGGGTGTTTCTTGGAGAAAAAGCTGTTTCCTTTGGCAGGGTTGTTCGTTTGCCAGCTTAAAAGTTGCTAACTGGGAATCCTCCTTGACTTTGCTGGAAGTTCGACTGAAACAATGTTTGTCTTAAATTTTTTGCTCATTAACTGCTTTGATTGCTCAAGCGTCACCAAAGGAAACAGTTTTTATTTTTTTATTTTCTTGACGTTCCGTCAGCATTGTTGCAATCTCGTTCGCTTCGCTTTAAGTGGTAATCAGTCTGTGCACGGCATAGCCTCATTTTTACAAGTTTATACATAAAACTGGGCAATTGCAGCGTTTGTCGTTAATAATAATCGATGTTTGGAGTTGAGCCGAGCCTAACACGTTCAGCCTGTTTTTTTTCGCTGAGACATTTCGGTCATTTGTTCAAAATTTCTTGAAAGCGTTTGTCATTTTTTTGTTTTCGGATATTTTTTCTGACTGAAAAATGGCAATGTGACCAAATGGATTAAACATTTTCGGTCCTTTAAAAAAAATGGTCAATCACGGACAATTGTTCGAAAAAAAACAGCATCCAGCAATGCGTTTAACTTTTTGCCCCGGAGCCGGGATTCGATCCCGTGACCCTCCTCACTGCAATCACTTCGCGTGGCAGGATCATCAATCAGCTCCAGGGGACGAACTGCTTGGCCGACCTCCTTGTCCTGGACCGGCGCGCGACCCGCGACGCGCAGCTCTACCTGGCCGGGGACAGCGAGGCCCTCGTGCAGCACACCGGCTTCGCGTTGACCAACTTGTGCCTGGGCAACAACAACAGCAAGGTCAGGATCGGCGATTTTCTTTCTTCGCACTCGCAGAAGTTCTAAGCCCGTTTTGTTTGTGTTTGAAAATGCAACGCTTTCCAGGCCTGTGACGCAGGACAGCTGAGAATGAAACAGAAAACGACACGTAGAAACGCTTTAGTTTTTTCTCAAGGTTTACTGGGACACCTCCCACCAAACGATCTTTGTCTTGCAGGCCATGCTGATAAAGAAAGATGGCTTCCTGGAAACGGTCTTCGATCATCTTCGCAACAGGTCCGAAGCAATCGCGCAGGTGCGTTTTTGCCCGACCTCCCCTCCCCCCCGTACGAATTCAAACAAACACACGCAGGCTTTCTGCGTAGTTTGACGGACACGTTGCGCGCGCTCTTGACTGGCAGATTTTTCTCGAATTTTCCACCAAGCGCTTTTGAATCGACACGCAGCAGTAACTGTTCGACGGGTCGCGTCGTCGCTTGCATCGGTAATGTTCGGCGCGCTCGTGCGTTTGCGGCGAGGCGCGTCCCGGTTTAGCGGTCGGGCGTCGACCGCTTGGAATGCGCGCGCGTTGAGGCGAAATCGGATTTGTCACGCGCTTCGGCCCACAGCACGCAATGCCAAGTGCTGTTGAGGAAAATCATGAACTATTTATTGTTTTGCGCTGCGGAGCCGTCGCGGTGTGAACAGCGAAATACCAGAATAGCGCGCGTTGAACTGGAAACAAAATTGTTGTTGTTAGCTATTCAACGTGGCAATCCTGGACTGGTCTGTAACATGACCTTGTATGGTAACCCAGGCATCGCAGGAAACTCACGCCAGGGGTTCTTAACTTTTTGACGAGCCCAGCCCCTGCGGTGGACTGTCTAGTGGGGTCTCACACCTCTGTGGTTGACCCCCTTAAATAATCATCACCAGTGGGGGAACTAGATACGCTGTTTGGGGACTGGGCAGTCGAAAAGAAATGCTACGAATCCGAAGAAATCTAATCGAAGCGCCAAAGAATGATCATCCGTTCATGAAGTGCGCCTTTTCAAGTGGTTGTTTAAGGGTCAGGGGAATTACACCAAACTCCCTCCTTGATGCCCCACTGATTATCACTATTCCTTATGTTAGTTGTCACTATCACTTCCAAGCATGCTGATAGCTTTGATTTAATATAGTTTTTATGTGAATAGCTAGGCAGGCATCATGAAATAGAGTCGTAATTACAATAAAGCGTTTGCCATATTTTCTGAGTTTCAGCACGCGATTCGAACTTCGCAGAGCGTTGTGGGGGGGTATTTTGCGATTCAGCTACAGCTGTGTGCGGCGGGGCGAAGCAACTCCCTACGTCAGACAGCGTGCGCCCACGTTGACAGTTTGGAATAAAGCCAAAATACTAGAAAAAAATGCCGACAGAAGCTGTTAATCCTTGAAGCAGTGCACTGCAAGAAGAACCTGGTCTGTTGGATTCATGCCCAATAGCGCGTGACGAACAATCGTGCGGTTTCGTTTTATTTTTATTTTTCTTTTCATCAAATCAAAACCGTACCGCGCGGAGCTCAGGTCCAGGCTTGAGGTGGTGTTGTGTAGTAACTGTGCTGGAATAGCGGCTGCCTTTCTTGGAACTTGGTGCGAAACGCGGGATGTTTTCATCAGATCGATTTGGAGTGACAGCCACGATTGGCTTGCCCGGCATTTTTGTTTTTCAAATTACTCCGCCGCCCATGAGCCGCGATCGGCCGACGGTTCGCCGATCAGGCCTTGGACTTTTCGGGCGCGTTGCGAAAAATCAATGCCGGGCCTTTGTTCGTGCATAATTCATTCCGAAAACCTTCGTACTGTTGTTCTGTCATTAGGCGGTAATGGCCTGTCGGGCTCTCGCCATATGTCGCGGTGCAGCGCACGCGAATTTGGACGAAGTGGCGAGCTTAAGCGCATTAGCGCGCGCGACCTTCCTTCCCTCAGGAACCTGTCCGCGCGAAAGGAAATGTAAAAGGTGAAATGCAACAGCTGTCTGCTCCTGCGTTTAATAGCACCAGGGCCAGACGGAACGTCATTGGGAATTACGTTGTTTGGCGTGAAAATTCGCTGCCTGCTGGTGCGGAATAAGAGCAGAACGTGTTTGACCGTTTCCCTTCAATACTGGATGAAATTGGATCGTTTTTCCATTTTCCCAGCACGCTTTTTACGCGCTCCAGGCCGGCTACGATGGTAACAACACATCAAAGAAAGATATCAGAATTCGTCGCCAAAAGCTCCTGAAACTTCATTTCGTTGTCGTTTTGTTTCAAGCCGCCTGTTTTCAAATCGTCTGCTGGTGCGGAACACGTCGCAAACGACGGAAACCTCCCTCGTAAATCCTTCGCGGGCGACGTTCTCGCGGTAGTTTTGTGTTTGGGAGTTTGCGCAGCTCGTCGTTTCTCGGAGCTCACGTGCAGTTGTGATCTCAATCATGCTTTTCAAGCGTTTGTCAAAAATAGCCAACGTCAAATGCAGCGAAACTTCTACCCCTCCAGTCCATGCGCCTTGCCTTGATTATGTCTCCTAATTCCAAAGCGTGCTGGGTCCGTAGCTATTCCGCCGCTGGTCAAGTGCAAACAGTCCACAAATCGCGTTGTTTGACAGGGCATTGCTTCAGCCGGAGATCGTAATTCGAGACGCGAACGTGGCAATTTTGTTTTGATCCGCGTTAAGTTGACAACCATAGGTTGGCGTCCGTGGCCGGCGCCTCTAATTTTGTCTTTTGAGTTTCCTGTTGCTGCTGCCCGTAACAACCACTTTCCCGCCACATGCTGCCCGTGACAACCACTTTCCCGCCACATGACCTTGGCCATCGGCGCGAAGGCGCTTG
>JGI24158J21664_10008512_pt1 | contig 13655 bp, 8 predicted proteins | sample Ectturendosymbi3_FD_21664 | JGI IMG/M metagenome (IMG submission 21664) | reverse complement strand
ACAATTAAAACAATAGCATCATTGATTAAATATATCCTGACAATAGTCTCTTGTATCTGACAGCTTCACCACTCGCAGTATCGTCTGCAGAAATTATGTCACAGCAAATATATTCAACTGAAGTTTCAAAAATCTTGTTAAACGATTTGATGAAATTTCTAAAACAAGACGAAAAGTTAGGCAGCTTTACTAGTAGCCTATACATCTGCCACAATAAAGCCATTACTGCACTAGTTGAATGCGGAACCAAGTGTGTGTATTAAGCTACTAATTTTTATTCTGTCCTGATCGTTCGGTCTGCATCTTGATTAAAAGCAGGCCCGTTACCAGCTTGGGACACCAGAAGGGGGGGAAGAGCTTTCTGAGAAGGGCCCAAATTTTTAACCTATGTCCAACACATTTTTCCAAGGGGTCGGAAAAAATTTTAGAGTGGGCTTCGCCCCCTAGTTACGGCCTGATTAAGACGAATAAGTTCTCATTTTCGGAAATGTTGCGAAACGAACATATCTGTGACCGTTTGCGAAAAAGTTGTACCACGGTTGAATAAGCACGATGACGTCATCGAATGAAAGTTCATGAAAATTGCCCGCCCCCGAAATGAAGAGCTGGTTGCGCCTCTGATATACAGTAAGCTATGTACCCGTACTCGACCGTAAGTCTCACTCTGAACTCTGCACATACGAAGAGAGTGCTGCTAGTAAGTCATCTCCAGCAAACTTAAGCCTGGAATGCAAGGCGATGCTTAATGATATAGACTAGAGCCTTTTATTGTCAAATAAAGTTAATTTATTGGTTATATGCAACGCTGGATTGCACAATCATAATGCTTTAAACCAAATCATGCAGTGGCTTTAATTCCACTGAACTTCCTGTTTTTTCTAAAACTCTTACAGCCGTTGCTGTGCAAACAGTTGCAATCCCAGTTAATTTAACTTCCAACCTGATTCGTACTGATGTAAACAGTAGCAATCAGGCGTTTTGACTCCGAAGCAAGCACTGCTCCGCAGAATTTTTAAATGAAAGTGAGTCTTTCTGTTACTCGCGTCCCGTGAGTAAAGCGAAAATAAGGATGATTTCGACAAATAAAATTTTCTATGATGACGCAGTCTGTTTACTTGTGGTCATTCACATAACCAGGGGTGTAGTTAAGGTTGCCAGATCACTGTTTTTCAAGAGATACGGTGAACTACTTTCATGGATGTCCGCAGAGGGGCAAAACCGGTTTTTCACCCCTGGAAATTGGGACTAAGAACCAAACAATGTTAGAAAATCTGAAGTCAGCATCTCGATTCCGATTAATCGATTTAATTCTTGCAATAACACTTTGTTTACCGGTGTGGCACTCACACTGTACAAAAGCCAGCTTCACTGTTCTGGTGTGATGTAGTGATGAGCTTGCAATTCACTTATGTCCACTCCTTCGTCTGCAAACTCTCGTTGCGAAACTTGCGAGCGCATTGTTCTACCGTTTCTCTTAGTTGTGTAACACTTACATGGCAACGAATCTTCAAAGATTCACTTCAAGTTACGATAATTAATGCGTTTTTCCGCATGTGACTTGTCCTCAGACATCTTTGGCAGGTGATGCAGCGAGACAGTGACTGCTGATAATGGTAAGACGCGTTGTTTTATACTGTGAAAAGAAGCAGGGGTGAATCTGTGGCTATGCATCTGCTTCCACAAGTTTCAAAAATCCATGATAGTGTGAGATTGTGAGAGTGACCAATGTGCCTGAGTGAATAGCTTAATCAAGCTACGCTTATGCAGGCCTCTTTTCACACAGTATGAAACTACGTGGCTTGTTACCAATACCTCTGTAAAAGTCTTGTGGGAATACATCTTAATCGTTAAGGCTTAGCTCTGACTTGTGAGAGAGTACTAAGTGAAAATGCTATATTCACCGTGGCGAGTTTTCATAACTCATCTGCTCAGTTTTTACGCCTGCGTGGTGTTCTATTGTAATTTCAGTAAGTTTTTAAGTTGCGCTATAGTCGTGTTAAGATACAATGAAACAGTTTTGCACGAGTGTCTACCTTTCTTGGTTTTTCACCGCTGATGTTGATCTGAGCGTTGGTTGTTCTTAAATTATTACTTATTTATAGAAGGTGCTCGCAAAAATGGACATTAGGCAGTTTATGAGAAGCAAAAGCATTTCTGATAGACGAAGTGTAGAAAACAATTCGGGCAAACGATTTCAGAGGTGAGTTCTGTTCAACCAGCACAGACAAATGAGAGAGTCGCAAACGTAGTTGTTGATAGTTCAAGTCTATTTCAGACTCATTTGTGTGGAGTTTACAATAATAACGACATTTATACGCCAATTCAGCGAAAGTTGTAATAGATGACAGAAAGTACACCTTTGTGGCAAACTCATATAGCCTACAGCTCCACTTGAAAAAGATTTCAAAATACAGTAGATGCAAATGGAGCGCGTGCTTTCTTGGGGAATTTTCTTTGTGGTGTAGAAACAGTAAAGCGTTTTTTGAACGTTTATTTGCATTGCAAAGTCAGCAACTTGAAAAAGACAAACAAAATGTTGACGTTGCCTCCCATGGAAAAATTTCTGCGGACACCCATGGCTACTTTACCCTTTCAGTTTTGACGTATGGGCAAATCAGGCTAAGCTAACCATGTACGAAATAGAAAACTAAGCAAAACGTATTCAGATGACACAACCGTTCTTGAATAGTTTACTTTTTACTGTAAAACTCTTTAAGATGGAACAAATCTATACATTGTTCTGTCCATTTACAATGTTTATTCTTGATTCTTGAATGTTCAATGTAATCAATAGTTCAAAAATGAACAGTTTAAAAACTATTCAAGAATTTTCAAGCACGCCGGAAAATATTCAAGGACAGCAAGATGTTTTTCAAGGATCAAGGACATAACAAGCTTTGACAGAGAATTCAAGGACAATTCTTGGCGCTCAAGGACGTCTGGCAACCTTAGGTGTAGTGGTAACTGTTAAAAAAAGAGATGTGGGAACGCCGTTCCCACCCCACTACACCCCTGATTTAGGATAAAGCCGAACTCTAAATATTGCTCAGATCAGATGCCCTTACATGCAAAAAACTCTTAGTTCTCGCAATTCGCTACACGTAGAAGTACAAATGAAACATTTAAATCTTCAAGTAACGCTACTGTAGTGCAAAAAGATGTGGGAACGCGTTCCCGCCCCACTACACCCCTGCATATAACCACTTCGGGACCCGATGCTTTTCGCGTAGAATTTCACCGATTTCAAAGCATCCACTGAAACTCGAGTTTTTTAAATAGTGTTGTAAGTTAGGCTTTCTGTGCAATGAATGACTTCAAACCTATTTTGTCGGGATATTTGATGCCTTGATTAGAAACAATTTGTATGCTTTTGTTCTACCATCTGCATTTTATCTGATTTTTTATCCGCTTATTTCAAATATCTGGTGCTTTCGTAAAATCTCCATTCTCTCCCGCTGTGTGACGCTTCTGTGTGATGATAGGCGAATGAATTAGATGCTGGCTCTTTATTTCAGGGTTCAATCCTCTTCAGTATTGCCGGCGCGTTTTATGACCATGGTTGTCGGAAGGATTTTTCCAGGGAGGCGGCAATAGTGGATTTTTCCAGATATAGCCAAAAAGATTTTTCCAGGGGGGCCAGAAGTGGGGGTATTTTATTGTTCCCTCTCGAAACTAAGAAAACAACCTTTTTTGCTAAAAATGTAACAGGAAAATGTCAAATTTGAAAATCCAGGAGAGCCAAGGATCCCCTGCCTCCCACTTCCGACGCCCATGTTTATGACTCAGCATTTCTGTATTCCCGTGCTTGTTTGACTACCACTATGATAAGGGCGATGTGTCTGAGCCAAAAACGCAAAAGAAAAAATACCAACAACGACGTTAAGTTACTGGAGTAAGCTTGTGGCTTCATCGAGAGTCTACTGTGCGCCACTGTCGGCATCGACTCCTGGGAGCTGACACCAGCCAACGGACGTCGATAAACGTTTCAATGTTCTGTTGAATTATTTGAAATTTTCGAATGTGTTCATCGTTTTTTTTTATTCTGCAAAGAGTTCGAATTGGGTGAGTTTGTGCTAAACGGCAGATGTGTGAGCCACATGTACAATGTACATATGTCACAATCATTGATGAAACGAAATTATCGTAGATGAAGAAGTAGAGTTTGATTGGCAGGTGAAATTTTTGAAAGTATTAGACCGCACAGAGCACAATTTAGCGCACACTGGTCGCAAAACATTGCGTATCACAAATCAAGCTGAAGAGCCATTTCCAATGAAACCTGCGTGCAGGCAAAATGCTTGTTGAGTCGCAAACGGATGCTGTCTTTGCAAAAGCTGTCCAAGGGCGACGATGCGTGCAATTGAGCATTTGCCTTAACGAAACTTTTGCACCGTCCTATTGCTCAACATATGCACATAATCCTCAAGCATAGCTGTCATAAAACCAATTATAGGATTTACTTAGCCATCTTTAGAACTTGCTCAAGCAAAGTGAAGTGCTGCTGTTGAGCTTGATCCATAACTACAGTTTTCGCAGTGCGCTTACGACATAAGAAGTGAACCGAATCGCGGCAATCAAAGCATGAAAAATGCAAGTTCTTGAAATTTGGACCACGCTCCAGCGCTCAGCACGAATCTGCTGTTGTCAAAAACTGCCCCTCACAAGGTCGTGGTGTTGAGGGTAAAACTTAGGCCCGTAGCCAGGTTTCAAGGCTTGGAGGGGAAAGTACTGTACGTTTATAGGGGGGAAATATTTTTGTTGTTATTATATGTTTAAAACAAATTTTTCTGGGTACAACAAAATTTCGTGAGGCACAAAAAAATTTGTGGAACTGCCCTCGAATGCCCCCCGTTGCTACATGCAAGTGCAAGTGTAAGCCCATACAAGTGTAAGAATCATTGGTCAAGAGGAACATTGGCATGCAATAAATAGTTGTTCACCATTATGGGGCTACAAGAACAACGAATTGATAAAAAATTACTTTTCACAAAAACATTGTGTTTTTTGCACGGCATATCTTTCGCTGTATATGGTGTGATTTCATTCTGATATTTTTGCACAGATCTGCTGGTGAGCATGCTCCCATTGTTCAGTGCCACCATTGCGTCAGTCATGTTTTTTGCAAACATTATATTTTCGAGAATAGATATAGTCATTAGACCTAATGCGTAACTTACTAAACTAGCTTCATGTAATTTGTAAAACGGATGTTGAGTTGTAAACTACGTGAGAAAGATACATATACTCATGGTAAATCAAATCAAATGGTCTATAGTTTATTTCTTATAGCTAAACAGGTCTACATATTTTTAACTGTATACGTGCGTATTTGTTTTGAACTTTGTTTTCAAAAGTTGCACCGTTCACTAACAAGAAAAACTTTTCCGATATCATGAGTGTCGTGCGGTTTTTCTCTACGAAAACGGGATATTATTACATTTTGCTCCTGAAAACGTATTGCTTGGCTTATTTTTGAAAGATGTGTTATTTTTATGTACATTTATTAAAAACAACTGTTAAAAAAAACAAATTTTAGTTTAAAAAGTAAATCAAAACATCTGCCTAACCTGTTCTAAGTGGAGTTCATTTTGTAGTGGCCTTTTTCTCAAAAACATTTTTGACCTTAATTTTTTCGTCAAAAATTGCATATCGTTATCGGGTTTATGTTTAAGATAAGGTGACAAGATCCTCAACAATCACCGAAAGGATTATCTGTCTTGTCAATTTTTTTGGAAGAAGCTTCACTCAAAAAAATTTTTTTAAGATAACAGCAGCAAATCTGGGAACTCCAAACAGAATTTGTTGCTTTCGCATTCTAGTCTTGCAAGTAGTCAGACACTGTGGCGTTGCAAAGTACCACAGCAACAATACATCATTTTTAGATCCCAGCTTCGGTGAAACCAGCAGGGGCGTATCGAGGTTAGATGGCGCCCGGGGCAAGAAGCAAGTTTGGCGTCCCCATGTTCGAATCTGAGGTCTTCATGAAGTAAATGTACTATATTGAAGAAAGTACTGTGATATTGTTGGGACATTTTCGGGGACCCCGCAGTCATTCGGCGCCCCCATAGCGCTTCGGCGCCCGGGGAATTGTTCCCCCTTGCCCCCACTCGTTACGCCCCTGGAACCCAGAACTTAATTTTCTCGAATTTCCCGATTTCCAAATGTGTTTCTGGCTACTTCCTGAATTAACTAGAATTGATGAAGTTGAAGCCTCGTACAAGTCGTAGTCAACAAACACCTTCCAGCACTGTTACGAGGGCATCAACGAAGGTTTTTGGTAAAAGGGTAAGTAGCACCTTGGCAGTACAAAACAATCTCTTTTCCAGAAATAGCTTATCTTTTAGGGTTCGTGAGTCAAGCAACGTCTTTAGCCTACAGATTTGCTAAATTCACTTTTTGATATAAATGTAGTGGTCGGCAAACTGTGGTCCGCGGCCCAACTTTGGGCCTTTTACGAGAGACATTTTTGTCGCGAGTTATTGTTGAAGCAATCGCGTTGATTAAACCTTCAATAAAAAATGATTGTGAACTATTTAGCCATGTTTACTTTGCCACCAACTTGCGCATATCTTGACTCACTCGGTAAATAGGGGTTTCGGGCCAAAATCGGGCTTCAAAAATAAATGTTGTGCTCGGGTTTAAAAATGAGGCCCGTTTACAACTCTGCATCCAAGAGATAAACTACTTTGCATAGTTCTGCCTTTTCAGCAGAAATATCTATTGCTATGACAGACAAGGAAACATGGCGTGGACGATTTGACCTTACCAATATGCTGTTTACGTATATCGCTCTTATGAATTCTTGCCGTTCTTCACGTACGTCAATTTCGGATCTTGTCAATCTTGTTCAAATAAGTGTAACCCTCCTTGTTTTACTACATATGAAGCTCAAACTAACTTCGCTTGTTGGTGCGACTTTATTGTGTTGACGAAAATGGCTCAATATTGTAGAGCTGACAGCGAGCGTACAGTCAACTGGCAGTCAACAATATTCTATGAATCAGCAAATATAGCACATTTACGGAAAACGCAGCTACAACGATAATCTCATCAAAACTACGTAAATCATAAAATCGATTCCTCTCGCAATGAAAGTAAGCTATATGTACTGGTTAAACGTGCTATCAAACGGTGTATTCCCACCATTAAAGCAGCTGAGATGGGAACTGTAGAAATGTGTGAAATTATTATCTTTCCAACCGTTTTTTTTCACTGAAAGAGCAATGCTTCTAATTTATTGATTTCGTAAAAAACAAATATTTGTAGAAAACCTTTACTTTTTGAAAAGTTTCGATTATAAAGAAACACAGCTTACATTGCTCATAAAACCAAGTTATAACCAGGCCGTTTGGGGAAAGCTGTACAGTTACGAGAAACGCAATCGGACATGGATGAATCACAAATTAAGTAGAATAGAAATCGTGTTTTTGTAACTATACAATTTTGCTAATCCAACATAATTATTTGAAGTTTTTATGTTATGTACGGTTGTGCAATGCCACCAAGCGTGCAACTGCATGATGCCAACATCAGATCCACGAAAGCTTGAAATCAACTCTATATCCTGATTTGTTTAAGCGTACTTTATATAAAAACATGACAAATATCGTTGTTCAGATAAACTAAACATTGAGTATCTCATGAGTAACATTGAAACGACACCATGTTCGATTCGTGCTTCTGCACACTTCGATCGATAGGATTGACATTTTCGCACGTCACACGGGTAATTTGTGCGTCACACAACCAATTAAATGTAAATCTAAATGCGGAATTTCATGCAATGCCGTCGGAACTCATTTCCTTGATATTAAGAGGAAGATTTCAGGAGAAGAACCAGGGTTGCTGGCTATGCAGCCACATGCAAAGCATCAGCACAAACCTAATTGCTAGACAGCTAACAATTCACGACAAACGCTTTGGGCTGTGTTTTAGCGCGGTACAGATATTAATACCGAGTATGTCGGTTCATGCTGTATAAAAATTTGATGACACCAGTGTGCAATTTTCCAAATATATCCGCAAAGATATCTTCACTGGCCACCTGAATGCTAAAAATTTCCTATTTAGTTTAGTCAGCAATTCTGAAAGCGTTTGCATGAATTTAACCGTTCTCGCTACAAGTGTGTTTTTAGTTTTTCTTTCGTATTTGTAGGTCTACGGCGACGTGAACTACGAAAATGAAAAATCACCACTTTGAAAATATAGCTAGAGTCACAGAGTCGCCGTGCTTGTGCCAAATAACAGTCTTATCAGTTTGGAAAGCTGCCAACTCATTAAGTCATTTTTTGGACAGCATTCCAACGAATTCTTGATAGTCGATCAACCCATCGCCGTTTCTATCAGCTTCGCTAATCATTTCGTTCAAGTCATCTTCGGAAAGGTTCTCGCCGATATTCCTCATCACATGACTTAATTCAGCTCGGCTGATGAAACCGTTGCCGTCGCGGTCGAAGACCTGCCAAAAGCATAAGTAATGATAATTTCCATTCATCATCAGCAGGCAGTGATAGCATAGCAACAGCTGCTTGGCTGTGCCCTGAACATTAGCAGCCATGAGCAATGGTCGTTATGCCACGGAAGCAATGTCACAGACATCGCATGACCCATATATTATAGGCTATGAACAGCATCACTCATATGTGAAGGAGCAGGCAGTTTTTTCGCTGTTCGAGGGATAGTTTGCCTGAATTTCCCAAATTTTCCCGAAAAACGTATGCGACAAACTTCCTCCCTGTAGCTGTTACAAATTTTCTGTAGCTGTTAGTACATTCTTCTAACATGTTGCCGTAGACTTGAAAATTTTAGCCCAACTGAAAAACGCACGCTAGGCTCTGTAAGAACAATGTCAGAAGCCAGCTGGCTCAATACTCTGCTCACAGTTCTGAGTTCCATTCACAGTCCATCTGTTGCTGTACAAGCAAGGAAGCAACCTCACACCTAGCTGAGGTAGGCCCTCAAGCTGCTTCCTTCTCTGAAGACATATATGTGGCATGTATCATATTATTTATACTGTATTATGACTGTGCCAGGAGTCTCACAATATTGTCTGTTTAATTTGCACATATACGAAACAAACTGTATGGCAAAAATGTGTTCGTCCAAACACTGTAGTCAAAATTAAAATAGAAGCTTTTCTGTAGTTGCTTGGCATAGACTTCGCTAATATGTAGTAGGTGCCTTAAAATATACTATCTTCACACAGCGGACAATTATTAAGCACATAAACGAAACGCCCTAATTACGTAATTTTTGCCCAAATTTTCAAGTAATTCAGTTACTCATCAACTCTCACAAACTAAAACACGAAGTTACTGAAATTACTAGAAACAGTTTGTTGACTTTTTATATATTTAATGTGTTTTCTAAGACATAATAAACTTTTATTTATGCACTCAACAAATAAAAGCATAATTTCATTAATATTGTTAAATAATATCCAAATTCTAGGCTCCGAATTTTAGATTCTGTCCCAATTTTCGACAAATCTAAACTTTTGGGGTGCGCTTGCACCCCCTGCTCCTCCATCCCTAGCCCCGAGATGAGATATTAAAACCTTTCCTGTTTACACTACTTCTATCGACAAAATCAACAATTTTAATAAGTTAAAGGAACATGATTTGTCCAGGTTGTGCCATAGTAAGATCTATTCGCGATTACTCCAAAATTGACAAGGTAAAGCATGGCATATTGCCGAAGAGAAGTTTCAGTTTTATATGTTCGTATCTGACACGGAAATGGAAGTCATGACTTGCAAATGTTTCACTACAAACTCAGAAAGGTACCAACTGTACTTATCATTTACAAAACGCGGCATTATTTCACAAAGAAGTTTGTCCGAAATCCAGAGCATCCAAGCGGCAGTTGAAACTGGACAACTGGAGTACAGTTTCTTCCTTTGCCCAAACCATGCGTTGGAATATTATTTCCGGCTGGCGTTTCAAGAAAATAACCCATAGTGACGGTCCGTATCTGCAAGTACTGTCCGTCCTGCTAAAAATGAGTGGCAACCTTCTTGCAGTTTTTCGCTAAAATTTATTTCCTCTATCAGTTGAACTCTTGCGACAGGTGTGCTCTAAGCAAGTAAGCGGAGAAAAAGTGTGAGCTCAGTAAGCTCAATTTCACCAACTCCGAGAGATTATTGGGATAAAACAACAGCTTGGAAGACATTGCGGGCTGTAAAACGTTACCATCAAGTCAAAAGTAAACCTCTGTTCTGAGTACATGGTCTAGCGAAAACCTTTTGGTTTGGCACTGCCAAGGGACATATGCCCCGGGGGCACAGCAGTTTGAGGGCGCCATATTGAGGTGAGGATGTTACGTAATATTTACCAAATGTCAAATGACAGCGGCTGGTACACACTAACAAAATCTCATCAAGACTATCAGGGTTCGCTGAGCGAGCAGTTACGAACCTTAGTGACGTTCTAAGATGGATACAACGTTGGGTCAATAATGAAAAAATGATCCTTTTACGAAACAATTGCTGATTTGATAAAATGTAGCATATTCCGAAACAATCACATTACGTAACAAACTTGGCCCTCGAATTGTTGTGTAATAGCTTATGTGCACCTCTGACAAGAAAGTTTGGAGACCCTGTTTTAGAACAGCGATGAAACTTACAGTATGTTTTTACGACAACAGACCTGATGTTTAGGAATATTTTTGAGCTTTGATGGTTTGACAAACTTCACGTTTGAATGGGTTTGATGTGGTTCTGAAGATAGTTATGGTGATTTGTTGGATATTTAAATATATGCTGACTGCTTTTGCAAGTTTCGAACTGCAACTATGCAATAGCGGTGAGTATATTAGTTGCATGCTCCAGTACAGAACCGTCGTCAGAAAGATGTCAATCAGGGGGGCTTTGCGTTTGTGCGGGGGGGGGCTTGACATTCTAAAAATTGACAAAAAACCCACTGATTTATAGTGTTTCATGTTTCAATTTGGGGGATTGGCGAGTTTTGTTTGGAGGGCTACACCCACCCAAGCCCCCGTGGCGACGGGCTGCTCCACTACCTCCTACTGCTCGCACCAGCGGTGATTGTGACCAGACCTGAGAAGAGTTGAGTTTATTTGGCGATAATTAATATTCAGCTAGAAAAAAAACACAAATTAGTGCAAGGACGCCAGGGCATTGAAGGAACCGGAAGGTTGTCGAGTCGATGCCCCTAAAAGGGGGAACAAGCTGGTACGCTGCATTCGGTATCTTCACCAGACTCTGACAAACCTGTGCTTTAGAAAATAAGGTGCAACTCCAGCCATTTTTATGCTGTGTTATCAGAAGATTTTTGTGCCCATAAAACTCTTCATCAAAATTCATGCAGGTATTTGCACATGAACCAGGAAACATTTTGTCTAGTTTTTCTATTTTCTTTCAGTAGTTGCTGCTTCGAATGTATTGCCGGACAATCGTGACTGAAATTTCAAAGTGAGAGTAGCTTCACGGAAAACGATGAGATTCTTAACTCTACGATAGTTTCAAAGGTTCTGACGTCAATTCCGTGACGTCATAGTCACACGAAATTTTCCGTCGGGCCTGGAAACAACTATATGCGAGGTCCCCCCGCCCGTTTACTCCCAAGTCATTCATCGCATCTCTGCTGCAACGAAAGGGCTGGGTGGGGGCTGACTTTGTCCGCGTGCTCAGGCAACCCTATAGTTGCACCGCTGTGCAGAAGTAAGCTGATTTGCAGGGACCGCGGCTCACTGCAACTTTTCACGATTGCTGAGTTCCGGTACTAGTTGTTGAAGATAACGTCCATAAGGCACACTAGCTCAACGAACAGAAACCTTTTGCAAGTATTGTCACCATTCCAGTGCAAGTGATCGTTGACAAAAGTAGACCCAGAGCTACCGACAAGTTTTCAGATTATTTTGAAACGGCGTTTGCTATCACGCTGCCAGACCAACAAGTCAGATGAGATTTGTTGGGTGAGCATAAAACCCTTATATTATATCAAAACGTTTTTAGGAAAAGGTTGAAAAAACTGTAGTTCTAGCCTTTACAAAACTTTAATGTAGGTTTAGCCTTTACATTGCACTTGTAAAAAGAAACTGCGCATGTTTCAATTGTCATCGCCTTCTGGAAGCAAATATGTAATAAATTTAGTCGCTCTAAATCGTGTGAGATAGCCGCGAACTAAAAACGTTATTCCAGCCAGTGTTTCGTAGTGTTTCCTCTGCAAACCTCATATTAGATATTACATAACATGATGCTCTTGACCCATCTCGACAATGATAAACCGTCTGGAGTCTAAACTTTAGTACAATAACCCATAACAGTCCAGCTTACAAACGAACGACAATGAAAGTTGAGGCTTTCATTCGCTTGATGGAGTTGACAAGTAGAAATAAGAAGGATCATGGGTAAGGTTGAGAGAGTTTCTTTCTCTCTGGCATGCCGAGAGAGTAAAATGCCAATAAATCAAAACGCATTAATTTAGCTCAGGGGTTCCCCAACTGTCTCTTTCCGTGTACCCCTTCAGCATTTCGACAGATGAGCATGTACCCCTAAACATGGGCGCCATAAGAATTTTTTTTACCAGGAGGGGCCAATAGGAGATTTTCCAAGGGGAAGGCCAACAATATTTTTTCAGGGTTGCCAAAAGTGGCAAAATTACATTTTCACCACTCGAAACTAAGAAAACAAGCCTTGTTACAAAAATTTTTATCTTTTTTTTTGAAGATAACAAAAATATATTTAGCAACAAGCATATAATGATTTTTGAAAATAATATTCACTGATATTCATTTTAATCTATGAACCAGAAACGAAGTCCGTAGAGCACAAGCACACGCTATCTGCACAACACAGATTAATAATACCAGACACAGAACGTTTTGTAATGGCGTTGCCGTTGGTGGCAGGACCACAGGATTACAGACACTTGTTCGCTAACTCACAACACTTCGTACAGCACGACACTAAAGACACTTTCTTGACATAGTTGTTTGCTAACTCGCACCACTTGGTACAACAATACATCCAGAGTATAAGGACACGAAAATCGCATGTTAAGAAATAGAGTCCAACCCAGGCTGAGCCCTGGTGATGTACGAATGCGTTGTGGCCTGCACACGACCTCAAAATAACACTGTGAGATCCGGGCACTCAGTCACAAAGTAAAATGCGATTGTAGTGTTCAAAGAAGAACGAATATAAACAATCTGACTGCATCAAAGCGCGCAACCATACATTCTTGGACTTCTTGAATCGTTCAAGAAACAGGTACACATTTTTTTTCAATAAGGCCTCAAAGGTAGGAATGTTCCGTGGAACCTGAAGACTGCCAACCAACACTTGCTCACTACGGCAGGTTGTACGTAATCCTGCAACCAAAGTTATAGGCCACACGCAATCTGTGAATGTATGTTTTCCTGAAATGACACCATAATTATGATACACACATGGACCTACAGAAGGAACGAAAAAGTATCATTTTAACTGTGTTCGACATCCGGAAGAGAAGCTCGCATTACTGCATAATATTGATATCGCAGTTCTCTCTGAATGTCTGTCATCTAAAAACTCAATATCTAAATACAATCCCCAAATGTTTGTAGTGGGAAACAAATTTTACTGTTAGTACAGCCAGTGTCAGCAACGGATGGCCGTGCTTTTTGCGGTCTTAGCCTTAAACGTCATACAA
>JGI24158J21664_10008511_pt1 | contig 13655 bp, 6 predicted proteins | sample Ectturendosymbi3_FD_21664 | JGI IMG/M metagenome (IMG submission 21664) | reverse complement strand
TGAGGTGAACGCTCTTGCCCGGAGCGCTACGGCGATTCAACCAGTGGCCGTGAACCGAACACTCAAACGTCCATTTCAGAGGCGGACACTCTGCCGTACCACTAAGTTAATCGCCGAACAATTGTTGATAGCTAAGACTACGTGAAGCGGAGTGGCGAAAGCACATACCCTGGTCGGCATCCAACACCCACGATGAACTGTTCTGATAACTCCGCCAACACGTGCAATGCTTTTCCGTAAGACAGGGGCTCCCAAACTGGGTACATGTACCGCTAGGAGTACATTTACCTATCTGAAGGGATAGATTTATAGTTAAAAATAGAAGGTAAAATGTATGTTTATATATTATTTATTTCGAATTATTTATACATATATCAGTGAATATTATCATCAAAAATCTTTATATGCTTATTGGTAAACATATTTTTGTTGTTTTTCTCAGCTTTTTTGTCATAAGAAGTTTTAGGGGTACATGCTCATCTACCGAAATACTGAAGGGGTACATGGCCAGCGAAAGTTTGGGAGCTGATGCTGTAAGAGATGGGGTGTAGGGTGAGCAAGGGCATACCTGATTTGTAACAGTTTGGGCAAAATCTCAAAACCTTTGGGCAATCAAACTTCGAGATGTTTAACAATATTAATGAAATTATACGTTTATATTGTTGAGTATATAAAAAAGTATATTGTGTCATATACATGGGTGTAGTTCTAACAAAGATGTGTGGGGAAGCCGTTCCCACATCAAATAACAGGAGAGACTGCACCAAATAATGCAAATAAAGTGAGCATTCGCCTACAAGAATTTCAACTGTTTGTGGCATGAATGGTGTCACAAACAGTAATTACACAACCATGCTACGGTGATATACATGAGATAACTTGTTATTTATTCATTTATGCTGGTCCAGGCGCTACACGTAGAAATTGAAATGAAAAATCTAAAACTTCAAGTAACGTTCTAATGCAAAAACGTGTGGGAATGACGTTCCCTGCGTTTCCACCCCACCACACCCCTGGGCAAATAATATACATTAAATATATACGAAATGAATAAACCATTTCTAGTGACTTCGGGCTTTAGGTTGTGGGAGTTTATGAGCAACTAACTCACTTGAACGTTTTGGCAAAAAAAGGAATTCCTTTGAATCTTGAATTTTGGCCAAGTCTGGCAAATCATAGCTCGCCAGGCGATTGAGCTAGAGAGCTGTTCAAACTCTCTATAGATGCAGCTACCCTAATAAATTCGATCAAAAAAAAATTTGGTCGGTTTCGGATTTTGTTTTTTATGGGTTACGTCATAAAGAGGGCAGTTTTAGGTTTTTGTAGGCCCTACTTATCGGGTACCGGGCCCCAACCCAACGGGCCAAAANTTTGTCTCAAATTTTAGTTAAAAACTAGGCTAGAATCCTAGTCTTTGCAGCCCTTGATTGGCTTTCTAGCATTTNTTGATCAAACATTATGGCTCAAAAACCAAAAGGTTGTAAAAAATTCTACTCACACAAATGCTGACCCCGGGTGTATTATACCCATGAACTATGGCCAGCCATGACTCGCCAGCCGATTGAGCTAACGATGCGGAAAGTCATGTCGATTAGATTAAAAAAAATTTGAATAGTTTTGGACTTCGGATTTTTTGTGAATGACGTCAGAAGTGGGATAGGTTTAGATATTTTGGACCCTCTTATCGGGCCCTGGGCCCTAACGCCAAGGCCCAATGTTTTGTTTGTTTTTTTACTAGAAAAACTAGGCTGAAATCCTCATCTTTAGAACCCTTGGTTGCCTTTCTAGCGTTTGTCGTTAGGAAGCTATGGTTTTAAAAGAACAAACAAATAAATTTAGATCCCTAGGAAATTATATGACTATTTTTAGCATATTAGGCATAACGTGTCAACCACAAACGCTAACAAGGCCATCAAGGTCTCAAAAAATGCAAATTTTAGTGTAGTTTCATTTAAAAAAAGAAACAAAGAATCACCCCTAGGGGGTTAGGCCCTGATTCAGGTAACCTGAGCAAAAAAGGCTAAAACTCACACCAATTGATGACGTCACCCAAGAAAACCGCTAGTCCAAACCTCCCCAATTATCTTTAAAATCAAAAATACATGTCTAACCGGATTTTTAGAGGGTTTGACCAACTCTCTAGCACACTGCCCTGGCGAGTTATAATAGAAAATGTTCACCACTGTCTGCCGCCAAAATTTTGGCGGGCGCGTTAGGTTTTTTTTTCATTAATTGTATACTGGGGGAATCGACCATACTGCATGAGACATACTTAGGCATACCATATTTTTGTGATTGTAAACTGGGACGCTTCAGAACAACGAACCTTATCAGATAAATGTGGTACCTATCTTACTTGCAGTATGCATCTATTTTGAATTCCTACAGTTAAGACACCAAGAAAAACTAATATGATGCATTTTGCTAAGAAACAAGCAATGTTCAAGCATTTTTAATTTTCCACATTCGCCTAATCATACTTTTCCATAGACAATACTTTCTTCAAAAAGTCTTCACTCGATTTTATTTTCTCGTAAAAATCACAACAGAAATTGTCAGTAATTTTACAGGTGATAAGGGGTTTCATATTCTGCTTCTGTTTTCAGACTACATGTTATTCATTATAGACAAAATTCTCTCAAAGGGAGCTGATGTACCAGGTATAAGACCAGACAGGCTGACTGAATGCACAACCGGGAGTTTTTGGTAGACTCACCGGGACGCCGGGACAAAGCCTTCAAACCGGGACTGTCCCGGCTAAAACGGGACATATGGTATGCCTACACAAACTTCATGATGGAAGAATCCATGCCAGCCAAGAACAAAAGTTTTTCAGCATTATGTGCAATTGAACAGGGAATATTGTGACACTCACGGCATAATCAAACTCATAATATATATAATAAGATAGGCCTACATGCCCTATAGATGTCTTCAGGGAAGGAAGCAGATTTAGGTCTACCTCAGCTAGGTCTGAAGTTCCTTGTTAACAACAACAGCTGAAATGTGAATGGAAAATCTCAAAACTGCGAGGCAAATGCTAAAGATTACTGAGCCAGTAGGCTTCTGACAAAGTTCTTGCACAGCCTAACCACATCAGTTCAGTTGGATTTTTAAGAATCAAATTTAAAGTACCAAATATTCTATTTTCAAGTCTATGGCAACTTGGCAGAGAAAAATATAATGTGTCGACAGCTACAGAAAATTTGTAGGGGGAAATTCGTACCATAAATTTTTTTTGGGCAAATTTGGGAAATTTGGACAAAATAACCTTTACACTCACAAAACGTTGCCGGCTCCTACCCCCGTGAACACGTGCACATACACGAGCATGAATTCTAAAAGAATTAAACCACTACTCAAGCAGCCAGTACCAAGTGGCCGTCCAAAATGTTTCATGTCCTGGACAGTGAAAATATAGTCTGTAGTGCTGCGTCCAGGACGAAAAGTGTACTGGGTATCCTCCAGTTTTGGATCAATTACTTTGCGGCACTATTTTAGAAGGAACTTGTCATACTTTTACTAGAAAGCTAGGAACAGAAATGCTTCAGTTGTTGCATTGAACTCTGATCCCCTTCTTGTGCATGGGATGATCATCCTGGACCGTGGCCAGATTTTAAGGTTTGGGGCGAAATACATTTTGAGGAACAAATTTTTTTGGGCACAACACAATTTGAGGAACACTACCTCCAAATGCCCCCGCTCCCGTGGCTACGATCTTGTAACCAACACAATTTGCCAACTGTTCGGTATCTATCCAGGACAATTGAGACAGACGAGTAAGCTGAAGATATCCCTATATTCAAGTTAAGCATTTTTCCATTTCGGGTCGGATTTCATCACAACCTTTTGTATTTCCAGTTTCAGTGTTTTGACTGCTAGGAAAACATCGGCTGCAACGATTATATTTTCTTCCCCCAAATATACCTCCTGTGTGTCTGATTGTATGATAGTTACAGTAGTTTTAAAGATCTTTGAAATATTTTCTCCAAATGCGAAAGATGTAACCCTCATTGCTGAAAAAACACTACTTTGGTTTTTTATGGACTACGCAGTGGCTGGTTAAGGCTCTTGCGGCCTTGCAGGTAATATTAAAATTTTTGAATGTGGTCTGAATTAATGTGATAAAATAATATTTTTACAATAATTATTAATAAACATGTATTTCTAAAACATTTAAATGCAGGTAAACATGTTAATGTATACATTATACATTTTATGTATATAGCAACAGCAGAAACACTTCAACAATGGCACAGTAACAGAACAAGTAAAACGTGGTCCGTATGCTGGCAGTACAAATCTCATCTGCAGAGATGAGGTCAGCGCACCAGATCTATGCGCGCGCAGATAAACCCGGCAAATCTTGAATCCGTTCAGATTCAAAGCACACGCAAGCACAACGACCTTGGCGCAATGACAGGGTGGCACCAGAGAGCCAAATTGGGCAAATATTGCGAAAAATACCTGTTTATGTTTTATGCCAAAGTTCTGCCATGTTTTGAAATACCAATTGTCAATATTTTTATCAAATGAGTATCCAAACGTAAGAGACAAAATACAGCTTAACGTTAATCATTGTGAATCTTCTACCAAAGCACCATGCAATATGTCTGAATATGATCATTGCTTGAAGAATTGCTGTTACCATTGCAGTGTTACCTGTCATTCACAACTGATCTTAAAACCGTGTAGCCTATTTATTTCAAAATTGGCTTGCTGCTACTGTGTTTCAGGCAGTGTTGCCATTTTAGCTGTTTTACTGCTGGATCCAGCAGGTTTTTCTCACTGTTAGCTGGAAATTTTTCAATCTAGCTAGCAGCTAGCTGATTTTCTAGCAGGATTGTGAAAACCGTTTAGCAGGTTGAGCAGGTAGCAAATTCCTGGCCAAATATTTGTTCCAACAATTTTTACAATTCTTCAAAACTTTTACACCTTCTTCATCAAAAAATTCTTTACCTTCCGACGCTTTATACCGGGCAACACAAAGACGACCAGACACAACTATCTGCCTTTAATCGTTTGGATGCATAAATATACCATTGCCATTACCATTGGGGTTTGTATCATGACGCAGCGAAGCTGCTTCAAGAAGAATATTGCATCATAATAACAAGCAACTTAATCGTGGATGGCTTGGTGAAGCCTACTTGATTTGCTTCTATGCTTAGTGAGCGCATTGGGTTTAAAAGACTACATTGGCAGAATATATTTTTATCCCACGACACACATGATTTTTCCTGGTGGTTCAGTTGGACCAGGAAATCGTAGCCCTAATTTCTGGTCCATTGATAGTGAGTACAAGACCAAAAATTGACACATAGCTTTACAAGTCTATTTTAAACACCTCATAAATACCAGTTTTTTTAGCAGAATTTCACTATTTTTAGCATATTATAGATAAAATTTTGTGGCATGTTTTTTTGCAGGATCTAGCAGTTTTTCGTGACACGATTTAGCAGGTTTAGGTGACAACCATCTGACAACACTGATTTCAGGTCTTGCGTTGAGCAGGTTTGTGTGTATTTAAAGCAATGATTCAGCAAGTAATGATTAAACGAGCTATGTCCAACCCGCGGCCCAGTCGAAGTTTTGTGCGGCGCAGTATAGGATTTCGCTGTAACATAAGTAGCCTACATATTGACAATCTGTCCCATTTAAATAAATCTAAAATATGACATGCTTGATGTAGGTGGTCCTCAGTGCAACTTAATGGCGTCTGCAATGCGTGGTGCGAGATTCCATATGTCCACTAATACCTTGGTGCAAAACATTTTAATATAGTTTTCTGATTTTCACTATACTGTAGTTTTACTCTTGTTCCATTGACACTAAATTTACGGATGAAATCGCACTTACAGAGTGGTTAAAGATGTCAAAAACGTGTGTCATGATTGCAGGTAGGATCGCAACGCTTTCAGTACGTTAGCTTAAATAAAATTTAGTTTGCTGAGATCAAAGTAAATCATTCACTGTGCGCCCCCAGTTAGGAAAGTCACATAATTTTTGTCTCAGGAAGCAATTTCGGTTGGACATAGCTGAATTAAATTAAAGTATTGATTGTAGTTTTTAACTATGAATAAAAGAAATCATTTCGTATCTAAAAATCAGAGACTATGATCTAAACAGAGGATTTACTTTGCCAACTGAGTAGGCGTCCTGAATCCCATCAAAAATCAAAGCTTTTCAGATTGTCAGACTTTAAAAGCTGAAAAGTATGGGGAAAAATATATACAAAGAACATTAAATATCGAAAAATCAATATTCCCAATAACATTGCCGTTGTCAAAGTTTTTGCCAATTGTTTGCCACAAATTGGACCAACACACGTCATTCTTAGTCAAACATCTAGCTGCCCTGGTTGCGGCACAAGCAAACCAGCACGCACAGTTAAATAATCACAAGTTCTGTAATGCCCATTTGTTATGCTCACAACACTATGACAGTTGACAATTCAAAGATTCAAGGCAATCACTCTTAAGAGCAATGCAATAAGAAGCTTAATTGTACAAGGTGCACGATATCAAAACAGAGAGATCGTATATACAGCACAAGCGACTATTTAGGACTACGCTAGGCTACACATATAAACATTGATAAACTGTGCTAAAGGTCACTGCTATAAGTAATAAGCATAGCTGTACGATTATAACAATTATGAGTCAAGAAAAGAGATTGGATGTATTGGATCAGTGGAAGTCACACCGCTCCCCTAACTTTCATGACATGATAAATAAGAGAACAGGCGTCTATCTCTAGACAAGTGGTTGCCAAAAGGTTTGGCCCTCTGACAAAAAGTTCGGTGGCCCATGATCTGTTGGTTGCAGATTTTGCTAACCATGCCAAATTGTTTTTTCGTTGCCGGCTTGAGCTGTCTACGAGTTCGCAATGACAACACAAGGATCAAAACCGTGCAGCCACCAGCGAATGTTGCCAGGCGGCTAGTCCCGTGCGGGTAAAAGGCGCCGTCGCCCCCAAATTCTGAACTGCAAATACTGAACGTTGAGCAAACATTGCCATGATTGCGTAAAGTCAGTTATTCATTCTACCAAGCTGTATATAGCTTGTATTTGGCCAAAGTTTCTGTGTTAGAGGCGATGTCGTAGCGAGGCTAAATTCCGGCCTTGGCCGACCATGAAGTGCTGCACTTTCCACCCCTGCATTTTGCTTACAAAAATTTAAAATGAAAAAAGATCACCTTTCGTGCTAATTAAAGTTACAAGAAAAAATAAAGCATCTTCAACATTACGATCAAACACTCACAAGCTGAAATTGTCCTTGATTTTAATATTCGATTATTGATCTTACTTTTTCTGCTTATGGCCACTTTTCTCATCATTACTCTTCCTACTTTTTCTGCTTTCTTTACATATGCATATATGGACCCGGTATATTTTTTCAAATTCACTAGGCTTTATGGTTTACTCATCCCAGGGGATCAAATAAAAAAATTATGAGAAGCGACATCGGCGTTACTTTATAGATGTAAACATTAATGTACGTTATTATTTCGTGCAGTATCCCAATCTTTAACTGAAAAGAGTATATACTCATAATAGGCTATAATAATAAACTTAAAAAATGTATAATTTCAGTCATGGTAAAGATTGTTTCATTGTTCACTTCACGTTTGAGTAGTGGCTTAATTCTTTTCGAATATATAAAAGGCTTCAAAGTTTAGCACTGTCTGCACTTGCGGGGGCCCTCCAAACTTGCAGGACCCATTTTGATAAAATAAGTCAAATAAACTTAAAACCGGCTCCAGGCACTGGAGATAACGATATTGGTCTCTGGCCAGCCATTATACCAAAAAAATACGGGACTATTGCATCAAAAACGAAACTCTTCAACATTGCGATGAAAATTTATTTTTAAGCCATGCTGTTCCACAGCACAGAAAAGACAGAAACTTGTAACGAAATGGCACCACAAAACTTTTTCGGTGCTAGAACCACAACATCAAAGTGTTTGGCAGACGTTGGTTTGTTTTTCTCCTTTGTGTTTATTGTTTAACTTGTAATAGGCATCTGAAGAGGGTCATTAAATTATTTAGCAAAGCATGTTTTTTTCCTATTTTTGAAAGGGAAAAATGAAAATTTTCCACTTTATCTCCTCCTGAAAAAATCTTTATGGCCGCTGGAAACATGCACTGCCGCCCCCCCCTGGAGTCTTCATAGGGATGCTGTGCCCGTGACACTCCCAAGAGCAGGGTTCTCAACCGAGGGCAAATTTTCCTCCTAAGGGTAAATTTTACCTATCCTGGGGGTAAATGTAATGATGCTGTTGTACATTTTTCTACAGCGTTAGTGAGTAAACAAAAAAACACGGGGTATATTTTATTTTAGGAAGCTGGCAAGGGTAAACGGGAAAAAAAAGATTGAGAAACTCTGCCCTTGAGGAAAAGCTGGGATGAAAATGAATACATGCTATTTAAGTGATTTTGTCACACAAAATCAATGTTATATCAACAAGGTATGCTGTTCGACTTGTTTTATTCTTTATGNTTAGGAAATTCTTTGAAGTGGACATCGCGTCGTATAGTGCAGTTTTTTCTGAAGTAACCATTAACTACTAAGGTGAAAATCAGCACNGAGCTAGAAAATTCTAACGCATCGTCCAATGGAAAAACTGAGTCGTCTCACTTACCTGTTTTTTAGGCATTTTCCCACTAAACTTGATCATACATCAAAAACACGTTTTTCTACACCTGAGTAAATGCTTGATTTGTACATAAAGCAACCAAAGAAGCTATTGCAAAAAAGCGTCAATTGTAATGTAATACGACAAGATGTCTCAATTGCCTCATTGATAAAACACTTGTATGTTTCCTGTTTATTCCTTTCCATCATGAAAATCTAGTCTGAGCTAAATCATACCAACCAGGTGAATGTAATCCGAGTGGGAAATGAATTTATCACTTAATTTACATATTTTATGTCCGATTTCCATTTTTTGCGAATTCCTTGCTTTTCAGGCTTTGATTTACTCAAAAGTTTCTTGTTGTGCCACAGTACAGAAATGGAAAATGTCAGCCTCATTTCTCGAGAGAATTTTAACGAAGGAAGAGATCATTACTAAAACGCGTAGAAGTTTCTGTGGGAAATCTATTTCCTTATTGTAGCCGAGTGTAACTCGACATCACAGCTCAACGACGGCCCGTCTTAACACCAGTGGTTTTGCGATTAATTAGCTCACGAGAAAGTAATCGTCTCTTTGTTCGTTTGTCAAACATGTTGTGTGTGCACAGTCACGGTAAAGCTTGGGTAATTAATCATTACAAGGCTACCGGTATTTGCAAAATATGCAATGCTTCCTGAGAATAACTGCTTTCTGAGATTTTGTCAAGGCAAAAAACTTCACTATCCACATGGGCGTGCAGAGTTCTGATGATGCCCGGGGCGAATACTTGATTGTATGCCCCTTACCAAATTCTATTTTTGAGAAATGTGAGAAATACAAGCACAATTATTTGTAAAAAGAGGAATCCAAATCACTTTCTTTCTCTATAGAAATTACTCAGTTTCCATAGAGATACGTGGCTATCAAATGCCTTTTTAACCATACGCAAGTGTTATCGTCGAGATCATTTTCTTATCATTATTTGCGGATAAAACAATCTTATTGATTTCCTGTTTAAACCTCGTGCATGGCGCAGATGTGGGCAACCGCTACTTCACAAATAGCGGCGATCCCGCTATCGCTATGGTTAAATTTAATATCGAATCTCCCGCTATTGGATAAAATAGCAGCGAGATATCGCTACTGCTGCAGCGTGTGGCGCACAATTTTGGATACAGAGCTCTATGCAACCTGCCCTGGAGAGCGAGTGTTAGCAGCCATCAGGTTCAATGTAATATTCCTTCATTTGAAGCATCAAAACGAAAATGCATGAACTTTTTCCTCGAAAGATGCAGAAAGTCTAACAACACATGGTTGCGTGATTTGATGCAGTCAGATTGTTTGTATTCGTCACTGTTCTTTGAACACTACAATCGCATTTTACTTTGTGAATTGCAGTGTCTGTTTGATTGATGGCGCGTCATGTCACAGCGGCTGATCAGCGCATGCGCTGACCGCATTGGCTACATTACCAATTTTTGTAGCATGATATAGAACTGTTGCACGAGCTCAAAAACAGCAGTTGTTAATTTTTATTTTAATTAAATTTTTTTAAGTAACTTTTTTGTGACCAGACACGAAGTCCACAGTATGAGCACACACACTCTGCATAACGCAGGTTGATAAAAACAGACATAACAGAATGTTTTACAAGGCATTGGAGCCGGTGGAATCACAGAGTTACAGACACTTTTTACAACTGCGTTGAATACAGAACCACAGGTTTACAGACACATTGTTAACACTATTGTTAGCTAACACGAAGCACTTGTTACAACACTACTACAGATTAAGGCGCCAATCCCTGAACTGGTCGAGTCCAGGTAAAATGCGTATCCACAGCCAGGGCTGGCATACCGTCCTTATTTCTAAGATTGGTCCTTAATTTGCAGTGCTGCGTGTTAGGAAATATTACTGTTTTTATTTCTAAGAAATGTCCTTGTTTGTGACTTGCGTCCTCATTTTTTCTTATTTTCTGTAGCATAACAGCTTTAAATAAGCAATATCTGATAGACATACAGACCATTCCTATTTCATCGTAAACATTTGGCAATCAAGGTTTTGTGACGTCATCAAAATAGTATAATTTTGCAGCACAGAGATATAGCGCACTATCAAGCATTGTGAATACTGTAAGCTGTCTACTCTGGTTAGGATTCTTAGGAAAGATGATTTTGTAGCGAAGGTTTAGCATTTAAAACTAAGCTAATTGATTAAGGAGTCGTTCTTTGGCTTTTGTTCTTAGCACAGTACGTAGTGTTTCTAACTTTGTTTCATTATCAACTTTCGCATAGGACTGAAGATGTGTCGAACACGAAACTAGTTTCCTTGTGCAAATAAATTATTGCGACTGATTCGCTTGATGTGTGTTCGCTGCCGTGGCTTTGCTATTATCGCATTTTACCGCTATTCGCTACTTTGGCGTGAGTGGTGGCCAAAGGAAAAGTTCGCAAGAGCTCTTCCGCCCACACACATTGGTAGTAATGGCTCTTCTGTTTAGCACTGATTTCGGATGATTTATTTGCAGTAAGCTGGCGGCTTTAGGAATGATTTAGCTCACCTCACGTTAAAGCAGTTCAGACTTGGAAGTATATCGACTACCGCTGAAGCTGCCTATAAGTGAGATTAATGGTTGGAAAGCATATGGCACTGGATTCAACATTTTTGTTGAATGTGTACCTCCAGATTTTGTTTTGAAGTCAATGTCAAACTATCAGTTTTGTTGGCTTGGTTGGACTTCTCAGTGTAAGCTATTTGGCTGTGTGCACAACCTAAAGTTGATTTATATGCAAGTTANTGCCGTACATAAGGCTTTGACGGTCGGAAAAAATAACACGTGATAACACCATCACCACAGTCAAGCTATTCAATGAAAGCAAAAAAAAGTTTGTCGCTGTGACCAATTTTCAGTTGGTGAACGCCAAGCAATTGTGAGATAACAAAGCGTTGACCCTACCAGGTTCTTCAATTCACACCATCAAGTTTATCTTCGGAAACGCGCTTCAACAATTCTGGTTCGTTAAATGTGAAACGTTTCGGCGTATAAACTTCCTCGTAGATCCGAGATATGCAAAATTATTTTCAATCTTCCAATTGGTGCTCTAGTAGAATAAAAAATCCACGTTGGTAAAAGCAAAACAGGGCAGTCAATCGTTTTGTGTAAAGTACGTCTTGCAAGTTTTCCAAGTAGTTTTTACAGCATTTGTGATTGAGTAAAAGGTTTAACGTTAGTCAGCTTTTGCAAGTCGGACCAGAATCATTTTGAAACATTTGAAAATAAACATGAGCTTTTGTTCAACATTTCCATCATTTGGTTTAACGCAAAACGCAAATGTAATTACAGTGCCAGTGAGATTTCACCACTCGCTCCTTGTTAGTGTTTAGGCATATGATTAAGGCCGTGACGGCAGCTCTTAGAAAAAAGCACTCTCAAACGCTGAGGGTTGTTCATTCACAAGGGCGTTTTTAAGTAGGGCTACTGCTGCTTATTAACTGCTATAATTCTCTTCTGGGAAACACAGTTTTCCTTACAAACATGCGGGTATCAGGTGGTTCAGTCGAAAATTAATGAATCAGGACCGGAAAAAGCTACTGCAAAGACAAAGATACAACATTCACCCATCAGCAAAAAACGCAGGAATGCTGACTATTGCTGAGAGCGTTTGCTAATCTGTAGTTCAACTTTCACTCGTTTGTCGTGGTTTCACGTAATTTTCAAGACCATTGAAAATATGTCGCATGTGCCAATGCAATTTAACAAAAAGAAAATTTCTAACGCGTTTATGAAAATCTGTGTGCTGTTTTCGTATCAGGGTAAACATTTTCTATAAAATTCTTTCACGCCGTTTTCAAACGTTTTTATGCCAAATTTCTTACAGAAAATGTGAAACAACGCATTGAATATCACTCCAACGTGTGGTTAGTATTGTAAGGCGTGTAAAAATTGAAAAACCACGCGGCTAAGCCTCTCGTATGCCGTTGAAGTCGCCTCTGTGCTTTTCGTATGTTTTCATTATGACGTTTTCAACAACTGGAACACGACAACCCGCTATTTTTCGTCAAAGTAAAACCGGTCGTGCTAAAAACTCCATGTCNTTGTAAAAAACAAGTCTTTGTAACCACGAATTCTGTCGCATGGCCTAAAGCACGGGTGGTCAATTGTTTTGGCTCGGNTGAAAGGGCGCACGCAAGGGTTCTCTTGGGGGTCAAGCCCCAAGAGTTTGATAAGTTACAAAAACTTTATCACCTGCGCAAAGAAGATTAGTTGTTTTTGCATACTTTTTGCTTATTAATTTGTAGACACAATTAATTTTTAATGCAAATGCCACGGAATGGATTGGCATGCTAATTTCAAGGAACATTGTAAATGGGAAAAAAGTTATAATTAGGTTTTGGTGCGAATGTGGGTTATCGTTTGCATCCAGCAACCATCTCACCACTTTTTGCAGACATTTCGTCCAATACGCATATTTAAGATTGTCTTCCGCAATATTTTACTTTATCCGAAACAATTGTCTTTATTTTGTCTGCTAGGGCCAGGGCTACCATCGATCTAGAACCAAAAATAAGGACGGCTGAGGAAAGTTTGATTTTATTATCTAAATGAAACAATTGCTTCTGTTTGCACGACTAACGTCAAATCATGTATCTGCCTATATATCTCCAGGAATCATTTGCTTTAGCAATGTCTTATTCTAGGCTTCTTTCATGTAATCGTCACAAAAAACGTTTTTTTCGCTTGCTTATTTCTTTAACTCACTAGACCGATTACAAAACTGCTGGCACCGATCGTAAACGGCCATACAGCACTCTGATTGACAACGATGCTCTACGCTTTACGCGCGGTCTGTTTTTTTCGTTTTTCTCGACTTTTCCACTGCCCGTTACGGCCTGTTGAAGCCCCATGATCGTCTGAGACAAGACCGCGCGTAAAGCGTAGAGCAGGGGTTCTCAAACTTTTTTTAACTGCGTACCCTTTCGACTTATCTGCATGTATGGCGTACCCCTTAAAAATAATGTAGCATAAAGTGTACGCA
>JGI24158J21664_10008510_pt1 | contig 13655 bp, 10 predicted proteins | sample Ectturendosymbi3_FD_21664 | JGI IMG/M metagenome (IMG submission 21664) | reverse complement strand
AATTTATATGGCGTTTCTACTGAATTCTCAAGCGCAAGGTGTATCTGGCAAAAATTAACAATCTACCCAAACACCATGGCGCGGGGCCCAATGCAGCTGCATCGGCTTAAGGCCGGCCCTGCTTTTGGCATTCGCTTCTGATTGCTTGCGGTTTGTTGAGTGGCGCTTGGCATAAAAGGCATCTGAACTATTGATATGGTCCTTATCTCATGTCTGGTTCACTGTTAAGCGTCTTTGTTTTTAGTTTCATATTACATAACTATTGCCGAGATGTTTCACTGTACTGGGGCACTTCGACTCGATAACCGCAAAGTGTTTCAATGCCCTGGCTGCAAGGTTTCACTTTATTCTTGTTGTACCAAATAAAAAACACTCCAGTTCATTAAATTGCTGATTGACATGTTACTTCCATGTACGTGGCTGGTAGTGCCGTCTCGTGTAAGTCGGGGACGTGTGTGCTTGTCTGGAGTGTGCTAAACTTTCGTATGTGGCTCTAATTTGTTTTCTTTACGTTCTAGCCCATGTCTTGTGGTCGGACCTTGCGGCTGAAATAAACACACACTGACTGCCACAACAACACCTCAACTTTCCTGAAAATCATCTTCGGTCTAGTACCGATTTTTACAGGAAACTGATTGAACAACAATTATGTCACTGACGCCGCTTCGACTATACCAATGCATATCGCTCGCTTGGTATGAAAATCGAAATACGTCGTTTGTTCGATCCAACATTCAATAATTCCAGCCTGAAGCATTTTTCAAAGCAATTCCAGTGAGGTTTTCCAACATTGTTGCTATGTGGTAAGAAAAATGGTTTATTTCCGCAAAATTCTAGTTTCAAAACATTCGCCACCAATCACTTCTGAAACAAACCGATTGTGATGTTGCCTGCGGCATGCCAGAGGTATATATTTTGACGTACTTATCACATGGTTGATTTGGGAGGGGATAAGAATGCTTTGTGATCGGATAATATGGTTTAGGCAAGCCACCTTTATACCCCACACAGGGCACACAACATGCAACTTACTTTTCTCTGATTGGGTGCGAGCGACAGGGCATAGAGATCTTGAATAATGTCCAGACCCAGTTTCTCTGCTCCACCCACAATCGCGACGGTTTTATCTTTCATATTAGAGTCGGCCAGGCATTTCAATGTTTGAAAAATAACACCCAGGTTGGTGCGGCAGAGAAATGCGTGAGTGCCGATGACTTCACCAGATATCGTACCTGGGCAAAACAGATGAAAAATTCAGTGCAGAAAATATTGGAACCAGTGATTGCGACAACTTTCGGTAAACGCTCACATGCTGATGTGGTTGATATCACAACTCCGAACAAAATTCTCCGAAAAAACTTCACTGTAGGTACAAAATGTATTGATTAATTGGCATCCAACAACCTTTTTTCTACACCCACCCACAAAAAATGTATCTCTGCTCACTTCACAGTCGGAAAACCACAATGTGCGAGCTTTACACTTTTTTTAAACCTTTTCAGAGCACGCCATCCGATAAAAATCGTTAATTTTTATAAAGTATAGCAAAATATAAATTGATGTTACAAATCGTGCCCAGTCAACTGCAATGAACTACGGCACTTGAATTGCAAAAAGTATCACAACTTAACAAAAACTTCTAGTACCCTACAGTGAAGATGCAACAAAATGCCGAAATTGACTTTAAGGTGCTGGTTTGGTCATCCGTTGCGCTTCTCGTGAGGTTTTCAAACATCAATTTCCGAAGAGGTGTGATACCTGAGACGATTACGGAGTGGCAGGTCAATTGTCTATATTCATGGCGTCAGTTTGTACAGAAGTGTGCAAACGCGTATATTCACTCGCGACTAGACTTACCCCGTTTTCCAACTCCGAACAAGGTTTTGTCAGAAACGGATCCGTTTGTTTTACGAGCTCCAAAAGGGACGAAGTTACTGAATTTGAATGTGCGCAAAATACAATCAGCAACTTGAGCAATGTGACCTCCGAAGCGAAAGCTCTGTAACAAACAAACCAAAACACCTCACATTTAACATTGCAATTCGTTTCACAAGTCTTGTTTTATGTAGCAATTGTAGACCATATTTTGAAGAAACTTTGGTCATTGGCTCACTGGTACAGATCACGATTATCATAATCTCAAACTAAGCAGCATATTCTAACAAATAAGGTATCGCTTGTAAAAATAACGTGACGTTTATTCACAACAGTATATTCGCAGAATTTGCAAGGAAAGTTTCGTACAAACTACAAACAAGTTGAGTTACGGTAAAACGTAGGCAGACTTAAATGCTTATTTCAAACATGCAATTTGAAACAATGAACAGTAACTATCGATTTTTGTCTGGAATCAGAAATTTCAGCTTTACCGAATTTTCAAGTGGTGCGAAAATATAAAAACAACGCTAAAAGCACACCACGCTTGACACACTCTACGCAAGATCGCCAGTCACCCACACAGAATGGTCAAAACTTCAAGACTGACAACAGCGATGCTCTCGATAATCTTCAGCGAGGTTAGAAAAGTACATTATACTGCATGTTCGCGAAAGTTGATCCAGAAGATTTACTTGAGATATCTTTTCGCAAAAATGTTGTAATGACGCAGGTTTGGAAAATAATGAACGGTGGAGCACAGCGTATATCTAGTCGGCAATACCACCGATTGAAAGCGGCTGCTTTATCATGACAGATTAGGATATTAAAGTTTTTGTCAATGACAGCGAAAATTGCAAGTGGAATTTCCTTCTTGCCATGTGCTTACTTTCGCCTCCAGATCAAAGGCAAATTGCGTATGCACCTGAACTACGAACGATTGGCAATTTACACGCAGACCAATCTAAGTCAACAATCCTCATTATCCATTTTCGTGTTTTGTTTGGTATGACTTTTATTTTGCCCTTATGAAAATATGTAGTACCATCTCCAAAACCAAAAATTCAAACCTATTCCTTTTTTAATGACAAATGGTACTTTCAACCGACCCTTTAGGTCGCGATTTTAAATGAAATTAAACAAACTGAAGCAACAAGGAATTATTTATAGAACAACGAACACAGTTTTATGAAAACAATGCTTTTTATTTCCACTGAGGTTATTTTGGTCATAGAAGGTTTGCTTTTACAATTACTATGCCCGCCGTTTTGTTGCTCTGAAAATTTTTAAACATAACAGTCAGTGGATTTGAAAACAACTTACTCAAAGTCAACAGTAATTTGCACTTAACTTCTTTCGCTCACATTCCAAAATCTTGGAAATGTTGAACAAACAGTAAAGGTTAGTTTAATAATATAGATATTTCGGAAAAACTAAGCCGTACCTAATGCAAAGAATACTTAAATGTCCAGTCTATACACACTGTAACGGCAAAATCGTTAAAACTTGCGTATTTCCTTCTAAAGTGTCTCAACTTAAATTGCTAGTAATTAATCAAACAAACCTACCAAATTAAGCGCAGGTATGCTATTGCTGACAAACGCTGAAAATGAATTACCAAGACCGTTGGAGGTGAACATATCAATAATGGCTAGTGTATCTCCAACAATGGAAACTTTCTATTTCCTGCTCAGCACATTCGGTAATCCACAGATGTTTATTCAAACGATTCCGCACATTTTTCCTAATAAGGAAACCTTTAGGGGGTAAAAAACACTTAACTAGAAGTTGTCACTTTACACAAAATTCCAACCTATGCGGTCCAAACAACTTACAAATGAGTGTCAACCACCTTTTGTTTAAAATCCAAACCTTCGGGTAAAAATCCAGGGTTGCCCTGGGAAACCACCAGAACCGGTGTCTAAAACTAGGCTTTTGTAAAAACAGTGGCAGAAAAGCACATTGTGAAGTCAAAGCAGCTCGCGATAGAAAAACATTTATCAATGCACCAACGTACCTGAGTCAAATAATACGTGTGCGTGTGGTTAACGTTCATCAGGGCATCCCTCGCTTTTCTGAAAGCGTAGATTTGCTGGTGCGAGTCGCCCACGAAAACTAACGCCGTGTGCCGTTGCTGACGCTCGAGAATGTCGCGCATGCATTCAGAACAATCCTGCGCCTCGTCCAGCATTATTACGTCATAGCCGTAGATGTCGGGAGAAGTGAGCTGCCACATTTTCAGATAACCTGAAAGACAAGAAAAGTTTCCTGGGCAAAGTTCTGTAGCAGGAGGTGACCCTTGCAGTAAATGCTTGTGCTCCTACCGACCGAATTTGTCACCTCCAAAACTAGGACACCACGTGCAAGCTTCTGGAGCCAAGATTGTGATATCCGCTTGTCAGCTTAACCACGCGCAGAATGTTGACAACAGTGTCCCGACCAGCACAACAGCTTAGAATGTACTGCTCGGTTCGACGTGGTAAACGAGGCAAGTCATCTGCTAAATTTCTGGTTTCACACTTGACTAAAGGTATTTCGTTTCCTGAAAGTGATGAGCACTGCACACCAAAAACTTTAAAAAACATATATTTGCCTACATAGAGTGACCCCACGAAAACTTTTATAAAGTTTTTTGATTTCAGGCAGTCCGACTCTAATGATAACTCTACACAAGGCAAAAAATAAGTTTACAGTTCAATCGAATTCACAGAATTAACAGGAAAACAACCGACTTCATCAGCGTAGTTGTTTTTCAAGTACGACCCCTGTCATGCAACGACAAAAATATTTGACATAGCTATGTTGCCAGCCTAGGGACAAAATAAGTCAAGTACCGCACTTTGCAATGCACTGACAGCAATACTTTGTCTACATAACAATAAGAATCCTGGTCAAATATATCTATGTCAGCATCAATAACAATTATGAAATGTAAGTAAAGTTGAAAGTGAATGAAAACATCAAGCCAGCCTATTGTTTCTTACCGTCGTCAGTCATTGGCCACCAGTCTTTTGTGAGATCACTCGTTTTCTTCCAGAAAAGCTTCGCGAAATCCAAAGCACGCTGAAAAAACATGAAGTGTCGGTAAATGTGGCACTGAATACGAGTGCTGTAGAAAGAAAGTTTTGAAGCGATTGTACGATGCTGTTCACATCTACAAAAATCATGCCAGATTACTGACAGAAACATTTAGCAATTTATCGAGTAGTTAATCAAGGATTCTTCGCCGGTTTTCAAAGAAATAATAATAACGTCCAGCATATCAAAATAGAAATACATTTCGATTGCAACTCATTTGGATTACAGCAGACATGCAACCAACAACGACAGGGCACGACATGAATGCATGTGTCTTTCACCGTATAGAAGAGTGGCAAATTGATCACGAATGAAAAGACAATGAAGCCACTAACAACCTTGCGATCAACAGAATGCACTTCCTCGACGATCCATATATCCGATCTTTTAACTCGCTGTATCGTTGGAACGTGTCTCATACACAGCTTCTCTGCATTCGATGATACGAAGTTGACGATTGCTTTCATGATGAGAACAGCCAAGCTGGTATCTTCATCCGGGAGTCCCAGTCTTTCGCGCACGTCTCTGGCTCGTATTGAACCGCGCTGCACTTTGTTTTGGTATCTACACGTAACGAACAACAAAAGAGAAAAATGAAAATTACAAACACGATCAAATGGTTAAAACTCAAGTTTACAGAACAAAAAGCTTTACTTAGTCTTAAAACTGCGAATAGATATTAGTCAGTTGTGAATCGCACCATACATTGACAACAGAACTCTCTCATGTAAAACCAGAAACGAAAAACGACCGAAGAACATTTTACCAAAAAAAAAACAAAAAAGTTTTTCCAAGCTTGTCTGACATTGTTCAGACAATCGAAGAAAAACAATTCACGAGTCGATTTATGGAATCAAAAATGCAACTGAATTCGGTGAAAACGGACAAAAGTCTCAATTCAACTTCACCGAACTGGAAAAGCAATCACTGTTCAGATGAAACGATATAAAACGACAAATGATCCACTTACTGTATCATATTCATGGCTCGAAAAGCGAGGCTGTGCAGCGTATTACATTTCACGTTAGGATTGTTCTGGAAAATTTCGCGACCAGCATCGACCACAGCTCTGTAGACGAGAGAATTACCTTAAAAGTCAAATGTATTCTTGCCAACCTTGATGGTTCGTTTCGTAGTTTACAATTAAAGCGGTGATGAATTTATGACAGAGCTAAAAGTACCGTTAAGCAATGTCCCTACAGTCATTTAAATACACGTATTGTTGGACAATAACCACTTTCACATCACGTTGAACACTTAATCTCGACATGGCAAGGTGAGTTCAACTACTGTTTATCACAAATCGATAACACGTAAAGCTGAAACACCCGCGTTCATTTCGCCAAAACTATCAGCCAATCACAGGTTGCGGTTAACTGGTACTCGGCCAGCGTGGTGACACATACTTGCTGAACGAAGTATACAAGAAACGTAATTGCGGGTGAGCTTTGACGCAAGCAATTAGGGTGCTTGTTTTTCCCGCTCCGGCGTAAGCGATGACACGGACCAGCTGTTCGGGTTTGAACTCATGACCTGCAACTCTACGCTGTTCGTGGGTCAGAGGGAAGCCCATTGGCGCATCGAGTTTCCAACTGCACATATACATAAACAATGGATACCACATGTGATTGCCACAGACCTGCAACAAGACAATATCACATGCACTGACGAAACGGATACGATAGGTGCGATATACACCATTTTTAGGATACGGCTAATAAAGGCTTGTAAAATGTCGCGGAAAAGTTTAACGGCAGTAAAATCAACATATCACGACGTAACTTCCAAAACCTATTATTCCACCCGAGGTGCACATAACTTGCTATAACATTGTTTTGTTCAACAAAAAATTCACATCTCCCCATACGCACTCGATGGTTCAAAAATTGTCCCAATGGTCATAAAAACCAAGTCAAACAAAAATTGTCCCAATGGTCATAAAAACCAAGTCAAATAGTTTGTTGTAAATTATTACGAAGATGCAAGACCACAGTGTCATTCAGAGACTACCAAAATCACTTATATGTCGCAAACAGACTAAAAGGCACTTTTATTCAGCTGCTTTAAAAATACTTTGTTTTGTTTTCATAGCATGCCAATGTACAGTATGGTGTACAATTTCAGCAGTACAACTCATCTGGTGGACGATTGCGTCCTTAGTCCTGAAATCTGCAAGCAATCTAACGGTTGAAACATTGACAGACTAAATCAAGAGCAGATGCAACAAATACGGACTGAAAATACATCGTTGCCAAATAATTGAACTTGGAAACTATCTGACACCAGTTATCGAGCACTGCAAGACACCGATATTGACAGAAACTGTCATTATGACTCAAAAACATCACAGATAGAATGCGTAAGCAAGACTGCATATGTAAAATTAACATGAACACTAGGAAACTCCTTCAAAATTAAATATGTTGAACCCTGTGACTGGAGTTAGTGCCATTGTCATCTCAACATGCGATGAAAAAGGCCAAAACATTCAAAGAAAAAGAGTTATTTCATGCAAGAGAGGATCATGATTTGAATAATAATTTAAATGCCATGTTTGTGAAGCAATTTATCTTCACAGGAATCCAGAAAATCGCACTGGGTTATTCTACAAGAGTGACAGCGTAAGCTTTCAGGTATAGGTGGTATATTTATGTTATGAAACTCTGAAGTGTCGTGATAAGGCCATACGGTAATTATCATCTTTATTATCTGGTTTTTCCTTATACTTATTTCGGTGCGATGACCATTTCGTGGAAAATTTGTTTACTGTTCGGCAAACATACTGTTGATGGCATACCAAGCAAGTCACTACATCAATACCAGAGTTTGTAAAACAAATTTTAACTATGGGTTGTCATGACTTTTTATGTGTTTTTGTATCAGGTCTGTTATTTTGAGCTTATACTTGTCAATAGTATAATTGTTTTTATGTGGGTATGGCTTATAGTACGGATGTAGGTAGAGTAGAGAAAGGAAACAAACCGAAGACTAAAATGAATGAATAAGATAACAAGCTGCGACAATTACAAACTGGAAATTCGTTATTCCCAAGGTGATGCTCTGAAAATGGGTGGACATGTTCTGAAAATTGTCCAGATTTCCCTGACTGGTTTGCACCTCTTTGCTCGAATGCTTTGTCCTAACTATTTTTCAGTCTCTTTATTCAATGCCATTTGCAAGTGTAGAAGTTTATCACCTTGCGAAGCAATTTTTGGTGCAAATTCAGAACATCTTTCTTGTGTTCCTCATAGTTCGACTGTGACTGTTCGTGCGTACAATATATACGTGGAAGAACTTCGCAGTATATACGTGGAAGTAAAACATGAAAAAAGTGTGGGGAAAATGTTCCAATCCCACAACACCCCTGCATCTACGCTGTGTTTCCACCAAATACTACTTGAGCAGTTTTTCATGTTTGTATGTTCACAAGAAGGAAACAACATTTCCACACTGTCTAAGGTGCGTATAGACCAGCCATGTCCAACCCGCGGGCAGCATGCGGCCCAGTCGAAGGTTTTGTGCGGCCCAGTTTAGGTTGTCGATGTAGTAAAAGTATCCTACATACTGACAACCTGTCCTTATTTTGATATTTTTGGATATTACTTTTTTGATGCAGGTGGTCCTCAGTGCCACTTTACCACGTCTGTTGCCAATGCAGTTGGGATTCGAACACTTTCAGTACATTATCTTTAGATAAATTTAGTTTGCTAAGATCAAAGTAAGTCATTCAATGTGCGGCCCTCATTAATATATTAACATGTCATTCAATGAGCGGCCCTGGTCAAGATAGTAATATAATTTTTGGCTGTGTAAGCCATTTGGGTTGGACATGGCTGTTCTACAGCTTCCTCAAAGCCAGCTATGTCCAACCCGCGGCCCAGTCGAAGGTTTTCTGCAGCCCAGTTTAGGTTTTAGCTGCAGTTTAAGTGTCCTACATACTGACCATAGGCGTAGCCAGGAGGGGGGCGAAAGAGGCCATTGTCGCCCCCCAAATTTGTAGAAAATATAGTCATTTTGTGCTTTGAGAGGCGTTTTTCTAAACAAAATAGTGTTATTCGCCTAAAGCGAAACATTACGCCACTGATACTGACAACCATTTTTTATTTTGATATTCTTGATTGTGATATTTTTGATGCAGGCAGTCCTTAGTGCCATTTTAACATGTTTGTTACCACTGCCGTTAGGATTCGCACGCATTCAGTTCATTACCTTAAGCTAGATTTAATAAGTCATTCAATGTGCGGCTCTCACAATTATGCCATTCACTATGCGGCCCTAGTTAAGATAGTGACATAATTTTGGCACAGTAAACCATTTGGGTTGGACATAGCTGGTGTAGACTATGATATTTAACAAAATTCATTCATCCAATTCTGCATTACATTCGCAGGAATGTACATTTTGCCAACACCACACTTCCCACTTCGTAGAAAACCGTCAATGCTCAGATTCGAAACAACTTCCACACGTTTTTTCAGCACAGGTATCTTCATCTAGCACCTTTATCGGTTCAACATTATTTTCAACAATTGTTAACTTTTCGCCCATTTTGCTTCAATTCTATATGATGTTGGGAATCAACTATTTGCTGACGAGTTATTTTCAAAGTTCCAGAATTGTTTGTGCATAAAAAGCTACATTTCCTGTGTTGCTTTGTGCAAAAATGATATTGGTTTTTAGTGAACTACTGCTAATCCATCGGATAAGAATGCTGAGTCCAGGGTTGCGGAGTCGGAGGTAAAATGTTCGACCTTTCCAAAATTTCAGACTCCTTAGCGTTAGCATAACATGAATGAAGTTTGGCTGTCAACAATTTTGTAGCGACTAGCAATCAATGGAAATCGTGGTACACAGCAAGTATTCTCAGTTTCCATAAAAATTTCTGAAGAAACTGTACCGTTTCAACAGGCACGAGTTTCCTAACTTAGGAGTGCAATGTATAAAATGATTCAATTGGACTTTGATCTTAGGAATCCGACTCCGACACCACCCAAAACCTCCGACTCCTTGCGACTCCGCAACCCTGGCTGAGTCTAATAGAAAAAGTAAATGAAAGAGAAGTGTTATGGCATAGTACCAGCCAATTTTGGCTTGAGAAACTTATAATGCTGATTATAATCTACCAAGCAAAGTATACAGCTACGAAAAGTACTGCAACTAAAGAAACGGACCGGTTCATACGATGCACGTCTGACAATAGCTAGAAAGCATTTAATCGCGATTCATCGAAACACGAGCAGCGCGGAGAGGGTACAATACAATGGCGACAAAAGTGCAATCCACAATAACTGCACGCGAAATTAACTTCATTGTGTACGCATTTCACAACACTAAACAAACCTGTGCACGACGGCCGCGCTGAAACAAAGTGCGTATTAAGCGCATTTTAATCATAATTATTATTCAATGAGAGATAAACACATGCTATTACACTTAGAAGTCTTTAGCACAGCTCTTTTCATCCAGTGGGCCAGGCCTACTCGTTGTTCGCTAAATTCATTCATGAAGGCCGCGAAATATTTCAAATGTTACAATATTCCGGAATTAACTAAAACATTTCTTGAAAATTATACAATTTTCTATTTTTCTTTAGATTAGTTCGTGAAGTTTTATGATTTTTATTAAGCAAGTATTCCATAAACAGTAAATTGCATGTTTTGTTTATATTGTTTCTTTTTCGTATTTCAGTTATATCGTTGTTGTTTTCCTGCATTATCTCATAGTGGACCCCACAAAAAATTTCAGTAAAAGTGGGTCGCAAGCTGCGAAGCACTGCTTTAGAAAACGGCCACAGCATGCCACGCTAGTGAAAATGAAAAAAAAACGGTTGCCATGAACCAAAGATGCTATAAGTTTGAAAATTGGTTTGAATCGAATAATCGTCATCCCCGACACGAAAAAACATCGCCCCCAGACATAGAACGAAGAACCAAAATATAATCACAGGCACAGTCACAAGATTATCAAAACACACGGGAGCTTCATGAACGCAGCCAATACAACACGAACAGCAGTTCAGCCTGTAGGTGCGAATATTCCATTTGCTGTTGGTATGACGAGCAGCATAATATGGCGATGCAAAAACCCCTTCAGACACCCAGTAATTCCGCAAACGAATCTAAATTGAACTACGGAAAGACTTACAAAAAGTGATTCAACTGCTTTTCGTTCGAAGGGCAACTTTTCAAGTCGTTTTTTCTGCATTCTTTTTAGAATCTCCCCTCTGGGCAAGTATGCCAACACAGCAGCGTTCATCGCTTTATTAAAACCTTTTGCAACTATTGTAGTAAAGCTAGCAAGATCACTTTGCTTTGAAACTTGTCGACACCGGAAGTCAAAGAGAGAGACATCTGCTTGAAAAAAATTTACTAAGAATTGTTGCCTCGGCCGCAACCAGTTAACCTCATACAATCTGAGCGATTCAAGCAAGATTTTCCAACAGGAAGAATCTCTTTATTTATGAAATTATTACACTAATCAAACACCAAAAATTTCAGAAAGCACCTAGTTTACCGAAGAGAACAATGCGAACTTCTTTTGAAAATTTACTTCACCAGAACAAGTTTGCTTCAACTGAAAATTACGTAACACAATCGTCTTACAGAAGACGAACACACACTGCACATTATTCAGTAGCAAGAAGTTTGATTAAAGCAAGTAGTCACCAAATCGCCACCATGTGACGGCCGGTGCAACCCTGAAATGTTAACTGCGACACACTTCAACTCACCTGACAAACTTCAAGCTATTATTTGATTTGCAAATGGAATTCAATACGAGATTGATGCACACACGTTAAACGTAGGTGGGAAAACAAAAGATACAGACTCATCAATTCATCAGAACACTTATCCTGGCTTAGGTGAAAGCATCACAGGAAAACTTGAAAATTACGAAATTAGGGGCCGTACATTGCATGAAACTCTTAACTCGAGGCATTTGCTTCAAAGAAACTTATTTTTAAGCGATGTGTTGTTGATGTCTAATCATTGATTATTACAAACAAACACTTAAGGATGGATTACAATTTGAAGTAAAAACGCGATTTCGTGTAGACCGACAGCGCATTAAACCACAGGTGACACAAACAGACTAAAAACAGTTCTTTTCCAATTGCATTTTACTGCTTTTGTGGTTATTTTTTCAAAAAAATCTTTTATTACTGCAAATATGATACGGTTTTTAATTTTCTGTAACATGGCTTCAGTTTCAACAAGTTGCAAAAATCCATGTTCATCACAAAAAATAGTTCGAAACCAACATTGACGTTATTTCTCCCCTGAAAAATAACTAAAAGACGTAACTTACTTGGGATTTACCGGAAGAGGGGTAGACGCGTTCTCTACAGCGGCGATCGCACAAACTATCCTGTAATGATGTCTGAAAAAGAATAAGTGAAGTAAAATGACTGCATCGTGACGGCATACGTAAGCATGAAATCACAGCGCATGACCAGTAGTTGAAGGAAAACCTTGTACATCGAAAATGCGATTGACAAACGTGGCGTATCAACGGAGCTTCGCGTAAGTCTGCTTCGATGTGAAGTGCGTCGGACGATCCATGAAAACGGGAATAAAGGTTTCGCCCTGGGTTTTTGTTTCATTACAGGAAAGTTGGATCCAATAAAACTGAATATATCTGCTTTGGAAAACAACACTTCCAAAAGTGTTAAGACTATTTTAAGGAGGGCATGCTAAATAAAATCATACAGCGATACATAAAATGGCGCACATCGCACAAGTGATCAAATTTTTAAGCTTTCTTTCGTTCGCCTGATTTCAAATACACCTGAAACTATACTACAGAGTATGAAATATTTTTACTTTTTTTTATCAACCAGTAAAAAAGAACATATGAACCAAAACCTGAAAGTTTATATAAATACTGTAGCAGTTAACGGAATTGTGACGAACAATCAGCTTTCAACAAATTTGCCAGCAACAGTTATAAAAATATTTTGTTAGTTATCGACACCCTTCTTATATTTCTGTGGTGACAAACAAATTCATTAACCGTCGTTTGTTACATTCACTGGTTTGTGAACTACCGTTTTTGGCAGACCTGTAAACGGATCCGTATTCATAACCTTTGCACAAGGGTTGCTAAGTATCTGTTAGCAAGAATACAAGCAACACTTATAATTTCCTGTTCTGCTATTGACAAGCCAAGCGAACAAGATTATATAAATTAATAGCAAAAAACTTAGAGCCAAATTTGCTTGAGAAGACACCTGGAGGGTAACTTAACAGAGAACATTGATAAGGGCAATGAATGTAGCTTTGCACTACTCCCCATATGACGCAGACACAAAATTCACTAACACAAGGCACAATGATTTGCGACACGAGGTTTTCCCGATTACGTTCAGAGGACGTGTGGTAAGTACATAAAACATTACAATAGACCTAGCTTTTCGTCATTGTAATTCATACTACAATCACCAGAGGCAAGTGAAGTGAGCCCAAGAGCACGTCCACTGCTCTCGCGAAAGAAAGATTTCGTCTTGATAAAATCGCTGATGTATTTTATCGGTTCGATTTCATTACCCTGTGAAAACTGGCTCAACAATTGAAGTAGTTTTTGGTCGTTCAAAAAAATACGTTGAGACACGTCCAGTAATGGTTTGTTACAAGACGTTGTGCGTTGTATTCCAGTCTAACGACCGACATGCCCTGTGGCACAACATGTCAGGATCCTGGATT
>JGI24158J21664_10008509_pt1 | contig 13656 bp, 10 predicted proteins | sample Ectturendosymbi3_FD_21664 | JGI IMG/M metagenome (IMG submission 21664) | reverse complement strand
GAAATGATCCCGTAACTACAGCAATATTCTGTGCGGTTCGGCTCTATTATAGAACAGCTCATTTATACAGAAGTTTATAATTATAAATAACAAGGCTGCAGTGGCAAAATATTCATCTTCGCAATTGTTTTGTAAAAACTGTTCTCTTAAGAAAGGCAGCTCAGGATGCAGTATATAGCTAGCTGTTATCGGAAGAAGATTTTGATAAATCGCCAAAGGCTTCCCACAAAAACTATGTTTTTGAAAGAACATTGTTTACCTTGATTTTAAAGAATTTGCTGGCATGAAAACAGAGTTTTATTCAAATGAAGATGCATAACTAATCAGTGGGTAATTCGTGGTGCTTATAAAAGAAGGAAGCTTTACGTGGCTGGCAGGTTACATACAGCACTTGGAACAATTACTTGCTTTGTCTTGAGCATCAGTCACGTGGGGCGTGATTTCTGGAATCTACCAGCCATTCAAACATAAGATAAAGCAATGCGTATCATCACATCTTGGGTATTTACGTTTTGCGACGCTTGAATAAAAAAACTATTTAAAATGGAGATGAGATGTCCATCCAACTAATGAACACAAAAACTAAAATGCTGTATCATTCAACCGAAAACTATTTCGAAGCAGGCTTTCCTAGATAATAAAAAAGAAGACACGTGTAAAGCAAAGAACAAAGTATCAGTTAAATATAAAACAGAATAAGCTTGATTTGGTAATTGGACGATTTTTTTTATCTGCACCCCTTTTACGCAAAAAAGAAACTTTTATTAATGGATATTTAGGAAATTTGTTTTCATCGCTGCACGTACAAATGAAGGTTGTAATGAAATGATCTTTGACGGTTTTACCGTAACCATGGCGGCCACTTGCGGGTTGTTAGCCACGCTGTTATTGCTAACAGTTGCGCAAAAACTCTAATGGTGGAACTGCTTAGAATCGAAGTGTTTTAAAGCCTGAAAGTTTTATCTCAGATTATAAAAAATTCAAATGCGTGTGTAATATTTGTTAAGATTATGGTGCCAATGTACAAAAAATTGGGAATTTCGTTGGAGGATTTCAACCAGTTAAACAGATTTTTCGTTTCATATAGAAAAGGAAAAACGCGATGCAGTATATTTACCGGTGCTTCGCCGTTGACGGTTGCAGCAACTTCAGCAAGTTGCTTGCGCTTTCTTCTTTCTCTCAGTTTCTCTTGGAGCAATGCTTGTTGTCTCCGTTTATGCTCCTTTCGAAATTCGTTTTCTCTGGAAGAGAAATTTTTGTTGAATCTCAAAGGATTGAATGACTTTATTAATTTATGTGCTGTGTACCGTTCTTGTTGCTGGTCGAATTGATCGAGCTGCTTCTGGACATCGTCTTTTGAGATCGCTGCTGTATTCAAAGATGCTTTATCTGAAAGAAATGATACCGATCTCCATTTCATACTTCAGAGTGATAATAAAAAATAAATCACTTAACTAACTGGCGCCATTTCTGGGTTTATCATGAGAGTTGCTCATTTTTTACGCATATCGCTGCATGACTGATTCATTAATGTGCAATTCGTCAATTGAAGTGCGATTCCTTTGAACGCTTTGGCACAGAAGTGGATAGCTACTTTTTATTTTACTTGTTACATTAGTTTAAAACACATGCAGTATTTCACTTTTCTTTTTTTCATTCTGTACATTCCAAGACTTGCAAACTTAATGGCTTGTTTTACTGTATCATATATATTTTCAGGCCACAAATGATCGCACAACCATCTCGTGGTTGATGTTTTTATAAAAAAGAAGATAATTTTTGAAACCACAAACTGGGGCTACTGTTTGCTTTTCTGTTGTATTTGAAGTTGTGTTTGAAAGCATTTCGTGCCCTAGTGGGCTGTGTCGTTCGAAACAGAAATGGTTTGAAATCGCTTTTGGATTTATTGACATGATTCAACTTGTTCCTTGGAAAACTTTTGGCGAAGCATTTATTGTTGTATTATTTTGTGCTGAAATTAATGGAAGAAATTTATTAAGAAACTGGTCACGCAGTTCTTTCTGCCATTGGCTATCCTCGCAAAGTACTGAAAAACAGAAACTCTGCGATTTAGGTTTTACAGATAGGCCTAGCGATCGACCAGAAGTGGATAGCAATTTCATATACACTGATGTTTGTTTGAAACAACTCAAGCTTCTATTTTTAATGTTACCTAGGCTTCTTGATAACTTTGCAGTAAGGCGTATTATTTTTGTCTCACTTAGAGGGTTTATCTGATATTAACCAAACACTGATCTCATTGAAGCCCTTTTCAGAGTCGCATTTGTTTGTGACGCTTGCTTGCAGTAATATTGATGCTTTTGTGATATGCTGAGATTTGCCATATAAAAACTTGCAAATGTAAATATCAATATTCTTCCAGAAACAGAACAAGTTTTTGAAAAATGAATTGGAAATATTAGTACAATTACAGCATTTTTCAACTTACCAAACACCACACCCCAATGGCGTAGCCAGCCCAAAAATTTTGTGGAGGCCAAAATGTTTGACTTTAGGCGAATAACATTATTTTTTTGGAAAAACGCCTCTCAAAGCACAAAATGACTATGTTTTCCAAAGATTTGTGGGGGGCATGGCCCCTTTGCCCCCCCTGGCTACGCCTACGCCACACCACCAACAGTTTCGCCGCCACTCGCACCATTGCAAAACACAAATGCAAGCACAAAGGTTAAGCTGTCCTAGTAACAACCATTTCAACTTATAACAGCGGATCGCCGGCTTTGAATAAGTTTGTTGAAAATGTTCAATTTATCTGGCCTTCAATGGACAATGCAAAGCTGTTGTCATTGCAAAGCTGTTGTCTTTATGTTGTCGTTACAGTTGTTACACCCAAAGGCCAGTAAAATCTTAGCGTCCAAAATAAGAAAACAGCAATGAGTCACACATTCAAAAGCAAAAGACCTTCAAAGAGTAGAGTAAAATTGTAAATGTTACAAAAATGAAAATAACAAGCTGTTAAAACGCAATTTCTCCTGCGGTGTGTTTTAGTGCAAAGCAATAATTTGATTCACTATTGATTTTGGTAAAATTATTTTGAAAAGTTGTTCTAAGACACATGTTTTTCATGGACCAAATACATTTCAAATGCCTTGTTAACAAAATGTGTCCGCGGCCAGTGCGAGAGAAAGGTGTTAAAAAGCATCTCATAATAACAATCGCTTATTTGTTCAGTTGACTTACTTGAAGGCTCTGCCGGAGGGCTAAAAACTATCTTTGGTGTTTGAGATATCTGAACTTTTGGAGGAAGAAGGTGATCAGTCGTGAATGCACTCAAACTCGAACTTTCCCTCATGTTGTTGTTTGCCTGAAAAGTTGCACCTTTGTACAGTGGGCGTAGCAGAGTGACAAATTTGTATGTCAAAAAACGTTGTTACGCGTTCCACGCAATTGTTTTCCCTGAACCGATTTTGTGCACAGTAAAATTTAGTAAAATTAAACTTGTTTTCAAAGGTTTTTGCAGTTTAGGCCAAAGACGTGATCCGTCGTTTTGTGATGAACCTTGCTGAATATCGCACGTTTATTAAAGCACAGCACCGTTAGAGCTTGTTTGTCCATTGCTGCCATTCTTTCGAGTTTATCTTCCAGTAAATCTTCCTTTTTGTCTTTCGGCGGTCGAGGCTGTGGAAGATGCAGATCGTAGCTTGTCGTGTCTGAGAGTCCTCCATTTTCATGACAGCTTTTCACACTGATGTGTTGCTTGCTTGGCTAAAATGTAGGAGGAGTTCAAATAAATGTGTGTACAATTATTCCCGTGCTGCATAGACCTACCTTTGTGTTCACCACAAGTCAAGCCACAAACCATAACATCTTGTTTTGTGAAAACCTTAAACCTTGTTTCAGGAAAACTTCACCTGTAGGATAGTTTAGGGGCAATTCTCAATTTTCAATAATGCCACAGGTGTGCAAACAGTACGCTTATTTATAATCCCCCACAATCTTAAAAGCGCATAACATCAAGAATTCATTCAGAACTACAAATCTGTAAAAAACATCTAGCAATATGCCCCGATATATGAAAAACTTTGACACTGCAGAGAAACAAATCGATACCTTCAAAGTTGATTTTCTGAAAGAATATCAATGCTGTCATTTTTGTTTTCGAATTTAATGTGAAAGCAAGTTTTGCACAAGTGCTCACAAACTACATTTTACCAGAAAATATTTCACAACAAGGATGTAAATACTATGCCGTAGTAACAATTCAGAAAGTATGATTAAACACTAGAAACTCCTGGTTTCATAGGTTTGCGATTGGAGGGCCTGAGTGGCAAGCGCGTATATCTTTACACTATGGCAGGGGTGGTCAACCAGCGGCTCTTTGTCCGGTTTCATGCGGCTCTTGCGTAATTACCAGAAGTCCCGCTAAATAAAATGCGTAACAATGAATGGCTTGTTCAGTTCTTTCACTGTCAGGTTAGTGTGTGACATTTACAATAATCTAACTGAGCAAAGGTATGTGTGTGAGTGAGGAAGTGATGGGGTGATGTGTGATGTTCATGTGCGCCCGTGTGTATGGCGTGGCTCTTGGTCTCTGAGTGGTTGGCCAACCCTGCACTATGGCAACAAGCAACAATGGAGATGAAGCGATACCACAAGATTAACTCTATTGTTGCCTTTTTGCGCCACATATGTAGATAGATATGTGCTGTTTTTAGCACATCTCGTTCGTGGTGCATCGCGTATGCGACGCCTCGCTGACCGAAAGTCTTTACAATAGCTTACCACACCGAAAAAAATCATGTGATTCAAAAAATGGATCACGGCCAAGCATGAATAAATGATAGCTGCGTGGTTTAGTATGTAAACAACTTCTCCGCTAATTTTGTGGTTTGTCCGTATAATGAAACTTGCTTGAACTATCCATAAAGTAGCAATATGCCATAGTTCGGGATATAGTAAACAGGTTTCTCACTTTCTCTATTACTTACCGCTTCCTGATCGGATTTAGATAAGAAAACACTGATAAATGACAATGAGTTTGCTGTTGCTCGTTGTCCAACAGTGATAATGTCCCTGCAGTAAATCATTAGGTTGCTGTAAGATCTCACAGGTATGATAAGACCTTGGAATGAAGTCTAAATCTTGGAATGAAGTCTATAGGGGTGGCCAACTACCTTTGAAAATACATACCGCGCCCAAAATTATTTTCTCTTGGACAAGTACTACTTAATTTTTACCTGATCTCGCAAACAAATGAGCATTTCACGTGTTTTTTTAAAGGTTATTCATTCGCTTGCCTTAAATATCGGAATAATATATGTGCATAGGAAACTTGAGATTTTTTGACCAAGAAATATTGCCTTACTTAGAAATAATATATCAACTTACGTCTATGGTCTCCTGTCAAAATGTGTACCATTGGTAAGCATTTTTGTATCATTGGTACGCTCCAAAAAAGTCACAATTATTTCAAAATATCACCGATATCATTTTACGAAAAAAATGTTCTGGGAAACATCTTGTTAGTCACAAATAAAATTCTTTAAAAAAACAACACGAAATTTCGTTACGTTAAGGTTTTAATAACGCAATTATTTCCAAAACTATGAAAGTTTTTTTTGAAAATCCTGCGGCAAACAACCCCTGGACTGTCGAAACACGGGCATCAGAATATTTGCGAATGGGTTTATTAGTATGGTTGAAAAAGTGGAATCGATCTGTACGTGTCTCGTTTACGCGGTGAACAAACCATATTTGTGCTGCTTTCAGGTATTTCTAGTTTCTATAGGGCGTATTTTGCATTGTTCCGTTTGGTGACGTCGTGAATTTGATGTTCCCATCTACGCAAACACAGCCGTCGCCCAATGCGTTTGCGTTTTCATGCATCACAGATGGTTCATTTGTAAAACCCCTGTCAATCTAATGAAAAGCTAATGTGATGAAATCACATTATTTAAGAACCGTCTTAGAAAATGGCAGTATTGATATGGTGAAACCATGAGATGTCTGCAATCATATTTTGCATGTTTAGATCATAGTTGAATACATAGCAACTATTCTAAATTAATATTCTGCGGAATAAGAACGGTAGAAAATCCAGATTTTTTAGAATTGAAGAAAGCTTAGACCGGGTTTTAACTCTTTTTCCTCTCTGTGAAAATTTTTTATGACAACTTTAAACGATTCCTAATACAGGTATGCGGACAATTACGCTACTTCTCAAAATAACAGGTTTAGAAGCATTCATCCCGCTATGTTAATAGCATGGCCCTCGGGAAACTGTAGGTGATCGATCACCATTTTGAACAAAAGCCCAACTGCTCAAATGGATTGATTTTGCATCAGGTCGATTTCACATAGGATGATGTTTTATGGTCAGAAAGACTTGTCAACCTTTTAGCTTCGAAAAAATTTTTTAGTAATGTCGTTGCAACTAATCACAGTTCGTGTGTTTTCTTTACTTGTTTTCAAGTGCCAACATTTAGCCTGTAAGATTTGTCTTACATTTACAAGACTGATGATGCGTTGGAAAACGCGAAACTAGTTTCCCCGTCGATAAACTGTGACTGATTTACTTGCCGCCATCTTTGTGGCCTTTAACTATGAAAAATAGATACGCTTGCAAGATTTAATCGTGGCAGAAGAATGAAAGCAGAAAGCAGGCAGATTCCTCAGAAGCTTGCCGCAAGGCTAAAGTTTGTTTACTGTCAGAAAGACATGTTTTTTTGTATTTGAAAGCCTTGGAAGACAAGGATGGAAATAAATGTTAAACTTCTCTTACTTTCACTAGTTGGGAAATATTGTTGATATTTAGATCTGTTAGAAACATTTATCAAAATTTGGCAATTTTCAACATATCTTTTGTGTTGCTCGATGACGACAATTTACAGTAGACCGATCACCACATTTACGTGCTTGACTGTTTATCGATTTTCATCCAACAGCTCTTTGTAAATGTTAATATTAATCACACCCCAGGATTTGATAAAGATTGCTTCATTTTAAAATATTGTTTTTTTCAAACTTTCGATGCTAAGCCGAGAAAACACTCTCAACTGAAACTTTTGAATTCGGCACTAGAGAACAAAGCAAAAAAGTTCTTACGGTGTATTATGAGAAGTATGCGTCAAAGCATTTTTGACAAACGTTATTTAATGCGGAGTGAACTAGGATGGCATATTAGAAACTGTCTATCTAGGTACACGATGAGAACCAGCAGCACAGTTTTGTATCAATGCTATTTATTGCAAGGTTTTGGCGACCGTTTGTCTATTAGAACAATGTGCCTGTTTTCAATCATCTGAAGCAAAACTGAGTGTTATTCGAAATTAAGCAATCAAATGTATGTGTTTTCAAGTGTAACACCGACTTTCTTCTGTCGACACAACTCCAGTAACAAGAACTACACAACAGCTTCCGTACGCTTTTCAATATTTTGAGAAAAAATAATATGTAGATTACTCACCAGGTTTTTGCTATGGACTGAACCCTTTATCGCAGAAACTGTTTTTACGTGTAAATAGCATTGACATCATTCCAGAACTCACTCCGAGATGTTAGTGCATATAAAATTACCTACTGTATGTTATCTTGAGCGAACAATGTTCTCGTCCAAAGAAACTTCTGTGCCTCTTATTTTCTGACTGGCACTCCTAATTACAGACGATAATCAGCGTGAACTGAGCAAGGCACACCTGATCCTTATTGTTTTCGTTTGTGATTGTAAATAAGCCGGATGACGCTGCCAGCGCTTGCTTTTTGTTGACGTGACGAGAATTGTGTATAGAATGTCGCTGTAGCTGGGGAAACATGAAAGCTGTGTACTTATCACATCAGCAACTTAAACCTGAAGGTTACATGACCTGCGCAGTCGAACACCGCAGTAGATTAAAAATGTAAAAACATATTTCAATTTGCATATAGTTACTGAAAAGAATTTTTGATTTTAAATCAAGATCTATATAGTTTTGCTTTTATCAAGTTGAATAGAAATCAGTTGCGGCAATCAGCATGCTCTACAAACGTTTAGATGTTGCCTACCTCTACGTAGTCTACATAAAATCTGGTTTGGAGGATGCCGGATGTGAAACAAAAAATGTGAAGATATAGTTGAAGCTTGACCAAACTCCTAAGGTTTTAATCTAACTCTCGGGAAAACGGCAAAAATGCACGTCCCAAGAAGACATTTGCACCAAGGTTTGTGTTCAGCAGATCATAAACCATTAGAAAGCAGTCCATTGTTCAGAGCCCCTCGCAGCGGTCAAGGTTTAGTATTGATCAGGCAATTAAGGGAGCAAGCCCAGCTATTACGATTGCCAGACCACTCACGATGACAATAGATCATGTTCACTGGTGTAAACGTATGTTGGCAGTGTGACGCACGCTGTAAGGTCTCAATTCAGATCTGTGTGCCGTCTCTTGTGAAAGATATACGATGTCATGAAGCTGTCACGTTTCAGATGAGGCAGGTTTCCTGGTGCTGTGCTTCTCAAACAAACCGAGGTGGTTCATAACCTTTTGCTTGACCCCAAGCGCAATGGCAAGTTCGTTACAAAATCCTGAAATGTGAAGCAAGTCTCAGTAAACATCTGGGTTGAAACTTTAGAACATTGTTTCAGTTTCTCTTGAATATATATTTCTTTCATATTTAAAAGTGTTTGTTGGTAAACAAAATGTTTTTTAAAACTTCGTTTTTTTGTATTTTTAAAGTAAAAGGCCCTAATGCTTTAGAAATTTTAACTTACTTGGTAAAATAATGAGAAAACGAGAATTGAAAGGTCTGTTGATTTCAGCCACAAACCACGAAAATAATGTATTTGAACAAACCAGTCAGGCAAAGCAATGCTTTGATTTACCAAAAACTAACAATACTTATACCAGTATTTTTTAAGCAAAATGTTAGGTGCCCGGTATGGATCTGTAGGGAACCAATTTCTCTGATGCTAGGGACCCGATTTTCTCTGACTGTAGGGACCCGATGATAATTTTCTCTGATTCTAGGGACCCGATTTGAAATTCTAGGGACCCGAATCGGGTCCCTAAAACGCCTTGAAAAAAAACCTGCTCATACCCACTTGCAAGGGACAACGCTTTAGCATGCTGTAGTTTCAAACCAACAGCAAAGCATTTGATGAAGAAGTAAAACAAATGCAGCTTCTTTTTGAAAAATCTCCCCGTAAAATCATGTCTTTCTACCAGAGGAAAATGCAGTGTAAAGCGCATTGGTTTTCGAGTGTTACTGCGCTTACCCAAAATGTTCCACATATTCTTAAGCAGAAAGTAAATTAAATGTCATTTTTGAAACAGCAAATATACCTGATTAAAGAAATTAAGCAAAAACGTTTCGCAATTTTTTCCCAATATGCTGTAACCTTCTCGCCACCTCTCACTGCTGCGAAGTCTGCAATGCTAATAGATTTTCTTGCAAAAGTAGCGCGAACGTTTGTGTAAAAGTATTTTCAAGATTTCAATTTAACCAAACATCTCTGTGGTACAGATATTTTAATGAGAGGTCATCACAGCTTGTGAGAATGCGATTTATACTCTAACTATTTTTAAACCTACTGTATAGAGCATAATAAATAGTCTTCGAACTCATGTTTTCGAGAACTTTGAAATGGTACTTGCAAATAATCACACTAAAAAATCTCACCTCCACCACCAAAGGCTCCGATGATTTACTTGTGCTTGAACCGCAGCCCATTATTTTCAACAGATGTAGACAGCTTATTTTTCATGCAACATTTTATCTGAAATGTGATTGCGTCACAAACTTGCTCTGAAAAAGTACATTCTTTAGAATTAAGTGGTCACAAAAACAAACTAAAGCAATATATATTCTGATGCAAGCTAACCTTGTTCGTGGGGCAGTTATCCATTTTCAAATTTTGTTCATTCTACTGTATTTCACATTCCTATCCATTATTGATTACTTGCTTGGCTGCAAAGTTTTGCAGATAACTTGCTGCAAGGAAACTATTTTGATAAAAAATTTCAAAAATGGTTGAGTAACGATTTCCATATGACAATGCAAAACATTCGCAACTGTTGTCGCTTTTCTGTCTTAAATATTATTTACTCGCCGTGACGGACATCCACCAAAGACATGTCAAACCGCGGTAGAGTTCTTGCATAAAAATGAGTTGTTGAAAAAGTTGAAGATATTGTACAGTGTATGAATTGATCAAAAAACACATGAAAGATACTGCTCTAGAACAAACAAATATTTTGAAGCCTCTTGTAGACGTTGATTTGACAAGCATCATAAATGTGATAGAATTTCTCTTATTTGGTTTGTCTCCCATAATACAACACATGAAGAATACGAAGATTACTATTACTAAACGCTGTAAGCAAAATCACCCTAGTTGAGCGGTGAATGGTCAGAAAGAGTACCTTGTTTTTTTCTGCTGTGTGCTCGCCACACTGTTGAGCACCACTGTTTAGTTTTATCTTTCTGACGGAAGAAATGGGGCAGATTGCTTGAAATAAAGCACTGATTAACGTTCAACGGCTTTTATTAACTGTCCACTTGAATTGGTCACCTCAAGCTCTTGCAAAACACATGTTTTGTGGTCTTCTTGTACACGGAGACTTTCTTCCAAGGGTCAAGCAAAGCTGTTGCCTGCTCAAGGTTGTACGCCTACTTTTCTACACCTTAGCGTCTTTTTACCAATATTCACCAATATTTCCATGTCTAGTGCGGCAGTTAATAATATCAACAAATAGACCTTTGGCAATGAAAGTTAGAGTTGCTAAAGATAACTTCAGCATTTCTGCACAATTACTCTAAGAGCGAGCTCGTCAACGAATGCCGCAATCGGTACATTTTCTGCCATCCAGTCAAAATATTGCGAGGTACACAACCAAACAAATACGGTTGAAGTCTAGTGGACCAAGCGGAAGGCCTTATCACAAAGCAAATGGTTTCTTAAGTAAATACATAAAGCGTGTAACGGTTCAGGTGTTCCATTCGATGGAAGGTCATAAAATATACATGCTTTTTTGTCGGAAGAATGGAGAGTATAGAGTACAGGCGACTGCTGGTACAAACTTCCCATCGTAACTCTGCCAGTTCATATGAGTTCTTACCCACGCTTCTTACTGCCGTAAATTCAACTTTCACAGCAACGTCATTTCATTGATATAGTGTAATGAAGAGGTTGGCATAAACTTGTGGAATATCTATTTTGTTCTCAATGCCGCATCTATGGCTGGACAAAGCTACTGTGGGTTAGGCGTTGCTCAAAAAACTCGGAGACATTTTAATTTCTCTTTTAAAGCTTTTCCTGAAACCCAACGTAGAACCATGGTTTTCTTACTAAGTACTTTTAAGCTTCTTAAACACTTAATTTTCACATTTAAAAAAAGTCGTACAATCTGAGTTACGGTTTCAGGAAAAGCGCAACCGACCGCGGCTAATATTTTCCTTGATTTTTCTAGGGAGTATTTGAAAAATAATGTGCAACTATTTTGCTGTTTTTCTACAACATGCATTAAATTAGCAAAATCTTACTTGAATTGAAAGCTTTATGCAGCTGGAAAATTTAAAATGTTTTGTGATTCAGCATTTTGTTTCCAAACTATTGTAATAAGGGTGGCGGAGAGGTAGAACTAATCTCATAAAAGAAACTTTACATTAGAAACATTTAATTTTGGGCAAATTGTATTTGAGTGCTTCAAACATTTATCTGGTTGTTTTGCAAAAAGTTGAAAAGCCACTGTATAATTATGTTATACATGACCAATATTTTTGTTTTTTAATATTTCTGAGGTATAGTCGCAGTCAGGTTTTGGCGGTGGCTATTTCAAGTCTTTTTCAACATCCGCAACAACACTGCAGCTCTTGTATTGCTTTGGAGATTATGTGCTACTGCTTACAAATATGACAGAGTAATGCAGATGGATGCGTGTTTGGTAAAAACAGCACCAAATTGTATATACGAAATTTTGCTTGAAATCGTTAGAATGATTCAACCCCATTTTGCATACACTTTGACAGATCCCTTTAACATACAGCACATAAAACCTCGTCTATGATTTGAATGCTCTTACCAATCAAATGAACAAAATTCTTGCTAAGGGTCTCACAAAGTCACAGCAACAATGCAGCTAATCTCTGATCTCCAAAACTAATGCTTACTAATGGTTTTCACAAATTTACTGCAACAATACAGCAAATATTTGATCTCCACAATTATTTAGAGAATTATTTCTTCCGCAATTAGAAAATTCATTCTTCTTTCTTACTTCTAGTAGGCCTTCTGTGCTTGTTGGATGCATAATCTATTTCCAGCGACACGTGATTCGTTATGTATTTGATGTCATGCTGGGTGAAAAGCGTACAAGAAAAATTAACTGTTTTTCTCAAAGCCCATTTATCAAATCACACACTTTTTCTACAAACGTTTCGAAATCAAGTCAGCGCAGATCTTGCAGCAAGGGTAATTTCTTCTAAAGACTAACAGCAGCATGTTTGCCAAGCCATCAAAATCGTTTTATGGTTCAACATAGTTAACACACGAAAGGAATGTTTGGAATGCTGTGGAGGGCTTCAAATTGTTTCCAGTCGAAAAATGGTGATTATAATGCAACTTGAAAACTGCATTTTTTATATCTTCCCATGATGAATCATACAGTCAGAACAAATATTAAGACAGCGTGGGTCAACTACTCTTGTCCTACGGGCCATTTTACAAAAACGTGACAACTTGCGGATCACTTTCAATAAAATGGTGTAGCTTATAAAACAGCAGATTCACAGTATAAAAACTAAGAAAGGGAAGTGAGTGCCTCATTGAAATTATTACACAATATCAAATAGTAAATTATTACAAATCTCTATCAGTGGGATGCCTGTGGTCGAGGCTTCTCCGACACTTTCGTTCCTACATCTATACCAATGTTAGTTGTAGCTAATCGAAGATTATCGTCCAGTATTTCGTATGCCATTCACTTTCTGTTTTTAAATTTGACTTGCTTCATGTTAGAAAATGTACTCTCAAACATGGATGTACTATGCATGTTTTTCCAAAAATCGAGTGCATTTTTGGTGCGAAATATTTCAGTCTGGGAAATCTATCTTTGTTGATTAATTTCGGGAATCTCTCTAGCTAGAGTCTGCAACACCGTTAGCACAAGGTGTTATTATGCTTGTGCTAATTGAAATCACCTATCGCAGGGATGGGCAATTAAATCTGACTCTGTGGCCACTTTGCGAAGGCCGTGCTAAGCGGATAAGCGGACAGCTTTATTTGGCGGTGCTGAGTACATCGGGCCAGATGTGCTCTGCAAGACAACGAACGCCGGGCACCGAAACAACACAGAGGCTATCCGGTCCGGTGCTCCAGCGGAGTGCCGCACGTTCTAACTTGATCGTAAAATAAACAAATAAAACAAAAACCTTAATGGTACACAGAGGAGGTGTTGTTTATTGTTTTTGTGCAAATGAAGCACAAGAAATTCAGCGACGCAAATGTAACCTCACACGCTTTTCAGCAAATTTCAGATTTGAAGATTTTTCCTGAATGCTTCTGCGGGTCATTGAAAAAGCTGTGGCGGGCCACATGCCACCCGCGGGCCTGTAGTTGGACCGCACTGTGTTAAGAGACCATTTTGACAGCAGTTACCGACTTAAAAGAACTTAGCGTTTACGCTGTGGGCAATGAAGAGCACTTTCAGATCTAATTGCGTTTT
>JGI24158J21664_10008508_pt1 | contig 13656 bp, 13 predicted proteins | sample Ectturendosymbi3_FD_21664 | JGI IMG/M metagenome (IMG submission 21664) | reverse complement strand
TTGAGCCCTTGAACAGCTCTCTAGCGCAATCGGTGGAGGAGCTAGGGCATTGGTAAGGCAACCGAAAACTTCTGTTTTTTAGGCTGAAATCGAAGTACGAATATATCATAGACCGGCTCTCAAAGTGTTAAAGGGTTATTCTTCTGAAAGAAAGTTAATTCACTGTATTTAAATTAATGTGCTAATTATATACATAGCCTACTCCAGCACTTACATTAATAAGTTCATTCTGAATATATATAAATGAAATGAACACCTTTCCTGGTAATGTCCCGCTATCCTTTTGCCAAAATGTGAACTAAGTTTAAGAAGAGCTCCTATTTTTGATGCTACATCTCACTAGACTAGACCCACTATGTTATTTCTGGGAGCCAACAGGAAGGCTAGCTGGAATAAAGCTAGAATTAGGTAGAAACGCTGGGCTTGACCCCAGTCGGTCTGTATTTAAACCACATAGATGGATAAAAAGCCTCCCCTGAAACATAACCATAACAAACAATGATAAAAGAGGAAACCTAGCCACCACAACCTCGGTTCGTAGCACAGTGATGTAGGGTGAAGATTTCCAAGTTTAATCATGAAAATAATCATCGATTACGATTAAATTGGCAATGTAGTCAATTACATTTCATTTTTGGTCAGTTCAATCAATTACGATTACTCAAAAACTGTTATCAATTACAAGCTATAATCAATTACGATTACCCCATGTCTGATGGGCAGTACCCAAAGTGTGGTCCCTTGGCCTTTAATTAGTCCCACCATTTATAACACCTTCCAGAGGTCCAACTGCAGAGTTATCATCTGCAAAGCATGCTTGTTTTTCATGACTTTAAATTTCAACATTGAAAGTTTTAAGTGTTCAAATCAACAGGTATGCAGTTTCAAACTCAAAATTCTGGATGTACATATCTGGATGCGTTTTGCTTGATTTGTCTGGTTCTTCAATGATGTTAGGTAAACTGTTCATTGCTTGTGAAGCCAGGGCCTTTCAACCGGGGTCCTGTAGCCCCTCAGGGGCCCACAGCGCATTTTCTGCATTCATGAGCAATCCTTTGGTGGTGCTCATGGCCTTGTTTATTTTAGATTGTGTTCTTATGACAAAGTTAGTTTTTGTGTTAGTCAAGCAGAGGGCCATGGGTGTTTATTGTCTATGAAAGGGGGCCATGAACCATGAAAGGTTGAGATACACAGACTACGACATTGTATGTAGAAAACAATTCTAGGAGTGTGTAGCTGTAGATGGAACTTGGTATCATGCCAGTGCAGTGGTTCCCAAATGTTCTTTGCTCAGAGAAAAGCAGAACCTTTGGCAAAAATTTTACACATTGCGTGCAGCACAATGACATTTCATATTGTGACGCTTGTGTTGCAGCATGCGTCAAGCTGTGATCCCATGTTACATCTACCATCCGAATTGATCACGCAGGTGGTTCATGACTGGTCTGAAACACTAGCAAAGCTTTTTTTGTGGTCAACCGGGTTCGAACAACTTGTAGAATAAAGAAACAAGCGCCGGAGCAGTTTGCCACAATACAGAGTGTTCTCACCACCTTTCCATGCTCAGATAAACTCATTTCACATTGAAATCCAATGTTGTTGTTGTTGGTTTGCGGTTAGTTTTGTGCTGCTAACTTTTAATAACACAGTTGAGATAGAGTTTATTTCTAGGTTCAAAAATGGATAGTATCAGTGCTCAAGATTGTCCTTACTCCAGGAACAGCCTGAGAAAAAGTGTTAGTGAAGGTGCAATTTGTGTAGCAAGCATGGTAAATGCAAAGACGCAAGGCTGTAGCTTACTGCACTACTGGATTTCGCTCCAGGCAAACAAAGCAATAATTCTTAAGGTTTGCTGTCAACAAATAACAGCAAAAAAATGTTATACGGATGACAGTACGCAATGTACAACAAAGTTGTTTGCAAATGGTTTAGCAGTGCATTTTTCCAACAGGATGTACCAACTAGGGAGCGACAGTTGCCATATTGTAATACGTCACATAGACGTTGCAGAAATACGAAAATGACATCATTGAAGGTGGTATGAAATGACTTTTTTCATAATATTTCAGATTATTTCATGGCTGCCCTGGTTTGTAAGTTATAGACGAAAAGATAAATGAAAAGCCACAAAACAGTTTTAAGCCAGACACACACTACGTATCTGACTGTGGTTAGACATGACACAAAACAGTGATATGTGACAACACTCCGCACGCTTCTGATGCAGCACCACACCAAATGTGTTGAGAAATTGTTGCCACCACCAAAACACCTATTGCATGTGCTCAGTGTGTTTTTAATATTACCCTACTGAAATCTAGCAGCACCTTTGCCTGTAAACACTCACCATGGTTCGGAACTAGTGTTGTAAAGGAAGTTTGGTAGTTGTTAATTTTTTTTATTTTTGTGACTAAGGCAAACTAAATATATATTTGATTATATGTATCATGAGACATACAATTGACTTGTTGCCACATCTTTCGCACAATTGTTAGTGGTACATTGTGCACCATTGTATTCCAGGCTCACATTTTCTAAAGATTAATGCTTTTGACCCTTGAAAACCTAATTTATTGAATCCTATAACTTTTTTGGAGTACAAGTTGCGTGCAGATATACTCATGAGCGTCCCTGCGTTTATTGACTTGTCTGAAGCAGATCAGGTAAGCATTATGTGATGGAGGTTGTGATGTGCAGTAAGTCAATTTGTTTCAAGTGGTATTTATTTTAGAAAATTAGTTCATGCAATGTCTTTGGCAGATAATCTGGACCAATTGCCTCCTTTAAACAACCACAACAACCCTTTATGTACCACACCTTTCTAATAAAAGCATCCTTTTTCTTATTTTTTCATGACGTATCAAATGCAAGTAATCAATGTTGTGAGACATCTCAAGGGAAACAAATTTGCTTTCTGGAGAAAAATTGTAGAAAGCAACAAACAGTGGGTTGGGCAGTTTTCCACTTCAGAAAAGAGATCACTTTTTCTTGCTCTTCACCTCTTTTGCAAGGAAAAATTATGGAAAGTATTTCTATCTGAAGCTGCCGTTTTTGGGGGCTATGCTGCAAAAATTTGCATCAATCAGTTGTTCTTGTAGTAGTTTGGGTGTGGCTGTTACAGGTCTAGCAACTGTGTTGGTGTGTTTGTGCAGATGTAATGTGTGAGTATATTTTTGCCAGTGCCAAGTGAAATTATCTGGTAGATTTTTGTGACGATTGTTGCAAAGTTGTGTGGTGTATGTTGATGGAAAACTTAAAAAATCCATGACATATTTTATAGGTGGCTGAACTTCAAGAATATTTTAGCAGCAAAGACATTGAAGTTGAAAAAAGTGATTCAAAGGATCTGTTTGATGATGTCAGAGCCATTATTTCTGCTACTTCAAAATTGTGGGAAAACTCAGATTCAAAAGGTGCTGACTTTGTGTACTTCAGAATATTTTCCAAAACGTATGCTGATTGTGCAAAATATTACAATCCAATATTGTTTGTGACCACCCTTGACTAGATGCATTTTTGTTCAGAGATTGAGGGAATCGTGAACAGTATTTTGTCGTTACTTTTCATCATCCCAATCAACCGTGGGCAAGAACTGGTAGATCGCCTCTGTGATCAACTTCATGATGGGGCAAGCAAAGGCAAAGCATCATTAAGCCTGAAATTGTAAGTTACCTTCAGATGTCTGCGGTATTTCTGGTAATGATTGCATGTTTCGTTGCTTGCTTTAAAAACAGCATATGCCCTCTGTATTTGTAATGTGCTTTGTGCATGAACTGAAGTTTTGCTAGCATAAACAAAATCGTTCATTTAGTCTTAGTCGGTTTAGATTTCTTGTTCTTCTTAGATATGACATCAAGAGAATACATGTAAAAATGTTGTATTTAAATGTGCATTTATGTATGTGTCTGAAGAAGGCACTAATACCACATAATAGTCTCATTTTTCATCTGTCGCAACAGAGTGAAGGTTGAAAAACATTTTGTAAAATTAGCTGAAATTTAAAGTTTGCGCATAGAAACTGGATTACAGGTCTCACTCGTCATTTCATATGCACAAGGCTTTCTGAGAAAAGTCAACCAAACTGTGATTTCGTCTTTGTTTTTTTTTTCAGGCTGCACAACCTGTTCCATGGCTATCCAATCAAGACGCCTTTTTTATACAAAGTCTATTGCACGTGGGTAAAAGTCGCTGGTAGAAGTAGCAGCATTCATCTCGTGCCAACAAACCTCACAGATGTGAGTCTTCCAATTTTCTTTGTGTTTTTTGCTTAACCCCTTAAGGGGTTCTTGGTCCCCATATCAAAACCCGTGTTGTGATTAGACATCAGTGAATAAAAATATATCGCTAACTTTGGAAAGAAGGTCAGTTCGAGCTGAACTCACGAAATGGCGTTCAAGAAACTAGCGCAATCCAGTCTACATGAGACCGCAAGGGGAGTATTCGGTCCATATGAGGCCATAGGGGCTGATGCTCACGGCCTATGTTAAAAGGATTGTGGTGCAGCCTCAGCATGCGACGTTCAACGATCGCCATGTTGGGCATATTCCCATGCAGATGGTGAGATACAGCAACAAATACTTTATTTATTAACTCAAGTTGCAGTGGATGTATAAACACTTGATGTTTTTAGGAAAACTGTTGTATAATTTTGCTGTCTTTAAGAAGAATTGATAGTTGGACTCTTTTGATGAGGAAGCATGAAGTTTGTCGCAACTATACTTTTGTAAGTCATGAAAACATGGCCGAACCAACATTTGTAGCTTGGTGGATCCAGGCCAATAACCAGCTTGGGACACCAGGTGGGGCGAAGAGTTTTCTGAGAGGGGCCCAAATTTTTTAAACTATGTTCAACACATTTTTCCTGGGTGGAAAAATTTTTTCCATTTTTTTTTTTCCATTTTTCCACATTTCCTGTGCGAATACCAACCTGTGGTAATTTGATGTAAGTTGTTGATGAGAATGTGAAGGTTCCGAAGCTCGGATGAAAGCGGAAGAAAAAGGTCATATGATATGTTAGGGTGAGAGTGATTTTCATACAGTCATTAATTCAGCCCCGGTACAAGAACTGTCATGAACAATAAAGCCACAATCGAGCAGAGGTAAAACATTACTGCGTTACAGAATAAGGCAAACTTGTCGGGGAACTACGTACGTATATAACCCGTTTAAATCCATTTATTCTAGCCAGGATAGTGTCATCACGCAATTGCAATATATGATGCTTCCACGAAAAGAGTTATAATATTGTTATATAAGTTCAAATGCCTGCAGTAACCTTATTCGACCAATAATTCACTAAAAGCAAAATCAAAGGTTAGTGAACGAGAGTTTTTTCGGAAATTGTCAAAACGTTCGAATTTTTCTGATTGAAATCACAACGCCATTTTCATGACCAAGATCCAACCAACATGAGCATTCTTCTTTAAAATCAAGATGCTCTTCTGATACTTACAACGTTGCACGATAACTATGCTATCCCCGCCCAGCTCACCGAAATGCCGAACATGCAAAGAACTTGCCGAGGTCTTAGCTGATTACAAGCGATGCCACAAATCGAAACCTCTGTCGTCGTCACAGATATCCGCGTGGATCCAGCACTGGAATGTCGGAGAAGAAGGTCGCCAGACTGTTCTGCGCTTGCTCTACGAAGCGCAATATGATTGCGAACGCTGCGGGGACGCCGCGGCAACGATGGTCCGGTTGCTGGAAGGCTACTCCGACGACAATGCCGCTCAGGCACGCGAAGACGCGGTCAGGTAACTTGCTCGTTTCTGCGTATTTCCCCACTTCCTTGTTCTTGCATTTTTTTTCTCAGTGCGAGGGAGTGTCTCGTGGCCAACATGGTGTCAGAGTTTAAAGCGTTTGCGTTCACACGGGTCCGAAGCCTGTGACAAGCGATGTTTGAGAACTTGTAACTTCTCGCTTGGTTCATTAAAATGGAAAACTTTGTGTGATGCCATTTTTATGAACTGTTCGTTGTTTCGCAAAATGTGCTGCTTTATCAGCTTCAAAACCAACACATGGTCTGTGGCCTGCAATGCCTGGCCATCAAAAGGTTCTCTGCAACCAAGTCCGTCTGTGTCCTCTGGCCAGGGGGTCAGGACATATTAACTGTCATTATTCAACTTAAACTGGTGTTTCGTTGGAAGAACAGGGTGAACCTTTCCATTAAACTCGTTTGTCACAAAAAAGGAGCCTGGCCTTCCACGAAAACGCGACTCGTATTTTTGTGACGAACTCGAGTGGGTTCGACCCGCCGTGAAACCGTAAAAGATCCGACTCGCTCCACAAGCCTCAGCGCGGCCTGGTGCGGTACGTCACAATACGACGAGTCGCGATTTTACGTTAAAATTTGCCGAACGCAGGTGCATCACGCGAGCGTTGTGCGATCAGAACACCTACCTCTTCGATCACCTGCTCGCTCTGAAGCCGGTCAAGTTCCTGGAAGGCGAGCTCTTGCATGAGGTGAGCGAGCGGCTCTGGCATCTGTGCTCTCAACAACTGCTGCCTTTGCCTTCGACGTCTTGCTTTCTCTTTTGCTCTGAACAGGTGTGAAAATAAAGTGCAAGGGCTTCGTGTATCAGAGTTCCACCAAGTCTGACTTCCGGGACGCGGGATTTGAAAGAGATGCTAGTTTCAATGCTCCCTCTGTGACGCGCAGTACCACCGGACCATTCGCGCAAATCAGTTCGCTTGCGAAAATGAATTGCCCCTTGCTTATTGCTGCAAACAATAAGATACAGAATGTCAGACACAGATTCCTTAACCTTTTTTGATCAACTTAAAAAAAACTTTATCTTGCTGGGTTTGATTTCGCTATTACAAGGAGTTCTGTTTGACTACAAGCAGGGGTGTGGTGGGGCGGGAATGCGTGGGAACGGCGTTCCCACACCTTTCTGACGTTTAGCTTTGAAATGAGTGTGAAGCTGTTTTAAAATGGCCATTTTTTTGGTGCGTTCCCGCATCTTTTTTGTTATCACTACATCCCTGACTACAAGGCTAAGACTAACTAAGGGGCGCAAATACCCAGTACCAGCAGAACTGTTTGCGCAGTGAAACCTCATTCTCGCGCACTTGCAACATTTCAAATTTCATTCGTATATATATCGCATAGTGCTTGTAACGCTTCATTGTTTATGTGTCTATATGGTTGTGCAGTTGCATGCGCTTAGTGAGCACCAAAACAAACATTTGCTCAGTGAAAAATTTTCTTAGAGGGAACACTGCTCTACCCATCCTTTGTTGTGTCCGTTGTTCTGGTGAGAGTTCAGTTTACGGACCACGTCACAGCAGGACGAGTGCACATATTCGCGAACGCATTTGTTAGTAATTTGTTAGAAATTGCTTTTTGCATGGAAAAAACGCGATTAAAGTTAAATTCAATATTGAAATCTGTGACTCCTGGTCTTACATTCAAAATCAAAGCAGAAACAAACCAACACCTAAGTTTTATTTAACACCAAACTTTTACTTATCACGCGTGATTCGGTTTCGAAACCAAACTAAGCATTTTTCAAATATTAACGACCGAATCTACTGACGATTCTCTGAAGGTTTTCAACTTGTAAGCAGACTTATGTTTCTTTCCTCTTCTGCATGAAAGGAAAGACTTGCACTTGTCGCAAGGTTTAGACTTAAGCTTTTTGTTGCTATCATCGATGTGTTAATTATCCTTTGCCAGGTCTTGTAGTTAAATGTAAAATATACGGAAGTTATTTTCAGCAGCTAACTAGATTTGTTTCATTCGCAGCTTCTAAATATATTTGTTAACGGGGAAGTCGACGCCTACAAGGACTTTCACGCAAATAACACCGAATTCATCAAAAGCATAGGTAGGTTTGTCCGCTTTATGATCTTGTTTTTATTGAAGTGGTAACCCCTAACAACCACACAGCTGGCACAAGCAACTGTTGATAATTTTATTTCAAAACGATGCAACAAACATGATCTTGGCACAAGGCAACAAGTTTCAGAAAAATTTTATCATAGGCGTGGTAGCATTGATTATGGCAAAAAATGGTTCAATATATTTAGAACCTGTTGTAAAAATTTAGTAAGATTGAAACTTCACCGTCACATATGTTTTCCTATCAAGTGACATCGCAACTCCTTGCTGGGTATTGACTCTTGTGTGTGGTATTTATGTGTGTGATTTGTCATATGTCCTAGAATCGTTTAACTAGAACGGAACACATTTTGTTGTTATTTTTTGTTTTCAAATCAACCGTTTGTTACGTCGATCACAACCGCTTGTGACGTCGGCGCAGGCCTTTCGTACGAAAAGAACTTGCGTAAGATGCAGCTTCTCACGCTGGTCGACATTGTCGGCGTGTCAAGGGAAATCACCTACGATGACATCACCAGCAAGCTGGGCATATCGAAGGATGACGTCGAAGGTTTTGTAATAGACGGTCAGTGCTTTCCCAAAGTTTTTTCCAATTGATTCTGAACGCCTGGTGGATAATACTAAGTTCGTCCCAGCCTTTGACGTTGCAATCGTGCAGAAGAGTACATAAATCACTGATTACATCACTATCCACATTCCACAGTTCAGTGTCAATGTACCCCTCGTAACAGACGTTCTACGAACAGCGAAAGCTGACCAACCATCCGTTCGTAGGTGAAAATGTGTTTTTGAAAAAGTGGCTTTGCCAAATGAAGGAAAGCTTCGCTGCTATATTTTATGGTTAACTTAATCCAGCGCTTCCCACACTTGCGCAGCTTGCGACCCACTTTTACTTGCAATTTTTTGCAGATTTAACTTTGAGATATTCCAATAAAACAATAACAAAAAAGTTGTAACAACACATGCACTTTACTGTTTTCATGGTGAAACGTAAACCTGCTGATTGAATGTTACAATGTTTCCCGATTTGATCAGTATTTTTCTGAATCTGTTTTCAGTGAAGACAAGATGTCGTGTTACAAGTGTTTTGGAACTGAAATATTTTATGCGACGGGTGCTTGTTTGTAGAAGATAGCGTTTTGTTTCATTTTCTCGATGTGCTGAAATGCACCTAATCTTGTGATAACTGTGAAATATCTTGCCGGTAAGTTACCTCATCGCTTCGTTTCGTGTACTTCGGAATGAGACAATATTTCGCCTTTGTCGAAAAAAACACCTCGTCCCCAACAGCCCTCGCGCTTTATTTTCACAGCTATTCAGAGCAAGTTGATCCGCGCCAGGATAGATCACGTGAACAGGAAGGTGCTCGTGAGGTGAGTGTGGGTCGTTGTGAGTCTGTTCCACGTGGCCAATCAGATCTCAACAAGTTGATGTTGGCGGGGCAAGCGTGCTACTAAACGGGCCAAGACTGAAGACAGAGCATGGTCTCAGTTTAAGATTTTTTTCTTGGTAGAATTTCATGAAATACGCATGCTGTTCAACTTGGGCCGAAGTACCCATGGCAACCATCTCGTGACCATTCAAGTTCATGCGAAATATCGTTTGTTGAGATCTTGTCGGCGTTACTTTTTGATGAGATGCAAAATGTTCCCTTGAATTTTTGTAAAATAGTTGGCAAGCTTGCCAACAATTGTCGCGAAAAGAAACCATGAACCGCCGGACTTTTACCAACTAATCAGCGGCAAAAAATGGCGGCGCCATCCCGGGTCAGGGCTTCCCATTTGCCTTCCTGGTAAGACCGCAGCGTAGTTAGTTGGGGGATTACACTGTTACGCGATTATAATTTTGTACAACCTGCAAACTGTGGCCGGTGAAGCAGCATCTGATGCTTTTCCTGCCAAGTATCAGGGACTAAACAGGCTGCCCGTTCCTGCCTCAGTGTTGCTGATTGGTCCATGCGCTGAGAATCTAAGTCTTAGATTGTAAACTTCACAAAGCTGAAACTCTGATACTTTTCAAATATGAGTACTATCCGTTCGGTGAAATGAGCCTCTGTTTCATCAGTCGCTTGTCGCTGATCCATTGGGTTATCTGAAAGGTCTTCGTTCCTTAACTAGGTAGGTTTTGTCATGACATCAGCTGTTCTCGCCCCACCACCAGCGCGTTGCCTGTCGCCATGGGAATCAACGATTCCGGTTACGGACGCGTCGCCATAGCAACGCAATCTTGTTCACACATGTTTCTTGTTTGTGTGCCAGCGTGGAATTTTCAGTCGCTTTTCCACAGTTTACTCAGATTGGCGCCTGGATCTTATGAATTACGATGCTACTCCACTTCTCAATTTACATTTGAATTATCGCGTGTGACGCAATAAAGCAACTTCGCATTGGTTAATGACACAAAGCGTCCTGTGCGATTGGAGAAAAAAAAACAACTTCAAGATTTTTTTGCAGCCAAGCTTGCCAAAGAACCTTCGGTCGCCCCCAGTGGCAGTTGCTTAGCAACCGGCTGCAGCGCTGGAAGGACAATCTGCGACGGGTGAACGACAAGTTGGCGACGGTCCAAGTCAACGGGTGACGTGGGACACGCCCCTCCCCTGTTTTGCTGTTTTCTTGTTTGGTCGGAGGAGGAGGAGTGATTTCGCAGCTTGGACCGCCGATCGCGCAGAGGTTGTTTTGTGGGAGTAAACCATTCGCGGAGGTTGCAGTCTTGGTGTTTATCGGGGGTGTTTATCGGGGGGCGGGGTGTGGGTCCACTGCGCCTTGTGCACAGCGGTTCCCAAAGTGCGGGGTCGCGACCCAAACAAGGGTCAAAAATGGGACCGCGCAGAGGCGATCCAAACCTGAGNTGTATATTTCCAACGTTACCGCTACTTGTCTGTGACTGTCTGTAGCGNAGGTACTTGCGAAGAGAAGAGACCAGGTTGAAAACAAACTCAGCAACTAACTGCTAAAAATCATCCATACGTCATTATTTTGTTCATATTGACCAGGGTTTTTTAAGGAGTGTTAGGTGCGCGGTGTGGATCTGTAGGGACCCGATGATAATTTTCTCTGATTCTAGGGACCCGACTTAAAAAAACCCTGATATTGCCATACCTTGTAGGCTTGGGTCGCGAGATGCACACAAAACTCAAATTCGGGTCGCGCTCAAATGTTTGGCAACCGCTGCTGCACGGTATGCAGTGAAGCGTTGCGGGGAACACGCGGTAAAGAGCAGGAAGTTTCTTCAGCAGATCTTGTCTTTGAATAAGTTTCGTGTCGAGCGAAAGGCAGCTGCGTTCCTCACCTCACGAGTCGACAACCGAAAAGGTACCGCATGGTATTCCGGCAACGGCGTTGACATGTTCATTTTTGGGGTGTGTCAGTTTGGCGGAGATTCCCAGCGTTAGTTCGTAGACTTGTTATTGGTTTGTAGTTTTTTTGAAAATAGGCGAAAAATGAGGAAGTCTGCTCAGTTAGCGAACATGGGCGGCGAAACCGGGGGGTTTGATCTTCTGAATTTTGGAATTTGATATTTTTCTAATTCCTACTACTTGCTAGAAAATTGTTTTTCCCTTAGTTTCGAGATGGTAAAAATGAAATACCACCATTGTTTCCCCACCTGGATAAATACTTTTGGCCATCACCTGGAAAAATCACTATTGCTCACCCCCCCTAGAAAAGTCCTTTCCCCGTCCCATGCTACTAAGCATATACAAGTCCGAAGCATTGTGGCTGAGTCATGAGAAGGAGCTTGTTTCAAAACGCAACACATAAAACGAGTTCAATCGATAACGCAATTACAAAAGGTGAACAATGGCAGAGAAATGCCATTCAGTGGCTGCCAAATCATAGTATGTGATAACACGGGCCTTGTGTGGAATTTGTACAGAAATAAATGCGTTTGACTTTTTGACCAAAATTTACAAAACTTTGCCTCAAAAAAAGTGAAAAACAGAAAATTCGCTTAGTATTGGAAATGTATGGCAAGTAATTTCAGGCTTGCCAGTGTGGGATAGTAAACTTGAAAATCTGTAATTCCAACGTCACACAGTTGGAATTTTCCGAAATTGTATGCCACAGTTATATGCTCGCAGTACAGTGAGTATTGGAGGTAGACAGGGCCGGCTCTACTCAGTTCTGCGCCCTAGGCAGGACTCAATATTTACGCCCCCGTTACACGTCACACTAAAACATTCGGGACATTAAAACCAAGATAAAAGTGGATTATTCGCCCCCTGCATGCTGCGCTCTAGGCGGCCGTCTAGTGGAAGGACGGCTCAGGATGTATGAGGTTCAGTACTACAGTGTAGTGATACGAGCCTCCGATGATAAGGACTTTGGACCTTTTATGGGTGACAGCTAAGAAAACAACTTGTATTGGACTTCCCCGCTTATCAGACGTTTTGGGGTGCTTTGGACACGGTAGGTTATGCTGAGGTTAGACGTGGCACATGACATAATGTAGCCTACTTTCATATTGCTAGTTTTATGGGAATTAACGTAGGATGGGACAGTGGCAAGATGACATATGGTTGGAAAGAAAAAAGGTCCCATGGACAAGCAGGCCTGTCGCCAGGATTTTGCAGCAGTGGCGGCACATTCTTTGAATGCAATGTTGGATGTATGCAGCAACCGGGGAGCCAAATATGAAATGGGGGCACAGATTTTGAAAGGGGATGCCGGGAACCACTGCCGACGGCCCTGTGGTCCGGACAAGCCTGAAGCTTTCCGCGTTAATGACCTCTTTTAATATTGTTTCAACCGGTGTCATTTTACGTAACAACCGAGCGACTGGTCACAACCCCGACCCAGAAAACAGCGACGAATGGGTCTCACTGCTTGAATCAAGTCGAAATGATGTTTGCTATTGCAAACTACTGCTTCCGGCCAAACTACGTTTCAGAACACGAAAACAAAACACCCTTCGCAAGCCAATTTTCGGAACCGTGTATTGACACCTCTAAACGTTCGTTGGCTTGACATTTGGCAAAACTACTTGAAAATATCTACGTGGGGCAAGAACGACGGGGTGAAAAACATTCACGGAGAAACGATGAAATGATAAAGACGCTTTACGCACATGCTTTTGATAGAACGTCGCGTAAAAAAGTAAATTGAGAAAAAACCATGTCATGAAAAGCACTTCGGAAACAAGGATTGCAACATTCTTAATTTAACCATGAATTACCAAGACAGGCCGGAGCGGTCTGTGTCGTATCAGTCAGGACGATGAAGCACTTCTGGAACAGTAGGGCTTTCCATACTGTAGTTTCGCGGCAGTATTCCCGAAAAAGTTGGGCAACCCTCCAGAAGCGGATCTTGGAAGAAGAATTTCGCTGAATTCATTAACTTTTTGTGCAATATAGCCTATGTTTATTACACAAAGTAATCAGTTAAATGAATGGTTCCGTTTGAGATCTTCCAATAGCATCTTTACTTTCGTGCCATAAGTTGCCAATCGTTTTTTTCAACCTCCGTTGTACTCGTATGTCAAAGCTTGGTTATGTGAGCTTTCAAACTGGATGTTTCGAGAATCGAAGCAGAATTTATGAAAGTTTATCACGCTTTGCTGAGTTTTTTTAGCAAGATTTTTTAATAATCACCTTATATATATTCCCGTGTAAAATGAGTGACCTGAAACTCCCATATTGGGGATCAACCATCCCGAAGAGATCGGTCGGCTTCAATGACTTTCTTCTAAGAATGACTTTTCTCATCGACTTTTGGAGAGAAACCCATCTGGTCCCAAATACGGGTTTCGACAATTCAAGTCTTGCATGTTGGAAAACTTGGGAAAGTACCGCGTCGTTCTGTGCTTGGGAACCC
>JGI24158J21664_10008507_pt1 | contig 13657 bp, 7 predicted proteins | sample Ectturendosymbi3_FD_21664 | JGI IMG/M metagenome (IMG submission 21664) | reverse complement strand
GTCATTTGCTGCATATGTATCATAGGCTTTTTGTTCTGTGTCGCTTTTTATTGGAATTTTGGTCAAGTCGTGTTGTGAACAAAACTTGCTCACAACAAATGTATGCTATGACAAAGGGTTGAAATGGTGAAACCATGCTCATGTTTATTTTGAAATGATCCTGGTCCCACTTGCAAAAGCTAAACACCGCCTTTCACAAAGAAACAAGCCTATAAAAAAACTTGCAAGCGGTACTTTAGGCAATTTTTTCGAGCGCCGTATGTACTAATGTGGGTTACGGTGCTGCAACAGCAAGATTACAATTACGTATCTCGGTTCTGTAATTGATGCTACGCCTAAAAGTTTCACAAATGATTCATAAGGACTGAAAAATTTGAAAATCTTGCAAGCTGAAATCTACGAAGCGCTTTTGAGGACTGTTTTTGCTAGAGATAAATACAGCTGACAGCTGTTCTTTAACGGAACATCGCACGACTTTTTTCATGATGCGTGCATGCATAGTTCAAATGGTAATTTTAAAATGATTGTTTCGATTGGATTACTCTGTAAAAGAACAAGGTTCAAGGGTCTGCGTCAGACGCGAACAGTTTTTTGTTAAAACATACATGCACACTGTGCTATTCCAAAGACAAGATCACACTATGTCCAGTAAATCAAATCAGCAGTTGTGGTTTCAAACGAATTGCAGGCCTTACATAAAGTTCATGTTAGAAAAAATAGTTTTGAAGTGATTGACCATTGATCAGAATGTATTAACATGTCTTTAATGTGCATTTTCAGTTGAAGCACTCGACGATTCGGTAAAATCTTTTTTCATTCCTGGCAGTTTGTCAACAAACATGCGACGAAACATAGTGTGTTTCTGCTTGCTCCAACGCAATTCAGCATATGATGCAGCAAAGTGTTGTACAATGCTTGCCCAAGATATCTCTCTGTCGATTACACGGTTGAAAGACTCTGCCCAATGCGATGTTGCGGTTTTTGTCAGTTGCGAATTGTTAACCTGTTGCAACTTAGTTAAGTTTCAGACGCTTCCTGGCATTCAGATATGCGAAACCAACAAACTCGTCAATCATTTTACTTTTTCACTAATCAAACTGAAAGAATAAAGTTCTAATTATTTCTAAGTATTGCAAATTTTGTGAACTGTGAACCAAGCTCTTCGAGTCTGAAACAAAACCTTACACAAGCAGAACGTTCGAAATAAAACAAAATATTTTTGCAGGAATTAGGGAGCCATTCAACTATCAACCCAACTTATTGAAAATAAGCTGAAAAAAATATATTAAAAAGTAACAGGTCTTCTAGTGTTTGCGTTTCAATCAAAAGGCCCTAATGCTAATTTCAAATGGTCAGAGAGGTTTGGAAAAGTCTTTGAAAGATAGAAACGTACATCGATTTTTAAGGTTTATTGAAGTGTCTATAGTGAAACGCTCCGAAATGCTTACACAAAATGTGAAAATAATTTAGAAACAGTATCTTGCCGCAACATATTTGAATTTTTGTGCCGAAAGTTAAAAAAGTAGTGATAAATACGAAAAACACAACTTTCCAAAAGGTAACAACTTTTAACTTTTGAAATGTTTAACTCAAAAACTGGCTAAACATTCATTAACGTTTTCAACAATCAAGAAATATTTTGAAATCATTGTGAAATTGTTTAGATGTCAAGATCAATTCCAAAGTATAACGAAAACGTACCTAAACGATTCACTACGTTAGTTTGAAACACCAAGTTTGCAAAACAGGTATTTTAAGGCAATGTGCACGGTGTCCATTTATTTCCGCTTCAAAATATTTTCTTATAAGATTACTAAAACTAATTACTTTGTTTGTAACAAGCGTTAAACATTTTTGACGGGCACATCAAGTACAACTATTCGAACATTAGCGCTTTCTTTCTACAATCTAAATGATATTTGAAATCATAGTGAAATTATTTCGGTGTAACTCTACGGTCTAACTTAACTCTGTCGCATAAAACAAACCACTGGTTTGTTCGACAGCTTTATGTTATGCGACATGTTTGACGATAACAGATATATGTATAATTTTGCTGGCATTTCCAGATTTTTCTTTGCAAAACATGGTTGTTGTCGTGTGATGAGCAAGTCAATAAGTTGGTAGTGAATTGAAAACGAGCGTCGCGCAACATGAGTATCTGGCAGCGAGATACATGTGCCGCGTGTTTTGGCTTCGCATCTCGCAATAAAGTTGGTGGGCTGCTACACTTTATGGTTGCAGATCGGCTTGTTACGACAGTCGTTGTGATAAACAAAGCTTGAATATCCCCTTGGCACTCAAAACTGCATAGAGCCAGTGGTTCTCAAACGTTCATGCGCAGTGGCCCCCTTCAAGTTTAACTGGCGAATACTTAATATATCGTGACACTTGGGTTATGCAATATCACGGTAAAGCTACCTAGTGAAGGCCTCTGCTTGTGGCCCCCAGATAACCGCTCAGTGGCCCCCAAGAAGGCCAAGGGCCCCGTTTTAGAAAGCCTGGCATAGACCTTTGTCGTACTGAAGTCACAAACCATTGCTCGCAGTCGAGTTCAAAACCCACCGACGTTCAGTTTGATTTTACGAGAACAATTGCAAGGGACTTTGCTGACAACGTGCATGTCAAAAACTTGGAACGAATCTGCCTCGTGTTTATTTTGAAATGAGCATGAATCAGAGGTACATGCAGGGCCAGCCCCAGCAGGTGCAGGGCCCAATGCAAGACCTAGGCGCGCGACCCCTCTGAGCAGTTGTTTTATGACGTCATCGTGTTCAGTCAACCGTGCTTTGCGACCATGGTGGGGCGCACATATAAAGCCTTAGCACGAGAATTGAGCACGTTTATTAACGTTCGATAACAGAGGAAATTCATCGCTAGTTCTAACGTGAGCGTTGTTTGTTAACAATGAGATTTATAAACCGTTTCTACTGAATTCTTGAGCGCAAGTGGTATCTGGAAAAAATGAACAATCTACGTAAACACAATGGCGCGAGGCCCCAGAGGCGAGGGGCCCCTAGAGGCGCGGGGCCAAATGCAGTTGCATCGGTTGCATTGGCTTAAGGCCTGCCCTGGTGTCACAACTGTGAAAAATTTCCTGTTGCGGGTAGCCCTTCTGAAACGGTGCGACAACTTACTGACTTCTTTATAGGCGTGCAGACTTTGCCCTGGTTTGAAAATTGTGGTTTTACTTGACACGTGTTTGATGTGAACTTCATTGCTGGATACCTTTGTTGTAAACAAACGAAAATGTTCTGCAAACGTCGAGTGATTTCCAATAGCTTCTGTTTTTCACAACACTGCACCAAACGCCTACAGGTATGCACCTATGGCCAAACACGTCATTGGCACGATCGTGACACCTGCGGGCTTGAAAGGGGCCAAAGCAGCTAATAATGCAATGATATCGAATCAACAAATGCTTCCTTGTTCACGTTTGCAATAAATGTACGTGTTTCAGGCTTAATTACAAGACTGCTGATGTCGTGAACCAATCATAGGCTGATGAGGAACAGTAAATGATTTTGTAATTTTTGTTCAGTAAAGATTTCCACATTCCGCAGCTTCTGCGTTGTAGATTTTATGCTCTGTGCTGGTCTATTGCAATTTATTCCGCTGAACATATATCGTAACCCATGTTCTATACAACAATCTAATTTTCCTTGGCTCTACGTTCGAAATGACTTTTTTGAAGATTCGTGCGTCTTCGATCACAACCAAGTACGCAAAAACTAATATCTGTAGTTACTCGCTCTACGTTTGCCAAGTGATTCAGTCTTAAACTAAGTTCTTGAAATTAAACACTGTTTGATGGGAATAACGCGCAAAAACGGTTTCGTATCATTTCATTGTGAATCAAGCAATATACAATTTGATCGACTGGACGGCAGTCAAAAATAAAAGTTTGCCATGGGCGTGAGAAGGATGTTTCCAAGGGGAGGAGGACTAGGGGATTCTTCCCAAAATTTTCTAGGGGTGGCAAAAACTGACAAAATTTCTTTTTGCCACTTGAAACAAAGACAAAAAATGTTTTCCTGAAATTTTCAAAACACAGGGGAGGACAAGCCCCCCATTCCGACGCCCGTGACGTTTGCCACATCTTTTTCAAATACAAACAAATTGGTAAAATCGCTTTGATGAGAACAATCCCTCAAAATCCAATGACCAAAATACTGATGTCGTCAGGCATATACATTCACATTAAGACAATTCCACGGACGTTAAAATTCGGAAAACATTATCTTTTACTTGCAACGACTGTGAACTGTTAATTTAAGAAACACACTCATTGCAAGAGTAGTAACCCAAGATCAATAGAGAAGACTTGCAAAACTGCAACGTCATTGGATGTACTTCAATATCGTTAAGAGACAACATCATTAAATGCAATGCATCATGCCACTTAGCGAAAACGGAAATTGCAGTATTGATAAGTTTTTGGCAGATTCACTTTCGCATTCACCAGATTTCAAAAGACAGCAACAAGATTTAAGAACACAGGAAGACGAGAGACTTGTTTCAAGCACATGAAATATTGGACAACTCCGTTTCATCAACACCATTTCTTCATGTTTGTTTTGATGGGCAGTAATTTTAGTACAAAACAAGAAAACGTATTGAAACACTCGCACACACTGATAACAACCAATATTCACAATTAACAAAACTATACCTCGAATCAATGCTATGAAATGAAGTGTGTGTCTAAGTCTCACAGAAACGTTTTGATCACAACGACTGTTTGAAGAGAAAAAAGTATTCCAAAGCATTTATGTAACTTGTAAACGTCCCTAGATTGTGCCATTTTAGCAATATATGCAGGAGAAAAACGTGTTTCTGGACGTCGCTGACTTGATGTCAAACGAAGTTAAAAATATCTACATTTCAAGGACTTTTGATTATGCCTGATCTTTCGCTGAATTTTCCCTTAGAACGTCGTGTTGATGAAAATAGTTGATTCTTTCAGAGTGTCTGCATTTCTCACCATTTGACAAGAACCAAACCACGAATTGAGGGATGTCAGTTTCGAATGTTAAATGAAACGATCATTGTTACGACACAAGCCTCTTTAGGACAAAGAAGACAGTCTTAGTCGACCTAAAGAACATCGTTTCACATTAAAACTTTTTAGTTTTGCCGTTGTAAAATTGAAATTGTTTTTTTTTAATGTTTACAACCTTACAATGCATGGAAACCCTTTGCATCCCACAACCAATGAAAACAAGGTGTTTGGTATAAACAAAAGCTTGCACGAAATTCCATTTTCAAAACACTTCACTGACGTTGAATTCATCTTCTAGAGTACAAAGATTGGGACGTGGGTTTCTTGCCCGACCACCTGCATTTTGCCATCTGTCATCGACTGTTGGAATAGGAGAAATATAGCACTGGGTGTAGAGAGTTACGCTACCAGTGTATGATTTGAATAGAGGTTAGTCAATAATAGTATTCGCTTCAGTCAAACTGTAAGAAGTAATCTCGTAAAACTTGAATACAAAAAAACTAGCAGTGATGTATTTTCACTTGTTTTATGTCTATTTGAGGGTAATAACTCGTATTTTTAATGATATAAAAATGAAAATCTTCGGGAAAGCGGAAATATTATGAACCCCTATTGATTGTGCCGTATTTCCAGGCCCGTAACAAGCTTGGGACGCTAGGCGGGGCGAAGAGCTTTCTGAGAGAGGCCCAAAATTTTGAACTATGTCCAACACATTTTTCCAGGGGAAGGCAAAAATTTTTCAGGTGGTTTGTGACGCCCCCCCTTCGCCCCCCCCTTAATTACGGGCCTACGTATTTTTATTTTACAATTTCACACGAGACAATCGTGATGCACAGCCGTCATAAGGGGAAGTGTGAGATTAAGGAAGGATTGCCAGTGCGGCTATGCACCTTCTATAGTGAGAAACAATGTATAGTAAGATCGTTTGTACTATTGGACTGAAGGATGACGAGCTGCTCATTTTCTTTGACGGGGTGTTTGCTTTAATCACACTTTCTGTATGACTTGAATCAAGGTATGGATTAACAGAGATTGGGGTCAAGTAACGACCTGGAAGAGAGCATGAAAAAGACATTAAAACATATTTGGAGAGCCAAGGTATGTTTGAATGCGTTGAATTTAGAATTGTTTGGAATATTTTACATAGAGGTTCTACACTGTTCGCAGACGTGATTACTTTTATTTTATAAAACACTCATTTTCTGATGGATTTTAAATCGTTGTCTGGCCCGTCGTTTTAAACATATTTTCGACTTATTAAAAGTCAAAATTTTGTTTCAACAAATTCGAAAAATTTCCCTTTGTTTTTATCAAAACTGCAGATGAACTTTCACTAAACAAAACAACATTGCTGTTTATCAAACATCAATTCAATATATCCTGTGAACAGGACTTTTACACAAAGCCACAGTGTGTACAATAGACAATGTTTTCTTCAAAACCAAATTTGCAGTCTCGTTCTAATTCTGCTGAACGTTTTTTCCATCTGCAAAAGATATTGCTTTCTGTTATTGTTTTAGCACTTTTGAATGACTGAGGCACACTTTCGTATGACTCATTGGAATTTCGCAGATTACGTGCTGCAATGACAATAAACATCATGTAACAGGGCACTTGATCGCGAGATATATGCGCACAATGGGCGATACGGCAATCGTGGTAAAAACGTTGTTATAAGAAAGAATTATTCCGCAGTAGTCAAAATCTAAATTTACGCCAGACGACACAGGCTCTGTATGTTTCATCAGCAACAGATGTTGGGTGGACGTGAATGCTGAATTTTTTTCTTGGCAGGATCTTTAAGGTTTTCTGGACTGAAAAATAGTAAAGAAAGTTTTTTTTCAGCCAGTGCTACTTGCAGTCATGAGAAACAATTGAAAACAAAGTTTTTGAACAAATTTTACCACTAATATGAAGTGTTATTTCATTCTCATTGGGCCGAGGGCTCAGCTGTCTCAAGAACGGCGTCCCACAGGGATCCGCCTGGCACCCTTCTCGTCGACATATGCATCTGTGATCTGCGAACCACCGTCTCCAGAAAGTATGCATATGCTGACGACCTAGCAATCATGGATGCCGATGGAGATTGGCAAGAAGTGGAAGGGGTGCTGAGCAAGGACATGGGAACCGTAAACGAATACCTCCGGATTTGGAATCTAAAGCTCAACACTACAAAAACGATGTAGGCAGTCTTTCACCTCATCAACAAGAAAGCCAAACGTGAGCTAAAAGTCAGCCACAACTACAAAACCCTGCCCTTCTTCTCCGATCCCAAATACATTGGAGTAACGTTGGACAGGTCGCTCACGTATCGCCGACACCTTGAGTCACTTCGCAAAAAGTTGACATCACGAGTCGCACTCCTGAGGCGGTTTGCTGGCTCTGGCTGGGGTGCTGGAGCAACAACTTTGCGAATAACCACCCTAGCCCTGGTCCATTCAATTGACTGCGCTCTGGTATGCTGTCGCAGTGCTCATACCCGACACATTGACCCTGCCATCAAGGACGCCTGCGAATTGTGACTGCATGACTGCGTCCTACACCCGCGGACAACCTTCCTATTCTCGCAGGCATCCAACCTGCTGATCGTCGACACAAGTGAGCTAAACTTTCTCTAGCACGCCGTTCCATGGAGCCTAGTCACTTGCTCTGCTATGCGTTCACTTGTCAACCGGGGACGAATGCACAACGTCTCACGTCGAGACACCCATTTGTGTCAGCCGCACAACAACTCATCAGTTAATCTGACAACAACAACATACAGAACGTGCGGCGCACTCCGTGGATCACCAATGGGAAGCGGAGTGGTTGGACAACCTTGTGACACTCCGTAGTTTCATCCCCGACACCAGCAAACAGCTCCTCAGAATGACCCTCCTAAGAACAGACTGTGTCCGGCTTAACCGCCTCCGAACCGGTGTCGGACGTTTCCGCTCCTGCTTGTACAAATGAGATATGGCCTCCTCTGCGGCCTGTGAGTGTGGCGCAGAAGAACAAACCGTCGACCTTGTTGTCCTCCAATGTCCAATCCATCGACCTCCTCATGGACTGCATGGCCTGACGGTTCTGGACGATGAGACATTCGAATGGCTGCTGAGCATCTGCCCTGAGATCTAGTGCGGCCAAGCAGTGGATTGTAGCAACTTGCTCAAAAGAAGAAGAAGCTGAGGCTTACCGTACCTTCCGTTTCCGATTGCAATATACCATAGACCAAAACATTATAAACATGCGAAACTTGCTGTAGTAGTATGGTTTGTGTTTTATTCCAATAAAATATCTGCTACTTACCTTAATTCGATTGCGATTCATCCCGAAAATGTCTCGTGCTGCAAGTGCACAAATGATACAAATGTCTGAAATGAAAGAACAAGTGCAAGTTGGTAGCTAAAAAACCTCAACACATCGGCAAATGGAGTCTGGGTTGGATCCAACCAGTAGAATTAAAGGGGGGGGGGTGATTACTGTAATATTTGTTATTAAAGTCTCATAACGGCTTCGCTACTGTAAGAGAAATGAAGTATACTTCGCAACACCCCTGTGATAAAACAATAGAAGCCAAAAACCTTGTATCGCGAATGCTGTTTTCCGAATTGTACAAAATCATGGTGACTAACATTACTTTCGTAGGTTTTAGGAGGGGGCGTTCGCCCCAATCACCTCCCCACCTGAATCCGACTCTGAATGTAGTTCAGACATTTCAGTGTTTTACACTATTTTCGTTGCCACGTATGATATCAGTGTGCAAGATTAGTGAAAATATATAATGATTGCAAAACTGAATATTCTCCACAAAAGCGACACTTAGAACTTTTCGCAATAGGAATTCGATTTTTCGTAACTCTGCACATCCTCAGTCCTAAAATCTGCAAGCAATGCTTACTGATTAAATTTTGATGTGGTAAAGCAAGGGCAGAGAAAGAAAACAATTTTAAGACCAAATTGAATATGTCAAAACACAAGCTAGTGCAAGTAAAAACTAGAAAACACGCTCTTCTGAAATATTTGCTTTCACTAAATGTGAAAACTATGTCACGCCAATTCTGGAGCTCATAACCATAGCTACTGTCACAGCACAAATATTGGGAGGATGTGTCGCAAAGTTGACAGTTGGACTCTATAGGGAGAGCCTTCAAAGCTGAAGGCTGGGAGATACACGAATCGTAAAATGGAAAGCTCCATGTGTGTAGCGAAAATGCAGGCCAAACCAACGGGCAAACAGAATGAAAAAATCAATGTACATCGCAAAGTGGCACAGGAATTATCTTACACGAGGCAGGATCATGATTTGAATATTAATTTGTGAGTTTACTTTGTTTACTTTGGCAAAGGTTAGGTTACCTATAAGTGTCCCATTACTTTTGGACAAAAATAACCAAATACAAGCATTTTGATCTGAGTAAGACAAAAATTACCTGCAAGCAAATATTACTACCTTGTAGCTATTTTTGTAAACCGTGAGAAATCAAGGTTTTAATATTCAGTTGCGAACGTGTTACGGACAATTCACATATGTAAAAACAATGCGTTTTTTAATAATTGTTTTTGAAAACAATATTGTGATAGATGAAATTTTGTGTTGTGTGAGTTTGAGTTACAGGTACCTGTGGTTGCAGAAGGCTGATACGCAAAAAAAGAAAATTCCTGTACATGAAATTTTTCCATCATCTTTGAACAACGCCTGAAACATTATATAACTAAGACAATTATTAACGTTGCATAAAAACTGTTTCACCGCTGAATGGCAAAACCTACCGCAAAAAGTCAATGTATCCTCTGCGGAATGTCGTGTTCATCACTCCATAGATGATAAAATTCATAGCTGAATTTGTGATAATGAGTCGACTAGAAATCTGTAACAAATTACTTGGGGTAAAAAACGTGCAAAGGATCATCAAGTTAAGGTCATAATGATGCACGTCGTTCATCACGTGACATGATTTGTCGTTTGCGTGATTTCTTGACTTTATAAGTACATCAGTACATTTTTTTAGCTTTAAGTAGTACACCGTTCGTGCTCGCAACCACTATTCACAAGGCGTTGCTTTTTATGCTGAATGGTTGCATCAATGTTTGTTATTTACTTCTAGATTGGAGAATTTTTTACTTTGATTTTAGGCTTTACATAGGCACGTACAAATTGCATGATACAGGTGTTTCTGTAAAAATAACATATCATAATATTCATGACGTAGCAGGTTCAGTTGAAATAACAGCATTTCATCTTTGTGTTTTGAATTGTTCGTTTCATTAATGGTCTATATTTGGCTGGTTTTCAAAAAATCGTTTTATTAGGCTTTGCACTACTTGATGGTTATCAGCAGAACTTATCAAATATGTTTTATAGATAAAATGTTAGAATTAAGAATTCAGCCAAGCTTTGACACGCTTATGGGCTCAACAGATACTTACGTTTTAAATTTTGAACTTCCAAGACACACCATTCAACATAAATGAAGCACGCATCTGGCCGCAATGTAAAAATGTAAAGCTTTCATAAAGAAACAAATGCTGTTTCAACGATTCAGGAATTAGGTAAACAGTTTCATTACCACGGAGAGGCAAAAGCTACGTGTTGCACCTGGCGATCACCCGTGACAAAACAGCATCAGGGCTAAAGAAATGCGGACTTCTGTATCAGTACGTTCGATAGGGATTCAGAAAGACACCAGCAAGTTAATCATAAAAGTTAAATTAAATGTTTGAAAATTTATATTTTGCAATACAACACCAATCTAAGTTTTGACAATTTAAGAAAAGCATTCAGTGTTGATTTAAATTAATTTAAACTGTTATCATTCACAACAACGAACGTAAAACATGGCGGAAAATTTTTCAATGAACTTATACTTGCAATAAAGAATGACGAATGAAACGATAGCTTCAATAGTATCAAAAACTTATAATACCTCAAAAACAAAAAAAATGTTGTTTAGCGAGCACACAAACAACCTAACGACCAAACCTTCGTGCATCAATTAACCCAACAAATGAAATTTCAAGTAAAAAACAACCTTTTTTGCCATGTTGTTGGGGGCAAATGGATCAAGCAGCATAACAAATCCATAAGGCATCCAACACAAAATAAATGTCAGAACAGTCACTGACAGAGTCTTGGCTAAATTGAGCTGCTTCGAGAGTTTGCGTTGTTTTGCTTCGATTGCTAAATTATCGCAGGAGTGTTCACGTTTAAACTTGTTTCTTCGTTTGAAAGCCACTCTGCGAAATTTAGAAAACTGTTTTCAAGCAATGAATATATGTTTACTGTACAACATCCTTTGCAAACGATTGCATCTTTCCAATTAGGAGTATTATCACTTGCGTAAAAAATAACAATATTCAATGCTGCACTACAGGATTTCCGAAACTACACGAACCGGTGTACTTTCAAATTTTCATTTGAATTTACAATTACATGGTTTGTGTTCTTTAATTACTGTATACCTACTGTCAAATATGCAATAAGACCTTCAACGTTTGTTTTCTGCAACATTTCAGAAAATTTTTATCTTCTCATTATCTCGTTTCATAGAAACAAGTAAAACGCAGCAAACCACAAAATAATTGGCAAATATTTTTAAATGTGTGAAAATGACTTACACAAACAACCTACAGTAGCTTGGAACAATTACTAAAACAGGAAGAGCAATTCCTAGAAGCACTAGAAAAACGGTGTATCCATATGCTTTTTCGCCACTGTGTGTACAAACCATCATGCTTTCATCGTATCTGAAACATAACATTACACATGCATAGGTCTCCCGTGAATATATTTCAGGAAGAATAAAAGTTAAAAACTCTGAATATGATACGTGAACAGGACGTTGAGCACTATTTTGAAGAAAACACCGAGAATTGTCTTTCACTTGGGCAAGAAAAACCGTCCATGCCACCAGAGATCTGTTGATTTCTGCTCTGCATAGATGTGAAAAGCAGCACGCATCTTAACCTGTTTTCAGCTTCAAAGTAACAAAAGCAGAGGATGAAGCTGCCTATTTGTACGAAGGGCGGCGGTGAAACATAAGTTGCTCTTTATCCCACCCTATCCACAAAACACCTCAAGCTCCAGGAAATTGGGTACAGTAGATTTGGTGAAGCTGGCCTTGAAGCGCCAGGATCATAATGTTTGCGTTTGCTGAAAAAGGAATTGAGTCGGTTTCTTCATTAAATCTTTTGCTGTTACTTTGAGATTTTTCAAGACAAAACATCATCCACCTTAGTTCCTACTGTAGGCAACATATATTTAACGCATGAGATATCTAAACAGAGTGCGCTCTTCTAAGAAAGCCGAATGTCTTCACAGTTAACGAGTTGCGTTTCGTAACCAATACCACTTACTTGGTCTGATCTTTCCACTTTAAAACTTTCCCTGAATTGTGTAAAATCTATGAAATTCAACAAAACAAAACAAAAAAGTATCTTTGACGTTGGCGATGATCTTAAAACAGGAAACCCCTCGCATTGACTGACATCATTTCACTTTCGGGAGCGCAAAGTTTACGTGCTCCTTTCCGCAGCAAAGTAATCTTGAGTGTGGTTTTCAAGCAATTTTCAAAACCAAAAAGTGCATTACAATAGCATTGACGTTTTGATCCTCACTGACAAAAGACGTCAAACGCAAATTAATTAAAAACAACTAGTTTCAACGTTTTGTTTTTCACTGTATAGTTTAATCAAAATAAAACGTGCCAATAATAGCAACGTCAACACCCAGATCTAACTAATTGTGCAGTTTGTTTACAGCAATATTTTCCCGTTCAAAATTATGATCAAGGACTTAAGTGCAACCTTTTGCTCATCTTTATAAAAACATGTCAAGAACTTATCATACTTATTGGTAATTGCCAGCAGTGTGCAGTATGCACATCAATCCACTAAATTTCTCAAAACAAATTGATCCATTTCAGTGTGCAAATTGTGGGTCGCTAGTATGAAATAAGCTTGTTGCCACTGGTATTTACGCGTAGATTCAAGATAGAAGATCATATGTTATCTTTGCAGTGATGTTCCAATTCCACAACAGAAAAACCACTTTGGAAAAGCGAGCATATCGCAAATGCTTCATATTTTTCGCACTCGCAGCTTTTTCCGCGTGGTTTCACATTTCTGTTAAACTTTGAAAAAAGTTAGATTCAGCCAATGTTTGCACATCGGCCCGGAATCATTTTAAATAAGTTGAAAACAAACACGAGCTGTGTTCGTTGTCACTGCTTCAAACCTGCTCTCTTCACAGTAAAAGATTCGACTTTCGCGAGTAGCTAGAAACCATTAGACGTAGCGCTTGTGGTAGACCAGATTTTAGGTCTTTCTTGCCTGTGCATTGAAACAATGTGTGTGCCAGCCGCACTGCATTCAGGGCCGGCCTTAAACCGATACAACCGATGCAGCATTGGGCTCGCACCTCTGGAGGCCTCGCGCCATGTTTGGAACAGATTGTTCATTTTTACCAGACACTCCTTGCGCTCGAGAATTGTAGAAACGGCTTACAAATGTCATTGTTAGGAAACAATTATCTCATTTGAACGAACGATGCCTTTCCTCTAATTTCATCGAACGTTACCAAACGTGCTCAATTCTAATGCTAGGGTGTTATATCTGCTTTTCACCATGTCCCACTCTTTATGGATGGAACCAGGATCTCTGGGAGAAAATTTTCCA
>JGI24158J21664_10008506_pt1 | contig 13657 bp, 6 predicted proteins | sample Ectturendosymbi3_FD_21664 | JGI IMG/M metagenome (IMG submission 21664) | reverse complement strand
GCATGAATGACGTCATCCTGCTTATTATAATGTAGTACTGCGATGACTTCCAAGTACATCGATTTATAAAATGCTTGAGGGAGTGGGAGGCTGCGAAAGACCAAGGGTCATCTGGGCTGCAGACCTCCCAAGGGCGAAACTGCCTATTTTGTAAAGGGAATAGTGCATAATAGTTTGTAAAAGTCTTTTGCTCTCGGTAAAAAATGTAATATGGATAATGCGGTTACAGGGTAAATTCAAGCAAAATGTAGTGCAAGCAAATGTACACCAATCAATAAGATCATAGCCGTCATATCGGTGAATGAAAAGCGTTCATTAGTTGGTTGGTATATCGGTGCGTTTTGAACCAAAGCTCCCGATTGTTCAGATAAAACAGAAATGGTGTGCACTGTGCACTATTTGGAAGTAAAAGTCGGGCCAACTTATGAAAAAAGAGTAATGATAAAGCTTTGCTGATATTTAAAAAGCGTGCATCATAAAATCTCTAAAGTATAGCAACAAATTAAAAGATCTTGTTCAGCGATTCTGGAAGGATGTTCCTCATGCTCCCGATATAGTCAGGTTACAAAGAGCCAAGCTTCACTGCTTTGTTTGTTTCCTTTTCAAAGACAAAGATTTTTCCTACGCCGCTCCCCTTTGTCGCATCGGTTGCGCGCTTGACATCTGATAGGTGTAGCAACGAATATTCACGGTTCGATGGAGTAAACTGAATCATTGACGTCCTGTTGAAATCACTGACGTCCACTGTTGTGGTCGTTGCTAGTGGTTACGAAAAGTCTATTTGTTGGACAGGATGTTCACAAATGAGGTCAGTTGCTTGACGGCTTCGTCGTAACAAGGAACGTTTTTTCGAAGGATTTTATGAAACATAAGGCAACAGAGGGTAACAAATAGAAAGTGCAAATAGTTTTGAAGGCAGGGTGAATTGATTGTTTCTGTTAAGAGAGTAAGAATATTGCTTGTTGTCTTTTTACGTTGTGTTGAAAATTACTGGGAAAAATAATGGTTTCGAGGACCTAATTAACAAAAAACTCAAATTATTTATCTTGAAAAACAATGCTTGAATTTACTAACTGATGTGAAAACTCCCCAGTGAATTTCTGGAGTTGGTGAAACCATTACTTCCGAAGTATGACGTAAACGAGAGTATTTGTTTCAGTTATGCCAAAACTAAATTTTAGTCTTGTTTTAAGATCTAAAAATTGTAGCCAGATCAAATTAACACATGAGATGACTTTTAGTAGAATTAGTATAATAGAGTTCTACAAAAAATGGAACCTATAGCTAAAGTAAATACAGTCATCCTTATCGTCACCTTCATGTTTGAAATAATATTAGAAAAGGAACGTTTTGAACGTTGTACACTTATGAAAGGTAACTAATTTCAAGAGGTGTTGTTGAGTAAAATAAGTTATAGATGTATGTCAGCAGAAAATATTTCCCCAAATTTCTTGAGATCGAAGTCAAGGATATCCTATATTGTTAAATAATACAACCATATCCTATATTAGTGCAGAAGAAAATCCTGAAATGTATTTTTAATATGTTATTTTATTCCACAACCAACCCTTTTAGTCCCGCTCGGGCCCCTTTTTGAAACCGAGTGTGGAACTTTTGTAACTCTATAACTCTTCAGCCGATTGAGATAGAGAGCTGTTGAAGCTCTCTACGGATTCGGCAAGACTTCAAGGACTCTAAAGACGCGGATCATAGCCTAGTTTGCAAAAAAATATTGAGCCAAAAATAGCTCTTAGAGTTGGCGTCCAGGTGTACTTGACCAAAAAGGCAAAAACATGCCCACGTTGTGACGTTATCACAGAGAACCCCAAATCCGAAACAAAAAAAGTTTTGTCAGACTGATCTCGAAGACTTGTCGAATCCGTAGAGGGTTTGAAAACCTCTCTAGCTCAATCGTCTGGCAAGTTATGGAGTTGCAAACTTGGATAACATATGGTCGGGGCAGGGCGTTAAGCTCATCTCACAATAATTATGATTAAAGGATGTTTCATTAGACTCGTGAGATTCCACACCTAAACTTATAAATTTTTCTGCTGAAATAGGAGGAAAGATCTGCTCAGATTCTGTTTCTGAACTTTTTCTGTCAAAAATAATTTGAAAGCGCAATGCTAACATTAGAAATAGAAACAAGTACCTTTCTATATTCAACCACAAAAGTTTCCTTTATATGATTCGTTTACGTCCCTAAAACACTTGGTCAAATGTTTCTACACAACTATTCACTGTTTGCAAATAAAGTTCCTTATTTACTTGCATTTGTTAACTTGTTTGATGTATTTGGATGTAAATACCTTAGGGATAGTTCCAGAAATGTAATTAACTCCAAATATGCTTTAAACAAAGAGAAGAAGTTATTTTATGCTTGTTTTGTATTGCAGAGAATTTGTGCAGCAGGAAAAACACCTGATCAATATGACGGAGAAAATCATATTAGCTGCATTGGTTTTTTCACAAGCGCTAACATTTTGCCTTGGTAAGAAGTTTTTTTTTTTAATATTTATATCGTTTTACAAAAGTAACCATTCGGGTACAGTTGCACAGCTCTTGGTTATGATTTTAGTGTGATCGCAAAATTTCACACACGCAGTAGAAATTGTTTTGGGGTGAAAATCGCTGCTGATTTTAATTTTTTTTAAATATTTTGTAGGTTTTGATTGTTACATGTGTAGTTCCACGTTCTACAATGGGTTACCAAGCAGCAATGACAATCACTGCTACGATGAAGTAGCAGCAAATATAGGGAAAATATGGTGTAATGCTACGAATGGAAACGTAAATGCCTACTGCTTTACGAAGACTACCGTAAGAGACGGTAGGTTATCGGAGTGCTGCAAATTTATTCAATTTTATTTTCTGTTATTTAACAATGTTTGCAGTTTCATGTTGACTTCGTGATGAAGACAGTTGTTTTAGAATATATTTCATTAATTTGGAAAATATCTTACAAGCGCAAGATTTCTGTTTGTGCTAAATTCTAGGTGTTTTTTAATTAATTGTTTCAAAATTATAAATCTTGACCAACTGTAGTTGTGAGATACGTAAGGGTGTAGAAATCATGTTGAGCCTATTTATAAATTTTGACAATAATATGGCAAAAATTAATAGGTATAAACGAAGTTTGAAAATTACTTTTTAACTAATGTCAACGTGCAAGCTGCTACACATTTTTGGTGAAATTATAAATGAATTTACTTTTTCTATTGAAATCACTAGAAAGTGCAAATATCTGTGTTGCAAACGTTTCTTTAAAGTTTTTACCATTATCGCTAGTATGAAGCACTTTTCTGCAACGGTCTCCAAACAAATCAATAACGTTTAGGACCTTCTGATTCAGGGTGAATCTTATGAAGCTTTCATGCATAATAAAAATTTGAAACATTTTTCGTTTTGTGTAATTGTCTGTTTTCTGAGTGCTCGGTTTCTAAAGAGTAGTTGTGCTTCTCAGGTTTAATCGTTGCCATTGAAAGAGGATGCGATCACGGGAATGCGGATCAGGTAGCTCATACCCTAACTCGTCCTCCTACAAGTTGCCTTACTACTTTCAATGATGGTAACACTGTTGCGAAGACCGAATGCACGCGAACTTGTGCTAGTGACAGCTGCAATGTAAACGCTCCGAATGGTATGTGCTGAGATTTATGTGTGCAAAAAGGTTGCAGATGCTTTCAACAGAGCAAAAAGATTTTGACAAAGTTTTAATAGAAATTTCGTTAAAATGTTTACTAGAACTTTTAAAAAATATCTGGAATACTGAAAATTATTGACGACAATAACGTAGTCCTTATGAAGTGGGCGCATTACCTATATATTTTTAGAGTGACTGCGGCTTTACATGCAATAAAATTACAAAGAATATTCGCTATGCAGCACTATGATACGAGTAAAGCCCCAACCATGAAAGTGATAACAAAATATTTGATTCAATTTAAGAACACTTTTCATGAACAATAGTTGATTTTTGTGCAAAAAAATAAATATTTTTAAATTATGTCGATCTCAATAAAATTTCTCTCAAACCTGAAGTAAGGCTTTTCTGTGTTATCAATTTTACGCAGATTTTTAAAATACGTTGCTCTGTTTGTAAAATTTCTCCACGTAATTTTTGGACAAGGATTTTGCGTGGCATTATGTGGCTTACGTACTTCAAAATTGTCTGGAATTGCTGATAGTGTGCAGTGTAGTGCAAAGTTTCTCTGTGAATTTCAGTTGTAGTGGCAATTTACCAATTGATGAAAAAACGCCAAAGCTGGAGACCAACCATCAGTTTCTTGATGGTAACGCATATTTTTGCACACATGTTTCAGGTTTTACAGCTTGCACTAGCAATTGTTCTGTCGACACCTCGGGCAGCGAATGCAATTATTTCGATGGGAGTTGTGTATGTGCAACTGGATACAGCGGTGCTGCTTGTGCTACTGCACGTAAGTAGTGTCAAACGTTTGTTGCAGACGAAGCACAGGTGTGACCATGGTTTATATATACCAAAAAACATCAATATCTGCTAGAGAGAAACTCCCACGTTTGTGGCAAATATGACGTGTTTTGCTACATTGCCCAACACGATATTTCTTTGTTGTTAAATAATATGTGTTGTAAATTGGATTAACTGTGGATAAATTTGCAGAGGCGGCCACGTATCAAACATGCCTGCAGTGCGACCAGGATTCGGATTCCGGTTGTGCGGACGGAACCATTGCTGGCGTCGTCTGTCCACGGCCAATGAGTGAACAACCATATTGCACTGTCAGTAATACAAGCATGTACGATTCAAGTGAGAGAAATCCCTAAGGCATTTTCAGTTTTGTATTCTGTTGTGTTTGAAGTAAGCGTTTAGCAGCTGTGAAAGAGCTCGTTTGCGAAAGACATCGCTTTTTAAGTCGTTTTTGTTCTATCTGTCGTTACAATTTTGATTAGTTTTAGTTTTTTTTATTTGCTTTTACAGACGGAGCATTTGTTCGTTCACGTGTCACTCGTGGTTGCGCAGCCCTTCTGAATTATCATGACGAATGCTTCTTCTCCGCCACTGCTCATGAAGTACCTGGTATTAAGTACGACTATACTTGTATTACAACATGCAACTCATCCAACTGCAACACTGGAGTCCGTAAGTCGTTACGCTTTGCGGTTTACAATATTTTTCTGCAACAACAGTGGCTTGAAAAAATCGCAGCCAAACGTTTTTTTGCTCGGGAAGGTATTGATCTGTTTTCTTCTTTCCAAAGATACTTTTATATATAAAAATATTGTTACACTACCAATAGCTGCTGCAATGCTGAACACGACACTAACGAGACTTGTGTTCGCTGGTGTAGGAGGCGGGGGTGTAAGTGCAACCCCAAAACTTTTGATTTGGTAAAAATCCGGGCAAAATCTGTAGAAATTTGGGAAAAATGTGTGAAAACCTTCGCAAAATTGCTGTATGTGCTTTGATTTTCAAAAATGGCGCTGAAATTGAAAAAGCAGATGTTTTTTTGGAGGTCATGTTTTTACTTAGTTTAATTAGGGCAAGTTAAGGGAAATTTGCGCACGTTTGGGGGAAATTTGGGCAAAAGTGCTTGAAATGCTTTGATTTGAAAAAGTGTGCCCAACATGAAGTGAAATTCAGTCGTTTATTCGTTTTTTTTCGAGAATTTTTGGGGAAATTTGGGCAAAAATCCTTCGCATACCCAAACATTTGCCTGTACACCTATGCTTGTGCTGATGATTCGCTCGAGACGCAGTGTGGGGCAACCTCAGCTTATCTGTCGCAAAGGTCACATCTGTGTTTAGACTGGGGAAGAAAACGCTTATTGCTTTGCAGAATTCAAATCGAATAAAGCCAAAATGATTACTTATGATTTCGCCTCACTACTGGTATTTGGTATTTAGTCGCAAGAGCTTAAAAAAAGAATCCTGAGCTGCAATGGGCATAGCTAGCGAAAACTTTGTTGCAGTTTCAACTATACGCAAAAAGCGTTTTCAATTTTGCACAAAAGTTTTTTTGCCACTTCTTTAACGGCATGCATTGTATCAATTACTGGGTTGAGGTAATAATTGAGCTAAATTTAATCATTGGCAGGCCCATATCTGAGACCACGGACTCGCGCACCATTAATAGGCCGCATACCAGACTGGAGATTTCCTGTAAAATGTTGTTTTTTCAAGTTTTTTTTATCTACAATTCAAATGTTACAAAGTCTTCTTCCTTTCCAAGTAAATATGGTTATGAAAGCCTACACGTTTCTTTCATCTATAGTGTATTACCAGAAGAAGCAAACAGCATCATCTGCTCTTTGACGATTAAACAGTGTTTTTGATATAAACCGATATGTCTTGCACATTGCGAAAAGTTTACTGCGTTTTGAAATGAAGTCTAATAAAATAAATGTAGCATTAGCTCAGTAAGAACACGGTTTTACAGTTGCATTTTGAAAGGTACCGCGGGTAACTTTGTTAAAGCAAAGCATTATGTAGCGACAAAGTAAAAACTATTTTTGTTTTATCATAGATAAAATTCTTTTGTAAGATTTACTAGTAAATACTCTGCTCTTCCGCTCAATAAAATGATAAAATAAATGATTGCAAAAACGGCATGTTTGTAATCTGGTTCGCATCAGACTTTCACCAAAAATTAGAGGTACAAGTTGAGCTCCATGTCGTTTCAAACAATGCGTTGCTTCAGGTTCTGGTGACGTTATAACGTAACGAGATTAAGTAATTTTCTGCATTCTGTAAAAATTTGTTTGCAACAATCCCAGTAGCGTTGATCTTATGTTTTTTTCCTTCCTAAAATATTAAGCTGAAAAATCTGGCGATGTTTTATTCTCCGTGTCTCCCTTCGTTTAAGACTACGCAGGAAATTTCTGATAAAAAATCGAAATCGAATACGTTTGTTTTGGTTATGTGCGGAGACCGTCGCAGTTAAATTCAGTGACGGCATAATGCATTTTATGCAGTTTCATTTGATCTGAGCTTTTCCCCATCCAGTATGCTTTATAAATGTCTAATAATTTCGTCTGTTGCAGTGAGGGCTGCGATTTGCTTTCGTTGAAATTTTCTGCAAGCTGACGGTGGTATTGTGCGCAATTTACAAATGGTTCAAAGTATTTCCAATCTTTGTAACGTTTCTTCAGCCGACGGACAACTGACTGGAACTGAGCAAAAGGGACTGTATTGCGTTCAGTGCAACAATGATACGGATACTGGAGCATGTGCGAAATCAGCACTAACGAGGACGGCATGTGGAAACGGAGAACGTTATTGCTACTCAAGAGCTACGTACTTCATCGCGAACACAACTCACGCTGCTGGCTTCGGTAAGAACTTGGCAAATTCAATGTGAAGATAATTTGTTTTTTTATGGCAGGCAGTGCCAATTGATTTTAGTTTTGTTTGCCCTTCATTCCACCAACGCATGCTGATTTCCTTCCATTGATTGAAAATCCCCTTGACTCCCATTGTAGCTCCGGTATAATTGTTCGTCCTTTTATAGAAATCCATGAAATATATAATTTCAAAGTGATATTCTTGAAAAATTTACGAAAACAATTAGGTAAATGTACCCGGTAAAGAATGAATGAATGAACGCATGCTGCAACATCAGCTTATACGCACTTGTAAAGTTCTTAACCAAATGCCAGCTTTTCAGACACGGGTTCCATGACACATCGTTAATTTATACTAGGAAAGCCGGCATATTTTGGCATTAGCGGCATTATTGAAAAGTGTGATTAAGTAGTTTGTTCACGAGATGACAATATGACTGAATGTTTTATAAATTCAAAACAAACAAGAGCAAGCATGGGCCATATCATTCCGTTGTTTAAACCATTTTAAATTCCGCACTTTATTGTAGTTTTTGTTGAAAGTTTTTATTTTTATATTTTTTTGATTATTGAAAAATGGTGGTAACGTTTGTGAAAGATCCTAAAGCCTTGAGGTAAAATGGAAAGAAACACTATTGCTCTTTTATTTTTAAAAACACAGCTCTTTAAAAAAACGTTTTTGCATTGTTTTCATCAAACTAAACGTGGCATCGAGCAAACATTTTGATGACGACCCCTTCGTTTTTATCAGTATATAGAAAAAGAATTTAGCTTAAAAGTAGAAACCACAATCAAAAAAAGGAAGTAATAAAGCAAACTTTCTAGCTTACGACCTCACTTGTTTTCAGCGGTATTCACTGAAGAAAGAATTGTTGCTCATCTGTAGGGAAACATTTCGAAGAAAGCCCAGGTTATCAGAATGAAAATGTATACAAAATTTCCGCATTTTTGGTCACAATTTTTTCGTGACCGTATTTTATTCTACAAAGCGGGTCATTGCGGTTATCAGCTCAAATTAATATGATTGCACCCGCAACAACACATCAAATTCCTGATGGTAAATCCATTTACACAAGAAACTGTTGCTCTTTTTTATTAGTAGCAGTTGTTAGTAGCATTACCACAGTTTAGTTTGTCAAAGCAACTCAGTTTCATATTTTCAAAGGTATCTGCGCAAAAAAATGTCTGCTTGAATCGAGCACTGAATTTGATGCAAGCTCAGTTTGCTCTTTGTTGAGCCCTAATCATAACCCTGATATTGAAGATAAAGTTTTGCAGCGTTACTGCAGTGCAGAGTATCTTGAGCCTGTAAGCGACGAAACTTTTTCGTGTTAAACGAGCAAGCTGACGTGGAAAAACACCGTAGCCGGGAGTCCAGCTCAGGCCATGAGACCAGCTCTGATATGGCTTGAATACAAAGTTAAGAGCAATGTGTTCAATCAGAGGCGAATTTTCATTTTCGGGCCCCCAGGCTATTTTAAATTGGGCGCCCTTCTGGAAGCTTTGCGACGACTGATAACATACAAATTATCACTACACGTGCCCGTTATGTTCACTGAAGAAGTTGTTCCAATTCATGCACATATTACTTCATACTGAGTTCCCTCGATATCAGAATCAAAACCAGTCACAATGAAACTACGGAAAAAAGGCAGCGGTGAGTTATTCGACCACACTTTCATTACATATTTATTGAGTACCTCACTTGCCTCGTGCAATCTGAAAAATGGATTCAGGCGTTTTGTTCCACACATTATACGTAACAACAGCCAATTCTCAACGCAATAAAAACAGAATGCTCATTGTCATTCACTTCAATCCTTCGCGCTCATTCTAAAGCAGCCCTGCACAACAAACGGCCCACGAAAGGGTTTCTTGAGGTCCGCGAGAGTTTTCTCAATTGTAGAAAATGTNACAAAAGCTTGATCTCGAATAAGTAATTGTCGTTCCAGAATTTCTTCGATACTACAACGAAATTTCCACATCCAAATGAAATAGGCATTTGGGGCCCGCACCAAATTTATGTTGATAATTTGGCCCTTGGAGCTTTCTGAGTTGTGCTGGCCTGTTCTATAGCGATCTTTTGTTAGCGGCATAGTAAAAAAACGTGCTTTGAACCAAAACAAAAATACAAATATAATTGCTTACAGAAATGCTGGAAATTGTCCTTACTCCCAAAATTTTGGTGCGCCCCAAAATTGGGGGCCCTAGGCTTAAGCCTTTTTAGTTTAATGGCAATCCCGCGCCTGTGTCCAATGATAAACGTTTCCTCGTATTTAACAGAATTTTGCATCAATATTTTTCAGATCAACCAAAGTACCAATTCGTGTCTATCGAACGTGGCTGCACGAACGCTAGTATGGCAACCTGCACCAATACCGCCATGAGTAAAGGCGTGGAAAAGCACGTTTGTGAAGAGTCGTGCCAGGACGACGGATGCAACACTGGCTGGCGTATGTTTTTTTAAAGTTTATTCTATAAACAATGTGTTTTTATATAAAATTGGTTGAATTTAACTGCTAATAACCAGCTGGTTTCTTATAAACAACACGTTTGGAAAGAAAAAAGCTCCATAATATTTTTAAAAACCGGCAAAGTTTTGCAAGTTATCGAAAAAGCCCTCGTCACAACGTGCAGTTCGTAGTTACATCGTAGCCTACAACCAGTGTGAGGCTGAATGTAATGACGCCATCAACTCGGGGATCAGGTTGATGTTGTATTGGCGTGAACTGTTAAATTAGAATTATTTCCCAACGAAATGTCAAGAAACAAAAGTTTTTACGTTGTCCAGCCAACTTTTCCGCAGTTTCTTTAATGTTTGTAAGGTTTGGGATCGAATAGCCTCAACTAGGTTAATTTCTTGCGGTTTGAAAAAGTTGAGTATGAGAACGTTGTCATTCTCATTATATTTTGCAAGATGGTTCACACAGTTATTCATGAGACTGGTAAATAGTACGCGATTTCTATCAGCTCGGATTGCAAGAATCGGAGAAAGGCAGAGAAATGCAAATGCAGAAAAAACGAGTCTCTCCAATGGTTGTCAAAAATATTTCACGTCCAGATAAATTAGATGCGCTGCAGCAGTTTTTAGAGTGAACCCAGAAGATTCCTGACAATCAGCGTTTGGCCTTTTTGGGAGAACAGTTCGCCACGACATCAGTCGACCGTTGGAGACACTCGAAACTTTGAACTGTAAAGCCAGTATGGAACTATTTGGCGCCGCCATTTTGGCAACGGCTAAACGACTATTTGGCATTGAGCTGTTTTGGCGCCAGTCTTTCTCGTTTTTTTATCAGAAAAGCAATTTTATTTTGAAGAAAGCAACAAACGTTGTGTGTTTGTTTTGAGATGAGATCAAAAGTATTTCTGGATTTGACACGTTAACGCAGTTTTTTTCTTAAAGCGTCAAGCCATCTTTCTTTCATTTTTGTGTAGAGTTAATATGGTTAAATATTCTTAGCAACGGCGGTGCCAAAACGTACCCGACCCTCTAAAGCAGGGGTGGGCAATTAGCTGCCCGCGGGTCATACGTGGTCAGTCACAGCGTTTTGAATAGCTCGCGGAAGCCTTCAGAAAGATTCTTCAAATATAAAATTTGTTTAAAAATGTGTGAGGTTACACTTGTAAAGTCACATTGCAATGAATTGCTTCAGCTGCAAAAAGTGTGTTTGATCAAGAACAATAAAAATAAAACTTTTCTGTGTATCATTTTTGTATTTGTTTTATTTATTTATTTTACGATCCAATTAGACGGTANGGTCATCCACTGAATGCGGCCTTCTCAACGAGGCCATTGAGCCAAATTAATTGCCCAGACTTGCTCTAAAGCAGGGGTCACCANCATGGTGCCCGAGGGCACCAGGTCGCCCGCACGGACCTCGTGGGTCGCCCGCGAGCTTGTTCTGACAATAGCATAAACATGATCAATGTCTTCGCATGAAAATCGTTAATTTTTATGAATTATAACATGATTGAAGACAAATTGAGCAAATTTTTATTTCAGAAGTATGTGTATCAAAATGGTAGCCCTTCGCATGAATCTGTATCAAGAAGTAGCTCTTAGTTTTAAAAAAGTTGGTGACCCCTGCTCTAAAGCATGGTATAATCAACAGCGGCAACTCAAGCTGAAGTCAACAACGATCGTTTTAAAAGTGACGGGCAATTTAAAGCAAAACTTCTGCAACAACAAAAAAACACTGTGGCAGCAAAGCGAATGGTGCAAAAAACACAATCAGTGCAAATCAACAGAATTTTCAAAACAACAGTGTAAAACCAACTTAACACAATTGCATAACTTTACATGCAGTTGTGATATTAAACACTGCATAATCAGACACTAAACATTACTACACTTATATCTCGTGCCTTACTTTGTATTTTCTTTACAGCAAACAGGCCAAATTGTGTCAGCTGCGCGTCAGAAGCACCACCCACCACCCAATTTGAGGACGGGTTCAGTGCCTGCGCTTTCAATCCTCCTGCCCCAACTATGTGTCAGAAGCCGTACGAAGCATACTGTGTGTCCACGGTCTCCGCGAGATCAGTGGATTTAAATCGTAAGTTTGGTGATGAATGCCTTCGTTGTTCCACAATCAACTTGAAAAATATTAATTTGGGGAATGGAGCATGGACCAAGTTTGCAAGAAAACTTCGTGTGATATGCATGTTATAACAAACAATACATTAAAAGAAGAAATTATGAACATGTAGCTCTGAGATTCAAGTATTTGGCAGTTACATAATTGCAAGATACGTAAAGCGGCTTTATGCTGTTTTTTTTCAACAGCAATGTGACCACGAAGTTAGTACAACTACATTATTTTTTATCACAAAATATTAGGAGAGACAAAATATATTGTTCCAATTGCACAAAAGATGGGAAGGGCATGTCTCTCCTGTCCCCCCATGAAACTCGGTCTGTGAACGCGGAAAAATAATCAGTGCTAATTTCAAGTGTTTTTTGTCACCAATATTGTTGAATTACATGCCAAGACCTGAAATCTACATCTCTGTACATTTTCTGCACATACCATACCGTCTACCAAACAGAGAATTAAGATACGTATTTGAAATTTACATGGTGGTGCGATTTATTTTAGATTTTTTTCTTCATGAGAAAACAAAGACATATGCACAGAGGTGTAGTGGGGCGGGAACGCGTGGTAACGGCGTTCCTACATCTTTTTCACATTTTGCTTTAGATTGAGTTGGAAACTGCTTTAAAATGGCTAATTTTTGGATGCATTCCCACACCTGTTTTGTTAGAACAACAACCCTGGGCACGCAACATATGAGAACACATTCAAACGCTTTGTGTAAAGATTTTAAATCCAATAGAAATTTATTTCCGTAAAAACACCAAAATTGTCACTGCCTGTTTTAAATTTCACCAATCGCGTCCAGAATACCCCAGCCATGCGGGAACCATGAGGAGGTTCGCTCATCCGAAAAGCATGCAAATGCAGTAACCACTTTGAAAAATTTTGATTAGTTTTTTTCTGTCATAAACAGACAAATCTTTTTTTCTTATAAATGTCGGTTTACCTATGATCATGGGCTTCGGAAGGGGCGCTGGGTCTTAAATCCGTTTGATTTTAAATTTCGATAACTTCGTCTTGAGAATTTGGTAGAAAATGTTTTTTCTTAGTTTTGAGTTGGTAAATTGAAATTTCCCCACTGTTAGCCCTCCTGGAAAAAAGTACTTTTGGCAACCTCTGGAAAAATTTACTTCTGTCGCCCCTGGAAAAATCCTTCCGACGCTCATGCTTGCAATGCTGAGGATAGCACGTCTTGTATATGGTAGGAATTGTAGGCAATTCTTCAAGCACAGTACAAGCAGTGGCGTAGCCTGGGGGCCACAGGCCTCGGGCGGCACTTTCCGAGCAATAATGTATATAAAGTTGAAATGTTACATTTCTTTTTTAAATGCCACGACTGCTGCAATGTTTTAAAAAAACATATTTGCCTTTTATGATACGACCCTTCTAAGCCTGATTTAATAAAAATGCGATTGTAGAGAGCAAATAACATTTTAATTTACAGCGATAGGTTTGAACTAAATGTTTTGTTGACAGTCGCTACAGAGGAAGTCAAATAGGTTATATTGTTTATTTACAGAGTGGATTGTGCGTCAGAACATGAAAAACAAAAAAAAATGTTTTTTTTTCTGATAATAATGGCCATCTTAAAAGCGCTCAGCGGTTCTTGTTCAGGAATTGCCCTGAATTTTCATCTTGGATGCGCCACTGAAATTTTTACTTAACAATAATAAAAGTGTTTGTTGCAAGCTTACATTCTACTTGCAAAACGATAGATCCAACTAACATATCCATTTG
>JGI24158J21664_10008505_pt1 | contig 13658 bp, 6 predicted proteins | sample Ectturendosymbi3_FD_21664 | JGI IMG/M metagenome (IMG submission 21664) | reverse complement strand
CAAAATTCCAAACTTGGTTCTTTACGACTTGGATTGACTTTTCAAATTGAAAACCCACTGAGTTGCAGAAGAGTCTGAAAGGTTGATTTGTGAAATATATACTAAAAAAACAAAATTTCACAAGATTTATGTAGTACGGTAACTGTTATCAAACATACTACCAAAGTCCGAAAAAGTTACTGCTGTTTTGGAAATATTTTCATTTTTGGCAATGGTTAATTGAATACAGTATTGTACTAATTTTAACCCCCCTTAACTTGATGCTCCATTTTGTACTTCCTTTTCATTGTTCAGCATCTTTCAAGCACTGTTTTTGCTTTTTCAGGTTTAAACACTATAGCCTATAGTGGGCAGTTCTCTTACATTCAGTGTTCTGTTCTCATTGCTTTGTTATTTCAACATTCTTTTTTTATTCATGGCAGTGTTTATTCATTGTAAACAGTGTATGCTATGCTGACAAGTTAGGCTAATCAAGTATTGAAATTGCTGCAATTTTAAAAATTCTAGCTTATAAATCCTAATTTTTGAGGTTTTGAAAAAGATACTGGTAAATTGCTTGTCTGAGGGGTTGTAGTCAAGATCGAGTTTTTGAGTGTAGATTCTGGCGGTTAGTTTATTAGTTATCTGTGTGGAGTGTTCGTATTCTGTTTTGGCGGTTTCTTAAGGAGCTGTCAAACTTAGTCCACCATGCCTGATAGGAAGAGCTAGTATTTGTCTTTTGGCATCACTAACTTCTCGTCCTACACGAGGGCAGGAATCAATTGATCTCTGATGGCGTTTTCAAGTGGTTCAAATAATTCACTCGCATCAAAAAATTCAGACATTTACCCATTGTTATTACTTTGTAACTGCTGATAAATTTGCAAAAAATGGTTGGCCCTTTTGTGGCCCTTGTCTTGGAATTTGGCTCTTTTCTGGACTAGATTTGCTCCTTGTCAAAAAGTAGATCGATGGCAACCCTGGTCTTATCATCAGTGTTGGTTGTGTGCAAACACCGATTCTATAATATGCTACGGCTAACCATTTTTGTGTTCTTGTGTTGTATGGCTACATCTGTAATATGGCCACAAGTCTGTAATAAAATCATTATTATTGCAGCACAACTGATATCATAGTGTGTTTTATTACTACCATCACTAATATAAGCCTAAAGTAGTGTTACTGTTAGTGAGTAGTTGCCATGTCATCTTTAAACCAATTAGTGCAGCCTACCCATCTCCAAATTGAACGAGGTTTGACAAGTGAGTTATATTTTATTAACCATTTTATATAATAGTTTAGTTGGTTATGGCCCAAAGATGAAATTAAGCTTTTGTCTGATACTGTATATCAGGGGTCGGGAACCTCTGACTCGCGAGCCAGTTGTGGCTCCCTTGATGACGCCCTCGCCTGATATTTTCTTAAACACGAATGTTACGGATGAAACTTTCTGTGATTTTCCTACAAAGCCATCAGCACCAGAAGTCGCATTAACAGTAAGAAGCATGTTATTAAAGAGAAAATTCAGACATTTACCCATTGTTTAAAATGTTGATTTTGCTTAAAAATGCACACGTTAGTTAAGTTAGTTGCATTTAGTGTTGAGAAATATTATATGGCTGTCACGGAAATACAATTCAAAATACGTAGGTTTCATGACTCCCTTAGTCAAAAAGGTTCCCAACCCCTGCTGTATATACTAGAGTCCTTCGCGGGATGAGTTAACCCACGTGGGTTATGAGTACCCGCGTATGCAGGGCGGGTGCGAGAACCCGCACTGCTTTGCGTGTGGGACGGGTGCGGGTTGAACTTGCTGCGGGACAGGCATGGGTTAAGAGATTCTTTGTGCGTGTAACTGAGTGTTGAGCCAAAGCATGTGAACTTAATCAGCTCAAAAATCGCAAAACACGTGGATGTACAGTACTAAAGTTGTTTGCCAGCATTGTGCTTAGGACAGTAGGCTTGCAGCAATTATTACATTATGATGTAACAACCCATTGTTGCAAAACATTCGCTCAGACTCCTGCCATGTGGTGGGCAAGTGAACATTTTCCAATGCTACCGTCATAGTTGCTGAGGAATAATTCAGTTCAGCAACACTTCTAAATCGATAAAACAGCGCTTAACGCACAGCTAGTCACAACTGAACTGAAACCTGTTTTTTATCACCTCAAATCTGTTGACTGCGAAAGATCAGATCTGTGGAAAGTTTTGGTTTGGTTGTCAATGAAAAAGAATCAGTAGCTTGATTTTGCTGCTTGTTAGGCTTGTCTTCAGATGTTATGAGGAGGGCAAGTTTTTCAACTTTTTTTACAGCTTCTGAAATACTGAGAAGTTATGTAGTACGATGAGATGGTTGCAGGAATTTTATATTGCAACTTTTTCCTTCTTCACATGCAACTTTTATCAAGTAGGCCTGTTGCGTGAAATGTAAAAGTGTGATTTACAAAACATGCTTGAGAACTATTTCAGTATAGTTCTGTTCTCTTTGATAACCGCTTCGAACTGAATAATGACCTAAAAGCAATTGTAGAAATGACCCAGCCAAACAAACATCAGTCCAGAACTGTGGGTCAAATTGGTTAATTGCCGAGCAACTTCATGCACTGTGGAGTGAAGTTTTAGCATGCTACACAAACTGTTGGCAAATGATCGCCATTTCTCGCCAGATAATGTTTAGAAATATTTAGCATTATATGCAAATTAATCGCTTGAGTAAATCACTGTCGTTTAAAATGTTTGTGCTTAAGTGCAACATTTTACTACAACTTTTCTTAAAAATTAATGCAAATTTCTCATGATTTTATTGCAACAAAAACTTGCTCTAGTTATGAGTTTTTAGTAGTTTTCAGACAGGTGCGGGTTTGAGACTGAAAAAGTGCGAGGCGGGTTGGACGCAGGTTGGGATGGTCTGCAGAGCGGGTGCGGGCAAATTTTCTCAAACTCCTGCGGGTGCGGACACAAAATTTTCACCCGCGCAGGACTCTAAGTATATACAAAGGTTTGATTGTATATTATGTCGTAAGTATGAATCACTACAATCTATCACCGTGGCTTGACACTTGCAGTGTCACCAGTTGTTTTGCTTATGAAACTTTGATGGGTACAGAGCCACTTTTGTGGTTTTTCTGTATTTTGGTCAGTTTTCTAAACCATTTAATTGAAGTTCAAAGAACAGTTTCAATTACTTAATATGGTTTTTCTCTTTGCTGTCTATTCGCTGACATGTACAAATTTTCAAGGGCAAAAGATTTGGCGAATACTCCCAAAAAATTGGATGGAAATATTTTTGTACATAGCCCCGTACTTTCTCCATAAAAATCCATTAACGTATGTGACTGTAAATAACTGCATACCAAAAGTGTTAATTTTATTATATGACACTGCTGCAAGGAGATTTAACTCTTTACAATTTCAAGTTACCTTCTACTAATTATGATGAAGATGATTATCAGCTATAATATTGCAAGCTTGACAGCAACACATAAAAATTGGACCCAGCATCCAAGATAGTAGATACCTCTGCAAATTGCATAAGCTTTTTTTTCCAAATCATGTTTGTGATTCATCTTGGAAGGGTGCACAAAAAATATAATCAGCACTTATTCGTTTCTATACATGATGAAAACTACAAAAAAGTCTCGCATTTTCATTATTTGTTTGCCTCATTTTGAAGACAGCCAATATTATCAAAACTTTTTTGAAATATGAGCCACTTATGATAAAAGTCCTCAAAACAATTTTGTGTATTAATAATGTTAATCAAAATTTGTGAAATTAAGCATTTCATGGGACTTCAGATGTGATGATTTAACATAAAAGCCACAAAATATGATTTAAATATTTTTAGCAATTGATGAAACATGGTGAACCGATAGTGCCTTTTTTCTATTTTTAGTTCCAGTATGGCCAAACATCCCAAGAGAAGTTGGAGATGGAATGGAATCTGATCAATCACGTAAGCTGACCAAACATATTGCTGAGCAAGAATATTCTCAAAGTAAGCAGCTTTTGTGTGAAATGATAGTGCAAACTGCAAATACATTTTCTCATATGCAGATTTAATCAAGATAATTGTCTCGTGTGTCAATGTATGAGCTAAGATCATGAGTCTGGCATAATTAAGTTTTTGAAAACTGATGTTATCTTATATTAGTAAACATTTGTGATTAATGTCAAGTACAGTAGTGGAGCCAGAGTCCAAGCAAATTTGGATGATTGGAGATGGAGCCTAAATATATTTTGTGGCCGGAGCCACACTAAAAGCTTCTCACATCACTTATGGATGCCAAGATTGCCATATCTGTACATAATTTTCTTCATTTCTGTGTGCAACAGGGTTTCTCAAACTTTTGCATGTTACCCTTTATCTGTTTTTTTAATTTTTGCTAAGACATTTCAGTCATTTGCACCATAGTAGTGTTGAAACTCGTAGTAAAAATATTCATTAGTCTATATTTCTGACCGCATCGAATTGATTTTTTCAGTAATTAAAAAAAATTTTGACTATGGCCAAAAAAACTACCCCTTATTCATTAACTATTTCATTTCATGAAACTTCATCTACATCAGTGGTTTTCAACCTTGTTTATACTGCGACCCAGTATAGCGCGGTCCACTATAACCCAATAATCCCCATCTAAAATTCGAATAAAACAAATGTAAGACAGCTTTGTGCATAAAATATCAACCCGCAACCCCTCAAAATGTTTCATGACCCCCAGGTTGCAAGCCACTGATCTAGATGCTAGCGTAGTACAGTAATGAAATGGTTATCGGTTTTCACAAATACTTCTAGAACCTGAGCAGGAACAAAGAACTTGTAAGATTCCAGAGCTGGAGCCAAAATGTATTAGAGCCACAGTCAGAACCTCTGATTTGTGTTCCAGTTCCACAGCCCTAATTTTAACACTTTGACATCCGGCCGCTTTTGGGGATTTTAGAAAAAAACACTGAAACACATGTGGGTTTGTGCGGGAATTTCTCCTGATCGGTAAGTGCTACGGGTCTGGTCAAAGTGTCAAAAAATGCGGCAAGTCTACTAGTCTGCACTCAAAAAAAAAATTTTTGCTTGGGGATTGCGGATTTTTTGTGAGTGACATCATAAGTGGAGGACTTTTAGGCCACCTTGGCCCACTTTACCTGGCCCTGGGCGCCAACTGTTAGATGGTAGTATTTCGCTGAAGTTTAATTGGAAACTAGGCTACAATCCGAGTCTTTGATACTTTGGATGACCTGCTGGGGTTTCAGTTTGAAAGTTATGATCTAAAGTAGTAAAAATATTTGACTAATTAGATAATTAATTTGTTTATTTTAGATCATAACTTTTGACCCAGAAAATTTAGAAAGGCGATCAAAGGCTCAAAAGACTCAGACACGAGCCTAGTTTCCAATGAAAAAATCAGTGAAACACTGTGGCCTAGCGGTTGGGCCCTAGGCTGGGCAATATGAGCCAAAATGACCCCAAAACTACTTCACTTGTGACGTCACTCACAAAAAATCTGTACCCCCCAACCAAAAAAGTTTTTTTCGAGTGCAGACTAGAAGACTGGCCGATCCGTTTCAGCCCTTGAACAGCTCTCTAGTGCAATCGGCGGAGGAGCTATGGCATTGGTAAAGCAATCGAAAACTGCTGTTTTTTTAGGCTGAAATCGAATTACAAATATATCGTACACTGGCTCTCAACGTGTCAAGCACATGCCATAGTATAGTTGATTCCAATCTATCACCCAAACACAATGGCTGAAACGTTTTAGAGAATGCTAGGAGGCAGCCTGCACTGACATTGCAAAGTGCTGTTATCTGTTATTTTATGGCCTCACGTCAGGCTACTTCAAACATATTTATTAAGCATGCTTTTGTCACAATGTTGCAAAATGACATGAACTCACATGTTGTATATCACTTTCCTGATGACATTTCCTTATGAAAGCCAGTTTTTTGCACTGAGACATTTTAGTCATTTTTTGCTATGACATTTTGGTCATTTATCTCACAGTTGTATTAAAGCTAGCCATAACCATGTTCATTCGCCTATAATTTCAGACATTCTGACCAAAATGACTAAAATCTTTTCAGTCATTTAAAAAACAATTCGGTCTATGACTGAAAAAAAACAGTATGGAAGTATATTGAAAGCATGTGGTAGATAACAAAATTTGGTTGTACTGAAATTCATGTCACCTACGAAGCACAATTTCGTTTATTTGTGCTCAAGAAAGTTCAAGCAAATGCTATTGAGACCATCAAACTTTTTTTACTGACACTAACCATTCACTCAAATGCCTAGTTTCAGAAATTTTTGCTCCTACGTAAGTTAAGAGTGTTATTTTTTTAACACCCAATATTAATAAGTTCAATCAGCAGACATGCTCATAAACTGTTGTTACCCTGATTCAGACTCAGATGATTTTAAGGTTGATGCTAGCATAGGCTGTAATGCAAATATGAAATTGTAATGGAAAATCTATGCTTAAATAAAACGCTGAAAGATCGTTTTCAAGTATTATGCTGCAAGATGATCATTCCAGCCATTTTGTTGTGGTATAGAGGGTTAACAACTTATGAGTCAAGCAAAATTTGTGGTCACTCTACTGAAAAAAATAGAAGTTATGGCTTTGACAGAATTGTAGCTGTACCAAATTCAAATTTTGCATTCACCAGAATAAGCAAGCTACTATTTGACAAAAACTAGGTAATAAAAACAGTTTTTGGTATTAAAGGTAAGACTTGTAAAACTGCTACAGTTATCACCAGTGACCATTTTTAATGATTGCACGCAGTAGTACCAACTCAAATCTTAAGATAGACAATGTAATTGCTGTTAAGTAAAATCTACAAAATGTTCATAATACACAGGTTGCATGTCAGAAGCAGATACGCATGTTACATGCAACCTTTTTAGCTCAAACTGCACTAGATGTTGATGACCAACTATAAAGTGCTGTAAAACTTATGCAGGTATATGGCATAATCGTTTCTGGCAAATCAAACGCCTAACAATTTCTTAGCTTTTTCTGAAATTGCATTTGGGATTCAAACATTGGAGAAAATATTCAAATTCTAGTTCTGCTGATCTAAACAAAATTTTGTGGCAGCCAATGTGTGAGTGAGCATTCTGTGTCATGGAGTCAGTGGACTCTAATACAGGACACAGTTCTTTCACAAGAACATGGTAGAATAAGTAGTGAAGCGTTTTGCACTGTTGGTGAGTTGTTATTGCTCCAGCTGTTCAATAACAGGCCAGTCAAAAATCAGAGCCATGTATGGTAACACATGCTATTTCTGGGTGGCTGAAATTGTGAGTCCAGTTTATTTAAGAATGTTATGAACCTACAGGCATGAATTGAACAGCTCTATTCCAAGAAGCAAGTTTCATTTGTTTTTGTGAGATTTCGGTTTAGTTTCTGAACTATCTCTTGAATTATTTAAACTTCACCTTAGCAGGCTCACTTATAGCAATCTGGTGATCATCTAAACCAGGGGTTCACAACCTTTTTCTAACAATGTACCCCTTCAGCATTCCAACAAATGAACATGTACCCCCACAGCATTTCAACAGGTAAGGATGTACCCCTTCAGAATTTTGACAGATGAACATGTACGCCTAAAACTCTTTATGACAAAGTATTTTCTCATGATCTGTCACAGATATATTTAACAATAAACATATGATGACTTTTGAAAATAATATTAAGTGATATATTTATAAATATTTGAAAATAAACAACATGTAAATATATTTTTACCTTCTATTGATAACCTTAAATGTACCCCTTCGGATAGGCAAATGTACCCCCAGGGGTACATGTACCCCAGGTTGGGAACCCCTGGTCTAAACTCATACAGAGTGTGTTTAACCTAAACATTGATTATGTGCATTGGACAGAATAGGGCAAAAGTTTTGTCAGTACTGAGATGGTAAACTTTTCAAAAGATATCAGTTGATGAAAACCTTGCTTGGTAACATTTGGCATAAGCTTTCTTGACCAAATACGTGACAATATTTACAGACTTTGAAAAATGTGTTAAACAGAGGCTTACACAACTCATCGCACCTCGTATGCCACGAAAAAGGAACATCCTATTCACAGTAAAAGTGTTGCTGTCCAAGTCGACGGTGATGCAAGAAATGATGATGTTTTTCAGTCAGGAAGATTCTTATCTGAAGAAAAGGCTATTCTAAAAGACCATTTACAGATACAAATACAGGTCTGATGCTGTTATTGCATGAAAGAGATTTGTGTTTTTTGAGGATGTGTTAATTACTTTCAGGCGTTTCAGCCTATTTTCACCAGTGTATTTTGCTATTTTATCCTCAGCACTATACACAGTATATGGTATATCAGTTGAAAGTGGTTCTTGCGTGTTTGAGGTGTTGAATAAAAACACAAGTTAATTTCTTAACTTGTCTAGTGCAACAGCTCTCAGTGAACCAGCCTTCTCTTAAAAAGTTCTAAACGTGGTACATTGGTAGATTACTATCTTTTCATCGGCTACTTTGCAAGCAAAGAATTGCACTGATGCACACATCACTGCTATCGTGAAGACTTAATTTGAGTTATCGACTTGGTTGATTTACCGATGCAGTCTTGAATGTTGAACCATAAGTGTCGGTTTACAGACCAGACTGTTGACCCTGTTTTGGTCATTGCTTAACAGGTTGAAAGTGTAGCTCTGTGTAGTTCGTATTTGTATATTGTGGGCATGAGTGCGTGATTGAATGATTGATTCGCTTTTGAACATGGATAGGTTTACATCGTTTAACGCAAGGACCCCCCCCTCGTGTGCACACAATGAGTCTCCAAAAAAGTGACGGAATTGAATAAAGCAGCGAAGTGTTTCACAGGGAAAATAGATTTTACTTTTTTTCACCCATCTTCACTCCTGAAAAGTAAAAGCGAAGATTTGCGGATGGAATAATGAATGCTCTAAAGCCAGATTAGAGAAAGCATGCGAATTGTTTTTTCAAACACAGGCTTTGGCCGTAGCTGGCCTCACACGACAGCTGCAAAGCTAACTGTCAAATTTAGCGAAACGTTGGCTGCCAGTCATGAACAATGTACACCTAAAGATATACAGATGGCCAGTGTCTGAAGTGAATCATCATAATCGCCAATGTTTGTTTTAACCATTAAATAAACAACTGTCTTGACATGCAAGGTATTATTGCAACCTCTCCGTTGGCGTTGCGTTGAATGTGCGATTCACCACGAACGGGATGTGCGCGAAGAACAACACCCGTATATAAGTGGCACGAACCAGTAATAATAGAGTGATCTCGTCGTCGGGTGATCTCTGTTGTTGCTTGCTGCCACAGTGTGAAGCTTTGCGCACATGCCGCTCGGGCTTTCCGATCGCAACAGTATGTTCGTCATAAAAGCGACGTTTCATATCGTTATGCTTTTCGTTGCGGTAACTGATTGGTACTTTTGTCCGCTTCTCGATCGTAAGATCAAGGGACCGATCCCCTGACAGCCCTCAAGACTGGACCGAAAGCGCGTTCCAGCTTCGACATGCCACACACTGTCAAGCAATTGCAGGCAAAAATTAGTGCAATTGGAGAATCAGTTGTTGTGTTTGTTTATATTCGCCTCAGTGTTCCTAACAGCCTGATGTGACACGGGACATGTAGATTGTCAAATGTATATCAACTTCCCTGAAGCAATGATTATGGCGATGGTTATGCACTGTGATGCACAGGTCTTTTTTCCTTTACACAAGTTCATTAGTTGTTTATCGTCCAGTTTGAAGCTGTACAGGGTTTAATGTTTCAGGTGTAACTAACTTGATGGATTTAATGCCTGCAATTCCCTCTTGTAGTTTCATTTTCGCATGAAGTCGTTGCACAGTCCTTTACATGGTGCGCTTTTTTTGCAGGTAAACCAAGAACTAAAGAAGCTCCTGGTGGCATCGGTCGGTGAAGACTTAGCTTTCCACTACGACCGGTTGGTTGCCGAGAACGCTCAGCTGTTAATGGAGGTATCGTCGTGGCTCGTCTGATATTTTCATCTAATCATCACCTTCTTGTTCAAACTAAGTTATGTTCTTTCTCCTCCGCTTGTCAGGGGGGTAAAGTAGGGTTGTTTTTCAAGACCTTCTCCAAAGTTATTCACAGTGCAATCGTAACATCAACAACCATGACATGCAACATTTGCGTTTGTAGCATTTATCTGAACTGCTTCTCGAAGCGCACTCGCCCTCCCCCAACAATGCTGTGACGACAGAAACTCTACAGTCCGCCCACCCCCCTACGACAAAAGATGGTTCGATTCGAATCAACTTTAGATTTTCAACGAGCTTTTCATGACCTGAATGAATTTACGTGTGGGTTTGTTGCGATTTCTATTTCATAAAATAGAAAAGTTGAGGAACTCTTGATCCCACAACTCACTTGTCGAAAGGTACGAGCACTCGCTCAAAGCACCAGTTGGTCACATCATTCCTGGCATAAAACAAGCAATAAAAGCCGTAACTCTATGCGAGGTGTGTAGTTCATGTGGAAACCCTGCGGAAGTTGGTACGTCCTGAAATAGAACTACTCCAATCCGAAGTAGGAAACATTACTTCTGTGGAAGAAAGTGGATCTTTCTTTACTTCAGATCAGTGGATTGCAACCTTTTTTTATCCCATGGGCCACTTTGCTATGTTGACACCTCATGAACAACAAGTCGTCTTGTTTATTGTACAGTAAAGGTTACAATTTTCAGTTACGTTTCATCAAGGATTCATGGACCACTAGAAATTCCAGGTGGACCACGTTAAGAATCACTGTTTCAGATGCATTTCAGATCGAACCGTATAGAATAGAATGTCGTTTCGATACACTCAAAAAGCAAACGCTGTAAAGTTACAAATATTTAAAAGAACAAGTCATTTTCAAACCACAGCTGGGAAATGGTGTTGTACTTTTGCTGCCGCTACGAGGCGCTCGAGCACAAGCCACAGACACTGAGGACACGGGTGAGGTGTTTCGCTTGTTCAGTTGTCGATGCGTGGTTTGAAGTTCGGTCGATTGCGGACCAGCTGTTGTCGGTTTTTCGACTTGTTTGCATTTCATGAGCGCAGAACATTCATTCGTCGACCATTTTTTGCTACTTCCTCACTTTGCATTTTTGATGACATCGTGATCTGTTTCGTCACAGATCGACCAATGGAAAAGGAAGTGTGAGAGCGAGGAGGAGGAGCTGGAGAGGTTGGAGATAACTTGCGATGTTTGGAGGAGTAAATTCCTGGCGTCGCGAATGCAGTGCGACGATATGGTCGCCTGGAAGCGAACACAGGTTGGCAGCAAGGCTGTCTTGGGCGCAACCTGTTTTTTTTCAGTCATAGATATAAATGATTTTGAAATGACCGAAAAAAATTAAGTCATTTCGGTCAGAATGTGTGAAAATATAGGCTGATGAACACTGTTAAGGTGAGTTTTGAGACAAATGACCGAAATGTGTCAGTGAAAAAAGAACAGGGCGCAATTGAGCAGGGAAGTAGAAGCAGTTTCTGGTAGACTAAATATTTTGTAGTAAAACTGCTTGTTTGACGAATTTTGGCCAAAAATATGTTGAGAAGCGAAATATGTTGAGAAAAGCATGAGAAGCGATCAGGATTTGAATGTTTCGTGACTTGGTTTCGCACGGCAAGACCCTCCCACCCCGCCATTGAGTTTGAGCACCCCAGCGCAGGTGTGCTCGCCACCGGAAAGTAATTCGAAGCATAGCTTTGATCAACCGGATGTCCTCTCATCAAGCTGTGACGTCTCAGCGTAAAATAAATTGAAATAAAACTTCCGTAACAAACGCCCATTGTCTCATCGGCGCCGCGCGCTCGGGTGCATTCTCCTCCTGATCGTCGCGTTTCACGAACGAAGCTGCCCCCCCACAGTTGTGGAACTGTGCGAAAGTTGAATTCGAAAAACGTCAACTGTTTTAAATTTGGTTTTGTTGGTGGCGAGCGCTCTCGCCCAAGGACGCTGTGGCCGTGGATCGAACACCCAACCTTTCAATTAAAAAGCGGACACTAATGCTCTGCAACTGAGCCATCGCCGTCAACTATTGTTGAGCAAACAATAGCCGCTTGCGTCGTCAGCGTCGCACCACTTAACGCTTTCTAATGATTCCCTACAGGAGAGGATCCAGCGCGGGATGGAGAATGGAGCGCGGGCGTTGCTGAGGGAGCACTGGGAGAGGTCTGAGTATTTGGAAAGCTTGCACAAGTCAGTATCAGTCTGGACATTAGTTTTTGTCTCGTTTGCTTGTGCGAGTGGTTTGACTTTCACCGACAACAAACAAATGTTTTGTCAGCTTTCGAAGTCCAGCACCACACATTTCAACTCTGCTTTGTTCTATCAGGTCGTCTCCCGCTCTAATGTTCGCCTCATTTTTCAAATCGGAACTTCATCAAAACGATTTGTTGACAACGTATCTATCTTCAGTAAACTACTATCCACAAGTAAAAAAGCAAAGAATCAATCGGCAAATCTTTAATAAGAAATCGACTCCCCCCAACACCAGGGCTGTGGAACCGGGTACTTAAATTTCGGGCTCCGACTCCAGGGCGATGTGGTCCATTGAAAACTATAAAGCATTGTATTATTTGTAAGTCTCTTTCCCCACAAACTATGTCTGTTGAACCGGAACCCGATTGCTTTGGCCCGGATCCACCCCCCCTGCTTAACACTACGCACCCTCAGTCCTTGGATCTCATTCAAACAAAAACATGTCGGCGAGATCGCATCAGCTTCCATGGCGGCACAGTCTCCAGGTGCGGGATGTTCTTTAATCGCTCGATCACCAAGCAATCCCCCTCAACCTGTATGACATCATCATTGGATCACACAGCTGACGTCATCGTATTGTTACGTCATTCACCTCCAGCATCACCGGAAGTTGTTGCGTCTCAAGTCAAGAAGTTGCAAAACATAAACCTCGTAATCTTTTTCCGGTGACGTATTTCGCAAAGTGATCGTCGCTTTGTTTCGTCACAGAACACTGTCGCGAGTCAGCTGCGCTCTGAGATGCGACAGAAAACTCGACCCAGCCACGAAAGACATTTCCGTGGCCTCAACGAACGTGGCCAGGAAGTGCCGAGACCTCGCGGGCGCCATTTCGGACCATTTGCTCGGGATGCCGCTTACCCCCCTGCCCAGCGAGGGAATCCCCTTGCATGAAGCTTGCAACACCCCCACTCCTACCCCGGCAGAGAAGTATGTCTTACAGGTCAGTGCCGTCACGCTCTGCTGCTTCCCTTTGTCCGGAGACTAAATATTTGAAGGGTTGCCGTGGAAACCAGTACTCGCGTTGTTTGTTGGTGAGGACCTGATCAGGTTGGTCCCGGGCCGGTGTTGGCCCGACTTGATCGTAATAAGCTCGGCCCGGACGAAGAAGTCCACCTCCTCACACCAAACAGCATCATCACGTGGCGAGTTCACGACGCCACCTGGTGTGTGCGAAATATGTTTGTTCTCTGCGAGTTTCCGTTCGTAGTAGTTGTTTTATTATCGTTAGAATTATATTGCGTAAGATTATAAAAAGTGGGTACCATTCAACTCCAGGTGTCATGGCCGTGTTAGACCAGAGTTTTACGGAAATAGGTATTTTTCATTATTGATTTTTTGTGCAATCGCTTTTGATGAAATATCGGAGAGGTTGTCGGGAATATCCCTTTGTATTCACAGAGATCAATGG
>JGI24158J21664_10008503_pt1 | contig 13659 bp, 11 predicted proteins | sample Ectturendosymbi3_FD_21664 | JGI IMG/M metagenome (IMG submission 21664) | reverse complement strand
AATGGAAACACTCTCTGTATTTGCGGAAAACCTGAACAATATAACTGCGAACTTGTGTTGAATGCTGCATTCGAAATATAAAAGGTTTTATTATCTGCTTTCCAATGTAATCTCCTTTATGTACGAAATACGCTTACTCTGCATGCATCTTAATAGCTGTGACCGTCGGTCACAAAAGATTAAGAAGGCTTAGATCAGTGTGATCTTAAGCAACAAGAACTGCAGCACATACGAAAAAAACACCTGTTATTGAAAATACAAAAATGCACATATCACCTAAAGATAATCTCTAGAAATCAACTCTATTTTATCTTTCAAGCCAAAAGCATCCGATGATTATGTTCCTCCAAATGGGATAAAGGCGCATAAATTTGTATTTATTACGATATTGTTTTTCAAACGACCCCACGGACCTTATCAAATGGAAAAAATGTTTCAATACTCTGATACCATGCTAAATTTCATTTCCTGATGGAAATATCAGTGTTCACACTGAAATGAAATAATCACAGACAGTGATTTACGTTAGGAATGAAAGGCTTATGCAGAAAAAAGGAGATCTAAAAGCATGAGGTTGTTTGACTTACAACGCTTTATGAGGTATCCACAAAAATGTAATAAAACATATGAACAACCCGCAGAATAGGACAAATGCTGACCTGAATGGTACATCATTCAATTTTCTGCACACTGTGTCTAGCCATTGATGTACTGTACCTGTGGCTTGCAATATTTTGAGTTGGCGAAATAGACGTTGCCCAAATTTATTTGAAAGTAACATTATTTATGACTGAACCTCTTAATGAAATTTGTGAATAAAAAGTGAGGGAATTCAAAAGTTGTCTGGTTAATCATGACTTTACAATACAAACTTTTAAATGATTTATAATTTATTTACCCAGGGAAAGACGTTGCACCCAGCCGAATTCAGTTGACTATTCACTAGACCCAATCTGCCAGCAATCAGCCAGCATGTATTTGTTTCGTTAGCACGTTACATAACGACTACTGAAATTAGTTTCCTGAGATTTGAAGAGCAACTAATTCAGAACACTCATTTCAGCTGACAGCTTGAAGCCTGTGTTGAGCGTCTGTTTGGCAACAGCAACGACCACTAGTTTTTGTATCCAAATGTAGCTGATGAAACGGTGAACTGCGCTGAAAAAGTAAACATAAGGTTGGAAACATTGCACCGAGAAAAGGTTTTCTAAGTTGCAGCCTCATCACCATTTGAAGCGTTTCCAACAGTGTGACACTATCTACGCCGGTAAAGCTAAGATAAATGCATGTCAAGTATAAATTGCAGCAACTACATGGGCAATTTTCAAGAAAACAAGGGGCCTCAAGTGTTAGAATAGTTCGCAACCTGATAGAAAAATGCATATAATATTTAATGAAAAATAACCAGCTTCCAGAGCAGCGTGATTAAATGATTGTGTAGAGCTTGATCTGATTTAGACTAGTTCTTTCTGAAGATACTTTGTATTGAAAGCCATCATTTTGCGATGCACTGGGTCCTGTTCATGATCATCTCACTTCAAGCATTTACTTCAAAAAAAGTTCTCGACGCGCCATGATTGAGGTTGTAAGAAACTTTAGAAAATATCTATGATATTCAAAATGAAAGACTTTTGGTTGCCCTAGTAATAACATTGTTGCTGGAACGTTCATTCATTTCTGTGCAAGTTGCTTCCAAATCAATGGCGCTTTTTCAAAGGTAGCATCTTTCTGAGTAATTTCCCTTGAAATGACCTGGACTGAGAACTGATCGCTGAAAATATCAGCTCTGGTCCACTGGTGGAAAAACGAAAAATTGTTATCTACCAATGCACGATAATGTTGTAAACCAACAGGTGCAACGAGAAAGCAGATTGTGGTCATGAAACGCCAGATCGTATTTATCGGCTTGTAAAATTTGGAAACTAGCAGCTTGCAAGTTAAGCAAAAAAGAATATTTTTCTGTTTCTCTATGCCTGCCAAAGCTTTCATTTCCCGTTCATTTGCACTGACAAACAACGCAATGGTACGAATTAATATCATGGAAGCAACGGGAGTGTCCTGACCTAGATGTTACGAAAGATATACAAAAGACGAAAGGTTGCAAAACTTGAAATTTAATCAGAATGGGCAAAAATATGCTTATGCGCTTTCGCTGGTTTCACATCTGCAATTTAGTCAAAATTTATTACGAAGATTAGAAAAATTCCAAAAATTATTGATGCGATTTGCAATAAAACTGTTTGATATATTTAAGGCCTAAAAAGCTGTTTTATTCAACAGGAGCCAATGCAATCCATTTCGTGTAGCTTCTTCTCCCGTGGTTGAGGAAGCAGGCGGAAGACTTTCACAATAATTAGACGTTTCTTGCGATTCGCCTGTGACGGCTTCAAGTGCGCCTGCAACATGAAAGTATCAAAAAATCCCCTCATTGGTTTCAATTTCCTTGAAATGTTCTCGTTAGATCTGCCTTAAAACTTTGTGCTGTAACCTGTTGCTGACGGTGATTGGTTGATCCATTCAGCATTTCGCGCAGCGCTTTGCCGGGTTTAATGGTTTTGGGTTTGATACAGTTACTTCTGCAGAGGCGTGTAGTCAGATATTTTGTTTGGGGGCGCAAACAACCACCAAGTCTCAACATGTGAATATTTAATGCCCTTGTTTTTAAAGCATCATCAATAAAATGTGCTTTTTTCTGAGCAATTATGTTCAGATTTAAGCTGGCAAATGCAAGTCTTTCTTCATTGAATTGACAAGTTTTGAAAGTTTGTTTTTTGTAAAGTTCCAAGTTTCTGCTTTGGATTAGCCACCATTTTCTCGTAAAACATTCTTGCGAGAGCGCTTTTGAAAATCTCACTGCTGTAGTGCAAGATCTGCAATATGCCTTTTGCAGCCAATATTACAGTTGACAAAGAAGTCATCGTGGCCGCCATTATGATTGTGTTTTTTTATTTACACACCTGCTGATGCAGGCACGTAGCCAGGAATTTTGATAGGGGGGGGGCAAACAACAGCCATGTCTCAACATTTGATTATTTAATGCCCCTTGTTTTCGAAGCATCATCCATGAAATGTGCATTTTTCTGGCGCTTGTTTTTGAATAATATGTTCAGTCAATTTTTTCATAATAATTTACTGATGTAGGAGGCGGGGGTGCAAGGGGTGCAAACGCACCTCCAAAATTTTTGATTTGGTGAAAATCTGGGCAAAATCTGAGGAAATGTGTGTAAAATATGTGTTAACCTTCGCAAAATTGCTGTACGTGCTTTGATTTTACAAAAATGGCACCCAAAAAATTATTTTTTTTGGAAATCATGCATTAATTTAGTTATTTTCGGGCAATTGAAGGGAAATTTGGAGAAGTTTTGGTGAAATTTGTGCAAAAATGGTGCTTAACTGCCTCGATTTGAAAAAAATGCGCCCAGTGAAATGCAGTCGTTTTTTATGGAGGTCATTTTCTTGGGATTCTTTTTCGGGCACATTTGCAGAAATTTGGGCTAAAATCCTTCGCACCCCCAAAAATTTGCCTGCCCCTACACCTAGTTTCAGTTACATGCGCTTTATCGATGAAACAGACATCGATTGCAAGCTATCAGTCGGTAAAGGCAGTGTCAATGTACTCAACACTTCCAAAATGAAAAACGTCTTCCTACTTAGATTTTGCTGCTGAGACTACCCGCTGCAGGGGAAAGATTTCACGTTTACAGTAGGATAGGCTGGCAACTAACATTAAATGAAAGTTGTAACACTGCACTGGTCGGNTTGTGATTACTTGGCCCAGGCTTTTTTTCGCCGGAAAGTTAATATGAAATCATTGACGAAAACGGTAACGCTCAACATGATTGTGATTAAACCGTTGCAATGCAGTTTTAATCGTAACAAATAAACATCCAGAAATAATGTTGTTGTTGCCAAACAGTGTCTATGGCAGAGGTCTCAAACACCCAGTCCGCGAGAGCATTTTGTGCGGCCCGCGATGCTTTTTGGTAATTTTGAGATGATTAACATTTAGGTTATTTAGTTTATTCATCGGTGTTTAAAAGTGCTAGGCTAGCGAGTCAACAAGTTCATTTGAAACGAACGTAGAAAGGGCTAGAAATAACTTCCCTATAACTTACAATACCATTCGCCGTACAAAATACGTGAAAGCTGTTTCTAGTAAGGCTCAGGTACCGCCTTTGTTGCATAATGCGACCCTAGGGGCTGGGGTAGCCACAATGCGGCCCTGATTTTCTGAAAGTGCTCGTTTCGCCCTCGGAGAAATTTGAGTTTGAGATCGCTGGTGTATGGCTTATTTGCGCAATAAAAAAGACTTTGGAACTGGATTTCTTCTCAACCGAAGTTTGAGTTTCAAGGGGTATCTAAGACGTGCATCACCGCTATTAGTTTTGAAACAGTACAAAAAATATACGATTTACATTTAAGGCTACGGTTTATGCGGTAGACAAGAGTAAGATGCACAGCATTTGTAGCACGCCAGAGTTAACAGAGAGGTAGAAATTTTTGCGATGGGTTTGAAATATGTTTGCATCACTACTAGGGAGATTCAGCAAACTGGTGCATCAGAAACAGCTGGGAAAAGTGGTGACTCCTTGTTTCACTTTGGTTAGTGGTTACAAGCAGTTAGATACAAGATCGTATTTCATTATCACTAACTTCCACACGGAGCTTAAACCTTAGGAAAATATCAGCCATGACATGAATTCTCCAACATTTACACCATACACTGCCATGGGCGTCGGGAGGGGAGGGGTAGAAGGGGTCCTTGGCCCCTCCCTGTTTTTAAAATTTGACATTTTCATATTATATTTTTGAAATTTGACATTTTCATATTATATTTTTTTAGCAAAAAAGGTTGTTTACTTAGTTTCGAGTGGAAAGAATGAAATTTCACCATTTTTGCCCACCTTACGAAAATCCTTGGCTTCACCTGGAAAATTCTATTATTGCCCCCCCTGGTACACAACGTTTGCTTAATCATGGACAATTGTTGAACCACAGTGCTTTGATCAGGTTCGACTAAATTATGCAATAGGTTACGCAAGCATTTTCGGTGATTTGCGCTGAAATACTTCTTTGGCTTAGACATCAAAAGCTTGATTGATCTGAAATCTTTCGGAATTGGGGGGGCAATTGCCCCCCTGGCTACGCGCCTGCGCTGATGTATACCAAACCACGTTCAAGTGAAGCCGAGTAGCGACTTTGCTTTAAGACAACTCCCGAACTTGGTCTACAATACTTGCGCGCATATGAGACGTGCATCTTATTCAACATTTGAACGACTGGTTGACGTATGCAGCTGAAAACGTAAAGGCTAGAGGCGCTCAACGCGTTTGAAAAATGTTTGGGTTTTATATACGCTATGAAATGCGAAAGTTACACATGTACTCTAAAGAAACTTGAATGCGTTTGACGTTTGACCAACTCAGTCTGCACAAAATGTGAAAATGGTCGTGGTTTTGTGAAAACGAAGTCACAATCGATTATTATCGCGGCTTTGCAGTGAAGTTAAGAAATACTTGTCGCCGCAGCCACAGCGGTTGTTTAGTTAATCTAGCCCAGTGGTTCCCAAAGTACGGGTCGAAACCCAAACAAGCGCCGCGAAGGGTCAAAAAATGGGTCGCACACAGGGGATCCAAACCGGGTTTGTGTGTTTTCAAAGTTACCACTGCTTGTCTGTGTGTAGCTTAGGTAGTGTTTCCAACACGGGTTTTCCCAAACCCGAAACCCGTTTTTTTCGGCTATTTTCTACAATTCGAAACCCGTTTTTTTTTTCAACCACCAAACCCGGATATTTTTAAAAACATGGAATTGCTGTTGCATTCAAATATTAGTAATTCTGGTAACACTGAAGTTGCAGATTGGCGCGTGTGACGGCCATCTTAGCACATTTGAACTTTCAACTATTACCATGAGGCATGAGGTGCGGGTTTTGCTCGCTGACCACCGCACGTTCGTTGTTGGTCCGTTTATATTTCATTCAGTTGACCTATTTAGACGGATCGTGACGTCATTTTGCACACAATAGGTGTCTATGCGAACTTTAGTCTTTTCGCTAACCCAATTAAATAACTACGACGTGAGGTAGTTCTTCAAAGGTGTGCCGTAGTTTCGTAGTTACCAGTTAGTTCATTTATAAGCTGCTATGTGTTAGTTCACATACAACTGTGGTTCTATGCAACATCAAACACGTTCCTACAACTTTTATACCAAATATCTGACTTTCCATTACAAGCGACTTAACTAGATCTTTAATCATACACATTCAGTTTAAAGACGTTAGTAATCGAAGAAAATCAAAAGCTTCGAGCTATTTCATATACAATAAGGTTCATCAAACACCAAGTGCAATTTGTGCTCCGTTATACAAAAGGAGGAGTTTCAAGCACTGAAAGTTTGATCAACGATTTGAAATCAAAGCACAGAATCCATGTAATCCTTGAGAGTGAAGACCACAAAACCATTCTGGCGCATGAAGGGTTCCGATCACAAATTGTGATAAAGGAAATGGGTCTTTTTGAGGCTACAAAGAAGAGGTTAAATAACCTTGAAAATTTGTGCCATGCCTTAATTACAATCAAGCCCCCATCAGTGGAACCAGAGAGGGCTTTTCAGCCACTGGACTATTTGTCGCAAAACTCAGAAACAGACTGAATGATGAAAGTGTGCTTTGATTGTCATGCGTTAGTATTATAAACATCATCGAAAAACTGTGCTTAGCGTAATTAACAATTCGTTAATAAATTGCGCAGGGACCAACACAGTAGTAATTACACAATGATATTGATTTTTTTGTCGGTCAAAATCGCATTAATTTCAAAACTCGAAAAACGGGTTTTCCCGTTTTTTCTCAGCTACCCGAAACCCGGGTTTTAAAATTTTGTCCCTTATTGGAAACACTAAGCTTAGGTACTAGAGAAAAGGGTAGATTGCTGACATTAAGAACGAGCTAAGTAACTTACTGCCAAAATCACTCATAAAATCATTATAATTTTCATACGTTGTTTGAAGCTTGAGTCGTTGTTTGAGGCGTTTTCACCAAACTCAGATTTGGGTTGTGCTCAAAAAAGTTTGAGAACCCTGATTTAGCCATTCTAGCGTAAGCGGTTGAAGTCTTTTTTAAATCCATGAGTGTTAAATATCAAAATCACATCGATTGGTAAACAACTTCAAGTTTTTTCATTTTAGTTACATGCGCTTTATGGATAAAACAGATTGCAAGCTATCTGTAAGTAATGACATTGTCAATGCACTCAGTACTTACAAAATAAAAAGCATCTTTCTAAGGTAGATTTTGCTGCTGAGTCTTCCCATTACAGTTGAATGATTTCAAATTTACTACAGGATAGGGTGGCAATCAACATCAGGTGGAAGTTGATTCTTGATTCTATTTGAAGAAGAGCTGATGATGCCTACTTTGTAGGCGAAACGTATAGGCCTACTCTGTAAGATCTTAGTGTCTGATTCTGTGCTGAGAAAGGATTCTTTCCTTAGACAGTGTTCAGATGGAAGTTGTAACACTTTTAGACTATGCACAGGTTGGACTCTGATTACTTGACAAAACTGCTTTTTGACTCGCCGGTAATGTAATGTGTAATACAGGCTCCACACAATTGTGGTTGAACCGTCACACCGCTGTACATGTTTAATCATAATAAATAAATATCTAAAATAATTCTATTGTTGCTAATCGGTGTCTATGGCCCCTCCCTAGATTTTAAAAGTTGACATTTTCCTATTAGATATTTAGCAAAAAAGGTTGTTTTCTGAGTTTCGAGTGGGAAAAATTGAATTTAACCAACCATTTTTGACCTCCCCTACAAAATCTTTGGCTTCCCCTGGAAAAGTCCAGTACTGCCCCACCCCTGGAAAAAAATCCTTCCGAAACGATTTACACAACGTTTAATTAATTATGGACAATTTCTAAACCACACAGCTTTGATTAGTTCGACTAAAGGCTGAAGAAGGAAAGGTTCCTTAAGCAGTTTCGTTTATTTGCACTAGAGTATTTCTTTGGCTTACACATGAAAAGCTTGATTAACCTGAACAGTTTTGGTGCAACTTTCGGAATTGAGGGGGAAATTGTCCCCATCGCCCCCCCTCTGTCTACGCACTTGCTTCTGCAAACCTTATGTGTCATCATTCGCCTATGAAACACTTTAGAGTGTGTTTTTACCGCCTAGGAAATTTTATTGAAAACCATTTTTATGATTTCAATAATCATGGTATTTGAAAGTGGAGAATTTGTCAGTTTTTACTTTACTAATTACGTAAAGTGTCAGACAATATGTTGACGCTAGCAACGTGGTCAAAACTATCACGAACATAACAACAGGTGTTGGGTAGGCTCCAAGCAGTGGTGTTAAAATACTTCACCTGGACCAGCCTATATTCTGTGTAAGCAAATTTTTGCGTCATCCACGCCTTGCTGTGCAATATCGTGTACGCTTTCCGGATGGAGCAAACTCTTTTGCTCATCGCTTTTAACACTTTAACTGGTTCACTGATTTTACCACTCGCCATAAAATTTATGGCGATTTTATCAGGAAATTCATGAAACGTTTTGAAATTTTTGTTGATTTCTTCAGGAATGCATAAGCGATTACATGAACAGGGTTGCCAAACTTTTCTCACAAGGCGCTGAATAAGCTATAAAATGCGCTGGATACATTTTATCACATTGCAAAGACTACATTGTATTGAGTTGGATCACCAGATCTCTGTATTTGGATCCAGAAACGTGTTTTGCTGTGTGGAGCTTGATAACAAGCGATATTTTCGAGGAGCACCACTGACTTTCAGAAGAAAATTCCACCAGTTGCTCTCATGAATCCTGCACTGACACTTACACGAAGAAAATTTGCAGCAGTTTAGCTCGTTTCAGTCTCCGCTACCCAAAAGATTTATGCGGTGTTCATTCCGCAGTTTCAAAATATACTACGCTGTTTCAACGAACATAAGACGCCTTCAAACCAGGCCCATAGCCTTGGGGGGCATTAGGCGGCAATAGCCCGAATTGTTTTGTGTCCCCCCAAAGCTTGTTGTGTCCAGAAAAATTTGTTTCAAACTTTCAAAAAACACAAAACTCTTCCCACCTAAAAAGTTTTTTTCCCACCAATCCTTAAAACCTGGCTACGGGCCTGCTCTAAAAGAAATTTTGTTTGAGGTGTTTTATTTCCAAACACAAACAAATAATCGCAAAACCGCTGTACCATCTGCAGTGTAACTTTCCCCAAAAGCAGCCTTCCGATTGAATTCACAAAAGGTACATTGCAACTCATGCATCTGTCCACAGCCAGTATTATAACAATGGCATTGTGAAAATATATTTTTGCCCCCAACAATGCGATTTATCCAAAACATTGAACGATCATTGTATAATCATACGAGAGAATTGTTCTGTTGCCCATTTTGTCTTTTTGAATAGAAGTAGGAGTGAAAAAGCTATATTGGCAATTTTCAAGTTTTTGCTTTTATTTGTTGCTCAACATGCTTTTCAAAATTGCAAGGGAAAACCATTAGATTTGGTGCTGAAGATATTAAAAACGCTAAAACAGCACATACGCATTTTTTCAAAAAGAAGCACTGGTCTTGGTGACAAAGCTTTAAATCTAGCGCGTTTCGCGCTAAATTGGCAAGTCTGCACGCGGTCATTGGATAAAATTTTGATCTCAAAAAATTATGTGGTTTGCCATAAACGTTCTCTTTTTCAAGTTTTATAATTTTCGGTTTACGAAAGCTTTTTCTAGTTGGTTGGGGTCTATCACGCACATTGCATTATAATCTTTATGTTTAAGTTACTAAGCACGAAACGACCTAACGTTTACGTGCAGTTGTTATCATCTTCAACAAGATCAGATTAAAAAGTGTTCAACTGTGCTTTACTGCTTGTATCTACGGCAAAAGGAGACATTACTGTGAAAAAATTATTTAATTCAACAATACTGTAAAAGAGATGCTGAACGAAAAACTCTTTTTCAGTCATCCAGGAACTGATGAATGTGCTGTGAACAACCTAAGGACAAAAGTTAAAAAAATTACTGTGATAGGCTTTTCAAATACTTGTTTTGCAAAACAAATGATGCTAAATGTGTCTGTTTGAGGACGATGAAGTACGTTTGTTAGATCTATGTAAGTATCTTTCAAATACGAAAGTTCTGTCACCGATGCAGTGGCAATGACCAAACTTGAGAGACGAAAAATATGCTGACGAAAATATCCTCTACCCAAAGTCATGGATACGATAGAATGATGAGCATTTGCAAAACAGCGACAGACACCGTCTGGATTACTTTTTTTTCTTTTTCGCGGTGAATTAAAAAAGTAAGCCTACGAAAGAAGAAGAGAGCCAGCTACCAGTATAAATAGCCAGCACGCTTGTCTATAGGTCAAGCGAGGAAGCGGCAGCCGGTTTACAGCTTGAACCTGAATTTCAAAGCAAAGCCGGTCCCTCACGTCGGTCTGTTTCAAAATCAAGAACAGGGGCAAAGTTTCAACGTTTATGTGGCAGTGATGCTTTCCAGAGCTGGAAGTTTTTGACATATTTTAATTTTACCGGAAGGTAAGCTCAAGAAATAAACGTTCCTTCATACGAAAGATGTGTGCCACTACGAGCGCAGAGCGCAAGGAGAGAATCAAATTCGTAACAGAGGGAAAAGCCCGCGGTATTTTAGAAGTGCACTTTTCAACAATTCGTAGTGAGTTGGACACTGGTTTCATTACCGTGCTTTAGGTTGTTCTAAATGATGCAAGTTTGACCATCAATTGACAGGAATCGATGGAATAGCCTGACCTAATCATTAAAGAAATTTGCACAGTCAGCGAATTGCACGGCTGATTGCGTTCTGCTTGCCCATGCCGAGTAGAACACGTGAGATAAAATACTTAGCGATGTGACCCTGGCAAATGACAAGCTATACATTTGTGCAATTCATGGGCGCAATTTTGTTGTAAAATATGAGGGGGCAGCTTGGTGTGAAAACAATGCATTACAAAACCTAAAGAGAAAAATGTGGGGGACATGGCATATTATCAGTGGTGTAGGAGGCGGGGGTGCAGGAGGTGCAAGCGCACCCCCAAGAGTTTTGATGTGTTGAAAATCCGGGCAAAATCTCTGAAAATCCGGGCAAAATCTCTGAAAATTTGGGCAAAATCTCTGAAAATTTTGGCAAAATCCCTGAAAATCCAAACAAAATCCTTAAATATCTTGGCGAAATCCCTGAAAATCTGAGCAAAAATGGTGCCCAACGTTGTTTGACTTCCAAAAATGGCGCCCAAGGTTTGCAGAAAAACAAGTGAAGATCATTTTTTGGAGGCCACACCACAAAAACGGTCGGCAAAAGTTGCACGACAACTTTTTGTGCAAGTTTGGGAAAATTTGGGCAAAAATCCTTTGCACCCCCAAAAATTTGCTTGCTCCTACACCTACGCATATTATATTCCCACTATCTGAAAAAGTGGGGGGACGCGTCCCCCGTGTCCCACCTAATTGCGCCCATGGTGCAATGGTTCCTGAGGTTTAACAGCGAGGCAAATAAAGGTTGGCGCCAGGTAAAAACTGTCCGCTTCAACCAGGGCTGTGGAGCCGGAGCCCAAGCAATTTTGGATAGCGGGAACCGGAGCCGGTGCCAAAACATTTTTAGATGGTGGAGCCGGAGCTTGAAACTTGAGTTCCGGTTCCACAGGTAGTTTTTGGGGCAAGCGAGTTATACAAATAATACAGTGTTTTTTCAATGATTTTTGGGACCAAATTGTTCAGGCGACGGAGCCAAAAACTTCTAAATGTTGGAGCTGGAGCCAAAAAACTTAGATGCCCGGAGCTGGAGCCGAGCCTGAAATTTGAATACGGTCTCCAAACGCTTGGCATCAACTACTCCTCTTCATGGGAGAAATAAGTCACTTAAATCCAAGAATACTTCATCAATAGGAATCGTACTGTAGATGTTATCTGTAGGTTTGCACTGCTAATTTTCGATTCAACCGATTGTACCAGCCTCTTTCCTTGAAGAAATAATATCGCAGGTGCGCAGGAGGTACTTCGCTTTCGAATGCTAATTTTGAAGCCCAGTCAAATAGAAAAGTTGCAGATAATAACCAGACCAGGATCTTTGTTGTCTTCAAACGGTATGCAATTTAGTTATGGAAAAAAAAATTGGACAGACTTTTGTGATTTGCAGCCGAAACTCCACATAAAACTGTGGTTAAGTTACAATATTTACTGCTGCCAACTCTTCAAGAAAGGCTTCACATCAGCAATGCGTATTTGCAAATTTGGATACTGCTTTTCACGTGGGACCCGTTTAAGGACCTCACAGCTCCTTGCAACTGCATTTATTCTTGCTGCGTACCTGACGCACTGCGCGGGCGCGATGAACGCGTGGATACCATGCAACCCCGATGACCCGAAGGCGTGCCGCTTTGGTGCCATATGCAGGCCAATCAACACCGGACCATCGGTTTACGTAACGAACGATTCTGCTCCAGATTTGCACATTTGCCAATGTCCGTCCTTGGCATGCCACAGCTTGATGAGTCAAGACCCGGTTTGTGGAGACGATGGCAGGTAATGTATAATGCTGATGTATGGTGGCGAGTTCACCTCGACGTGTTTCCCCTCGACGTAGTGCAACGATTTCAGATCAAAGAGTTTGTTGGTGAAAAAATCATGTTTTCTTCATCAAAAATGTTGTCATGATAACTTGGTTCGCAGATTGGTTGCATTAATTCAAATGGCTTGAAACTGCTTGCACAATTTTATGCCAATATATCAGGTTTTTCTGCCTCCGCAAAGATATTGTAACTCTTTTTGCCAATTTTACGAAACAAAAATGAAAGAAAATTCAGTAGAAGCTGATTCTTCCAACAGATTTTCTGAATTTTATGTCGCATGTTTTGCTTGTAAATGAAGGTCTCACTACATACATTTTGTCTTTGTAATAGTGTACCCAGCTATCACGAGTAAGGAAGTACAGCAACAGTACAGTAGTTAAACCTATGTGAACTAACATATCGATTTGTTTCTGCGAATTCCTCAGATGAAGATGTCAGTATAAAAGTTGCCAATAACTTTTCCGAGGAAAGAAACAATCTTTGCTTCATTGGTCGTTCACCCTGGTTCATGAGCAAATCTGCAATAATGCAGCTGCAATCAATCAAACACTTTATTTCAGTAATTTTCGGCAGCGGAATATTGCTATGTTCGCCGTTGAAAATAGAATCTACGGGTAGTGCGTGCTTCCTATATGGCATGGAAAAGTTTCCTCTCCAACATATCGTTGGCCAGTCAAAGGTTTCAGAAGACAAAAGTCTAGCACCGAGGTTCCCAACCTGGGGTACATGTACCCCCAGGGGTGCATTTGCCTGCCCGAAGGGGTACATTTGAGGTTAGCAATAGAAGCGAAACATATTTACATATCTTTTATTTCCAAGTATTTATACATATATTAGTGAATATTATTCTCAAAAGCCGTTTTATGCATATTGTTAAATATATCTATGATTAATCATGACAAAATATTTTGTAATAAGCAATTTTAGGGGTACACGTTCATCTGTCGAAATTATGAAAGGGTACACGAAAAGCGGAAGTGCTAAATAGCCTTATAATAAATACTACGGCCAAAGCAAACGATACAACTGACATCTTGCAAACGTTTCGATAAC
>JGI24158J21664_10008502_pt1 | contig 13659 bp, 11 predicted proteins | sample Ectturendosymbi3_FD_21664 | JGI IMG/M metagenome (IMG submission 21664) | reverse complement strand
GCTTTCATTCTTCTGCGACGATTAAAACTTGCAAGCGTATCTATTTTTCATAGTTAAAGGCCACAAAGATGGCGGCAAGTAAATCCGTCACAGTTCATTGACGGGGAAACTAAGAAGTTACACCAAAAGACTTTGTAATGGGCAGACAATTGACAAAGAGCATAAAAAATCGTCAAGGTTTTAAATGATGCTCCATAGGTGCAAGTCAATTGTTAGATTACCATTATAGATATTTTCAAGAAAAAAATTACGAAGAACAACTACCTGAAGGAGAATGTTTTCAAATGAGACAGCAGATCATCCTTTGGATGATCCGAAGAAAGCGTGCAGAGATCAGTGCTTCAACTTAGTGATTGACCAAGCGATTCAGTCCATAAAACAGAGCAGTGGTCTCCAAACTACGGCCCGAGGGCCAAACCCGTCCCGCGAAGATATTTCACCCGGACAGCCAAGACATGTTGTCAACAATAAAAAATAATATATTTATGAAAAATGTGTTGATTTGGTAGAATGTAACATATCCCGAAACAATCACATTGCGTAAAGATATCCGGCCCTCTAGCTGTTGTGTAAAAGCCTACGTGGCCCTCTGACAGGAAAGTTTGGAGACCCTGGAGTAGAGTGTGGATTTGAACAACATAGAGGCCATGCAAAATTACTTGGATTTCTAATTAACTTTCAAAGTATGCAGGAGGCAGAAATAAGGAAACACACAGCAGAACTTGAAGCAGCTTTAACAGTTATCACAATAAAACAGACTACTGATGGAGACGTAGTTACTCAAACAACGAAAGACGTTGATGGCTGACTGTCGGCTGGAGAACTTGAAGCTCTAAAAACTTACTTCCCTCCAGTATCTGTACGCCTCATGCTCTGTTTGAATACGTACTAGTAGGCAATCGATTTACAGCAGTGGTTCTTTACCTTTTCTTTACCGCGCCTCCCTTAAGTAGTTGTTCTTTTTTCAAGCCGCTCTGAATTTAAATAAGTAAATTGGACGGAACACTTTCCCATTCGACAACTTTCCGAACACTTTCCCGTTCGAAAAGTTGTAGAGTGCGTAAGAGCTCGCGTCCACATGAAAATTTATTGACGCCCCTGGGGAGGCGTACCTCCTGGTTAAGAACCACTGATTTATAGTATTTCGTAATGTTTTTGTTACTTTGAGAATTTACTTAAAAATCCCCGTAACATGTTGTATCGGGTGAAAGACGTTTTTCAGAACCAATCAAAACATACAATCAACAATTTCACAAGAGAGAGTAAACAGTTTGACAATGCTATCTACAGATAATGATATTGCTAAAATCATTGACCACAAAAATATGAGAGACTTTGCAAGTAAACAAATCCTGAAAAGCCTTTCTAAAAAAATTGTGTATAAACATTATGCCTGCAACTGTAATACTTGGTATTTTAAAAAATAATTAAATCTTACATTGTCTTCACAAAACTTTAGTATATCAAGCATTTAATTTTTTTGGTTGAAGACGAACATACTACACAACATAAAATCATATATGAACCTTTACTTATGTATAGAGCGGGGGCCCCGCAATTCCTAGCACCGGCCCTGGTCGCGGCGGCAGCAGCCCCACGTGGACCCGAAATACCACACGATCAACAGCAATCTCAAATGGTTCTGCTGGCTCCACACCAAGACGGGACCAAGAAAGATCGGAGATGTAGTTACGCCACTTGGTCCTTGGACAAACTTTGGGCTGCTTTCCCGTGGGTTTAGGCTGGAGCCAGAAGGATTTAGTTCGCCATTCTTTAGGGGGACATTCTGGACACATAGCCGAACTAACATAGCTGGGATCACTCGATTCTGAGAAGTGGCTTAACATCCTGGGCTTTACGATTTCAGACCTGTGCTCTGTCACGAAGTGTCACATGCACTGAGAACTCGTCGCAAAATGACTGAAAGAATACTGTTGAAAGAACATCTCTGCCGTTTGTTCTTTCAACAACATTATTTCAGTCGTCACCTAAGATTCATGACCACAGGTGAGGATCGGAACAAAGACCGATTTAAAAACTGAAAGCTTTGCGTTCTTTGAAAGCTCCCGTTTCGTCACCACGGAGCAATAAAGCTCACGCAAATCTGCGTTTGCTTTAACAATCCGTATATCAATCCCTCTGTTCCAGACTTCCGTCTATTCGTGAATACCACCCCAAGGTACTTGAACGTCTCCACCTGCTGCAATGTATTTCCGCTCACTTGCAGAATACACTGCCTTGGGCGTCTTGCGAGACATAATACCTCAATATTTTTAGTGCTGATTTTCGTTCCTGCTTGGTCGCACGCAGCAGAAAATCGATCAAATGCGTGCTGAAGCCCCTGCTGAGAAGATCCACGCATGCAGTACCAATTCTTCCGTAAAACGCAAACTGTTCACCCGGCATTTCTCAACAGTGACACCCTCGTCGACGCGTCTGTGACTGTCTATCCAATTCATGTAGACCAGGGCTTTCCAAATTTTTTGGGATAGGACCATATAATCATAACTATTGCATAACAGTTTGAGGGCCGGACATCTTGCATAATGTGATTTTGTTGGGATATGTTACATTCTACCAAATCAATGCATTTTTCGTACTTACATTATTTTTTCATTATTGGCAAAATGTGTTTTGCGGCCGAGTGAAATGGCTTCACGGGTCGGATTTGGGCCCGCGGGCCGTAGTGTGGAGAACCCTGGTAAAGACTATGAAGAGGTGTGGTGACAGCACACACAGGGGCGTAACGAGGGGAGGCAAAGGGGACACAATTCCCGGGGCGCCGAATCACAATGGGGGGCGCCGAATGATTGCGAAGGCAGCAGAAAAGGCCCAACAGTACCACAAATACTTTCTTCAATACCGTACACTTGCTTCCCACAGGCCTCAGGTTCGAACATAGGGGTGCCAAACTTGCTTCTTGCCCCGGAAGCTATCTNACCTCGTTACGCCCCTGCCTACGCACCATTGTCGGAGTCCAGCACCAANACTGAACGGTTGTGATTTTACTCGGTCGACANGGACACCATCTTCTGAGCAGGATTACAGTTACTTGACGGCCAGCAAGAGTCACCCGTCAACACCGTACTCCCACAACACCCCCCAAGGCTTTTCACGAGGAACCCGGCCATATACTTTCCCGAAGTCGACAAAACTTGTGTATAGGTCTTTGGCATGCTCCCAGGATTTCTTGAAAATTTGCTGAAGAGTGGAAATCTGTTCTGTAGTATCATCCACTAGGTATCATCCAGCTTTTGTTCAATTATTTTCGCGGCATCTTGGCATGAACTCTTCCTGAGAGGCTAAGCAGAGATGCCCCGATAGTTGGTTCATTCACTTCTGTCTCCTTTTTTGTGTATGGGGATGATCAATTCACTATCAAGCTTTCCGCAATTAGCATTAAGCTCGGATTTACCAGCGGCAGCAGTGAACTTATTGATGCACAGTTCTGTAGAAGCTTTCACCAGTGCAAAGTCAAAACATCCCGCCTGAAAAGCTTTACTCAGTTCTGTCAGGCGAGGTATCAATGTTGAAAGAAGTACCATGTTGAAAATNTTTGTTTTTACAAGTCGTAGTGAAACAACACACATTGCATCGGTTTTATTCTCTGACAGCTGCTTCAGTGCGGCCAAAATCTCCATCCTAGCTCTCACTATTGCCACACTCGACTCGACAACCACCTTGTTTTGCATGCGCGCTGCAACTGCTGACCTTTTGTCTTCGTTGTAGTCTGATGCATCGCCACTCGCCAGGCAAGCCGATCGCAACGGTGAAACAGTAAAACACTTCCAGAATTGCATTAAGATGCTTTCGCGGTTTCGCACACCATACTACACAAATCTGCGGGAGTATAGTAAGAGGCCGAAGCGAGGGGGTGCGCATGACAATACACAGATACCATACTTACAATTTTCGCTTCCAACTTCTGCGCCGGAAAATCGTGTTGGCCTATAACATTGCAGCCGTCTGTTGCAAGAACCACGTGCAGGAAAACATGCTTTCCTCTTTTCTTCAAGTTTTACTTCGATACAAGGCAAAACCACATTTCGGTTTCAGAATTTAAGGTGTCATTGCAAAATTTCAGGGTGTCATTTTGACACCCAAAAACGGCTTAAAAAACACCGCACGAGACATTATGATGAACAGAAGGCAGTTGTAGTGGGGTAAGCATCATTACCAGGGTTGCCAAACGCGAAACTTGCTAGTAAATGAAAGTATTTCAGAGGCTTCAAGTGCGGCTTACAATCAAGGGCGGCTTACAGTAATTTTTTAATATCATTCCCTGCGACTTACATTCGAGGCAGCTAACAATTAAGGGTGGCTAACAATCGAATAAATACGGTATCCAAAAACGGTTGAAGCGGGTCACAAAAGATGGATCTCGTCTCTACAAACTACACATAACTGAGCACTGTTGGTGTCCCAAATAATCTCGTATATCTACAAAAAGCATTTAAAAGATATACATTCAAGAATGTTGCGCGCTAGTGTTTGGCACTGTTTTGGCAATCTATAGATCAGAAAAAAGAATGTCTGAAACGTATTACTGTATAAGGAAAATGGATATTCTCACACTTGGAAGTGACAATTCAAGTCCCACGACAGGAGTCTAATAAGTAGCTAAATGACGATCACTTTTCCAGACGCAACATGTGCAGCTACATACACATAAAAAAGCAGAGTTATTGCGAAGTGACAATCCAAAAGCAAAAAGTGAATGAAAGGCATTTGCTATGTCATTACTCCCATTTCAGGTAGCTTCGCTCACTGTCGTGAATAACGATCTCATAATCGCATAATAGATTCAAACTGGTCACAGTCACCAGTAAAAAATTAAAATTTACACCAGAAGATTGCTTTTCTGCTCAAATTTTGGTGATGTAAGCGGAATCATCTAACACAGCGGTTCTTAACCTTTTTTGACCCATGGACCATCTTTTTAAAAAATATCTGCGATGGACCACTTTCCTATGCTGATACCTCATGAACAGCTAATCGAAACTGCTTTGCACATACGTCAGTGATCTCTAGCACTGTGGTTACCAGATTGAAAACCAGTTTTAAACAACGGGTGTTTTTTATTCCTTTTCTCCAGGAAATTTAGCGAAAGTTTGCCACAATACCAAAATTGCCACCAGCTTCTTGAGCAGTGGTCTGTTAATTGATCGTTTAAGCCGTATTTGTAACTATGAAGATTTTAAATATTTTCTTTGTGACAGATTTCACCAACAGACCGTTTTTCTCGAACTTCGATGAGATATTCAGAGAAAGAATGTTCATGTTGAAGAATGTCGCTATCGGCAGACACCAACTGGCTTCCGACTGTTAACTGTTTAAGCCAAACAATCTATGAGCATCGATGCAAACATGACCCACCTAATTCTTAACTCTGTAGCACTTGTCTTTCAGGTATTGGACTGCAAGTTTCCCTCCCATCGCAATTGCGGGATGTAAAGCATTTGCCCAACAAACATTCCCAAGGACCTTTCGCGAGAAAGTGGTATTTTGGAATAAAAAAATGAAGCCTGTCAGTGTAAGTTCAGAAAATTTTTGTTCCTTATTGAAATAAAAATTCCCGTTGGTTTCTTTTTTGTGCAAAAACAAAAATCAAAACCCTTCCCAATCTATTACATTGCTTGCGATTTCTCCGTGAAATCGCTACAACGGTCCAAGCAGAAGATCATCATATCATGGCTTGATAGTAAAGATGTTTGACCAGCGAGAAGTTGCAACAGATCGGTTTGGACTTTTCTAGATTTAGTCAACTAACTCTCAACTAGAAGGAACTACCAAAAATAACTCAAGCAGCCCATGGACCCCACTTTCAATAGTCAAAGAATGCGCGAGTTACCGAACGCGCGGCACAGAACCGCAGAAAAGGTGACGCAATCTTGCAAACGGCACAAGCCAACTCATCCTCTCCCACAAAATGCAAAGAAACATAACAAACAAGAACACAGAAAAAGCGAAAACATAAAAATCAAAGACTCTTATTACGATGGTGGCATACGGATTGCAACAGGGACTGACTTCGTTGCACTTTTCCATTCCATGTGGTGATCCGGGAGTTTCCACTCTCGAGCGGATCGGCGGACTTCAGTCATGAGTCTTGTTCATCATCTAAATGAAGGTGTGTCAAACATACGACCCTCAGGCCAGATAAAGCCCGCCAATAGATTTAATACGGCCCGCGAGATGATTTTGTGAGTATAAAAAATGAGCCGCAATATTTCAATGAAAGAACCTGGAGTTTTAAATGTTTCCACTGGATGTCGCTGGATTCTGGATCAAAGTAAAACAAAGCAAAAATCTGAAGTTCTTGTTATTTGTAACTTTTTACGACGTGAATTAACCGGTCCGGCCCGCGTGGTAGTGGTTTTCTTTCCATGTGGCCCATGAACTACAATGACTTTGCCACCCTTTTAATGCAAGTGTCTCTGGATCCGTTGAGCCCTCGGGTTCAAAATTTCCCGAAGTGTCGGGTAGCTGTTCAGTTGCGAGGTCATCGTTCGAATATTTACTTGCCAGGTGTCAGGAAAAACACCTTGAAAATCTTTCGGAGAACCAGGACAAGGGCCTAGATCTGATGTTGACACTGTTGTCTCTCCTCCATCGGAGTGACGAACAAACGCAGGTTATCGTCGAGCAGCTTACCCACAAAGGGCATTGCTCGGTCAATAAGAACATATTTGGGAAACCACACAGAAAAAAAGACAGAAAAATATTCCATAACAGGTTCGGAAGATACACCGCGCAAGGAAGTACAAACGGGTAGCAGTTGATTTTGTCCACAATTACGAGTAGATACTCGTTGGTCCCATGAACAAGCCCTGCTTTAAGTCTTTCCAACGGCGTCGTTGCTTTGACCAGTACCAGAGGATCTGGGCAACAAAAACCAGGTTTGATTTTAGCGCATGTTTGACTCTTTTCGCAAGCAGCTTTCACTTCTTTGCTTGTAAAGGGAAAATTGCGGCCCTCCACAAAGAGGCCGTCACCGGCGGCGACTGTCAGTTGACCGGTTGTTTTCAGTGGGACAAATCTGTGTAGAAGCTTCAGACCCTCCCAACTGAAACGTCACATCGCTATGTTTGTTAAAAATCCATGCTCCAGGATGACGTCAGCACAAAGTTTGTCAAGAAAAACGAATTCCAATTTTTCGTTCTCGCGGCCGAGAATAAAGATATTGACAACAGTTTTGCCATACGCAGAGGTAGAAAGCGTCGATGAATCCAATATCGACAACGATGGACCGAAAGTTTTGAGATTCAAGCTATCGGCGACATCTTTGTCAATAAAGTTTTCGGTAGCGCTAGTGTCTACTTATTTTTTACGGGAAACGCGTAAAAAATCCTATTTGCGGGAAGCGCTTCCTATCGTTGTTCCTCTTCTAAATACATGATGGAATCCTGAACAGTCCCAATCAAAAAGTATTGGGAGCTTCAGGTTCAATCACGAATTATCTTCGTCGCAGCTACTGCTTATCCGTATTTAGTTGATTAGAATGACAAGACCAAGCAATATATTGTCTTTGACGTATCTGGTTTTAAGCAACCAAATCTCAATTAGAAAGAAGAACGACAAATAACATCAGCAGCGACCTTGATTCCCACTTGCAAGTCTATACATAAGTTTAGCAATCACAGACGGCGGGCATTATCGAAAGCGCGCCACAAAACGCAGAAGGAGCGACGCGCTCTTGCAAAGGCATAGAACGCAGAAAGAAAGTCACAAGTTATCTCAATATTCAACGCAAAGTACTTAAAAACAAGTACATCTATTTTTGCAAAAAGTGGAACAAGGTCTCTGATCTGATTACTGCAAGGTGAAATATTTAACAAAAGTGCATGTTTGCAATCAAGCTTTTGGTTCTATATTTAGTGCTGTGTGGGTCGTTTAAGCAAAACCTCTTACAGGACAAAATCTTGGAGATAGTTTAAAGGGTTTAAAATATTCAGTGTACAGGAAACATAAATGAAAAAAATGTTTTTTCATCTCAGTACGGGATTTTAATCTCTTTCGTTAGCACATGGTTGAGAGCCGACTTGCGCAGAACTGTTCTGACTGATGGCGAATCCAAAAATCCAAGTTCGAAATCGGCTCAAGCCCTCTTTGATTGGGTTTAATATAGCCAGAATATTTAAACTAGAAATCGGTAAATCAACGCATAAAATTAATTTTCGAGTAGTTCCCAAATAATTTCTAGAACTTTTTACAAAAATTGAAGACATTCATTCTTATCATGCAAGGCAACGATCAACTATTGAATATGCCATTCTTCGGACTAAATTAAAAATAGCTCAAAAGTCATTTGCATACACAGGAAAAGGAATATAGTCTTCCATAGACCCAACAATTCGTTCAGTGCCAAATTATCACCCTATTTGTTACTAAATTGAAACATAAACTTCAAGAAGAGCAATGACATCATCACTGAAAATCAGTAAAGCAAATGTAATGATTACTTCCAAAACACTACAAATAAATAATTTTGTATTATCAAAGAGAGATGTTGTTCCAAATGTGCTCTGGCAGTGCATGACGTGCTACATTTAGTAATAAAATTACATTACTTAGCCTGGAACTTCTCTTCACTGAAATGCACTATTTTGCCTGGACCCGTTTTTCTCTCTGTTATTCATCAGGGCATTTGACTAGAAAAACTTATGGTTATTTCAGATGTCCTGGCAACAAGGAACGCTGTTGTTATGTGACTTGTTTTCTTTCCACAATCTAAACGCAGGTGGCGCGTGATTTAATGTTTGTTGTTTGTTTGTACTTGTTCCCGAAAAAAATGATACTGAGTGAAACTATGTTGTCCAGGATCACTCGCAATATCCAAGCATCAAGGTGGGCCCTCTTGATGAAATCATTGGTTGTTGAAACTACGCTACAAATTTATTGAAAATAAACTGGCTAACTTGCGTTAAAGAGCCTCAAGCTTTAATTAGTTTCGTTAACACAAGGAGGCTTTTCTCCCCAATTTTTCACCACAACAGAATGAAAAATCAGCGCTTGAAATTATTGGATTCAGGTACAAGTCCATTCCAAGCACGATTAAAACAGCTCGAGTCCTCTTCCGAGTCCAATTACTTAATGTCAACCTCACGTGCAAGCCCAGAGAATGGATATTTGTATGCAATAAAATTAATAGCACAAGTAGTTAGTAGAAACACAAGCTTGCATAAAATTATATTTGATTGAGTGAGCTAGTAAAGTCCTCATAAAAGTAAATCAAGGGCTTTCCAGACAAAATGAAGTACGCCAATAAGTCGTAATAAAAAGACAGATAGATGTATAGATAGAGAGACTTAGTGAAACCGTCACACTCACATCTTCTACAAAACACTATAAACACATACCTGAATTGAACCTAGTGGTAATACTTACACGTCTTCAACACACAATCAAAAAACAGCTAATAACGTTCGTTTCACAGCTGTGGCTAAGTCTTGCAGAAAGTTGTTTGTACAATGGTGTGCGCGCAGAAGGCTGAAAAGCACCTTAGGTATGTTGGACAATGGTCTTTCAAGTAGGACGAAATGGTTTTGAGGATATGGTTTTAGAAAATGGATGTGTTGAACTAAAAATGCCAAAGAGTATCCTTGAAGATAGCCCACGTCCACCAGAATATGATTTATTCCCGTAACGTTCAAAATAGCCTTACTTGATTGGTAGGATAATATTGCATTTATAATGAGGTTAACATGATTGATAACATACAACTATGCTTACACGTACGGAAATAGAAGTCATAAATTTGCATTGCGAGCGTGTTTCAATTGCTTCAAACGCTTTCGACTTAAAAACGATGCAGTAAGCAAATATTGCTGGCCAGATCTCAGCTGTAAAGTAATAATTTGCGTCTCTTTAGGAACAAATGAAGTGGTATTTTAATCTCTTTCGTTAGCTAATAACCGAAGAAAAAAGCAGTAACACAGAGTACAAAGCAGGTATCTTTGTACAATTTTTCTACGTTAGAGTTGAATTTGCGGAATGTCATAATTCTTAATAATTTGTGAATAACATCCAAGATGCTGAGTGTAGAAAAGATGATGATGGCACGTGGAAGATGTGGATACACTAAGCTATAATACAGTACACTCTTTTCAAGGATCTGAATGGAATATATTGCCTGAGTTTGCAGATTATACCTGAAGCTATAAAAACTTTCTCTTTAACCAGAGTTATATTAGGTTTCCAAATTAATTTGTCATCAATTATAACCCCAAGGTATTTGACGCATCCACTTCTTGCAAGTTGATCGTTGTTAATTCGCACGTTGAAATTTGTGGGAATAGATTTTTTTGTTTTGTAAATAGCATGTACTGTGTTTTACTGTAATTTAAAGATAATTTATCGTACTTCAGCCAGTTGTCCACACTTTCAAGTTCTTCATTTATTTTTGTTGTTATTTCGTACATTGAGTCCGCTGATAGCGAAAGAACAGTATAGTCACCAAAGAAAATGATTTTAAAATTTGAGATAAGTGGTAAATCATTTACATACAATAGGAGAGGCCCACCCTAATGTAGAGCCCTGTGGCACGCCACAAGTAAAAGTACCCATTTGAGATCTACTATCATTTACTACTACATAGTGTGAACGATGTTCTAAGTAGATTTTTAGTAATGATACAGACAAACGCTTTATTTCGTATTGAGTATTTAGTTTATGAAGAGTTATATCATTGTTGCGCCTTTTGTAAGAACATAGGCCGCATCTCTTGGAAGAACACACCATGCAACTTGTTACAACTACCAGAAACTGCAAAAGGAGATATGGATATGTATTGCCTTTTTCCCAAGTAATAGAAAATATAGCCTTTTCTGAAAACGGGTATTTGTTAAATCAATGGTTCCCAACCTTTTTGATCTCACGACATGTTCAAATAACAACCGACAAGATAAAACCAATCATTTCATATGCTAGACTCGTATTTGCATTCTTAAGCAAAACAAACACTACATAAGCTAATTAATGCGACGACTGAGCTTGTATCTGTGCAACTAGTTTTGAACTTATTCGTGATGTGCTTGTGAGAGCTAACATGTCATCCTCAACCATGGGCGTCCGCAGTGGGGGGAAACGGGCATTTCCCCCCCCCTTGGAAATTGGGACTAAGAAGGAAAAATTTCTGGAAGACCTGACATCAGCAGTTCAGTTCCGATTAGCTGGGTTAATTCTTGCAAAGATAGTTTTTTTGCCGATATGACACCCACACTGCACAAGAGTCAGGTTCACTGTTTTGGAAACATGCAGTTATGAGCTTGCCGTTCACTAAATTCGCTTCTTTGCCTGCAGAGGCAGGTTGCGAAACTCGTGCGCCAATTGTTCTACTATTGGCCTTTGTTGCGTAACAATAACATGGCAACAAATCTTCGAAGATGCACTCAGGTTTGCCAGGTTGACATTTTTAAGGCCAAATTCCAGTAAAACATTGTTTGGCATTTTTTAAAATCTCCGACTCATTTACAGCTGTCGGCTTGGAATTATATAACTTTTTCTCAGAACAAAAGCCCTCTCTTTACTACCACGGTCCCATTCTAGAAGATACAAGCGGTTTTGCCATCTAAGTGACGTCACAGGGCAAAAGACGTAACATTTTTTGGGCAAGACTTCGAAAAGCACGGCACATTGTGCAGTTTTTTGAGCAGTGTAGACTGTGCTGTTTCTGGAAAATAAACATAAAAGTCTATGCAAATCATGTTAGCTGTTGTGTTGTGCAGTATTTAAGTTTCTTTTAAGAAAGAGCTACTGTAAAGTGTGTGTTGTTATTTGCAGATTATTGGTATTCTTCATGCTTGTATGTACGTAATAAGCGCATGTCAGTATCAGTGCAGCCATAAGCAATATTTCAACATAAGCATATAACAGTGCTGCCAGATTTTGCAGATTTTCATGTAAGTTCAAACCATGATAAAAGCCAATTCAGCAGATTTCCCGGTAAAACAGTCAAGTCAATCAATGTAAATGTTGCAGATTTTGATATAAGCGTATGCTAGAACAGCCAGATTTGGTAGATTTTCTTTTGTAGTAGATAGTTTGTGGAATTATGGCATGATGTCTAATGCTTGTTTTCAAGAAACAAGTGACTGGAAACTATGGCATGATGGTGCATGTGTATTTTCGTGAACTGTGATTTATTGTTTCCGGCACTCGTAGGTAGCCTATTCTCTATTAAGCATTTTCAGGCAAAAGTAAATGGTAACATATTTTGTTCTAGCTCTGGCTTCAGGGACAAAATCTTGTATAACAAAGGGTGAAATATGAGTAAGAGGGTTTCTAGTTTAATTCTGTTTGTTTTTCTACTGTAAAGTACAATAGTTGTTTGTTGCTTTCTATGCTATTATTAGCGCCTTGCTCACGAGCACCGCTGTGGTTTTGCCAAGTCACTTATCTGGTAATGTCAAAACCAACAGCATTCAGCCTGTTTCAGCTTGTTTGGCATTTTTGAAGCGATTTGACATTTTTTACAAGTGGTTTGTCATTTTTTGTTCACTTGGACCTGGCAACCCTGGATGCACTTGGTATAAGTCGCCATGGTATGGGTTTTGCCGCATGTAACTATTGAACGCAGACATCTTGGTAGGTAATGTAGTGAGACAGTGACTGCTGATAGCCATAAGCCATGTTGGTTTATATCAATGGTTGGTGAACTGCGGGTCGCCGACATATTTTGGGTGGCTCCTCCAGATGAATAGCAATATCTCAGATTGATAGAGAGTTTTTTCCTCATATTTTACGTTTGTTTCATTTACCAGTGTCTTGACACAAGTTCGTGAAGTTAGTCACCAGCAGTGTGTGGCCCTGTAAGAAACTTTTGCATTGAGGAAATGTTTGTCTTAGTGCGCATGCAATTTCACAACCATGTAGACACACAACCAGTGAAACGTTTCGAAAGGGCTATGCGATATATATACGATATCAAATTGGGAATGTTGCAAGTGCGCAAGAACGAGATTTCACTCCGCAAATGCTCTGGTAGTTCTGCGCATTTGCGCACCTTCAAGGGAACACTGGTCACCAGGGAGTCTGCGCGATTTGATAACAACGACAATGAACCTAAATCGCAAGTTAGGCTCCTTATTGAGAACGAATGTTTTTCGCGAAGAGGCAGTTGTAGACCATAATAAATTGTAAGACTACTGAAGGAGTTCCAAGCCAGATTTTACCATTTCCAAAAGTCCATGCTTTGCATTCCTTGTGAATCCATTCAGTGTTAATGTATCGGTGATGGCTGTCCAGTTCGTTAAACATTTGCTACAAACGTGTCTGCTGTAGAAATAAAACTGACAAAAACGGAAAAAATCTGGATAAAACAACTGTAGTCAATGCCACTCTACACTTAATTTTTGGCGACAGGTTCCACAGAGTAAATACCCAGAATTTAAAATACCAGTGTGCAACTCATTTCTGTAAATAGCACAGCATATTGCTGTGAATTTTTTTCTCTGTTAAGGGTGGTGCAGACGTGACGCGGCTGGTGCGGCTACGGCTGTTTCTCTGACGTCACTTCCGGTTTTCTTGCAATTCGGGCGGTCGGCGGCTGACTAGAATCGAGTTGATCATTGCCGCAAGAGCTGGGTCCCGGATTTCGACTTGTTGAGGCTGAGGCACGCGATAGGCTTGACTTTCCGAAAGTGTATCAAACTGACATGT
>JGI24158J21664_10008500_pt1 | contig 13659 bp, 11 predicted proteins | sample Ectturendosymbi3_FD_21664 | JGI IMG/M metagenome (IMG submission 21664) | reverse complement strand
GATTACACGAGGCCAGTGAGGTACTCAATAAATATGTAATGTGAGTGTGGTCAGATAACGTCACCGCTGGCTTTTTCGTTAGCTTCATTTTGACTGTGTTTGTTCCTGATATCGGGGTATAATAGGTTGGGGGTATATAATATGCCATGTTTCCCCCACCTTTCACATTTAAACATGTGATTGTCTATAAGCAAAAAGAAAATGGTCTGCATCGTTCTGCATCGGCTTCTTTATCTACAGTCGGATAACTGCATTCAGTTTTAGACAAGGTCCGAGACATAAATGCAACTGGTCTGCCGTTCTGATTGAGGGTGGCAGCTATGGCAAAATCAGATGCATCGCATTCAACAGTGAAATGTTCCCGCTCATCTACAGCCCAGACAAGCGTTGAGCAGTTTTGACCGCAGATTTTCGCATGCAGCCAAGGCATCATGCGATAAAGGAAAGGCAACGCTTTTAACAGTGAGAGGCTTCACTTTGCCAGAATGGTTTTCGATCCATCGAGCATAATAAGCAAACATTCCTAAGCATCGTTTTAGTTCTCGATGGTTTTGCAGCACAGGAAGTTCCATCAAGTGACGTAACCGCTCCGGGTCAGGATTGACCAAGCCGTGTGAAACACGGTACCCGAGAATATCGATTTGTGGCACTGCCACGACAGATTTTGCTTCATTAAAAGTCAAGTTTAACTGCGACGCGGCGTTCAGAAATCTTTTCAGATTTAGGTCGTGGTCAGCTTTACTGGTTCCGCCGATGGTTATATTATCGAGGTAAGCGTAGGTTCGCTGTAAGGCCCTTTGAGAAATGATGCCATCGATTATTCTCTGGAAAGCGGATACGCCGTTGGTAACACCAAACAGAAGACGTCGATATTGGTAAAGTTTCCCAATTAGCCTCAAACGCGGTGTACACGCGGTCGTTTGGATCTAGAGGTATTTGATAATAGGCAGATTTCAGATCGAGCGTGTTGAACAATTTACATTCAGCCAGTTCGTGCACTTGGTGATCGATTTTAGGAAGATACGCATCCAACTCAGTGAAACGATTTATGGTTTAAGACTAATCGATTACTATGCTGCGTTTATGCCTTTCGTCCTTTGTTACCAGCAGTTGAGCACGCCACGGGCTTTCAGAATGTTCTGTAATCCCCTGATCAAGTAATTTGTTTATTTCTTCTGTTATGAATCTGGAGTCTTCAGCATTGAATCGCTGGGAGGGAGTGGAAATTGGTCGAACTTTCGGATTCAAGAATTGAAAGATACGCGATGGTTTAACATTCGCAGCGGCTATGCTGCACTCCTTTTGGTCGCCAACTCGGATCGGCTCACGAGGACATCAAAAGTAGTGGAGCGATGCATCTTTAAGAAGTCTAGACCTAAAATCACATCAGCGCAAAGGTTGTCCACCACGCGCAATTCAAGGCTGTGCGATCCTTTAAAAGCAGAAATATTACAGTTCACGACTCCACGTACCTTTGCAGAAGAATGTGTTGATGCCAAGGATATGCTTGAGCTTTGGCCTTATTCTAAGCCGAGTTTTTTTGGAACTTCAGAGTCAACGTAACTGTCCGATGCCCCAGTGTTAAGCAAAGCATGGGCTGGAAGTCCCTGGATTTTAATGTCAACAACAGCAGATTGTAAGCAAGCCAGAGCTCCGACCACGGAACAGATGTAGTGCTCAGGCAGAAGTGCAGCCGAGATATTCGGGCTCTTTGAGCAAGTAGACTTCGAGCGACAAACCTTAGCGAAGTGTCCAGTTTTCCGCATTCATTACACTCAGCATTCCAAGCAGGACAACGGCGTCGGAGGTGATAAGGTCCTCCACAGAAAAAGCATTTCTTTTTCTGAACGGCAGCAACAGCAGACACATCTTTGGTCAATGCATCTTCAAACGTAGGTATAGCAGTGTGTTGTTCAAATGCACGCTGTCTTGGGGAGGTTTAGCATCAGACGCAGTTATCCGCTGTGATTAAATGAAGGATTGTTGCTGCGCACGTTCAAGAGAATAAGCCTGTTCAATCATACGCTGCTTCGAGCGAGAGATCGTCTTTTTCTAAAAGTCTCTGGCGGATGCCCTGGGAGTTTAGACCATTAATAAATGAGTCCCGGATGAGTTCTTCGCGGTACTGTTCGGCACTCACCATTTGGAAAGTACAATCTTTCGAAAGTAATTTAAGCTTGAAGGAATTGTTGAAGGCTCTCTGCAGTTCGTTGTTTTCGAGTCGCAAGAAGATGTCTTGCAAAATTTCTTTTTACGTACACACGCTTTAATATAACTAAGGCCTCGTCGTACGTCTCGGCAGTCTTCAGCGTAGGAATAAATCACAGGAGACAAAAAGTTAACAAGCAGTCCTTTCGTGTTCACCTCAACATCAGGATTTATCGCAGCTTGGCGTGCCTCTACGGTTTGCAAGAATGTTTCGAAAGTGGTGAGCCAGTACTTGAACGCTGTAGCAGCCTCTGGGTCCTCCGGCGACGTTTAGGTCTTTCGGCTTTAGAAAATGATCCATAGTTGTAGTAAATTAAATTTCTCTGGCCTGTGGCACCAACAGATTTTCGTTTTAAAACTCATGCTTTAATTTACTATAACTTCAAGCAAGCTTAGTGACGCAGCATGCCGAAAGAAAAGAAAACAACGATTTACACTAACCACTCGACTTGGTAGATTGGGCGAACACGCACACCAGACTGACAAACACGTTCTGCGGTGAACACGCGGAGAAAACGTACGGTTGCACTCAGCTGCATTCCAGCAAGCCACGCAATAATGCGGCGACCAATAATTACCCGTCACCGCGATCATTACACGGCAAATACACCACACCTTGCAGCCGAAAAGGTCCTAAATTCGCGCGAACGGCACAGCAAACAGCTTTGGTTTCTGACACAATTTTAAAAGATGTTCCCAAGACATAATTTATAAACCGTGCAGGCCGAGATCTTCCAAATTACATCTGAGCGTAACTGCAAACATATCTGTTTCCGGATACTGGGCTCACAAACGCATTCTTCGACTAGATACGTAATCATAACAAGCGCAGTGGACCGTTCGTTGATTCGCGGCGCCGATCTGGTCAGCGCTCTGCCATGCGCGCGTTTTCTGCATGGCTGCGCGAATTCAAAAGGAATTCAAATGTGGTCAGCAAAAGATCGCGTTTTTTCATCGCTCACTGTTGTATGTCTTTGCTGCGATCTGAGAACGGCTTAAATCGTGAGAATGTGTTCACCACAATTTTTTAAAAGGGCGAAATTATGTTTTGTGACATTTTGTCCTAGGAAGAAATGTGCGGTTAAATTTAGCAAGTGCCGTTTTTCTAAATTTTAACCAGATTGCCCTCAAAAAGAGTGCCTGTGTTTTAAGCTTAGAGGGAACAGAGTGAACTCTTTTTTGCTGTACGTTTTTCACAAAGTTAAATAGGGAGATCTCTGTGATGCAAATATGCCATGAATCTTTCTAATAATGTTACCAATTTTTGTGATAATACTAGATTGACAATTAACCACAAATTGCCTTCTGTAATTTAAGAAAGAAATGTCTTTGCTTATTGATGGTATCAATCTTCAAATCTCAGGAAAATCCATACAAAACTTCAAAACTAGTTATCAAACAACAGTATACATAGAAAGTCATACAGAAGAACAACACAAACCTGGAAGGTTTAAGCGAACCCAAAAAGTAAGAAACCATACGCANTAAGAAAAAATAACAGTAAAGGAACAACAGCAAAACAAGGGGGGAACGAGTACGACAGACGAAAACGCAAAAAGAAACGGCAGGTAATGTCTGCAAAAGAAACACAACGGGATTGCTAGCTGCAGAGCCCCTTCATTTTTTTTGCTGACATTGCCTGCTTTGCCTAAGTAGTTAATTGTGTTAAACCTTCCATGAATGCCATCATCTTGTAATTTGTGTACTTCATATTTTAATTTGAAATTTCACAGGGCCGTTAATTTATATATCTCATACACAACTATATCAAAAACACTTGAAAGGGCATTTATCTAAACATCTAAAACCCAATAAACACACATGCAGTAAAATAACGTTGAAATTATATACCTTTTCATCCTTCTCCTTTCGTCTTTTATTTCTAGACAAGCCAAATGTAAATAGTCCGATACCAATCACAACACCATTGGCACTTCAAACACTGCTGAAGAAATTGTTCCTTCGTGGTATGGATGATCTTCGTATTCCATGAGACTGGTCAGTTCTTAGGTAGTTGACAATCCACTTCCGTGGACAAACAATAAACATCACATGCCTTGCAGTGTGGTTTTAAACCTTCAAATATGCCAGCATCTGACATCTTTAAACTTAATTTGGCAAGCCGACGCAAGGCTTGCGTAAGCTCTCGACCTTTTTGAAAGTCTGTTTCACATATATCCTGGTGTACAGTACATATCAAGACTTTACTCAGCGGCAGCAATATACTTTAACGATGTCTCGGCTCGCGATAAACGAAGAAGCGAACACGTGACTCGCGTGCTGTCTCAACTGACGAAAGGAGGTCAGCGCGCTACGATCTGCGCGCGCATACACACATGTAGCGAATCAGTTCACACGCACGCACATGTCATCGGTGCTCCAGCCAACACGTTCACTTCAGTGAAATAACGCCGAGTGGTAATGCGAATGGTGTCCACTGTAGGTGACAAATGTCATATACTATAATATGGCAACATGCAGATGTAGAACAAATGACGCAGATAACTTCTATGGCCCGTCAAAGCCCAAGCGTTGCAAAGACATTTTATAGCTAAGGACTGTCCACAACAGGTAATGTCGGAACTTATGTCAATTTTTAATGTATTCTTCGGGATTAAGTTTCAACAACAAAATTCGCGACATGTCCCGAAAACTTGGGAAGTTTGGTAACCTGATATGTTGCAAATTTTCCGTGCATTACAAATCCTAAAAAAAACAATGCACCAAGACGTGAACTTTAACTCTTTATGTTAATTAATCCTTACACAAAATTTTGAAATGAACCAACTCGCAAGGCACTGTGGCACTTTCCACAAACAAGCAAGCATTGATCTTTCGCCGTTGTGTGACTTCTACAAACATGCTGGAATCAGAACAAGGATCAGTTGAAAGGAAAACACACGTGTCGATGTTAAATACATCTGCATGTTGGAATACACGTTATTTGATACGCACAATAAGAAGTAGGAAGTTTCAATTTACTACGTAAGTCCTGATATATCTATGTTTTACTGCCCGTGGTAAACTAGATGATCAAAGCTGAGGTGGTAGTTTATTATCCTACCGCGAAAGTTCAGCCGTCCGTTGTGAGTATCTTTTCAGTCTAACTATGTTCCACCTACACAATTAAACTGACCGAGCCTTTCCTCTTTTGACCATCACGCTAGCACAGGGATTAACAGAAGGGATCTTAAGGACTCCTGCTGGAATCTCCGTGGTGGATTTAACGTTTTTAAGAGTATTGTATTCTCATTTTCCAATGGTACACAACGCATCGTTAGATATCGACACAGCGAGTTATATAGACGATTTGCATCCACACATCTCCCGTATATAGTTACAATTAATAACGATTTATCATTTTACTAGTTCAAACGTTAGCGAAAGTTGCTATCTGTGAGTGGCGTACAAAATATTTAGTCGAGACGTTGCGCGTATTATAAATGCAACTGGGTTCAGAGAGGTAACTATCCTATTTGAGTAGTTAAGTTCCTACGGTTTTAGTTTACAAAAAGATTGTTAAATAAGTTTCGAGAATTTAGAAGGTCAATTTAGTGGTGACATAAGTTTTACTTGTTATCAATTTTGTCAGTAATCCGTAATGTTTAAGGTTTAGGGCCAGATGATTCTATCTGTCTTTTAGATAGTGGCATCTTTTCTTCGAGATGAATCTATCTGCCGCTCAGTTGGCTATTGTACGTCCAACCACGCTCACAGATTCGAAACATCTGAGGTTTCAGGTCAATTCTTCGTATTTTATAGGCTTCTGATAGCAGCTTAATTGTCAGGGTACTCGTAAAGTTGCCTGCGTTCTTCGTTTCCTTTTGCGTCAACAGGTTTTTAGGTTCCTGTACTTTTGCAAGATGCCAAGGTTGTTTGCAAGTACTTTTGATTGACATTCTTTTCTTTGTTCGTTTTGGATGTGCAACTTTTGCTGCAAGATGCATTGCGCAATGTTCTTTTCCGGAAACGTTGTGCCTTGGGAAATTGTTAATCGTGGGTGACATTCCCGTAAATTCATTGTCTTTATTCTTTTGTACTTTACTAGCAGATTCTCAGGCGTGTTGCAAAGTAGTCTGTGTGGGTACTGAGATATTTGTCAAGTTTGGCAGATGTTTGACGTCTGCTTGTTGCGAAATTTCTCTTGCATCATCTCTTGCAGGTGCAAGTTTGCAATTGTCCTTCGTGGTTACGAAATTTTCTTTGCAGGTACTGGGAAAACAATTTGATCTTAACCCTCTTTCAATAGTTAACTCTCTGTTCTTATATATAAGATTTTACGATTATTTGACACATAATACATAATACAGTTGCACATAATAATACAGTTACACAATATACTCAGTGGCACATAATATATTTGTCGCATTATTATAATAATACAGACGTTCATATTTCTAAAGCATTACAACTCTTGGTATGATACATTATTTTGTTGAATGACTTGACATGTGCTTGACTGGGCATAGTCACATTGAACATGGTCAGTCATTTGTCGTTGTTGCTTTTTCTTAAGCGTTTATCACGCTAGCAATTCTCATGCTTTCTTCAATTGTCGTCTTGGTGATGTTGTTGATTGTGGCTTCTATGGGCCAATGATAAAGGAGTTGTCCATTTACGTCTCGACATGTTTGTATTTTTCGTGCATGGAGACATCCTTTGTCTCTCTGTATCATGACAAGGTAAACGTCACGTGTTGTTTCTTCCGGAATTCTCAGTGTAATCGTTTCTCCTGTTAGTAGTTTCGTTGTAATCCAGTTGAGTAATAGTGCAACGACTTGTTCTTCTCTCAATTTCACTAGAGGTTCTGTGGATATACTCCATCGTGATACACCAAAATTACTTAATAAGGTTCTAATGCTTTTGCGTTCATAGTGATAGAATTGCAACATATTTATAAATGACATTTTACTTTTTCCTGTATAACAAATGATTCTTCGTTACATATACATATATTTTCAAAATATCACTTGAAATGCTTATACCTCTTTTTCTATGATGTTACTTATCGTACACTTGTTCGATAATATTGTCGCTTCAATTACAAGGCGTCGTTCATCTGACTTTAATAATAGTCTCGTTATTACTTCGTCAATGTGAGTACATTTTTGCATTGCTTGAGATTCTTGTAACCATTCCATTATTTTTAGGAAGTTTGGCGAATGATATTCTTGCTTTTGAAAATGCTTTACTTCATCGTAGATATTCCGTTGAGACATGTAAGCAGCATGTATGGACATAAAGCAATTCATTATGTCTACTTATTCCTAGCGTAAATACACAATTGTTATTTCACATATAACTTACAATATTAAATCATATTGCAATGTTTTCGTTTTACAGTTTACTTGACATTACGTTTGCATAGTTACTGTTTTCGAGGTAGCGTTTGACGATTGCGTATCATCGTTCATGTTATAGTCCGAAGGTGCCATAACAGTCCCTCCTGTAGGAAGTTTCAATTTACTACTTAAGTCCCTCCTGTCCGTGTCGCTCGATACTGTCACATCTAACCAGAAACAAGCAAAAAATATTTTTACTAGCATTAATCTATATACAAGCAAGCACTGGTGTATCGCCCTTGCGTGTTTTCTACAATAATACTGCAGTCAGTACTAGGATCAATTAATAGGAAAACACAAATAACCTTGCTAAAATATTTTTTACGTTTTTCTTCAGGTTTGGTAGCTTTACATGTAATTTGAAATGCATAACAAAAAGCAGGAAATGTTAATAACGCACCTTTTAGGCCCGCCCTGTCCAAAGTCGCTCGATACAGACACATTTTACCAGAAACAAGCAAAAAACTCATTTTTGTTTGGCACTTATCCTAACTCACCGATTATACACGGATGCCGGGGCCCCGCCTCCTACCAGTGCGGAGTCAACTGTCAGGCAGGTCACCTCATTCGACTATTGGCTGTCGATACATTGCCGAATCAAAGCCGAGGTTAGCCAACCCCGCGATATGTCCGCCCACCACTGGGTCGGTTCAGTGACGGAGATACTGTTGATCTGGGTAGCGGTAAGCGCTGCAAGATCGTCAGGCGAATCACTGACTGGCGTCAACGGTCGATTATTTAAAATCCATTCCACTTCTACCATGAAAGTGCGCAGTGATTCCTCATCCAGAAATCGGTCACGCAACAAGAATCGCAGAATCTTCTTTACTGCTTTTACGAGAACTTCCCAAGCGCCACCGCTCGAGGGAGACAGAGGATTGAAGTTCCATTGCAATCCTTTGTGACATAGAGAATCATGAATCTTCTGCTGGTTCCAACGCATGATTCCGTTTCAGCTCACGTTCAGCGAGGACGAAGTTGGCGCCGCTGTCGCTGTAGATTACTTTCACAGGACCGCGGCGATGGATGAATCTGAAGAATGCTCGTAAGAACGAGCTAGCCTCAAGGCTTCCAGTAATCTCAAGATGCACGACACGCGTTGCCATGCAAGTAAACAGGCATCCATATCGTTTAACACGACTTCTACCGACGTTGACTTGTAAAGTTTCCAAATAATCTACACCAGTGCATGTAAAGGGAGCGTTGTTTGCAGATACGCGACATTTTGGCAGTGGAGCCATTAGCTGCTTGCATGCTTTTGATTTCCAGAAACGACAGCTTGAACGCCCGAATAGCTGACAATTCCATGATAGTGTCGCACAATTAAGTTAGTCACGTGGTGTCTAGGTGGTAGAATGAACGGGTGTTTTCCTTCCTTGGGCAAATCAGCGTGTTACTAGCGCCCGCCAACTCGAATTACGCCGCACTCCATGATTGGTCTCAGCTTACACAGAGAGCTTGGTGAAGTCTTTCCAAGACTGGAACCAAATCTGCTTATGTTGAGAAAGATTTTTCAGTTTCCTTCATGATTTTTCAGTTTCCTTCAATTGTCTTCGAATGCTTCTTTCTCGACAGGTTTCACTACTTCTGCAGACCCTTGATCGAATTCTTTACACTAGACAGAATATTTGCGAGGAAACTCTGGTTGATGTCTTGCTTTGTGCAAGAACTTCGCTTTGCAAAAGGTTTTGAACCTCAGCCACCACGCGGTAACGTTTAATAGCTTGGTCCACGACGAAAAATACGTGGTCATATCACGAAGAAAGCACTTTGCCTCTTTAGCAACAACAGTGTTAGCATTTCTCTTTATCTCCGGGTCGTCATGTGCTACCGAAGACATGTTTCCAGGCATTTCAGGTCAGTGCCGGTTGTGTTTCCACAAAAAATCTGAACCACTGAACCACATTTCGGTTTCATGACAATGTAATGACGTTTCACCTCGTGACGCAACGTCCGCGGCATTTCTCTTTGAATCCACGTAACCTCCACTGCGATGGGTCAGAGCTGTCATGTATGACAGAGAGGTGATTTGCTACAGGATTGACGTTGCGCGCATATCCATTTTCTGACTTCTCGTTGAAATTTTTATTATAAGCTTCAAAATATGCATTGTCGGTCATGAACTTCCGCTTCAGGCAATTCAACCTTTTTTCTGCGTAAGAACGGTTGGTCGGAAGTTGTACATCTTTCTCTCTCCGCGGAAGCGCAATTTGATAGTGTCTGTTTAGTCTGGTTATGGACTTCCCTACTTTATCCAAAAAAGCTTTGTCATCCAACGACAATGCTGAGTCAGCACATGATTCATCGGCAAATTCTTGATTGAATAACAGCTGTCCTTGTAGATCGCATTATTCGTAACGAGGGAAATATACCGAAGTTTCGCTTTCACCTTTGCAAGGCTTCAAATGCTCGTCCGGACCAAACAAAGCCCAACCCAGGCCAGTTTTCAAAGCGCTCGTAATCGGGTTTCGTTCACACCTTGTGCAGCAGGTATGGCGGCCCCAGTCAAGAGCTCCACTTGACCAGAAGATACTTCGGCAAATCGGTGACCTACCTGATGCTCAAACATTGACACATCTTCGTCCCGAGAAATGCTGTCTCCAAATTTGGGAAGGTCGTCAATCGCGAAAACATTTGAAACAGAAATTGCATTGGTTGCGTTGACACCGCGAACTGCAATCGTTGCAGAATAACCGTGTTGAGTTTGCATTCCATTCACCCCTGAGATGGTCTTTGTCATTGGTTGACCACGTACTTGCAGCTTTTGAAGGAGAGATTTGGTACAGAGCGAGATTTTTGAACCGCCATCCAACATACAGCAGGTATCGATGAACGATGACTTGTCGTTTCCATATATTCGGGCAGGAACGACCATTAAGTGAACCCTGCAATACGTGCTCTGAGCTGACGCTGATGCAATAGGGTTTGATACAGTTTCATGAGCTGGTGACGTCGCACGCCTCTTGACTTGCGAAGCGGCGTCATGGTTGGTTTCCATGAAAGGACGCTCACGTTTTTCAGAAGTTTGCTTGCTGTCTTCTCCTGGTTCTTTTCATCGCTTGAGAAACTTTGTTCACACAAAGTAGCCTATGTGGTGAAAACCTGAAGTAGCATTTCAAACGCCACTTTCAAAATTCGCTTATACACCTTCAATACAAATCCAAAACTCATCAAGTCGAACATCGCTGATTTTCAATCTCAAAGTTGGGTCATTTCGTAGTTCAAGAATTTTTTGTTCAAGTGTTCAAATATGTCGGTCATATGTGCAAGTTTAGCAATCAAACGATCATGTTCAAGGTGTTTATACAGATGATGGTTGTTCTGACGTAATACGAACTGACTTATTTCATGACAGAGCTCGAAGAGTCGTGCGAGAACTTTGCCCCGTGAAACGCAACGCACAGACTTTTGAAACAGCTGTGATTGATGTTCTGATCCCATTTCTTCGTATAGCAACGAAAAAGTTCGCAAATTCAATGCACTTGGTTCAACAAAGTTGACAACGTGGATACAGCCGTTTATCGTTTCTGTAAATTCATTTGGTAAAACTTTGATCACCAGGGCTTCCCTCAGGCCCGTAGCCTCGCAAATTTTGTTGTGCCCAGAAAAATTTGACTTAAACATACAGTAAAAGCAAGACTTTCACCGTAAAATGTACGTTCCCTCAAACTTTCAAACCTGGCTACGGGACTGGCTTCCCCATGTAAACGGCAATGAGTAATTTGAATGGCTGCATTTTGACATTTCACTATCGCAGTAAAGCGTCTACCTTCGGCCACCATTATTGCTTCACGCCAGGCTTACCAGGTGGTTGTGAAAACTGCAATTCGCACATCACAAAAACCACATTAATGCACAGTGGAAGTCCAGATAGAGCAGTGCTTTTCAACAGACGTTCCGCAAAACATTTAGTGGTGTTCCGTGAGTTTTAAGCGTTTCGTGGGGGTTTCTCGTTTTTTAGAGGAAAAAATTTTTTTGCTTCAGGATGTAGATGCGTCATTGTGAAAAATTTTAAATCACTGTGTCGCATTCAGACTCCAAGGAGACAGTGGCTTAGCGAGGCTAAGTGCCGCCCGGGGCCGACCATAAAAGTACCGCCCTTTCCACCCCTCAAATTTGCTTACAAAAATTTGAAATGAAAGAAGATCATATTCGCCTCTCAAAATATCTTGAATCAAACACTGGCAGGCAGAAATAGGTTCCGTTTTTCATTCTCGATAATGGGTCTTGCTTTTTCTGCTTGTTCGCCGCGTTTGTCATCATTTACTCTTGCTATTGTTTCTTACATCGCCCCAGGTAGGCATGTGTTCATCCAATCCCAACCAAACGAACTTGAACGTTACACTGAGCACACAAATGCGGAGGGCAAACGGGGAACCAGCCAAAAATCGGGGACACGCCCCCACCCAGGCCATCCCTTGTAATGGTAACTGAATGTTAACCACCCTGTATCAACGTGGGCCTTAATCTATATTTGTTAACATTTATACCCTGTTGGGGGTACAAAGTGTTATTATTCTCATGATGTGCCACGCACCAGGAGAATAACAAGTCTAGACATGAAATAGGTTTATGCATGCGTATTTCACCCAGTTAAAATACAATGAGCATGCTTTGGAAGATTCACTTAAGCTCGTGCAAAGTTTTTCAATTTGCGTTAATGAAAGAAAACATTCGTCGCGGCGCACTCCTTTGATCGGTCTCAGGTTTGTTCCTTCTGAAACAGTGTTTTCATAACTGAACGATAGGCTTGATTGTGTTTTTCTGCAAATTTTTATTAACATTTGCGTTTCATTACAACATCTGTAAATAATCGTAGTTAATTAAATGACAATAATTATAACCTAATTCTTTTTGTTAAGCTCGTTCAAATATTTTAGTTGCAAACTACTGGCATTTGCAGGAATATTTTTAGTAATTTTATAGTTAATTCGCACAATTTACAAATGCTGTGTTATGAACTAAATCTGCGTTTTCAGAATGTCTCGCATCCTGAACAAGCTTGAAGCACACAATCGAAGACTTTCTGCCAAAATTGTGTTCGCAAGTGGAACTAAAAGAGCGAAATCAGAAAAAACAAAAATTTGGATTTTTTGATGCAAAGGCCATTCGGCCTCGAGATGTCCATAACGTCAAAAATGTTTTTATAGATCACATAAGGGGGTCCCTGTAAGCATTTTTGGGGGAGGCAGAGTTGGTCTGCTAGAGCACTGCAAACAGCTAGCTCAGTTTTCGGACGCATAAATCCAAAAAAGCGACCAGGTTTTTTTGCAAACCTTGCAAGAGAAAAACATCCAAAATGAGTCTGTTTATCACAGCAAACAGCTTCGTTTTCGGTGGCATAAATCGTGAGTATGCACCCAAAACGTTTTTTGTAAACCTTTCAAAGCAAAGTGTCGAACAATCGCCTGCACATCACAGCAACCAGCTTCGTTTGTGCACGCACAAATCGTGAAATGCGCCTAGAAGCTTTTCATGTAAACCTTGCAGGCCGAAAACGCCTAATGCGTCTGAATTTCACATCAAACAGCTTCGTTTTCAGACGCATAAATCGTAAAAATGCACCAAGAGCATTTTTTGCAAACCTTTCAAAGTGGAAAACGTCCAAAATGCGTCTGAACTTCACGACGAATAACTTTCATTTTCGGAGGTAAATTAAAGCGGTTATTGAGTGCACAAAGTTCCTTTTAATGACTGAACGTAGAGATGGCTGGAAATAATTTGCCTATAACTCACAATACTTTTCGCAGGAAATAAGATGTAAAAGCTGTTTCTTTTTGGGTTCAGGCACCGCTATTGTTACGTCAGCGTCTTAATCCCGCCCTCGGGATGTCATAACGCGGCTGCCCCCTTGTGGTACTTGATAAGCTCTTATTTAATTTAGCCCTTGGAGCAATTTTAATTTTACACCCTTGCTGTCCAATCACGTGATATGACAATCGTCAGGGCTTTGATTTTTGCATACCAAAGAAAGCTACCGATAGGCAGGGCCGAATTTAACTGATGCGAGGCCCTAGACCAGGGGTCTCCAAACTTTTTTGTTCGAGGGCCACATAAGCTGTTACTCAACAGTCCGAGGGCCGGACATCTTACAAAATGTGATTGTTTC
>JGI24158J21664_10008498_pt1 | contig 13660 bp, 10 predicted proteins | sample Ectturendosymbi3_FD_21664 | JGI IMG/M metagenome (IMG submission 21664) | reverse complement strand
AGATGAATTATGAAAACTCGCCACAGCAAATATAGCTTTGCACTCAGTATTCACTCAGATGTCAGAACTAAACCTTAACGATTAAGACGTATTCCCACAAGTCTGCATCGATGTATTCTAACAAGCCACGTAATTTTATACTGCATTGAAAGAAGCCTGCATAAGTGAAGTTTGCCACTCAGGCACATTGGTCACACTCACACTAATAATGGGTTTTTCAAACTTGTGGAAGCATTGCTACAGACTCACTCATGCTTCTTTTCACAAAGTATAAATGTACTTAGCTTACCGCTGTTGCCATGTCACTGTCTCGCTGTATTACCTGCCAAGATGTGTGCGTTCAACAGTCACATGCAACAAAACGCCGGTTACCGTAATATAAACTGAACCTTTGCAGGTTTGTTGCCATGTTGTTGTTACGCAATAAAGACGAACAGTAGAACAATCCGCTCGCGACTTTCGCAACCCGCCTCTGCAGGCAAAGGAGGGGACATGAGTGAACTGCAGGCTCATCACTGCATGACATTATAACTGTGAACCTGACTCCTGTGCAGTGTGAGTTTCATACCGGCAAAAAAATGCCATTGCAAGAATCAAATCAATTAATCGGAATTAAGATGCCGACTTCAAGTTTTTTCCAGAAATGTTTGGTTCTTAATCCCAATTTCCAGGGGGGATGCCGGTTTTCCTCCCTGCGGACCCCATGCGATCAATGACTATTTTATATCATGTTCCACAAACAAGGCCAGCTCATCTAATGAAACGAAGAAACGTTTTTGATTAATTGTTAGCAAAAGTTAATTCTAGCATCTTTAGCGAACCCTTTAACTACCGCGCAAGCCAATAGATTGGCGCTTGCTTATTTGGTTATAACTCGCTATAGCTAGAGAGTTGTTCAAACCCTCTACGGATGCAGCAAGTCTTCTTGGTTCGATTAAAAACAATTTTTTTGATTTGGGTGAGGGGCTCGGAAAGTGGGGGTGTATTTGATTTTTTGAAAAACTGTGACGGGCCCTGGATGCCAATCGAATAGGCCAAAATTTTGGCTCAAACTGTTTTAGAAACTACATGATCTCCCGCGTCGATAGAGCCCTTGCTTGACCTTCTAGCATGTCTGGAACCAATTGTTCATTGTCCAAATATGTTAAACGGTAAAACATTTGATTGAAATTCTTTAATATGTATTTTAGGGCAATGTGCTTTTAGGCTCAGTTTGAATCCACCATGCGATTATGAGATCGTTCTTCACGATAGTCAGCAGCAGGGGCGTAACGAGTTAGATGGCGCCCCCCATGTTCGAACCTGAGGTCTTATGGAAGCAAATTTACTGTATTGAATAAAGTACTTGTGACATTGTTGGGACTTTTCGGCGCCCCCCGCAGTGGGGAATTGTGCTCCACTTCCCCCCGTCGTTACGCCCCTGGCCAGCTGAGCTACCTAATTTGGGAGAAGCCTAATGTCATTGCAAATGTCTTTCATTTATTTTGTTTTTGAACTGTCTCTTCTGCAATAAATATGCTTTCCAGTCCATGTCACAGCACATGCTTCGTCTGAAATGTGATAGTCATTTAGCTACTTATTTTATTAGGCACCTAGCTTGAGTTGTCACTTCCCAATAAGAAAAACCGTTCTACTTCTTAACCAGGTCGGATACGTTTCAGACATTATTTTTTCTGATCCACTGATAGCCAAATCAGTGTCAAACACTAGTGCGCATCATGCTTAGGGTATATCTTTTAACTAATTTTTGTAGATACAAGAGATTGTTTGGGACACACATCAACAGCGTTCTCAGTTCATTGGTGTAGCAGGCACATTTTGGGGTTGCTAAGAAGTTTTGCTCGAATTTCCCCAAACCTGCCCAAAAAATTCTAGGCAACATTTTATCATGGAGACCTTTTTTAGTGGATGACCTCCAAAAAAGGTCTTAATGTGATTCTGTAAACGTAAGGCACCATTTTTGCCCGTATTTTCAGGGAGTTTGCCCAGATTTTCAGGGATTTTGCGGTTTTCACGAAATCAAAACTTTTGGGGTGCGCTTGCACCCCCGCCACCTACACCACTGTCTCAGTTACGTGTAGCTTGTGAAACATGGGGCTCATCTTTTTGAACCCGCTTCAAACGTTTTGTGAAATAATGTTAAGGCGCTTTTAAACTCAGTGATTCCCTGAATGATCGCATAGTTCGACCAACAAAAAGAGCGAAAACTGACAAGTTGGCAATGAAAACGCCGTAGACAGTGGTGCAACTGGACGTTTGTGCCAGGGGGGGGGGCAAACCTCAGTTGAAGGGGGCTCACCAGCCAACCCGCAGAAAAACACTTAAAAAATGATAGTGAATTCGAATGATGTGGAAATCTGCACTAGCTAAAAAAATGAACACATCCTTGAAAACGCAAAAAAACACCTACGGAAAACCAAAAGAATTCTAAATATCAAAACGTGAACTAAAGGGGACCCAATTTCTACATTTAGCGTGCCAGGGGGGACTGATCGCCCCGCTGCCCCTGGCAGTTAAGCCACTGGCCATAGACCAGGGGTCTCAAATACAGATTGCTCCGAGGGCAAATGAGAAGAACTTCCGAGTGCCGCATCATGAGGCTGACGCAACAACGGCTCTGCCTGAACCTTACTAGAAACAACTTTTACATCTTATTTCCTGTGAAAGGTATCGTTAGTTATAGGCAAATCATTTCTATCCGTCTCTACGTTCGTTTAAACGGAACTTGTTCACTCGCTGGCCGAGCAGTTTCAAACACCGGTGAATATACAAAATAAATTACAATTATTTGAAAATTACCATCGCATGTGTGAGATCCTGCCACGGACCTTACTGTGGGTGATGTTGCGCACTCTGGTGAGCATATACCCGCAGACCAGTTGCACACGCCATTGTTTCGCTTTTTCACACTAACGGCCAACGGCATTGGGGGTTGGTGTATTTTTCACTTCAGTGGAAATGACATAGCTTGAAGAAATTTCACACTCTTACGACCTATCCCTTTGCTAGTAACGCTGATCGTCTGGGCAGAAGATGCCAAGACATTGGATTGGAGGTGGCCCGGTCTTCGCCTGAAGTCGAACTTTCCATGATTGCGCCGGATTATCCGGCGGAAAAGCAAACACTCGAAACCAAGCGCAACGAGTTTACTCGAAGATACGGAATTGCACGAAGTACAAACTATAGAAAAATTTGGCGTCAGCGTCAATTTCTGAATCAGTCGATAGAATTCACTGCATCGGTTGTTTAAAACAAACTGGTAAACTCGATTTCATTACCACGCATTTATCGTTCGACCCAGGCACTGATTGCAATAACAACCGGTTGACGGTGACATTTTCTCTTTCAGTTCAGCAACTCGTCACGAATACATAGTGTTCTTAATCAGCACGCAAGGTCGAGCACAGATCCGCGAATTTCCTACTGGCAACGAGAAAAGCACGACCTTCATCCGATGATGATCGACCAGTCCTTCTGCATCTTCACGCCCGGTTTGCGAACGGTCAATACACGGCGCGTGGAGTCGTACGAGAATTCCAGCGGGGTCTTCTCGCCGTCTGCGAAATACACGAGCTTATCATCAGATGAAGAAATTTTTTTTGCAATATACGGTGGTGACCGTATCTTAACAGCGCGCTTTCACAACGTCCAGATATTAAGTTTCGAACGCGGCATTGCTCTGCTCCGTCCACATTCAGGAGCGCTGGCAAAATTTCAGCGCGCACGTACGGGCTTTGTCTTGACTGTCACAAATGATCTGCATACGACTACCCGCCTTTGCAAGACATTGCTAGTCATGAATTCACGTTACGAGCTGCAGTAAGTGTCGACAAAACATAAAGGTATCAAAAAGTCTTTTTTTATGAGCACTGTGAGCGTTTAACACATTGGCGAAACACCGTGAAAAATTGCGATTGCTTTTGCTCACTTAATAATAGTACGAAAGCAACGCAACTGAAAATTACGCACTGTTTTGTATTCAGTGTGTAAAGCATTAAATTGACACTGTATACTCACCAACTTTCAAGCTGACTGAGGATGGTTCAGAAACTCCCATTATCACCACGCGTTCAAGCCAGGATTCCGAATCCCAGGACGCAGAATTAACAGATCTGAAAAACAGAAATGAACAACCCAAGCCCAAGTATTAAAATCGTAGTTCAGCAACATTTCAACGGGCTTATCGATTCCACCCCATGCGCACCTAGAAGAAAGGACATTATTGTGGAAGATGATCTGCTTGTAATTGTACTCCTGGTTTTTGTACTTCGTGGTGTGCTCATCGTCCATGTAAAGATCGCCAACAGCCGTTCCCTGCAAAGCAGAATGAAATTGAAATGACACTGAAAACTTTCGACCTCGTCTTGCCGCCAAACGGGCGCAGCTTAGAAAAGTCCTCACCTCTGGACCAACGGCGACGAACAACGTGTAAGGGTCGTGCGTCATCAGCGCCGAGCAGCGTCGAACCCGCATCTTCCGTGGGATGATTGTGCCTCCTCGTTGGAAGACAGCAATCTGCAAGGTCGAGGATTCATGATGGCCACGATGGCCTGCTACATTAACGCGCTTAAAGCTTACTTCACGCTGATCTCGGGTGCAAGGTTTGCACAGATCATTTAACTACACACCAGCAAACAAATACCGCAAACCAAAAAGCGCGAAAAATCATAGGGGTGCGTGCGGACAACTTCAAGTACACTATGATGGCAGGATGACGACTCAGAACCGTCGCCAGAAAGTTTACAATAGGGAGGCTTGCCGTTCTAAAATTTGACAAAAACTTCACTGATTTGTAGTGTTTCATAATTCAATTTGTGGGGGCTAAGCCCACCAAAGCCCCCCCGTAGCGACGGGACTGTGACGACTTGCGACCGTTGCTACGAACAATCCTGCCACAAGATTGTGGTTAGTGAGCAGTCAAGTAAGCACACGAGCAAGCTGAACCAAGCGATTAAGGCATATGTGCTTGTTTTGAAACCTCCACGGCAGCGTCGACGCGAAAAACACCGTTACCCACCTTATCCAACGGAGTGGAAATAGAAACAGTGGAAGGGCTGCTGTAGAACTCGTATGTCTTCACGTCGTACCACCCGGTATCGCCTTCGCAAACGTTATAAGATAATTAACTTTTACAGTTGTTAAAACAGGCAGCGCAATGCACTGCGAACCAGATATAATAAAGCACGCCGCTCGATGTTTTACCAACGAAGGGGACATTAGCAGGTGCGAACAAACTTGGTGCCATCTTCACTTCTACAGCCAAAAATGCAATAACTACTGTTTAACACGGGTGGGGAACCCACGACCCGCATGAACATTTGATTTATGGTCCGCGTCAGAATTTTCGTCACCCAAGTCAGAGTAAACATCGCGTCAAAGCGAAGCTCCATGATAAGCAGGTACTTAGATAGTAAGCCAAGAGAGAAGTCACTCGAGTCCACCTCATGGTTAGATAAAGGCAGAATTTTTGGGATTAAATGAATTGATTTTGCAATTCATGCGGTCCATGATACTAAATAGGTTGCTCAACCCTGGTTAACACATATGGATAATGAAAATCGATTTCACTGAGCGAGTAATAGCTGGTGACCAGCGTGTGCGCCTCAGCGAAGTTTCGTATTCACTGAAGCAAAATACTTTGCTGCAGCGCATTCCATCTCTCAAGAGCACGATTTTTTTCGGCCTTGATGATGAACGACGGCCAACAGCCCAGAACCACACACAGCAGGGAGCGCAGCTTACCCGGCAGATATACACTGGTGTAGAAAGTGTTGGCGGTTGTGACAGGCTTGACGAGAAGCGCGCACCCGACCATGAACGCATCGTCCGTGGCAAGGACAGTCGGATCAACGGGGAATTCGTACCACAACGGTCGCATGGGAGGTTCGCCGGTCAAGTGCGCTTGATAAAACAACGTGTACCTGTTCGAAAAAGCAACCGTGATGACGTGAAGCACCGTCACGCCACAAAAGGTTACCAGGGCGTCAGAAGTGCACAACGTGTTTCAAAATCCGCTCACGCGTGAGCGTAACGACAAATCAAGCACGGCAGAAAACAGTTCCGCAGCGAAGAAATCTAACAAACTTTATCGTCGCGCGACTCAGACTCACCAATAAGGCGACAATTCGTATCTTTCGCGGATCGACGCCCGAATGACGTCCTTGATATTGTCGTTGTAAAGCCAAGGCTCTCGGCGCGAAGTGTCAATGTGCGCATGCGCGCGGAAAAACGGCTGGTACGCCGCCGCTTGGTACCAACGAGCCAGTAACTGCGGGTCGGGGTTTTTGAAGAAGCCACCGACATCGGCTGAATAAAAGTCACCGGTTCACGCCGCGACATAACGGGAAGGACGGCGTAGAGCATTGCAATAACAAACTTGCATGTAATTAGATTTTTTTCAAAGTTCGCAGTAAAAGCTGCAAAATAAGGCGGTTTCAAGCGACAGCGCGTTTTAGTTTGTCACGTAGTTGTGGTCGTGCGCCATTGATGGCATTCCAAAAAACACTTCAGAATGCACTTTGCTGTAAGTCTATTCATAACCGTGTTGTTACCAAACAAGAAAAATTAACTGTTCAACTAAAAAAAATGCATTGCTATTGAATTTACAAATCTGCATCAAGGAAACCTTTTAAAAACAACACACAATATTCAGTCAAGACTACGGCAATTCGCAGAAAGTTTAGCAAACAAGCTGCAACGTATCCAGGCACCTCCAGAATGAGCAATTCCACAAAGACCGATTGTCAGAAGCATAGGCACGCTGTATTCCAAATGGCCCCATTCCGCTGTGTTGTCGCCAGTCCAGATGGCGCCTACGCACATCCACAAATATGAGACAAACCAGTGGACGAACACATTAGTCTAATAAGGGCTTAACCCTGCTGCTTGGCAACCATACCGTATCGCTGCGTGCCGATGAAGAAGGCTCGCGACAAGACGAACGTCCTTTCTTTGCCCTCAGATCGTGCAAGTTGACCTTGTACAGTTGACATTTGCTAAAACAACAAATATAGTAATAGCGCACTGATAAGTGACCCTGAGAACGGTTGAAGCGGAAGGGATAACATGCAAGTGGAGTGGTAGAAAAAATACATGGAAGCAATGCGAGGGCAGCACAGCATTAAACACACGCACTTGAGGTGAGTGCGATTGGGAGAAAGGGCGCTGCGGCGGTTTTGGACTTGAAAAGAAAATACGCAGTTACGGAAATTTTAAACAGAAAACAAACAAACAACTGTAAAAATACTTGACAGACGTTCTGCATGTGGCTTAGGTGCTGTTTTTTTTCGGTCATAGATCGAAATGTTTTTGAAATGACCGAAAAAAATTAAGTCATTTCGGTCAAAATGTCTGAAAATATAGGCCAATGAACACTGTTACAGCAAGTTTTACTACAACCAGGGTTTTTAAGGTGTTTTAGGGACCCGATTCGGGTCCCTAGAAACGGAGAAAATTATCATCGGGTCCTTAGAATCAGAGAAATCTGGTCCCTACAGGTCCATACCGGGTACCTAACATTTTCCTCAAAAAAAACCTGCTGTAACTATGAGACAAATGACCGAAATGTTTTAGTGACCAAAATGTCTCAGTTAAAAATGACCGAATTGTCTCAGCGAAAAAAACCAGCTTGGGTGTATAACAAAATATGCAAATCATGTTTTTTAGCTGAAGCACTTAAATATCGCTGTAGAAGTCAGGGTCATCCGTGCAGCTTGCCACAGTCCTCTAAAAAGCCTGAAGAGCTTAACTCCACTCCCTTCGCATCTATTCTTTCTATAAACAGCCACTAAAATCTTGTCTTCTGATTCCAAGAAAAATTTTAAATAGCACGCGCTCTTGCATTTGTGTGAACAGAGCTTAACCAACCTGATGCAGATAAATCTACAGCAAGTAGGCAAACGACTGTCGATTGCTGCGAGTCGTTAACAATGAGCACCTGCAGAATCCCATAGAGATTGTGGATGTGTCGGTGCTCCCAGCCTCCGTCATGAGTGATGTCCTTGTGCATGGTAATCTCCGGTCCATTGAATACGCTGGGCTCGTTCATGTCGTTCCACGTGAACAAGTTCGGGCTGGAGCCTTTGTAGCGGTCGTACGCGAACTGGCTGGCCCACCATTCCCTGTCGACCAATAAGTGCAACAGGACGTGAACGAAAAATTGCCTTTTGCGAAACGGTCTCCGATAAACCGCAAAAATGTCACCAGGTCGCTGGTTTACGGTAGCAGGCAAAGACTGATTCCCTGTCATTCGGTGAAAATAATCAGTAACCAGCAACATAAAAGGCGCGTTCTTGTTTTCTCTAGTTTGTTTCGCGTGTATCGTTACTAACATACTGGAATTTCGCAGGTTATGCAAAGCCAGACACGCGATGCAGGTGAAGTCGACTCTTCTAAATCGAACACGAGAAACAATACGTTATGTTTTAGAAATCTGATAATTAATATTTTAAGAAATCTGATAATTAAGAATTCGGCAAATTTTGCTAAAAATGGCCAAAAGCAGAGGTCGTTAGCAATAAACAAGTACCACAAAAGTAAAAAAACAACGATGACTCCTTTGGTATATGTCTCTTAAGGTGACACAGCGCTGATTTTTTTACCTGCACTTAATTTTTTTTAACTTAAAATCACGTCTTACCTGACTTCAGCTCGGGTGAAGTCCAAGTAGGCAGAGTCTCCTGGCCAGCACCAGCCTTTAAACTCGCTACCGTCGCGGTTCTTAATGAAGTAGCCCTTGCTCTGCGCCTCGCTGAAAAACAATCAAGACCGTCAGCAATTCGGCCATGCACCGGTCCAGTTAAATACATACTGCATCTTGAGGTTACGGAAGCACCAACCTGTAGATGTGATAATTGGAATCTACTTTAATGTGAGGATCGATAATGGTTACCATCTTCCTTCCTTTTGCAGCGAGCTTGTCTTGCATTTGCACTGGGTTGGGGAATTTCAGGGAGTCCCATGTGAAATACCTGAGAACAAGAATCTCATGTTTTTAAGCATTACATTTTTTTCTTTATTAGTCTGTTTATTGAGTTTTTGACCTTACGGTGCGCGACAGGAGTTTTTTTGCCAATGTCTACGTGAAGTGGTTTTGCGACAAAAATATCCGCAGCGCACAGGTCGAATTTATCACTACGTGACTTGTCCAGTGCAGTTGCTATGAGACGAGCAGCTCGTCTGGCTTTCGACAAAAAAACTGGCGCTTTCGTTTTCACGCAAAGCCTGTTCCGAACTTCAACCTTGTGTGTTGCTTACTTCGTTTCCCATTTACGTTTATTCATTCCTCATCTGCGGAACCGCCCTCACGAATGTTGCCATTACTCAGCAGCAGGCAGTTCTTTGCCGCTGCCGAGATTGGCAAGTCATCTCGCCTTCCTGTTGGGAGGAGGTTATCATCTGGGAAAATGTAGTTCGCCTAACGTCACAGTCGCACAGAGGAAAACGTTTGTAGTCGCACTGGGACAAGTTCGGAGCTGTTTTTTTTCGGTCATTGAACGAATTCTTTTCGAACTGACCGAAAAAATTTAGTCAATTCGGCGAAAAAATGTCCGAAAACGAAAGATGACAGAAAGTACTGACATCTAAAGCTCAACTGGTGTATCAATAAAAAGTAAAAGCAGATAAAACGTAAAAACGGATCTGCTTTTACTTTATTGATTTTATCTGCTTTTACTTTTTATTGATACACCAGTTGAGCTTTAGATAGACAGTAAATTTAACCTGGTGTCCTCGGAATAGCAAGATGACAGAAAGTTTTTCAGCTATTCCGGACAAGTGACCGAAACGTCTCAGCGACAAAAAAAACAGGTTTGGGAGTGCAAGGCTCTGTCCACAAAAACATGTGGAGAGTCAAGTGTGCTCAGCACTCGCGTCACAAAGGCGATGAAGGCTGGTGCGAGTGAAACTTATGTTTGTCGGCCGGTACGCCATTCATTCATTCGCAGTTTAGTTGGGCTAAAGACAACACGCTAAATTCGTTTAAAACTGATGATATCAGCGGCTCGATGTCTTAGGTGGGGCATTAGAAAATACTGGTCTCTCGCAGACTCCTTTGGTCTAAAAGTCGCACTTTTACGCCGCTGTTTTCACCATAGTCTGGTTTAATTATACCGATTCAGGTGGTTTCCCCAAGCAGTTCTGAATAATCTGACAGGCAGGTGTGGATTTTCAGTCAAAGACCGTTGACATTGCTCTGCAAGTTGCATAAGATATTGCGCGCTGGTATGGACGCAATGTGCGAAGTCCCAAATTTTGCGCAAGCAGCTCAAAACTTTATTGGACTTAAAGTCAAACTATAACCTCGCAAAGTGACTTTACTTTAAGCCTGTAAGAATGGCTTTTCTCCATTTAAATAACAAATACTGCACACAGAACAAAATGGAAAACTGCAATTCCTATTTTCAAAGTTACGTTGGCAATTACTAAAACTGTGCACATCTCTAGTATCACAGACTCGTCGCGGATTCATACAAAAAGATGTGTGCACGGTTACAGCGAACCACGCGGCACAACTTTCTCGAAGTTTCCGCGTTCGTCTGGCGCTCTTACAAAACTGCTCGCAACATTTATACTTCGGGTGACAACGTCTTGGGAAAGTTTGAGCAAATAAACTTATGTGCTACCAGATGCCGGTCAATATTTTTCACATGCTTTCCAAGACGGGATGTTGTGACGTTATATTGCGTTCTGGGGGGGTGGGGGTGGGGGGTGAACAACGCAGCCGAGCTAAAAAATCAAAGGGTAAAGCGTTTAGAGCATGCTCTGACGTTCTGCGTCAACTTTGAAAGCAAATCCCGGAAAAAGACTCTCACAAAAAGCACACGACTGGCTTCGTTGAAGCCTGTTGGTTGCGTATGGACTACTACTCGCAACTTACAATATGGACTACTGGCTTCACTTGATCAAATTTTCACAGACCGTTCGTCTTGTGCGTAAACGGTTGGCGAACTTGCTACTGAAAATCATCTCCAGACAGTGTTGGACAGAAGGCACGTACCTCTTTCCATCAGTGTGCTCGATATCCAACCATAAGCAATCGTAGGGGATATCATGCTCGTCAAAACCGGAATCTACTGTGCTTACATCGTCTTCATCTTTGTAATTCCATCTAAGTAGAAACAATTACATTGTGTGTGAACAAATTGAATGCAAATAGCAAATACTTTGCGAACCCAATGCAGGATCCGCGGCGTACATGTGATAAATAAACTCATTGAAAACAGAAGCTTCATGGGAGTCAATGAGCGTTCTGTCAACACCCAGCGCTTACGTGCTCGAAAATACAGGATGCAACGTTTTGCTTGATCAACTTCACGAAAACATTCTTGCTTTTTCATGCCAAGACATGTCATTATGCAGCACCACGCGGTTAACGTCTCATATCCTTGAGAGGCAGTACCTCAGAATAAGCGTCACTTACTGGCTGACAAACAAATTGTAGTTGAATCAATACGCTTTGCTGCCACAGTTCCGTCAAACTATTTACACGTTACGTTAAATATGCCTCAGCAGCTTTTCCTGACAAGTCAGAATGGTCACCTGCTCTGGTGGTAAGTGGTCGCCCACATCGGAGGCATGTAGGGTGGGCCCGTGAGTTTTGCGTACTGGCGCATGAGTGCGGTGGGGGTAGGGCCCAGCATGAAGTAAACGTCGACCACACCACTTTCCGACATCCAATGGACATTGACCTTGGACAAGCACAGGTTGTTAACTGCTGGTCACAAACACTGACTTCTTATAACCGTCCAGACCAGGGGTTCTTGACCTGGTGTCCGTGAATCCCTCATGGGTCCATGAATGTGTTTCAGGGGTCCGTATACCAAAATCCGCCCATTTGGACCATTAATTAGCTTTAATCGCACCACAACTCTAGTCTGAAAAGTTCATGTTGCAAGTCGGCTGACCTTTTTTATACGGGTTTTGGTGACCGCAATTGGCGGCAGGCCGAAGCCTGAAATTTGCTTCTTGTCGAGCGGTTGAGGTGCTTACGCTACGAAGCAACCAAATCTAATTTCTCAATAACCACTGGTCTACACTTAAAAAATTCCGCAACGACACCCATAGCTTTTTATTTTAAACCACCGTCGGTATAATTGGTGGCAAGCAGCGCTGAACTCAAACAAGAACGTTGGCTACTGGCGCAGAAACACAATTACTATTTGCGCCGCGCGTCAATACAAAACAAAGAAAGCGTAACCAAAATGGCGAGACGGAAGAAGCAAGCATTCGCCAGGCAGCCCGGGTTTACCTCGGGAACAGGTTCTTCGCCAGCGAAGTAACCGAATAATGTGTTGAGCACGCCTTTATTGTCTTCGCTCGAATCGATGTCAACCCATGTTTCGGCAGAATTCAGCCAGAGCAGACCAACTGTTCGCTTCACGCTGAGGAACAAGGTTGAGGAGTTGCGATGCAGCAAAGAACAAAGTAACGGCGGTGAAAAAACTCCACGGTTTCTACCCCAGTTATTTCAGGTAAAACCATAGTTACGTAACCGCGTTCTCAATTATTGATGAGGTCAATAGGATGAACAAAAGAAGGCTCAACTAACAGTTTCTTTTGGTGTCTTGTACGAATGTTTGATTTCCAAAAAGCAAAGTGCTCCAAAATGCTCTTAACACTATGGAGCTCAATTGACCATTGTGGACTTTTTATCGTCCAAGGATATAAGACCAAATTTACTTCTATCAACAAGCTTTCGTTGATCGTTATGCGCTAGATTAGAAGAGCCAGTATTTCGCAGTTTTGAAATCGAAATGCGATGCCACTGCAGAGTTGTACGTCGGGCCGGGTTCGGGCTTAAGTTTGTCAAAATGTTTCGGGCCTGCATACAAAACTTTTTTGTAACATTCAGCAGGCGCGCAACCATGGGGGGCATTTGCCCTCCCCGAAATTTTCAAAACATTGCATAGTAATTTTGACATTTGTAGAAACTTTCAAAGAATAAAGATGAAATTTTATATTCTAATCATTTTCAAGAAATCTTATTTGAATTTTTCTTTGTTTTGCTCGTTAATTATCGCCTTGCAAGCTTTGTCTTGAGACAGGTTATCTGATCGAAAATTTCATAAATGACTGGTATTCAAGCACAAATATGCTGGAAGTGTCAACTTGGGAGATAGTTTAAAATGTTCGTATTTTTAAGGAATTTTTTGTCTATTTGTTCGTGTACTATTTTGTCTTAGACAGGTCTCAATTTGCCCTCATGAAACTTCATAACATTAGGGTATCGTTGAACCATGCAAATTTCTGGAACTTTCAAATTCAAAAGAGAAATCTTGACATGGCAGTTAGTGCCTCGTCAAACCGCTTGTTCTTCTAGAACCTTTTGATCATTATTTTTGTTAGAGGCAAAGCGGATCACCATGATTAACGTAGCACATTTCTTAAAAAAGCGTTGTTTAGCTGCAGTTTCGCTTTGAAACCTGATAGATTGTAACTAAATTCAGGTTGAGAACTATTTCATGTTTTAGGGTCTTTCTGGGTTGATGCCAGTGCCACGGCTTGGGAAAAAGGTTTAGTAAAGCGTCGTATGAGTGCTAGTTAAAGTGTTGAACGTACCTACCTACCTACTAGACCACTTTGGCTCCAAATGACGCTTTACAAGACCCTAACTTTTGCAACCAGTGCAAGTCCTGAAAGCTCATAGCCCTAAATGTGCTTC
>JGI24158J21664_10008497_pt1 | contig 13661 bp, 10 predicted proteins | sample Ectturendosymbi3_FD_21664 | JGI IMG/M metagenome (IMG submission 21664) | reverse complement strand
TTTTCTAGTGCAATCTACTAGACTGGCCGATCCGTTTGAGCCCTTGAAAAGCTCTCTAGTGCAATCAGCGGAGGAGCTAGGGCGTTGGTAAGGTAATTGAAAACTGCTGTTTTTTAGGCCGAAATCAAAGTACAAATATATTGTACGCCGGTTATCAAAGTGTTAAGTGTTGTACATGCAAGCTGTTGTCAGGCTGTTGCAAAATGAACCGTTTTCATGAGGATTGTGTCTGAGCAAAGATTATTATTATCTATGCCATATTATTTTGTAGAGTTGGCCAAAAATTTTGTTATGGGTTTTGTTAATTTTTCTTGGTTTCATTGTCTGGATGTTTCACATCTGGTAAAAAAATACATGAGACAAAATTTGTGAAAAGAATAGCATGTATAAATAACGCTATATGTTGTACTTAATAGTAATTGCAGTAAATCACAATAAGTGAAATTCAAATCCTGAATCATATTCTCGTGTTACATAACATCTGTGCTTTGACCAAAGGTAGCAAACAACATATTACAGTGCACACATTTATATCAAAATACCACATTTTAATTACAAAGTTGGTTTTCTTCCTAAGTGTTAGAATCCTCTGTTTTGGGCATTTACAATTTAAGCATGATGGATGCTGCAGCCTACTCTGGTATGTATTTTTTTTAGAATGTGAAAAAAAACATTGTAATGCTGCTAAGTTACTTTAAAATCATGTCGGTCTTAATTTTTGCTTTTGTTACAGGGAAAAAATAAACAGTAAATATGAATACTAAATAAGAACAATTCATAAAACAATAAGCTTGGATACAGTCGTTGTGAGCATGGAAGTCTCATTTTGACATCTTTCAGTATAGCAGTGTTTCAGTATATTATATCAAACATTTTTTCAGTTTCTAGCCGTAGAAGTCCATCACCCAGCATCCGGCGTACATCTTCTCTTGACACCATTGCTGGACCCTATTTAACAGGACAGTGGCCAAGAGATGGTGCTTCTTATCTTCAGCATTGTCACAATCCATTCATGAAGGATAAGTGCACCCAGGTAGATCATAATATTCTCTTGTCACTCACTTGCAAGGCGGTTGGTGTCAAGCCCGCATCATTGCACGATGTGTGGCACAGACACATTTTTTAAGAAACGTTCTTGTTCATGCTAAGTAAGTTATTGAAACATTTTTTGCAAAGGTTTTGCTTTTCAGTGTTACAGTATTGTCTTCACAAAACGTTTGCTGAATAAGAAATTAGGATGGTGGAATAAAAACAATTAGTATAAAACATTCTGACTGGTTCTGTCAAGACTAAGAGATTACTTCCACCACTAGATGACACTTTGTAAAAAAATGATGCACGCAAGGGCTTGCGGTGGTGTATGTGCAATTTCTGCTTAAATGCAACAAGTGCTATGGCAGATTAAGTAGTCCAGGACACGCTCAACTGTTTATCTTTACATTTGTGTTTGCTAGTAATAATTCAGCAGTCACAACTATCTACAACAACAATTTAAACCAGTACATTGGAAGCAACTGTTTGAATAGATACAGATTATGCGATTTTTGTTCTAATATGCAGGGGGGTGTTGAACCCAATCCAATGTACTTATTGCAGTGTCAGTTCTGTACAAGCTTCACACTAAACCAAGTTAGATTTTGTCTCCAGTAGCGAAGCTGCATGCGGTTGCCGGAAGCGGATATGGTGACTCAGACGTTTGCGAGTATCTATCAAGCTAAGGGTTTAAAAGTTCGTTATAGGTCACCTAGCAGTTTCTCTGACGGCTGTTGTTTAATGGTGCAATGCTTGAATTTACTCCAGCATTCAGTGGCTACGCTCACGGAACTTTCTTCCTAAAAGTTAAGGAAGGAATGTAATGTAGCTGATTTTTCATGGTTCATCAAATTCAGCATTTTAACGGTACGCATGAATGCTCGGCTTTAGTATTTCCATTTTAATAAAGTCTGAAGGTGCGTAATCAACGCGAAATCGCTTTCCTAGTAAAACACTTAATAAGCAGATTTAGCTGCTTTCGCCCTTTGGTGAATTATCTCTGGTCTGATATGCGTAATGTTTTGTGATGCGGCATTGTTAGACACCGGACTGGAGTTTGGAAGCATCGTGTCAGCAGTTGCAGCAAATAAAAGTCTCCAACAAAAGCTCCAGCGGAAGAGCACCATCAATAGCTGACACTGACTTCATACAAGTATGTTGTCCTTATATCTCAAGATAAATGGAACACTGATCTCGTGCTTTTTGATTTATGCAAGCCATAAAGTCTGTTCGTTTTTCAAATTTTGTTGGGTGTGTGCACAGATAGATTTGAAGTCGATTGGACATTTTTTAGAAATTAAATGGACCGGTTTGTTTAGCTTCCTTGTCATGGGACGCGTACATCAAGATTGTTTAGATTCCATCTGCCAGGAATGGGAAACCCCCGTTGTAAATGGCGCGTATCTCAGTGTTAACTAATCAACCGCATCATTTCGAATGTTACGAAACATTCACGAAATTTTCTACTGAGTATATTTGTTCATCCGACTGGCAGAAAGCTGTTGGGCCAGAAAGCCCGATGCATACGCGGTTAACAGAGCCTGTCGCAGATGGTTGTTAGTATGAGGTTGAGGTGTTTGTGTGAGGCCACGGCTTCCCGTATAATTACTCTTGTCGAGATTCTATTGAAACGGACTTGGTCGTTTTTGGACAAGTATTGTCGTTCATAAAGTGAAGGTCTATCACTATCTTTTCAAAGCAACTGATGCAGACATAAGTCCTTTTCAGTTAAGCAGCCATTAAATTCCATGCGCACTGTGATCACCCCACCAATAAAACCCTTGTTAGGTGTACATGTCGATACTGAAAACGTGATTGTAAGGGGTACGAATGCACCAGCTAATAACACCGGGAATTAAAAATTCATTATTTGGCAATCAATCTGCCTTGGCACAGCGTGTCGTCACATCGTAGCATCATTTTGATTATAACCTTGTTAAGATTTGATGAAAACGTAAATTTAATCACAGAATCGAAATGCTTCTTTAGCATGTCATTTATCCTTTAGATTCTGAACTTCGCTCTGTGAGAATATAATAATCGTGAATTCGAAACAGGTGTCGCCGAAGCTGCGATGTTTTGATCATTTTTCAAAATCAAACCAACCAACTTCTATTCCTGATTTGATTGGTGGCAATATCTGTTTCACGACGTGTGATCGTACACAAAAGGGATGCTTGTTGTAAATAGCGGCATCTACCACTTTCTGTCGTGTTTGGTGACGTCCAATTAATCAAGCGCATGACAAAAAGGCAGATCGTTTTGAAACGAAAGGGAAAGCCCGCAAACAATGTAGTAAATGCACGAACTGTGGAAGTCTTGCCCCAAGTGATGGAACGTTCTTTTATCCTTGCGCATTTCTCCTCTCGTTGCGTCTGCTTCCCCGCTGGTGCGATAGTTCTCATGTGTATAGGAAGCCTTTTTGATGCGTGTCATTTCTTTTCGTGCACATGCGGTCAATCATCTACAATACGTTGATGTTTTTCCAGCTACGTCAGCCTTTCCGTCGCATTGGAAAATCTTCGCGGCACAGTGACAAGAAAGACCGGTCGCCCTCAGTGCACGGCAATCACGCAGGATTGCATCAGCTCTCGGTTAGCGCTGCCTTGCTGGTTTGTACACTGTAATTGACTGTCGTGATAATATCACATTTTTGGGGACTTGCACTTTCTTTACTTTGTTTTGGTAGACAGTGGTAGATAGGTAGGTGGACCGCCCAGATAAAGTAGATCTCGACTCGCGCGTTTCTGTGGCACGTTTGAATTTTTAAAGGATGTGGCAACCTGTCTTTTTTTTGCTGAGACATTTCAGTTATTTGTCCCACAATAGTGTTAAAACTTGCCGTAACAATTTTCACTAGTCTATGTCTTCAGAGATTATGACCGAAGTGGCTTAATTTTATTCGGTCATGTAAAAAAAATTCAGCCTGTGACCGAAAAAAAACCTAGTTGGCAACTATTGTTCATTCGCGTTCACTTTGTACGGCTTCATCTTGCTCTCGACCATAGTTCATCCTGGAATGGATAACTTATGGTTTGTGTAGTTTTTCCGACGTTCGGCTCTGCTTCCCGTTTACCGATAACTTTGTCGTGCAAAGAGTTTAGTTTTGAAAATTCTACTTCTCTCCAGGCCAATATCTTTCCGCTGCGAGGACCTACTATTTTGCATTTTGTTGTTTTTTGTTAAAAGGTATCCCGGCCTCTGTCGACTCCTGTCACGATAGGAGTTCAGCCGTTCGGCCGATCGCCGCGCAGACAAAACAGCACGGAGGCTTTGAACAAAGAAATCGAACTGCTGAGCACCACCAGCACAGGAAGCGAATGGAGGGTAACGTGACATTGTGTCGTGAATGTCGACTTTTGTGTTTCTCGAAACTGCGAAAATTTCCGTGCTTGAAACAGATTGCCGCACTCGATCAACTGTTTGTCAAACATCCTGAGCAGCAAACACATGCGACGTTGATCGTGTTATTGTCTTCATTCTACGAGGCAGCTTTGCTGCTTGGTGTTGACAAATGCTTGTTTTTTCACCTCAGGCAAGCCAAGGCGTCACACCCCCTGACGGCCACAGAGCGCCTGTACCCCGAAGCAGCACACGCAGCATGGAAACCCAAACGCCACAAGGTTCTGCTTGCCTTGATAAGAGAAACCTTGTGTGGTTCTTAACAAGAGCGCGATTGATCTACGATCGAGGCTCTTTCGCTGTGCGGTCAAATATTATATGAAACGAGTTGCGCGTTTTTCGAACGACTCAAACACGACGCGTAGTTCTAGCTTTGAATAACCGTGAACGTAATGCTGGAATGTAACAAATATTCATCGTTCGCTGGTTTTGTAGCAAACAGCCATGCTTGTCGTGACCTGCAAAAATTAACCCGTGACAAATGCTGAAAAAACAAGTTAAACTGGCTTTTAATTTTTATTTCCTTGTAAAAAGTTTTTTCACGCGCAGTTGTCAGACTCCGTATGTTGTGCTCTGCGCAAGTGACCTTTTTCGCTGGCACGCGGTCATAACTCGTTCGTCACCGTTCGACTTTATCTTCCGACTGCAGAGTATTCATTGGAAGGAAGCGACTGCAGCCACGGTTCGCAAACACCGTCGCCGACCGTCGAGCAGCCGCTCGCAGCGCGGAATGCCACGGATGCCGACGCTAAAGGTATGGATTGACTTGGACGCGTGCTGCCGGTCATCATGCAACGGCGATGTGGCCGAGCGCCATTCATTTGCAACGCAGCGGCGCAGCACAGGCCTTGGATGGCGGAAACACAATGCACGCGATACACCGAGGGCGCTTTTGTTAACGTAACAGCGTTTGCGGCCATGACCGCAATAATCTGAATTCTCCGTAATGCGAAAGATCAACTGGTTCGTAGAGTGATTGCCCGGAACGGGCATTGTGTCGCTTGCACGTCTCCTTATACAGCGTCATGTCGTGACGTGGTACATGATAAATGTCCAAAATGTTTTTTCTGATCACGCAGAACCGAATACCTGTTGAAAGACACACGAAAACTATTACCGTCGCCGACAGGGCATTGTCATTGTTGAACTAATTTGAACAGTGCTTGACGCTGCCTTTCAAGCGGCAAGCCCGAATGTGCGAAAAACGATTTATTGTTTCAAACAAACATACCGCGCTTTGTCTGCCATTGCTTGTGGGCAAGTGTTAAGCAAGGACAGTAAAGTGTTGGTGATTGTGTTGCTGCTTTGAGGAGGCCAGCAACAAATTCATGTAAAGACGTTCCAAAGTAGTTGCTTTCAGAATATTTAATCTAAACTCCAGGGCCAACTGTTTTCCGTAAATTGTTATATCGTTGTGAAGAAGTTCTTTGTTAAAGCATTTAGGAATCCAAGATTCTTACAGGACGGCAAGCAGTGCGGTAGCAACAGAATAAAGTGTATCGATCCAAATCTTGTAAATACTCTATGAAGGTGATGTGATGTTTTTAACGCCAGTCTGGTTTTTAGCAACAAAAAATCTTTACACCAAAAGTCCGACCTAGTCAACATCGCTGCTCGTACAAATGTCGACGCAACTTTTCAAGACCAATTTCACTTTGCATTCGACTGCTTGTTGCTCGTGTAATGGTTAGAAACCATTCCTGAGTACATGCGCTGCTGCGTCTGACTCTTCTGGATACTTGTCTTGCACAGACTCTGGTGTCAGCCCGTGTCCGAAATACGCCTCCAGTCCCCGACCAAACAACAGTTACATGTTCAAGCGCGAGCCACCGGAAGGGGCAGAAAGTGTGAAGCCTTTCCGCGAGCAGGTTAGCTGACACCGATTTTAGTTCGCTCATGCCTTATAAGGCCACAGTTGTTGAAGTATGGTCTGCGATCAATAACAATTGATGTGCCGTCGACAGAATGTGTGATCCGATTGCCATCAACCATGCTCTTAAATATCCAACTCCCGCAATGTCCAGCGCTGACAGTTTTGTTTTCGCGTGTTTTTATTTAGGAAACACTGGAAGCATCGCCAAGCTGCCCGGACAAGAACAAAGTAAACTTCATTCCCAGACCCTATTCGGCTTTCGTTCCACCGGCATTGAAATCCAACTCCAGCCAGGTTAGGCCTGCTGTCATTCTTACCACTAATCAAAGCGGCAGAATAAGCACCCGGCGAGCGAAAGAGCAAGCTCAGCCTATTGTGGTGCGTCGCGTTGCGTCTTCCGAGTGGGTGAGCGCGCTATTGTTCCACTGCCCGCCGGCACGCTGGCAGAGTAAAAGTAGCAAGTGCGTTTGCCTGATGTTGTCGAAGGTAATTGTAGGCCTGGAGGATGGTTTAGGCACTTGCCGTACGTAGTAAACGTCAAGCGTTTTGTCTGAACGAGCCCAGCCATCATGACTGCGAATCCTGCATTACTCCAGCCCTGCTATTTATATGTTTAACGTTTCACCACAGGCTGTGCTTTGTTTTTGCCGCTCAATTTTCGCTCGTGGTGATTTTCGTCGATCTTTTCACTATATGTGGCAGCTGGTGCACATTGCCTCGCGGTATAAGGGCAACGGGATTTAATCAATAAGGCGAACATTTTACTTTAAAGACCTCCTTTACACAAACTGTGCTCTGCGACGTAATATATGTAGGTCTATTGATTGGGATTATTTTAAAAACTTTGGTAGATCTTCATTGTTTTGCAATTTCGCAAGTTAGTTATACGGGGACCTTATCGCATAAAAGAAGCTTTATATTTTTTCTGGATTGTAGTGTGTCACTATGAAATTTACAAATAATTTAAGAAAGCAGATGCCTCTTTGTATATTTTCAAGACAAGATTATATTGGTGTATAACTTTGATTTTAGTCGAAATTAACCAGCTTAACTGGTCGTTCACTTGCAAGATAGTGAATGTTGTTACTTCTACTATACAAAAACATAAGATCCAAATTTTAAACAGTCATTTTACTGTTAAAGTATTTTGCTATTTTTGCCTTGTTTACCCGTTACTAGAAGTCTTGGAGTCCTAACAACCTGCTCGCAAGCTGGCTGCCTATGGTCCACAGTCTTTCGTGAAAATGTCACTTTGTTGCTTTCAGAGACTGAGTTCACATCGTTTTAAGAGTTTGAGACTGTTTGATTCCTCATACAGGCATAGAGCAGACTTAGCGTTAGATGGATGATATATGTGTGCTGTACAGGACAGCTGTAACCAGTGGACCTCTTCTGCGATTAAATTGGGCTCTTTTCCAGCCATAAGTCCGAGAGCCCTATTTTCAGTGATAAAAGTTACACACCTTGCTTCTTTCGAAGCGTTAAAGCGCAGTTAATCCATGTCGCACGTCAGGTGGCAGGAAGCCAACACACCACTGAACGTTGATTTTTAGCGGTTTTGTTTCGCTTTTCGGTTCGATCGAAAGTTCAAAGCATTTTGATTGGATGCAATAAGCACCAACTTTGTTTGTGGTTCGTCTTGACCCTTGAAGCAAAGTGTTGTGTGTATAAGCATCATCACCGAGACAGTGGCAAACTGCTTTGTCGTCTAATGGCCTGGCTAAAATTCCGTCGCATTGTTTATGCCTTTGTTTTAGTTATGAGCAACTTTTTGTTCGTGTAAGAGTTTTGACAAACTTTAAATGCGGGCTCGTACACTTCCACAGTGTCTGACTGGCAAGCAACAGGTTCTGCGCGGAGGCCAGCCGACCTCAATCGATCAACCGGAACCGCTTCGCGCGACGTCACCTGCGGCTGCCGCACTGGTCGGCTTAGTCGGGAAAAAATGCGCCAGTCCTGAACTTGCTGCTGTTGCGTCGAGCTAAACGGTTAGCGCCCCCGAGCGGATCGAATGGCGACGGCTGATCGTGGCATTGCAGTGCGGGTTTTTCGGACCTGTGTACATGTTCCGCAGTCTGAAGATGTCTCATTTTGCCTTATTTTCTACGCAGCCTATGTGGCTTCAAATGGGTGTTTTGTTGCAGTTGCCGTTTTGTACTTGTCTTTTACTTGCTTTTGAGTTTAGTTTGTGTTATTTTTGTACAGATTCGATGTTTGTCTGTGCTTTTTTTGTCAAAATTCTGAAAACCGGCTGAAACTCGTTGAAAAAGATGCTGTGTGTCCAGATAGGCTAGCACCGGCAACACTGAACTTGATACTTCGTTCTTTCAAGTTTTAAAGTTTCGAAAACCGTGCTTTTGACAAGTCAAACATCTACCTAGCAAAGCAAACTCCTGTCTACGCTATTGGTGGCATGCGAACATGTTATGAGGTGCCGTATGCGTTGACGCATGCCCGGCCGTGTCGTGTCGTCGCATCGAACTTTGTCAAACCATTCCACTTACTCCGCTCATTTTTTGTAGTTCCACGCCTGCTATAGTGTCTCTGTGCTGAACATTTGGTGGCCGATGTTGTCCCGCGTGTCACCCCCACCTCCCCCTCCCTCCCGTGTTTGACACTCATGGTGCTGCTCGAAGGCAGAACCGCGTTTGTTGTATGTTGAACTTTGACGACGGTTCGCGCATGCGCAGAGTGAAGCACCGGCCGCTCGCCTCTCTGCATCCAGACCTGATGTTCCCAGCGTTGAGCGCTGCAGCGCATCGAGTTGTTGCAATCGACATCGTGGTCGCTTTCCGTGAAACGTGTCTGTGGCGGAAACGAAAACTTTCTGCGAAGCGAATATTTAGCAATTTTTGCTGTGAAGCATCAAAAACGAGCGTTGGCGAAGAAAAAGTGAAATTCAACATTGGTTCAATCGAATGTATTACAATAGCCTTTTCGAGCGAACCTTCCCTGAGCGTTGCTTCCACTTGCTGTTTCACACCATCCTGCCCTACAGCATGGAACTTACGTCTAATATTGCGCCTCTTGCCGCAACTACGGGGTTGTGTTCTTGCGGCCCCGTAGCAACCTGCTGCTAAACCTGCATCCTGATGGAAGAGCACGCCTTATGTAGATTTCAATGTGGTTTGGGCCTGTCTAAGTTGAGCCTTCTCACATAAAAGGCTGTCCCTTTGTTTACAATGTACGGGGGCTGCTCGCTACGCGCCGTCAGAAGTGCTCGTCGCTTCACCAGGCTCCTTAAACGAAAACTAATCAACATGAGGTGTTTCAACATAATCCCTTCATCGACTCATCCAGTTGAATGCCCGACATTGTGCACATGGACCTGCCAGAAAAAGCAGACCGACGTCTAGGGATGTTGGGCTGTTCAAAGCCTTTCCCAACATCCGTCGTCCCCAAAAACTGTGCTGAACTGTGTTCCGTTTGTGCTGAGATGTGTTCCTTCTACGTAAGAATTGCTTTTGACGTCAGCACGCTTGACTGCAGCAACGTGTGGACGCTTGCGTTTAACAATCGAGGACAGGCGTTTCTGTGGCGTCGGCCAAGCTCTGCGTGAAGCTTCTGATCTCCACACCAAGAAGTCTGTACGCGTTTGTCACACTATTCACGCCGAACGAAGATACAATCGCAAACAGGGTCAACCGCTCGCCTAACGAAGCACCACGTTGACTGCTGTTGCCAGCCAAGGGTCGTTTGTGGTTCCATTTCGCAATAAAATCTGTCCCAGGCTCAAATGCGCGTTCGACTGATCACGAAAACGCTTTCCTCTACCTCAGGGGTTGGGAACCTGCGGCCGCGGGTCAGATTCGGCCCGCGTGAGCACTTAATATGGCCCGCATCAGAATTTTCGTTACCGAATTGGAACACTCGCGTCAAAACGAAACTTCATGACAATTAGACACGTAGGCAATAAGTCAACAGAAGTCCTTCATTTTCCTTCGGAAGGTGAAGTTTTAATTTTAAGATGAAATTAATTAATTTTGCGGCCAGCCAGCAATATTCCACAATTAATGCGGCCGTGGTAGTAAGTAGGTTCCCCATCCCAGCTCTACCTTTCCTTTGTTTCCCAGTCAACGACGCAGTTGTCGTTCTGCCAAACACGCTTGTGCATTCCTACCAGTCTGACGCGGTCACGATACTTGCTTACGACGTCTGCATCACACCATAATACTATTGCGCAAGCGACCAGTGACCGTTCGTCTTGACTTGCCATGTGTGCGTCGTTTTACACATGCATGAAAGTAGTGACGTAGCATCTTGTTACGTAACGCGTGCACGCACAAAAGCGAGTATTGTCGCTGCACCTCACCAGCGCGCGACCGCCTTGCTACTCGCTATGTCGCGCAAACGTGTTGATTTATGATAAGATCAATTGTTACTGCTTGGCAAAGTGCACGCTCTAGCGAACTCCGCTCTCTAGAGATAAAGTAAATGTTTGTGTTGATTTCTTCGTGCCAGCAAAATTAAAGTAGCACTTTTTCTATGCGGTGTAAAAGTCATCTAGGAACGTAATCGTAGCATTGTCAGAAAGTGGTTGCGTGACTTGAATGCGAGTACAATCGGTCAATCACTTTTCCGTTGTCACGTCAAACGTCGCCTCTCACCTCGGGTGCCTCCTCTCGAGACTGTGTGCAACGACGAATGTGTGGTTATAGTGTCCGTTCAAACAATGTCGCACTCAAGTGCAATTTTCAAAATATTTTAAACTCATTTTCAGTGCGCGTTGTGGCGTAGCAAGGTCCCGATAAGGCCTTGCTTTCCGACAAGCGACTTGACTGTTCGTTGTGTTTTCTGCTTTCGAAGATGCTACCTTTGTAAAATTCGGTTTATAGCTATTGAGTTGCACAAGTTGTCAGACACAAAATTTTATTGCGCTCCGTGTGTAGCGATTTATATTCAAGCCAGACTTCCACCTGTGATTAATGAAAAGTATAATCAGTCTGGGGTGGTATTTTTTATCTGTCGTTTGTTAAAATGTAACGACAAGCGAAAAGTGGTGTTGCGTTTTGCTTAGTGTCGTTGCTGAAATACACTGCAGCTCTGTGCAGAATTTTCGTTTGCTTACAGCAGTTGTGTATGGCAAAGATAGTCAGTTGCCATGGCAAGGTGCTTCAGTGCTGGCGCGCTGCGTTTTTACATTTTCGTCGCGACTGCGCGAACACGCAGATCATTCGTTGTCCAAACCAAGATATTTTGCAAACAAACCAGGATATTTTGAACTAAGAGTAAATGACATGAGCGTCTCTTAATAAATCTTGTGCTCGAAGATTAAGCGGCGCTGTGATTGGTCGTCGTTTAAATGACTTAAATCAAGAGTGATGCCTGTCTGCCACTTCAAAGCAATGTGTGTAATTTCAAGCAGCGCTTTGTATCATTGAAGTGTGTTCCAAGCGTAGCCCTTGAAGATTGCCAAGTAACAGTAATAGGCTGTTCCAACGGCGATTTTACTGAGTAACAACAAACGAACCATCGCAACCAACTTCGGCTTCCACAGCCAAAAAGAGATGTAAATGTGTGGCGAGATGGTTTCAGAGGTAAAAGACAGCATTGAAAACCTGTTTCGAAATAAAGGGACTCAACCTACGTTTAACGTGCGTTCGTGTTTCAGAAGTATGTCGACGTAGCGAAATCTGTAGAGTTGTTTCTCACCGTGCTTGTAAAACGCGGCGCCCAGTCAATTCTTGGTGTGCTAATGGTGTTAGTTCGTCTCAGCTGGTGGCAATGCTGAATGCAACTGCCCCAGGGCTATGGAGCCGGAGACCAAGAAATTCTGGATGGCTGGAGACGGAGCCTCGAATTTGGGTTCCCGTTCAACAGCCATAGTTCGTTGGGCAAGCGAGTTGTACAAGTAATATAACGGTTTTTAGTTTTTAACGGACCAATCGTTCTGGAGCCGGAGCTAAAAACTTTTAGAAGTTGGAACCGGAGCCAAAAAATTTAGAGAGGTCTGGAGCCGGAGCCCGAAATTTTGAGCTCTGACTCCACAGCCCTGAACTGTACTGTCTGGTAAATGTAACGTTTTTGTCATCGGTAGAGGTTTACACAGAAGGGCTTGCACGGGCAAGTGTCTCATGTTTTAATGGGAAAACAAGGAAAGTATGGAACGTATTGCATTTAGATACCAAAAAACAGTAAGAAACTTCTGTTTGACTTTTTTCAGGACTGCTGTCCCAGTTAGGCCTATAACAGAGAACGATTATTACGTCACAATTAGCTTCGGATTGCAACCATCGGCGTTTTCCTCAGACTCAGATAAATTTTTTTTGGCTAATGCGTTGTGCGAGAACAAATCAAAATGTACCTATAACTGACATGTGACTGGTGAAACACTGAAGTTCAATCGTGAACCTGTTGTCAAAGTTTACCTTTTAAGTTCTGTCATACCAGAATTTGTCCCGGACCGTTTGACATTACATTTACCGAAGTCAGGGCTGTAGTAGGGCGCAAACCCGTGGGAACGGCGTTCCCACACCTGTTTCATGTTTTGCTTTAAAATGAGATGGAAGCTGTTGTGAAATGGATAGTTTTTTGGGGGCGTTCCCACACCTTTTTTGTTAGCACTAGATCCCTGGGTGTGGATATGAGAATTTAGGGACCCGAGTCAAACTCTTAGAAGGGGGACCCAAAACTGCACATTTAAAGTTGCTGAGGGCCCCCTTTGGCACATTGCACATAATTTTTGCTTTATTTTGCAAACACATGACTTGGTTCAGAGCTTGTTAAATGTGGCTTTAGAGTTTAGAGCGTTTCATAAACTTCTTAACAAAACTCTAAGTGCGAAGCTCTTGAAGGAGGGGAGAACGGTATCTCTGAAAAAGGAGAACCCGAGGCGACCGTCCTCACTTGCCTCCCCTAATATTCACCCTTGACCGAAACAGCGGCGTTGTCAGTACTCCAGATTAAGTCCTACGTTTCCACGTGACAGGCAACTGTTCTTTAAATGTTCAGGACAAGAAGTCAAAAATAATATGTTAGCATCCCTGTCTTGCGTTTCTGTTGATAAACAAAGTCAGTTGTGAGCAATTATCTTTTGCATGGGACCGCATGAGAAACAGAAGATATTGTGGAGGGCTGAGTCAGTAGGCTGAATTTAATTCTGCATGATATCAATTTTAAAGGACATTGTTTTGACAAGCTGTTAAGACTGGTATGAGTATGCAGTGAAACTATGTTTATTTTGTAATTTCCAAATAACACTATACACAGGCTGGTCAGACTCAACCTATGGTTGTGCAATGCCCAGGGATGCGATCGCAGTGGCGTACGCAGAAAATTTTCATGGGGGGGTTTGGTTCAGGGTCATACGGTGGTCATTTGTATTTGGTGTGCGCTGTTTGTGACGTCACAATTT
>JGI24158J21664_10008496_pt1 | contig 13662 bp, 11 predicted proteins | sample Ectturendosymbi3_FD_21664 | JGI IMG/M metagenome (IMG submission 21664) | reverse complement strand
CTTGCCCAAGGAGTGCTAGGCACTTCACTCAGTGGCTGTGGATCGAGCACCCAACCTTCCAATTGAGAGGCGGACACTTTACCACTGAGCTAGAGCCGCCCACTTTACCACTGAGCTAGAGCCGCTCTCACATTATTCACCGTGGAAAGTGCTTTGACTGTCTCGTATCCAGGATGTCCAACGCGACGCTAATATAGCTTAACCTGATTGGTGAACAGCAAAGTTTCAGCATTTTTTAAATAATAAGCGCGTTGTGACGTCACAGATACTCAATTACCTGTTTGAACATGTAGCTTGGTTGTTGCGTTACCCAGACAGTCGCTAGTTCGACCATTCCCGAGGATTCCACGTGACGATTGCAAGCAACGAAAGAACTTCGTACATTTCTTGCACCTCAACAACAGCGACATTTGTTTCTGTGCTTCGGATGATCGGGGTGTACATCCGGGTATTATTCTTAAACCTCGTCATCCGGGACAGTGATCCCAATTCCCAACCCGGTATACATCAACCAATAAGGAACCTGATACCTTGTGTTGTCATCCAAATTGTTTGCATATAATATCATCAGCCTTCCGAGTCCGCGTTGTCAAATCATGATCTCTCTCCGGACCTGTTCAGTGTTGTATTTATGATGTACAATTATATCAACTCCATAGCTTAACCCTCAACGGATAGGGTGCGCTCCCGAGTTGGTAGGTCGTGTGTTCAAACCTTGGCCAGGCAACAGAGCACGTGATGAAGATAGCAATCGGAAAAACACTGACAATCAACCAAACATATTTATGTTGACGAGAAAGTAAATTAAATTCGTTTTGCAAGGTTCTTGCTGGTTTCACTGAAGAGCTTATGACGAGGTGGAAATATTGTGTGAGGGGTAAGCTCGTTTCGCGGCTTTCTTGATCGTCTCATGAGGACCAGGACAATTTGCAGGAAATTCTTTGTATGTTCCGCTTGGTCTGACGTAAGCGCCTCCTCCGTCAGTGTTGTTGGTTTTGTGCTTTTTGTGTCATGCTTGCCCAAAATAAGCAAGTGCCTGCAATGGTTCTGTTGTTCACAGCAAAAAAGACAAAATGAAACATTTGCAGTTTTTGCACGAAAACTAAAAAAAAACACTTTAAGAGCTTTACTCGACGACTTTTTAGTACCGTTCACACACTTTTGACTTCGGCAGCATGTCGATTAACTTACGTCTCGCGCAGTCACGGTTCGGGAAGAAAGAGTTCGGCTTCGTCCCTCAGACCTACGTTCTGCCCTGGGACAGGAAGCTGTTGAAAACCGCTTGGGAGGAAGGCAACAGCAAGCAGAAGTACATCCTCAAGCCGGTGAGTCAGAGAGGTGTCAGGACGCGGGAGAAAAGCTCGCGCGCGCTGGGGTTTGTGACGTCAGCTGTTCCTGTCTTTGCAGCCGGCGTCTGCCCGTGGCATCGGGATCCACGTCATACACAAGTGGAGCCAGGTTCCGATCAAGCGGTCCGTACTCGTGCAAAAGTAAGTCGATACCGAGCGGCAGATAGTGCCGGTGAAAAATAACAATGCTCACAACAATCGGCTATTGTTAGCTTTGTCACGTCACCTTCGAGGCACGAGGTCATAGCTCCGGTCGTCAGCCTCTCCATCCGGCAGTGACTGCGGCGCTTGATGATGGGTACATCTCTTGCCGGTGAAATACGTCAACAACGGGACTAGTTGGGGGTGCAGAAAATTGGAAAATTATACGGTAACAACTTTGACGCCATCGCCTGAATCCAGGATTTTGTTGTTGAAAAGGGTCGCGGCATTCAAAGATGCAAAGGATTAATCATGGTTTTTAACAAATTCGAAAAGAAGTTGAAGGCCGTTTTGACTCATGGGACTAACGACATTCCTGGCTGAGAATGGACGTTAGCGTATGCGTGACGTGAACATTGCTTTTTGGGGAGTGCAACTGATGATAAAATACGTCAGCAGAAAGCGGCCCCGAATACCTGAAAGACTTGCAAGTTGCAACACTCTTTGCATTGTTTATACTTCAATCCATGTGTGTGACAATGTAGTAGCGAGTTTCTTCCCGTTACTCGCGGCATCAACCGAGTAAAGGCATCGTTGAGTCACATGCCTGTCTGCACGCTGTTTTTATTTTGTACTGCAAACTCATTGCTTCTCTCAGTAAATAATAATGTAGAGGTCAGATACAAAACAGGTCGTAATTTAATGCAAAGCAATTAGATTTCGTTTTATTTCAGTTTCTTATTCTTTTCAGCAAGCCATGACATTATTAAAGTTCATCAGATCAATTGACAGTTTGGGTTTTAACTGATGCTACAGCGCACCTTTCAAAACTTGCTATCGCGAGTGCAAAGGTTGCATCCCTCCCACAAAATATCGCTGATCGCCCCGCCGCCCATAGTGCTAATGATTTTAACTGCTCACATGCACTGTGTGATACGTTGTCTCGATTGATTCTAATGTTTGTGGTGCCTTTTGCATTGAAAGTGCTCATGCACCGAGCGACGTTTCAACCCCTGTTCAACTCACGCGCAGTGGCGTAACTACAGGTTTAAGCCAGGGGGGCAAAGATTAGCTGAAAGGGGCCCACTGGTCACTGTAGGGGAGCCCAATAGCCAACACTCAGATAAAGGTTAAGAAATGATGGTGAATCTCTGGATGTCCACAGTAGATTTAAAAAAGAAAAACACCCCCGAAAAACGCAAAAAACAACAAATTAAAGAAAACTAAACATCAAAATGTCAACTAAAGGGGGCCCAGTTTATACATTTTTCTTGCCAGGGGGGGCGGATCGCTCCCTTGCCCCCCGTCAGTTACGCCACTGCTCACGCGTCAATCTGTTTGAAAATGCTGCAGATATATATCACGTCCGTACCTCATCAACGGCGGGAAGTTCGACATAAGACTTTACGTCCACGTCACTTCCTTCGATCCACTGCGCATATATTTGTTCGAGGACGGCCTGGTCCGCTTCGCCACCTGCAAGTGAGTCGGTTACGTTCTAAGTTCTTGACTTGGTTTGAAAAAATGTTTTCCTGAGTGAGCGTGTTGTGTTCTTGAGGAACAAATCGAGCAAGATGTCACTGTCTCGTTTTACAAACGACTCTTATGGTTAAAAATATTTAATCGTATTCAATCGTTGAAACGGCATTTAGCTGCGGACAAATCACCCGATTGGTCTTTTACGGGAAAAATATCTTGAAACACTTGTGACGTCGTCACAAAAACAAAAGCGTTTGAAAATATTGGCGAACTTTGCTGTGGAAGCGTTTATTTGCTGAACCTCCCCTTCTTGGTTTTGTTTGAACCAGGCACCGTGTCCGGTGCAGTGGAGCGTGAAGACAATTGCGTCCGTCATGTTACAAATGTTAAGAAACAACAAGTATCGATTTAAATACAATATAAACTTTTTTTTTAAAACTACCAAATTTTCCGAAGAAGTATGAAATGAAGTGGTTTGTAGAAGAAAAATAATTTTATAACTTTGCGTCAAAGAACGTAAAATTGTATCTGTGTTTGTGCATCAGAACAAGAAGCAAAGTTATTTGTGCACTTGTAACACCGTTAGAGCAATCTGTCCCAACCTAACCCACAAAATTCACGACCCCAGCCCAGTAGTCCATGATTTCAGTCACAGTTGCGAACCATGCATTGCTAACAGCATTTTTCCTATTACTGCCGTTTTGAGGGTGTGTCTAAGTTGGGAGGGTTTTTTGACTTGAACGGTTTTCATTTTGGTCACAAGCATTTGAAATTGAAAACCGATTGTCGCCAGAAACTCAGCACATATTAGCGGATATCGCAAACAAAGGCGAAGTGCTTGGAATATGCCGCCAAACGATACGTTGAATGGTAACGAAGTCCCACCTTTGTTGTTGTCGCGGCGCCTCAGTTAAAGGAGCGGCCATTGTTAAGTGGTCGGAGCTATTGTTTGGCAACAAAAGTCTGGGAAGCGGTCTTGATGACTTGGCCTATTTCATCGTACACTGACTTACTGCACTAAACGACGACTGGCGGACATCAGAAAGGGCCCCGCGGAGAACATAGAGCCCGGGTAATATCAACGTTTTGCGAGTAACAGCATGTGGTTATGTGCGAAACCCAGCAAAGAAAGTTATTTTAGGAATGGGCTTCGCTGTTGACGTGTATCGTTTAAACAATATGGACACTTGGTACGAGCCTGTGCAAATACTCCCCTATAGTTGACATTATTCAGATCAAATGTAAATAAGTATGTTTGAAACTTCACGGCTATCCTTTGGTAGTCATGTTCTTGCTCAATTCCACCTGCTGCTATTTATGAAGATCTTTTGCTGTTGTGCAACGGAACTTGCTGCGCTTTGAATGCTCGAATTGTGTCTGGTAGGAAACAAGCATTGGTAAATAATAATAGTCTTTCTACTGAAGTTCGGAGAGCCATACGTCTGGACAAAACGTTTCAGCACCTTTGCTAAAATAAAAGAAAAAATATAAATATAATCGAACGTCAGGCTCCACGTCAAAACTTTTAAATTTAAAGCAACGGAAATGTTTCGAATCACCAGCCGTGAACATAAGGCTTTGTTTTGATGCCGGGGAGTGAAAAGCGTTGAGATTTGCGTTGAAAAGCAAAGTTTTTGATCTTGTGGTTTTGAACTTTGACAGGTCATGACCCGACAAAGGTATCGGCTCTTTTTTGTGACGTGTCATTCATCCGAGATATGATTGTTACGTCGTCACCGACGCTAGACCTGTTTATTCGCTCTCGCAGATATTCGTCGTCAATGAAGCATTTGGGCAACAAATACATGCATCTGACCAACTACAGCATCAACAAGAAATCCGGGGATTTCCAACAGAACGAAGACGCCAGCGTCTGCCAGGGGCACAAGTGGTAATTAAGTCCGATTTCCCAATGTTTTCACGGATATCTTCGTTCTCCACCTTCAATCTCGGATTTCTAGCATCACAGATGCATTGATTGAAGCTCTGCTTACATCCCTCGTCTTTCAAGTTATTAAGTTGGTGAATGCGGCAATTGCAGTTTTCATCGGATTTTTAATTGAATGAAATGATTTTGCGTGCGTTTAACGTTATGTTACGATGGTCGCATCCACCGAAAGCGGAATCAAAAGTCTCGTTTGTTACAGGAGTGTGAAAGCGTTGTGGGGTTATTTGAAAGAAGAAGGAGTCAACACCGACAAGATCTGGGATCTGATGAAGGACATTATAATAAAGACAATCATCAGGTCAGACGTGACGACCCGTGACGTGTACACGCCGTGTCGCCTATTGACCTTTGCGTAATCGTATACATGCCGTTTCACACAGTGTGGATCAGTTTACAAATAGTTTGATCAAATCAAACTGCCGGCGCCAGTATTGCTGCCATGAGTTGTTCGGCTTCGACATTATGCTTGATGACCGTTTGCGACCCTGGGTGCTGGAGGTCAATATCTCTCCAAGGTCAGTTATGTGGTGGATTAACAGGCTTGTGATGAGTTGCAGTGTACCCTCTAAGCTGCGCATGCGCAGTAACCACCAGACCTTTTGCACAGTGAAATCCCATCCCGCACACTTGCAACATTCCAAAACATTGGAAAAGCACGAAAACAAGAAGCTATTTGAATTAAACGTGTACTTCGTTCGTAACTCATTTAGAACTCTGCTAACTTAATCCAAAAATGTTCATTCTCACTGAAACAAACATTTGCTCAGTGCAAAATTTTCTTAGAGGGAACACTGATGAGTTGGCATCCATCCTGCCACATTCCAGAGATATCAATGCACTCGTACTGTGCGAAATTCTCTATGTTGCGTTTGGCAAAATACAAATCTCACTCTCTGGGCTTGTTCTAACTTTAACGCATTTTATGCTGTCGTTACAGCAAGCTTTGAATGCTCATGCTTGTTGATAAACCACCCGATATGGTACCACCCAGTAAAACTTCTGCGAAGGGTGAAACTCCAGGTTTTTTGTATTAAATGTTGTGACCACACTGATTTTGAGCACCTCATCTCAATAATGACAAAGTTTGTGGTCTTCAGCCTGTAATTTTAAAGGTGCTATGTCATGCATGGCATCGCTACTGACATGAAAAAGAACAGAATGCTCCTTATTTTAACTAGACAAGCGGTTTTTCGTGTTTTTAATACTTTGAATGAGAAAGACTCTTTTGCAGTTTTCAGACGAAATGTCCATCATGTTTATGTCAAAGAAAACATACTTTTGTCGATTGTGAAATAACGTTTTTATGCTTACTTACCGAATCTTTTGACTCTTCCAAGACTTCTGACTGACAGTGACAGAATCTTACTTTTTACAAAGTGTTAACACCGTGTAGGGGAAAAATTGACCAACAAAAGCACAAATACTCTTGATGCACTTCAAGTTCTTGCTGCGACTGCTCAAGACAATAAAGTGGCTTTGTGTGTTTTGATTCCATCTGATTTAAATATTCCCTTGTCTGCGTAGTCTGCATTCGAACTCAGCTCTCGACGTCCAAATCAAAGGGCCGATGGTGAAAGACATGTTCAACTTGGCCGGATTTGTACTCCCCGACAAGAGGACCGTACAGGCCAATGCACCTGCTCCTTCCAGTAACGGAAGGTAGGTTCAAAACATGGTAATTCTTTAAAAATATTGCGGGACTGCATCCTTCCTGTTTCTAAACAGCAACTTTGTTTGAACTTGTGGAAAATGATTTCACGTTGTTCCAGAAACTTCGACACAACCGCACTCTCGGTTTTTCGACGAGTTGTGGCTGAATTGCGATGTTTTGACAACTTTTCATTTCGCTTTCGAGCAACGTGTAACTTGTGGACTTTCTGTCGTAAAATGTCGTTTTGAAATTAATTACCGTTTGCTGATTGCTGCCCACAACTTTCAAAACAACATTGCTTGCATTGCAACATATTGCCGGAAACGGCGTATCTTCTACTTGGGGCATTTCCAAACCAACTGCTGTTCCTTGATGTGTTGTGGTTTAGTTCTTACAGAACATTGCAACATGCATCGTTGCATTACTTTGTAACTTGACGTAGACTCGACACAGGAGCTTGTGTCATGGATTTGTTTCGCGAAGGAATTTTTAAAAATTATCTTTTGTTTGTGAATAACAACTGAACAAGCTTGGCTCACATTGCTAGTTGCAGGTATAGGAATTATCTTAGTGCTGCGAGTGTCCCATATGTGTTCGTAGTCATTAATCTGCAAAGGTTCTCAGGTTTCTGCGAGTACCTTGTGTGTAGCATGGTTCTCAGACTGAAGGGATAGGTCGGTACATCTAGGAAGTGTGGGTTCCGTGTTATGAGTCCTTGCATTAATTCATAAACGCAACAACCTGTAGGGGATCCATCATCATGTCGAACTGCATCCGGGACATTCTTGGCACTTTCGCGGGATTGGTTGTTTGATGTCGCGTGACTTCGCTTTCAAATATGGCGCAGTAGTTGTGGCTTAGCACTAAAATCATTCCCCTTTTTGTGACGATCCTTCAACTTCAGGGCAAGGTTTACGTCACGGTATTATCTTCGCGACAAACATGAGTCGATTTTGTGCCAGTTGCTCTTCACAGCTTGGTCATTCCCGCAACCTATGCATGAGATTGCGACAGCACGTCTTGTGGTCGGCACAAACTTCCATCATGGAAACCTTGTCTATATCAGCCAATTTATGGAGTACCTGAATAGATAACCTCTGTGTTTTTTCGGTGCTCCGGCGTTTTTCCTGTTTTAGAGAGTACCGTATATCCAGCGCAATTAATTCAGTACCGCCAAATATATCTGTCTATACCAGTTTCATCTTGCCTCTGCAGCACCGCGGCGTCAGCCTCAAGCAGCTTCAGTCACGACAAGCGAAAGCAAAGCCAGGAGATGTCGCCAGACAGCCGCGCCAAACACACCTACTTCGCTCAGCACTACAAACACGCCGATGAGGTAACAAACACGATTATGAGTCACAAGGATCGAGACTGTTTGCACAAAGCTCTTTCCTCATACATCTCTGTTCTGAAGCGTTTCGCAAAACTTGTTTTGAGCGAAATTGTGCTGTTGTTGATTATGCTCGACTGACTGACTGCTGTTTTTCAACTGACAAAGTAATTTGAAATGTAGTTTTTTGATGATAATGTCTGTTTTGTGCGCTAACAAAGGATTTTAAGAATCGTGTGACGCAATGCGTTGGAAAAACTTGTTGACAGTTTTGAATGGAAAAGTTTTAGAAGTCACAGACTCAAAGCTTCTGCCACGTGTTGCCGTATCCAGCCAAGTCTAATAACTCATAAATATTTTTGTTTTTCTGCAGCAAGAACTCATGTCCGTTTTGCTGAGTGCTTTGACTGTCAATGACATTCAGGTCCTGGTTGAGAGTGAGGACGAATTCGCCCGGAAAGGACAGTTCCAGCGGATATTTCCGAGCACCAACAAGTAAAACATATTGCAAGTCGCTTAGCACTGATCAGACGTTTGTGCTGGTTACGTTGCATTTTTTACGATAACAGTCAGTCTTCTTGCATTGTGGTTGTAAAATTTCGCCGGTGTTCGCATGCGCGGCAGAACAGTGGAAAAAACCAATGCAGCGTCCAGTAACCGAGATGCTGGCATCCACTGACATTATTGCCCCCCTGGTAGGATTTCCAAGACAAAAGCGTTTTTGATGGGGCAAGGGACGCATTACATGCTTCCGTGTTCTGTCAAACAATGGAAAAATAAAAACGTTTAGCAAGCAATAAGTTAATATCGGTGCAACAGCTGAGGAAAGCAATCATTGTTTCTTTTCTCTACTTCCATTCGTTGTCGTTCTGATAATATACACAAAATGTGTTAAGTGATACAATGCTAAGATCAGTTGTTCGACAGCAGCACTGAGAACTATTTAAACCTGGCGTGGTTTGCTTTTCGTGATGTTTTTGCTGAAACGCAAGTTGTTTTTGCGCTAAAATAAAAACATGCAACAATTTGAAATCACATTTATACTTTTCGTTTCAGGAAGTACTTGAACTTCTTCGACCAAGCTCGTTATTACAACATGCTCCTGTATGCTTGGGAAATCAAGTACCAGCACAACAGAACAAGAGGTACTTATTAACTTGGCGTGTTTTGAATTACTTTGGTATTGAAAAGCATCGGATGAGAAAATCCAGCAACTGATTGTGCGTTGCCATGGCAGCGAAGAGAGCTCGTACGTTAATAGTTGTTTTGACTGAAGCTTTCTGCGGCCAGACTGGTTTAGCCTGTACGTATAAGTAGCGGAACGAGAAAATATTTGTCTGAATCCGCGGAACTTGCTGTTTGTGTGCGCGGGATGTTCCATCTCGCACCGCAGCATGGCTCGTGACGTAAGCTCAGAAAAACCTGGCCCCGACAGCGGGCGAAACCTTGCGTCGATTGTTGCGCTTTTCGAATATGAAGCGCTCGCTGCCTTTGTGACGTAACTTGCCTGTCTTGTTGAGGTAGAATCGATTCTTCCGGCGCGATATTAGAATGACGCTGTCGCCGCCAAACTGACGTAATTGTTGGTGCGCCCCCAGGTGGGTTGTAAGTCGCGCGCATATTAACCCCATGATAATGTGTTCGGCAGCATGGAGTATCTTGGAGTCTTGCTGTCGGAAAGGTCTCCACCTTCCTTACTCGCAAATGGATCCCAATAACATTCCACAGGAAAATGTTTGGAATCTCGCTTCGTTCGCATCCAGCAAATTGCTCCCATCCCCGAGGTGCGGTGGGTCGCGGGCCGCTGGCCCAGTTTTAGGGCCGTGTGATCACTTTTGTTATAAAATGACGATTTTATTAGAGGCAGGGTTCAAGACCTTGAAAAAGTATTGAAATGGGCCAAAATATGCGTTAAGTATTGAAAAAGTATGGAAATTCTAAGTGGAAAAGATATGAGCAGAATTTTACAGAAGATAAATCAGTTCACTATTGATTCAGTGTCATGCAATGTGAAAAATTGAATTTCATGATTAAGAATTTATAAAAATGAAGAGAAGTAATGGTATTGAAATTTTTTTATTTAGTATTGAAAAGGTATTGAAGAAGTGTGGAAAATGACTTTTCAAAATGTGTGGGAACCCTGTAGAGGGTAAACACAAGTAGTGCAGCTCTTTATTTCACATACTTCGCTTTCCTCCCGAAGTCGAACTTTCATATCTCGCACCACCGTCTGTGCGAAACGGGTGCGTCATCGCATTCGCAGCACGGGGAGCAACAAACAGTTTTGCGTTTTCTGTTCAGGAATTATTAAATCTTGGCATGATGATTATGACACATATTAGGACAGAATCTTTGACAGATACAAACGTTTTTCTCGCTGCTATGTCGGCCCAAGTCAATCAGGGATCCGATCTTAGCTTCAATGCAAGTGTCGTTTATAAGAGTCCTGCGTAAAACCTGTTTCTTCTGCCCCCCCTCGAGTCCACTCGCTAATTGTGTGAATCAATTATTCCGGTTGACTACTTCTCTTTACTTAACACAGAACCGACACCCGGCTCCTGCCTGTCGTCATGAAAACTACGTCAATACACTCGCCCTACGTCACCAGCGTCTACCCGGAGCTGACACCCCCCAAGTCGAGCGTGTAAGCGATTCAGCGATGAGGAGGGTTTACGGCGAAATCGCGGTTTCGTGTTTTCTTGTTGCATGTCGTCATTGATAAGAATACTGTGCTCGTTTGATGAACGTAGAGAGGCAGCTGTTTGGTGTCTCCTCGAAATAACTTAACCTCCCACTGACGAGGCACGGACTCTGTTCCAAAGAACAATCCCCCTCATTTTCAAATAAATGCTGATTGTCTGCGTCACCGCGTTGCTTAGAAACAAAGATATGATTTTTTCCGAGTCTTTCTTTCGCATCTGGTTCTTGCGCCAAGTCACTCCCACTTGTCATCGCCAGTGCTCTGTTTTTATTCTCCTGTTTGGTTGTCATGGCAACCAAATGTTTTTGTCTTTTCGATCACGAATCAGTTTCAAAACCAATCACTTCGAACTTCTTCGCCCACATAAGTTCCTCAGTTGCTGTCATTCAAACTCATACACTGTACCTCATNCCTCATGTTCATCTGTCACTATGTGCGTCAATGCATGATGTCTGTAACAGACACATTTCAAAGACACAGCACCTGATTCTCAGGTGGNATTGCAACGAATATTAAATATGAAGCTTAACGCGATCATCCATCAAGCTCTATAGCGGCGCTCAAGCTTCGCGCATCTCATTCTGAACTCGTTATTTGGTATTGTGATGTAACATGTGCGTATTATGACGTTTTTCACGCATGCTTGCTTTTTGCAGAAAACGTGCGCAATCCGCTTCCAGGTTAGACCCGCGCTTCTCGCATCCAAGGGACTCACCCGGTGTTCTCCACAGCCCCAGCCGGCCCATGCGGCCCCTGGCCCTCCTCTCCCCCGTCAGAGTCCACGCATCACCCAATAGTAACTGACAACAGGGGGGCAGACCCCGATGAGTTCTGGCCCTGGAGTCACTCATGCGCATCGGGTTTGATGCGTTTGCGTCATGCGTCATTGCATTCGTAGTAATCACCGTTGCGTGTAATTTTTTTGATTTACTGCCTACGTCATGGTTCCGCACCAGCGGCTCCCGGAGTAGGGAGCTTTTATGACGTATACGTCGTCATCCGGCGGACAGCTTTCCTCCCCGGCAAACTGCCAAACTTCCTACATCGCATTCGTCCTGAGCTCGTTATATAATAATTTCGGAAAAATGACGACGAGGTTCTTGTTGAGATTTTTACCTTGGCGACGTTGTGTGCCAGAAAAAGCTGCGATCTGTGAATTCTGCCTGACTATCTTACCTGGGAATGATTGCAACACGTACCTTGCATTTTACAAAAGATATATTCACTGTTTTGGGCGTTCATGAACCACTGTGCTTCGATAGACATATTTACCTGGCTAGTACGAACATACCACGTAGAGCATGATACCTGGAAAATATGTCACGGGGTCCTTGGGGATCATAATTGTAACAGACAAGATTACGTATCTCGGTTCACTAAATTGTTTCGTCTTCGATTAAGGAAATATGAGTGCCAAAGATTGTTCGTAATCTTCCACAGTTTGCGCAACGAACAGCTACCCCCGGACATAACTGTTCTGTCACGTTGGAATGCTCGGATGTTACGCAGTATTTGAAGTGCCAAAGTCGAAACTCAGCTCAAGAGTCTTTTCTCCCAACTCCCCTGCAATGTCCGTTCTTTGCGCGCCACATGCACTCACTAAGTTGGGGGTTGGGTTGGGGGTGGGGGTGGGGTCCGTCTAACCTCGAGAATATGGAGGTTTTTGATCACACGTGACATACTGTGCAGATTTTGTAGCGCTTTTAATAGTTTTTTTTTCACTCTTGTCCTAAAAATAGCAACAAAGAGAGCTCAAAAATAATTTTTGTCCAACCATTACGAAATTCAATCTTTATGATAAGCAGTCTTGGTGGTTCTGGTCACCCCTGCGTACCACTGGCCGGCGTCAGTGGAAGCTTTGCCATATCTTGCTTTGCTGCGACAGGCACGTGTACCCGCATGATCCACACCCTGCCAGGTGCATCATCTAAATTTAACACTTCCTACGTTTTGTTTTTACGTAATGTATGGTCCAATGAAAAGAATGTGAGATGGGTATTTGGCTCTCTGCTGAGTTGGTGGGTGTTTTTAAAATTGAATGAAATTTTACGAATTTTGCTTGATTTGCTGAAACTTCAAAAGCTTCTGTTTTCATTTTTTCTCCCATCGCGATTTTCAACAAATTCGTTCCAACTAAAGTTTGGTCTGCGCCCGAACCCTGTTGCCCTGTGCGGTGGCGTTTTAGTCACTGGCTTTGACGTGAGCGTTTGAAGACCCTCGAATCGGATCCCGTTTTCCGGATCCCGACCCGGGCGAGGGCGCATATTCTCAGGTAGTCCAATGGCTTTTGTTGCAGATGTGTTTTAAGCTTCTTATAATTCTGTCATTTTCACGCAGTGGTAAACTTCGTTCACTGCATACCGACATGCTTAAGTGTAGCGACGTTATTCCACAAATAAATTTTTAGCTATTTTGTTGGTTGCAATTATCTTTTGATGTCCACGGTATCGCGATTTTTCAGCCAAGAAGTATTTTTTCGCGGAAGTGATTTGCAGGGTTCATTCATTTCTTATTTACGTAATTGTCTCGGACACATCGCCCATGTCGCAACGGCCAGACACGGAACACAAGGATACAAAAGCGAAAATACGGTGTCTAACTGGACGCCTCTGTACCTTCAAGGTTTTGGATGTTGTCGCAGGGACGCAGTGCCAGCAACAAATAGGTTTATATGATTTCGGCCGAGTCCGAGGCTTAACTGAATAAGTTTCACCAATTGCCACAGCACTTCCTGGCAAGTCACACTGAGAACCAGAATAGTTTTTGTCATTGTTGTAACTTTCATCAGTCTGTTTTGACCGTCGTGAGAGAAGAACGTGTTCTGAGCTGAACAGCAGTAGGTAGTACAAACCATGAAACAAGCCGAACATTGAGCAACTATTAAAGGAACGACTATTATACAGACGTTATTAAATCCTGTCCAAGTAACATCAGCTTTTGTTTCATTTAAAAGGCGAATAATGACAGATCTGGTGCAGAACATTACAGTTCGGCAAAACCGTAAAGTAACAGCTATGCCCGAAGCACCCAAGGAACCAACGCTTCGAGACCTGTACATTTTGC
>JGI24158J21664_10008495_pt1 | contig 13663 bp, 12 predicted proteins | sample Ectturendosymbi3_FD_21664 | JGI IMG/M metagenome (IMG submission 21664) | reverse complement strand
TAAGTCTCATAAGTGGAGCCTCTTCTTCATACCATTGGTGAACCTGAAGGTTTCACAAACAAAGATATCGCATCCGGCTAGCATAGTTTGTGTTTCATATACTACTGTATTTCCTGATGCTGAAAGCGAAGCTCATGGAAACTTTTCACATAGCAATGTTTTTGACCAACACAATTTTGTCAGCACCATCAGATTGCATGCTGTGTCCTCCAGTGCAGATTTTCGAATTGCAAGGGCTGAGTGAATTTTGCAAAACCATTTTGGTGTTTCCCATTACTTTAAAAACCTGCTATCAGTTGCTTGATTTTGGCGTTTTTAGACTTCAAAATATTGTAGTGTTTCGAAAACATGTACAGAAGACGTTTGGTTGATTAGACTTGAACCTCAATATGGCACAAGACCGGTTGCTTGCGCTGCATGTCTGCTGTGAAGTTTCTAAACGGATTACTCACAATGTTTTAAAGTTTGTTTCGAAGCCCGTTTTGGAGTGGCATGCTGCAAAAGCGGAAATCGGATATAGTCAAACAATCGAATTTTTGCAGATACTGCATGTCGTCAGCATCAAAACTCGATTGAATCGATACCACAGGAAAGTGTTCTGAAATCAAAATCCGTAAATCGCACTCAAACAAACGCAAACGATGTAACGTAAACACAACGTCTTCACACATACAGCGCTATGTCCGGAAAGCTGTTATCAGCAAACTTGATTTGCACAACACGAACGGAAGCGAATGAAATATGATCTGAAAATTTTGCGTTTGACGAATAGTTTGTGACGTATAGCTTTAATTCCAAGCTAAAGACATTACAGTATTGCAAAATAAAGAAATATTTGCTACATACATTACGCTGTATTACAGAACGTTCCCGTTGAATATTTTGTTGAATTATATGATTTGTGATCGATATGAAATCGAACAAGGCGAGGAAGTATTTCACAAACAATTGCCAAGAATAACAGGAATTACAATAACGTTTTAGCGTGTGTTTGTTTTATTTATGATGTTTCATAAACAAATTAATAATGTAAAATTTTAATCTATTGTTTCTGCATTTAACCTGCATTTCACAGTAGCATGACAAAACCCAAAATTAAGCCAGAGTCGATTACATTTTCTAAGACAGTAATCTGTAGTAACTACCGTGCTGAGGACTATTTTAATTTGTCACGGTTTCCTCAGACCGCAGTTGTTGGGAGATTTGCTGTTTCCCGCGATAGGTTTACGTTTATTAGTGATAATGAGTGGATAGCAGAACAACCAACGAAGAGAGAAGATGAAATTCAAGTTTTCTAGCTGTAAGAGCGTCGAAACGCATACATTAGGAAAATATTTTACTTGTCTTCTACCTTTACCAGTTTGCGTATCTGAACAAACGAAGATCAATATTTCTCGCAGTTGTATCGTCATAGCAACCACTGCACAAAAGAAATTATTTCGACGCTTCTTCCTCTTACACAAACACATACTTCTTGTGCGACGGACGTAAATAATTTAAGCCGATCACTGAATAATCACCGCTCAGAAACATTACGTACTATATACAGTAAGTCAGAGTGATGCAACGCATGTTCAAAATACCGGCACGTCACAGGCATTGCGTTCACACAGTAAGTTACCATGTCGATGCCCAGCGCTACTTCGCCTATATCGAAAGGATGCGTTCAGAAAGGATCACGAGTCTAACAGTGTAGACGTTATATTGAAACTGTTGCGATTCGGCTTGGTCACGCCCGAAATATTTCAACATTTTTACGTTCCATTAGGTTATTCATCAAACAGGAACAATATTCGTGTCATTTGCTTTCTGGGATGTGTTTAACGGTGCGTAGAAAATATATTATTTTTTAAAACAACTTTTGATCTATAGGGCTACACTGCTTGGCACAGATGCAACCAGGGTAAGCTAACAAGCAGTAGACCTCGAAAACTAACAAAATGTTGCATTTTTGGACGAGTTACTTAGATGCCCCTCGTAAATCTATCAGTTGTAACCAGCTGAGTGGTATAGCTGTGAAGCAGCTGCTTCTAAATTTGGTAGAAGATTTAACAAAACGGTGTTTTTGGCATTTCAAGGCTATTGCTGGGCTTTTAATGCGTCACGCAGGTGCTTCCGTTGCCCTGTCGGCATTGCTGCAGCGGTCACCATGAAAATAGCCATGTGGCTCGGGCGCAATGTAAGCGGAAATGGTCGCAAACAAACAATTTGTGCCACCATAACTTGGTGTTACTTTCCTTTCTGGCTTGCCATTTATCAGCTCCATGATTTCCTACAGTCTGCAACTTTGCTTCTTCATCCGCAGAACGATGAAAACATTAGAAACACCAAGAACTGCACACTTTTGTGCACTGTAAGCTGTGGCTTAGGAAAACATGTTGGTGGAATTGTGTTAAGCCTAAAGGCGGAACCGCAACTTGAGCAATACGGTATGTAATGGCATAGTTGAAGATTCAAGCGAAAGGATCGTTGTGTAGTGTTCGTTCTCCTGCCTAGTCTTTTCTGAACAGCTGTTAAAACAAGAGAATTTGAGAGGGAGTACCTGACTTGTTAGCGTTCACTGCAAATCAGTCATCGTGGCCCACAGAGATTCAAATCCTGCAAAAAAAGTTGCATTGAAAAAACTTTGAAAGTTCCATAAAAGCAACTACTTTTTCGAATTTTTCTCACAAAACATGGGATTCCACAAAGGTGTGGTAACGAAACACGTGATACATAATATCGCAAAGCTCTCAAAAATTCTCAGCGGCTGATTTTAGGTTCCGAAAGTTCAGTGACAAAATTTCTGAACACAGCAAGCTTTCATAAATCTTTTTATACATGCAGACAGCGGGCACACGTGATTTGCGACCAAATACAGATTGACACGACGTTTGAATAACATAGATTCAGAAACCTATTTTTGTGAAAAAATGCTTTATTCCAGTTTTGAGTTTCTTTGAGAAAAATCAAATAATTTTCAAAGAGCAAAACTGCGTTTAAAGGAAACAAAATTTGTAATGAATGGCCTCATTTGACAAAGTCATCCTGCAAATAACGAACTGTGTTCAACAACATAAGCAAGAAATTATGATAGAAATAGCGTTTGCGTCAGTGAATTCTTCATATGTATACGCATTTTAAGAGGACCGCTTATATTTAGAAGTTAGAATAGATATACTACTGAGCATCGGTCCACATTGGCTACATAATCCAACAGAAAAACTTTTGCATATATTTCCAAGATGTTTTTTCTTAGGTGTGCGCAAACAGAAATTATTATTTACCATTGGCGCAACAAACACTGCTTATGCAAATGGATCCATAACTCATCTAACTGAAAACTGCAGATTTGAACCAAGCCACGATTACACGGGAATCATTCCTGTAAAGCTAACTGCTGTAAACCAATGAGCCTGCGTTTGTTCTTAGAGATTTTACCTTTCTGATAATGTGGCATACGGTAATTAAATTGAGCGAAACCTGCTAAAAGTGTGGTTGAATCACTTTGTAAGTAACAAGCCTTTCGTTAATTTCCTTGCAACCCTTGAAGTAAATGCTACAAGAAAAAACCGTTGTGTTCCATTAATGACCAAAAGCTTAGGTAGCTTTCAATGGTAACTTTGGATATGTTTTAATCACTCTGAGTTTCTCTCGTGAGGCAAACGAATTTTCCAAAAGATGTCTTTTAACTTAAGGTTAAGGTTTATTAAATGAATGAGACAATCTGCGTCATGCTGTTTGTTGTTAATGTCTCTGAGATTCTTGTGTTTTTTGTCTACTTGAAAGGCACTGACTTGATTTAGCTTGGGATCCAATGTTTTCAAGTAGGATCTATTGAATGCGAAATTCGAGCAGTTCCTTTTCAAGCTTAAAAGCGGAAAGAAGCATTAAGACGCTGTTTTATAAGCAAAGCTACTGAGCGTGTTACTTGCCTCAACATCATGTCGAGTCTTACAGAGAAGAAAGAAGGTAGACTGTCAGAGCTTCAAGTAAAAGGCTTAAGGAAAATTGTTACTTACAGTAGTGCCCGCGTTCAACGCGAATAATTGGTGGTTAGAGTGAAAGCGTGACTGAACGCACTGGCTGTCAGAAACAAAATGTTGCAGCGCAGTTGATTTGACAAAGCATTGTGTGAAGTTCTCAAGCAGCGGAAGTGTTGAAAGGATGGGAGTTTTGGAATGTTGATAAGCAAGGGTTTACTGTTGTGCTTTTTGCGGCGTGTGCTACGGGAACTTGCTCACAGCTCAGTTTTCTGCTAAATTCTTTCTTATTGAACTCAATCAAACTTGGTTTAGGTATTAATGGTAACGACGGCCACATTTTGAAGCAAGGTCAGGTCAACTATCAATAGTTAACTTCTTACTACGCCAGTGCTGACAGACCTAGACACACTATAGACTACTTTGACCCGAGACGAAAATTAATGTCAAACGCTGTCATATCCTGCCTTACATAGCCGCCATTCAATAACTCCTGCGGTTACTGGACGTGAAACTTGGCCACATTGGCGGCTTATGCGGGGTGTGCTGACTGGGGTACAGCCAGTAGTTCCCAATCCCTATGTCGGAAAAAAGTGTAGTATGTGAACAATACGCAATAGTCTGTAAAAGATACCATCGCCAATTGGAACTAATAAGTGGGCGCTCTGTGCTCACGCATAGAAATTGCTTCGTTGACATAAAAGTGGTTGATTCTTTGGCGTGTGGTCCGGCCGACACTCACTAACAAGTTAGTAGCCTACTCCAAGGTCTAAAAAATTAATGTATTCCATCTGCTTGTCTTATTTTTGTTTCCGATCCGCATGCGGTATGCACGTCATTTGAACGTCGGTCCTACAGACAGCCCCGAAGGAAGTTGTGAACTTGTTAAGTGGTGTCAAGTAGTGGCGTAGCGAGGCTAAATGCCGCCCGGGGCCGACCATAAAAGTGCCGCCCTTTCTACCCCATGAATTTGCATAGAAGAATTTAGAATGAAAGAAGATCATGTTTCGCGCTTATTTAAAGATATAAGGATTAATAAAGCATCTTGAAGATCACCATCAAACACCCACAGTATTAAATAGTCTTGTTTTTCATTGTTGATTTTGAGCCTTGCTTTTTCTGGTTGTTGCCACCTTCTTCATCATTAGTTTTTCTTTTTTTTTTGTTTTCCTAAATATGCATATACCGACCCGGACATGTTTTGTCAAATTTTCTTCCCTGTTGGTTTTTAGTCTCTGGTAAGTCCACCGCATGGCTTTTTAACCGTTTACTCATTCCAGGGATCAAAGGAAAAAATGAAGGGATGTGATCAGGGGTGGAGCCAGACATTTTCATTTGGGGGGACCACTGGAGGGGACAGTTTTGCAACAAGGGGAACTGTCAATGGTCTGTGTAGGACTTTCTGAAAGAGACCTACTCCAGTGGCATGACGTCACGCAGAAAATTTGGGGGGGCCACTGGGGGGCCAGGCAAAATTTTGGGGGGGAGTGTCCCTCCCTGGCACCCCCCTAGCTCCGCCCCTGGATGTGATGGCGGCATACCTACTTTACAGATGTAAGCATCTTTGTATGTTAGTATTTCGTGTAGTATCCTTGTCTTTCACTAAAAAAGTGTATATCCTGGCTACTGCATATAACAGCTATAATAATGAATCTGGTAATCAGTAACGGTTTAATTCTCTAAGAATGTATATAAGACTTCAAACGTTTACCGACGCCATTACATCATGCAGAAAAACAGCATTTGTATTGAAACTGAGCAACGTTACCTTTGCAGAATTCTTCACTTCAACCGCCAAAATTTAATTTTTATTAAACTACCTAATGACTGGGTTACAGCGTGTGGCACTTACCGTATTTATTCGATTGTACGCCGCGGCTTATAAAGTTTTTTATTTCATCATTTCGTGCAGCGTATAATCAAGGGCGGCTTACAATCAAGTGTAGCTTAGATGTTTTTATTTTTTACTTTATTGAAAGGTATAGATGGCGTTCAGTCTTGTCTTGACTGCACTTTGTCTACCAAACTCTCTTTACGCATTCTATTCTCTTCAGAATCATATGCACACTTCTTCACAGGAAGTATTATGATGAACAGGATGCAGTTGTAGTGGTGAAACATCACTACCAGGTTTAAGAATAAACGCATAAGGTACTAGTATGCGGAAGTATCTCAGAGGCTTGGGTAACGTGTTTAAGTGCGGAATACAATCAAGGGCCGCTAAGATTAAGTTTTAACACCATGTCGTGAGGCTTATAATCAAGGGCGGCTTACAATCGAGTAAATACGGAATTGAATCCCACTGAACATTAAAAAATAGCATGAGATGTGCCAAGAAATGTTTTAACATTTGGTGACGGCATATAGCGGCACGCCAACGCCTGAAATATGCTTCTTACCGGGGCAGTTGAGGTGAACGCTGTTGCCCAAGGAGCGTTACGGCGATTTACTCAGTGGCCGTAGATCGAACACGCAACTTTCCAATTTAGAAGCGGACACTACACCGCTGAGCTATCACTGCCACAGCGAAATGTTCGTCGTGCCTAGGTGTCAGGTAATGTATGATGTGCCGTTGGTGCGTTACTGAGGAACCAACGATAGGAGAAAAGGGATTAAGCTAGCCTTAACTATTTATTGGAAGTTCATGCAAAGCCTTTTATATCAGATTTTGAGAGGAGGGGCAAGAAAAACCGCGAAATACCGGAGCCCTAATGTTTGCTAGTCTGCAGTCGAATGTCATTTCTTTTCTTTGTTCAAACTTTTGACTGAGATGGCCTGAATGGCTTTGTCTGGAGAGGAAGGTGAAGGGCTGGGGGACAGTTTCCCTACGTAAGTGTGTTGAAAAAGCCCTGATTTCAAGACAAACACTGTGGCAATTTAGCACATTGGATTTGACCAAGACTTTTGGGTGAACATTTCATCAATTTGCTCACTCCACAGCCACATGTTGTGTTTTTTAGGCGAGCCTACCAGTTTAGGACTTCTAAACGCAAAAACTGGAAAGAGTTACAACTTTAAAAAATTTATTTTGAAATAATATAGAAGAGTAAGATCTTTTGAACTCTTTTCAAAAATTATTATTTAATCAGAAAAGTGTCCAAAGGTGCCGCCCGAGGCCCGCTGCCTGCAGCCCCCAGCCCCCCCTTGTTACGCCACTGGTGTCAAGTCTCTCAGCAATGGTGAAAGTAATTGGATTTTAGCTTGGGATGATAATCATGTTGTTATAAGGCAGGACTGCCAGAGTTGGTTTATACGCCACGCTATATTTCCTCGTGTACTTTAATGTATTTGTGTGTCCTTTGTTACTGTGATGCATGTTTGAAGTTCAGCACATTGCGTGTGGGATTGAAGACCTTAGACAATGTCAACTGGTAATACCAATTCTGGTACTATTTACTTCCAAGTTGGAAGTTTGGACATTTTGGTGCAAACTACTTTTATGTGAATAGCCATTATTTGGTACAAATGTTGATAACTGACTTACAACAGAATAAAAGGAATAATAAAAAGAAAAATCGGCAGATATCGATTTACTGAATACATTAACTGATAACAAGAATCAAACCTTATCAAGCACGTCTCAGTACTGTTCACATTTCATTCAAGTATCTCTGAGCTTGCTGACGCTAAACTCAATAACTCATTCGATTTTCGACTTTAGTAAGTCGTAAGATGTGCTTTTAGGTAAGAATTTTGTTGAGTGGCATTTTCTATTCTAAGTGCAGTAGAAACATGAAAAAAATTGAGTAGTGTTGTAGTGTTATGTCCTGCGAATGAACGTAAAACCATACGTAATAAATGAAAGTTAGTTTCACAACAGTTATTGATAAGTGAGTACATGTTCATGTTCTTACTAATAGTCTTACTGATTTGTCCTTGATTGTGAACAGAAGAAAGAAATACTGAATTGCAATGACTTGAGTACAATTATGATTTTTATCATATCAATTTAAGAAGTTTCAAACTGGGCTATTATGGTAGGTAAGGTTAGCTGAATTTTGGTTAGGTTAGTTTGGTAGGTAAGGTTAGCTAAATTTTGGTTAGGTTAGTTTTAAGGTTAGGTTAGTGTTATATTTTTCCAACCCAGCTAAAATGCAAGTGTGCTCCTTTCACCTTGACAACATAGAAGCTAACCGTCCCCTCAACATCATGTGGAATGGACAGAAGCTGTCCATATCTTGGTGTTACCCAAGATCGCTCGCTTACATTCAAAAAAATATTCAGAACTGCAAGGCCAAAGTGAATACGCGAAACAACATCCTCCGTAAGCTCATCTGCTCGCAATGGGGAGCAAATCCTAACACTCCAGGAACATCTTCACTTGCCTTATGTTACTCTGCAGCTGAGTATGCCTGTCCAGTATGGTCTCGGTCCAGTCATGCTAAATACCTCGACCCTGCATTAAATGACAGTTGCAGCATTCTTACAGGATGCCTAAAACCCACCAACACAAGATGTTTGTACCTTCTCGCTGGAATTGCCCCACCTGATATCCGAAAAGAGGTGATAAGCAGACGGGAAAGGTACAAAGCAATGCACGACCCAAGCCATATGCTGTACGGATCCCAGGCAGCGAATCAAAGATTAAAGTCAAGAAAAAGCTTACTTTACAACACACCCCTACTTACCAGGCCATCTGAAGAAACTCGGTTGGAACTGTGGAAAGATGGGTTAAGAGTCAGCCCCCCGAAACCGGCCCTAAATATCGAGCCAGCTGAAGCAACTGCCTCCGGTCACCAGGCTTCCTGGATATTGTAAATGTCTCAACCGACCCGCACCGGAGTTGTCAGAAGTAAACGTACACTTGCCCAGTGGGCCCTCCACAATGGCCTGACTCTGTGTAGGTGTGGTTCTGTAGAAAACACAGCTGGACACCTTCTTCGATGCCCACTGCTTCCAAAAGGATGCACGCTGTTAGACCTATCAAACAATAACAACATCGCTGAAACAACTGTGGAGTTCTGGATGTACTGCGTTTAGAGACACGAATCATCCTCAGTGTTATTTTGGTTGGGAATCTAGTATGGAAAGCTGAGATTTTGCAATTATTTCCTTGATTGAAAACTATTTAGCTTTGTCTCAGTTGCTGCCATAGCCTATCGTTGCTGTACTATAAAATCACACAACGGAAAAAGTAAAAATTCTGGAAGAGTTTACAGTATGAGTTTGTTACGTCACATTGGCACTTACTGCGCGTGCACTCACGCCTGCAACCCTGTATCCACGGTGCTTCAGGACAACGTGATGCAGTTGAACAAATTGCTGCTGACAGGTTACCAGTTTTCCAGTGTAAGGATACCAGTAGAATGTGTGATCGTGTCACGCGGTGTTCGATTGCCAGTTTTGTAAAAGTTGAACTGTGGCCGTCCTCTGGACACCGGGGGTGGTCGCTGGGGTGTATTTGAAAACGGAAATTTGAAAAAGTTTACACAATTTAATCGGCCCATATCGCATACCATGCCACTGTGATACATAAACAAATATGAACATTTTCAGGTCAATTAGAACATTTCTAGGAGGTCTACACAGGAAGCTGACAATCACATATTTCAAAAACACGATTTGTTTATTTTAATAATCCATTTTTATTCCCATGCTTCCATATGGATACCAGTGACAAAAAGAGATCGAAAAAGTCCACGCATATTTATTATCAGAAGTATTACACGGATTTAAATTCCTTCTACAAGATCATCTTCTCAGATCTGGCTTCTCACCTCGTGCCTTTCAATAGCTTGAACAACATTTTGATAATTTTGCTCAATTTTACGGTAGACAGAAAATCAGAACTCATTCGAACACCGCGTTCTGCAATGTCATGGGTGCATTATTTTATGATCAGATTTTCTAGTGCACAGCTTCGTAACTGGCATTCCTTGGACATTCACAAATTGGCTAATTCAAAGAGTTCGTATAAATTTTCTCTGGTTTGTCAGAGATTTCAACCGCAAAAAAACTCTGCTTAAGTGGCCTGCTGAGCTGATGTCAATTTGAAACGTGTAGCGGAAGTAGTTAATGTTAAAGACTGTAATAAATTTCTTGGAAAAAATGCTGAGGTTCCTGGCTCAGGGTGCAGAGTTCTAAGCATATATGGCTGTGTACCAGTAGGTGAATGACTCTTCCTAATTATCTTGCGGTATTGTCTCATGGCTTTGGTCGCTATTAAAATCACTATCAGCGGCTTTAAATTCTTTTGATTTTCGCGTTACTTCTCTTTTCTCAGAATTTGCGCTCTCTCTCTTAACAGCTTCTCTTTCAGCTTTTCTATTCACCTTTTTCCTAAGCTTATTGTCATAGGATCCCATAGCCATTTTCGAATTTCTGTAGCTCTTTCTCATTTCGCCTTCCTTCTCGTTTTCGCATTACTTCCTTCTTTCCTTTTCTCAGAATTTGTGCTCTCTCTCTTCCAGCTTTTTTTCCTAAGCTTGTTATTAATAGATCCCAGTTTCATTTTTCGCATTAGAGTAGTTCCTTCTCTTTTCGCCTAACTTCCTTCATTTTCGCATTACTTCCGTCTCTTTTCTCAGAACTTGCCTTCTCTCTCTTTCAGCTTTTCTATTCACCTTTTTCCTAAGCTTATTGCAGTTTTTTTATGGTAATTTAGGGACCCGATTCGGGTCCCTAGAATTGAAGATCGGGTCTCTAGAATCAGAGAAAATTATCATTGGGTCCCTAGAATCAGAGAAAATCGGGTCCTTAGAATCAGATCAATCGGGTCCCTACAGATCCATACCGCGTACCTAACATTTCCCTTAAAAATCCCTGCTTATTGTTAAAGGATCCCATAGTCATTTTTCGCATTGCTGTAGTTCCTTCTCGATTTTCGCTTTGCATCCTTCTCTTTTATCAGAATTTGTGCTCTCTCTTTTTCAGCTTCTCATAATAGTGTCGCATAACCATCTGCCGAACCGTTCTCATGGAGTTCAGAAAAAACTCATCGTGTTCATGTACTAAGCGGCTTTCCACATATGCTGGCCATATTGCAATCGTAGTCGTGAGACGTTTTTCCTCATCCAATAATATTCTTTTCGTTGATTCCGAATTTCTCCTGGATATTGTGGCTCGTAACTTTGCAATTCGTGTGGTAAGAGCTAAAATTTTCTCTTCGACTTTCTTTTTTGTCATGGTTGGTATGTCTGCTATCTCAGACAACGGTAATAATTCTCTTACAACAATTTAAACACTATCGCGTTGAGTCTGATTGGGCGATATGGATTTCAGCAGTTCAACAAACAGCACAGGCTGCACTTGCTCACAGATTGGTAAATAACATCCTCTAATATGACCGTCGTTTTGGGTTATAGGAGACCCAATCCATAAACTGGGATCCTTGAAGACATTTTAGGACTGATAACTGAAACTTGATCAGCCTGACATTAATGGAAATGATCTACTAGTGAGATATGACACAACGACGCAATTCAGATCAATGCATCAGGTCTACTTATACCAAACGTGGTCTTCACTCATCACTGCAAAGCATTCACCAGATATAGTATTTCTCGTAATTCTAGAGAAATACGAAATATGGACATCACCATAGTCACTGAAGCATTACCAAATATGGACATGCGTGTTCACTAGGGTCACTTTTATGACGTAAAAACCTGATAATATGACTTTATTTTTCGGAAAATATGACTTCATATGACCAAACAAAAATATTACCGAGGTAGAACATACAACTACTGTACAAATAAGCATTACCAGCGAAAATAGGCATAAGAGATGGTAGCCTCATGGTTTGTTGAAGCCCCACTAAAATAAACGGCCCAAAAGATGAGCAAAACATATAGTTTGGTTTGAAGCAAATTTAAAACATGCGTAGACATTGGTTTAATTCTTTGGGGCAGCAAGAGCATGCACTTTTAGGCAGTGCATTGCATTTCATTCAATTAATTCGATTAACCTACGTTTTTGCCAACATTCGCAGGGTGTTCCAATGGGTTCAATTTGCAGGACGCAGCTTAGATCCAGCGATATATTAGTTTCATCTGAATTTTTGAGATTTTTTTCATGGTTTCCTTATTGAATTAAGTTGAAAATATGCAAAATACGACTTTATGACCTAACATGAAAAATATGATCGTTATGACTTTATACCATTTGTTATAGACTTCGTAGGGGTGCGATTTTTGTTTTGAAATTCGTTTCATAGCTCCCTGAAGCGCACAAAAAAATCTGACTTTTCTTGCTTTAAATTTCCCTAGTCTTCACAGGCTCTCTAGAGCAAAATTGAAGTTTCTGCTGCAAAAAACTACATCTCCATGAGGCCGGAGTAAGTTCTACAAAGGCTCAATCATAGGCAATGATGATAAAGACGAGTTAAAAAAGCCTGAATTAGCTACAAGTTATTATTAGATAGCATGAAATTGACACACGAAAAAATATAAGAAATAAGATAAAAAAACAAAAAATCGAAATTTTCGAAGTAAATGTGGATCCATCAGAATCAAATTCTCATTTACATGGATTTTTGTTCAGCCAAACCTCACATAAGAAGCATAGGGCGCAACTGACCCAAAACAACACGATTTTGAAATGCACAATTGTGGTGGCGTTAGTGAAACAAAAGGTAATGCATTAGCTTAGGGAAGACCGCATTGAAGTGGTGATAGTGGGGTGATCGTCGACAGGGTGCCACTGTATATTCAAAACATTCCACCGGTATTTTGTGAAAATTTATCGATCTGGTTCCAAGTCTCCAGCAAGAAATAGAGACTTGAAATCAATGAGTTTCGATCATACTGTAACGTCCATATCACAGCAATTGACGATTCGTTTTTTTGCACAAGCTTTTTTGGTTTCAATAATACAAACACTTCTGTTCGTTCATTTATCTTTTTCCCTATTAACAACAGTTTTGTAAATATAGAAAGGGCCCCTTATTAAGTTTCAGCCAGGGGCCACACACAATCTTAATCCGCCCCTGCTTGGCAAAATTACACCAGTTCACGATCACTCTCTTTACAGAGAACCTGCGCGTCGGTATTAATGCTCAGTGTGAAAAAAAGAACACTTGGTGGAGGAAAAATCGCTTCACTTGTTTATTATTTCACACCTCCGCACACGGCCTTGCAATAATATTAGTTGCATCGGCAAGGAACACTGATGGAGCAAGCAGTACAGAAATTCTCGGAAGTGTGTTAAACTGGTGACAGACGTTACAGAGCTCATCTACCAATTGGTGGCACAAATCAACTTAAGTCGATTTTAGAGATTTGGCCGAGCGGTTCTCGCCCATCAGAAAGTTGAGTAGAATTAGATTAATATCGGAGCAATTGCAATCGGAACTGCAGAACGAATCAATCAGCAGTTTAGAATTGAAACGAAGTAGATTACTTCAACACACTCCGTTCTGTGAATGCTGCGCCGAGTACTCTTTTTAGCGCATGCCACTGTTCTCTGACCCATCTTTAGATACAGTGATTTAGTGTTAAAGTAACGTGGTTGAAGTTTGCGCATAAAGCTGCATGCCAATGGCATCCCTGGACATGATATTCACTACAAAAAGATGGCAAGCATTTGCGCCCATAACGCCTAATCAAAAGTATTTTTCGTTTCAAATCGATTTTTTTGACAAGCAAGACTTCTTTTCTTTGTGAAAAGTACAGGGTGTTTCACAATTGTTGAAACAAAGCGATTGGGCACAAATCCAGGATTTTAAATGATACCACAATGATGATTACATTTATTGAAAG
>JGI24158J21664_10008493_pt1 | contig 13664 bp, 7 predicted proteins | sample Ectturendosymbi3_FD_21664 | JGI IMG/M metagenome (IMG submission 21664) | reverse complement strand
TCGACTACAAGACTTGCTGAATCCGTAGAGGGTTTGAACAGCTCTCTAGCTCAATCGCCTGGCGAGTTATAGGATTGCAAATCTCTGCAGGAAAAGTGGCGCACGCGGGACTTAAAGATCTTGGAAAGTCTGTTTCTTGTACATCAAAGTCTTAACTTGATCCCAAGGGCGTAACGAGGCAGGGTTCCCACGCAGTATTGAAAGTATTGAATTGTGAAATTGGTTTAAAATGTTCACTGCGGAAATTTTATGGTTGATTTTTGTGATTCGCTACGATCCCAATTTTGCAAGGAATGGAATTCAGCCGATATTTTTCTCAAACAAGTTATGTAACTTGTCACGTCACGCGGTCAGTGATTGAAAACTACCTAAGTTAAACAGCCAAGCATGGAGTCGGTCGAAGCAGAAATATTCGGTATACTCGCCACCTGCGCAACTGCAATGTCAGACAACGCACTACAATTATGTTTATCAAGAATGTTTTCACTACTGCATCGCAGCCATCACTTGCCCGGGTATGCGCTTTAGACTTCTCTTAAACCGATTGTCTGGCGCGTCTTAGCAGAGTTGCTTGGGACTGCCCAGCGTAAAAACCATTTAAGTTTTGCTTTGTGCTGGCACACAAGTGTAATCCGACGCATTTCAGGCTTCATCATTGAGCAAAGCATTTGTTTGGTCTTGTTTGTCTATAGCTGACATTATCGCTCTTATTTTGCAGGTGAAAAAAGAAAACCAATGGTGCGAAGAAAAGTAGTGGTTCTGCAGCTCAGTGTCTTTTTACTCTGTTCTTTTGTGTAAAGTGTTGTAATTCGATTACCTTCGCAGTCAAAGACGTCTAACCCGCGATGCAATGCTTGCATCGCTTCGGTCAATTGCGCAGAAAGTATCGAAGAAACAGATTTGGTGAATACCAGAATTTTATATTTAGTTTGGTAAATGCGTGTCTGAAGATTAACTGATCCAAAACGAGAATCTGAACAGAGTAAAACTGGTCGCACCGCGCGGTTGTGTATTTCCTTGCTAAGGGCAATTGTTGTGTGGTCCTCGTCCGACAACGTGATCTTTTTTGTGTCACTTTCCAGTAACGTTCGTTGCGTGTGCTCGTCACTTCAAATGTTAAAAGAATGCATAAAAATACTGTGCGTTTGGTTTCGTTGTTTTTTTTTACGTCACGTGACCATGCCGGTCGCTGGTGCGTGACAGCGCAGCTCGCGGCGCAACCTGGGATGTCGAAATACTTGGCTTTGCTCCCTGCACACTGCTTCTGAGGATGCAGCGAGTGGCTGAAACGTGCGTTTTATACGTTGCTGTCGTGGCGGCCGGCCTTCGTCTTGTATATTAATTTGTTCGGGAAGTATTTCAGTCTGAGTGTTCTGCTTTGTTCAGATTGTCGCCAGTAAACTTGCAAAACTCTCTTTGCTGGTTGTCATTTTGTACTTAGATGTAACCGTGAAGTGGGACGGGTCGGCAGAAAAGTGTCAGTTAAGACAAGGCTTTGCCTGGTCTCATATATGGAGCTGAACTTGCTAAAAACGAAAGCATTACTGTTGTTTTTTCAGGTCAAACAAGGCTAGTTAAACAATGAAACGAATGTTTTCGGACATATTGCAAGGTGTGCCGTTTGCTGAAACTTCCCCGAGCTGTTCACTATGTTTTTATGATAAACGGCGATCTGGTCGGAGGGAGCACAATTGGCGTGCCGCTCTTCTTGTTTTTGTAGTCACTCTTTCACGTCAACAGTGCAGATCGCATGTTTGGTACTGATGACGACCACGTGTCGTTCCAAATCCTTTCAGGCCAAACTCGGGATTGATTAGAGCGATTTGCGCGCAAATTGGGGAACACCTTTGCAGCACGGATAATTTCATTAAAAACTTGGTCGGAGACATTTTGTTGACGTCACATCCGAAACACGAGAAAAAAGTAAAAAAAACATCTGTTGCGTGTTGGACGCACTTACGGCGATTAAACCAGGCCTACGGAGCTCTTGTAGAAATGAAATGGCTCCGGTTCCGGAGCTCTCTGTTTTCGTAAGCATGGCTCCGGCTGCGGAGCTGTGTTTTTCATAACATGGCTCCGTTCCGGCTGTGCTTTGTAAATACACTTTAACAATTTCGGTATGCCTTGTGTCCTTGTAGCAAGTGAGCGTATCATTCCAACATATTTTGAACTAATCTTAAACACTGCTACCACTACCAGGTCTGCATAGTCGGAAGGAGTTTGGTCTTGAGAAGTCAAAGTCGGTTAAAATTCTTTTAAAAAAGCCTGACTCCGGGCTGATCTTCTGCTCACCGATTGTGACCAGTGTTGCCACTCTGTTATGAAGAAAACCCCCAGAATTTACCTTGTTAAAAAAACAGAAAATAATAAAAACCCCAGACATACAAAATGTTTATAAAAAGTCAAAATGAAACTTGAAATGTACGCTACCGGTGCTTGCACATAAAAATTTAAGGTATTGTGCATTATTTGCATCAAGTTTTTAACAAGTTCAAGGCTATTTTTGAACATACTGACAATTTACAAGCAGGCTACTAGCAAATCAAGTGTATGAAGTAACATAAAAAGTTAGATATTTTCTAGGAAAGGTTTGATGTTTTCTTTTACCTTCACTTAAATGCACAAATTGAAACATGTACATGATGCATTCACGGTCTAACAGTTTTCTCCGTAATCATTGCAATGTTTGACTACTAATTTAACATTCATACCTATGACAACGCGTCTGTAAAACAATGAACAGATTATTGACCACCGCATCTTTAAAACCAATAAAAGCATTCCAAAATCATGCACAGTAAGCAGCCCTTGACATATCAGGGGTAGATTGGAGTGATGACCTATGTCTAGTTGGTGCTTAATCCAGAACCGTCGCCAGAAAGTTTTTAATAGGGGGCTTGGCTTTGCGTTTCTGCAGGGGTCGTGACACTAAAAATTGACAAAATCTCAACTGATTATAGGGTTTTATGTTTCAATTTGGGGGTTTCAGCCCCCCGTGGCGACGGGACTGGCTTAATCTGTAAAATACTAGATTTTAAACGAGTTGGTTAAGCCTAGCCCAACACAACTCTACTGGCTACTGTGTTGACTCTGCACATTACGCCTTTGAAACTACTGTATTCTTGAATGGCAGATACAGTAGTACAACATACATTTTTGACATTTTACCAGAATAAAAAAACAGATTTTCAATAAAAACGCCAAAACCCCAGATAAAACAGAAAAACACCAGATCTATTGAAAAATCCCCAGCAGTGGCAACACTGATTTTGACTGTTTGTGCCACAAAAAAGTGTGTAAGCGTCACACTGCGTTTGCGCACAAGGTCTTAGTCTCGCAAACATGCGCTGCGCCGGTGTTGACTGACTGGTCCACACCACACTCGGCAGTAATTCCACAGTCTGACGTGAATAAAACAAGTCCAGACTTGAAACAAAAACGCATTGTGACCTTAATCCCTGGCAGAACAGACCCTCAGATTTCACCGCGGCGACCTATTTCGATCAGATTAATTAGTCGCGCAGCACGAGCGACCCATGGCAACTGTCAGTGCGCAGAAAAGGTCTGGTGCCGGAGCTGCTAAATTAACCACCAGCTCCAGCTCGATTTTGATAACAGCTCCGCAGCCCTGGATTAAACGGTTCGCGAAGGTGCCCGCTGGCCTTGAAAGTGGCCCGCAAATGCAGTAGTCCCGCCCATCTTCGGTCACACTTCGTCGAACATATTTTTTTAAGCTGGCAATTAACTCAAACCAATAACTCAAGTAGGCCTACTGCCTGTGCATACGTCACAAAAATCAGCACGCATTGATGTTATTTAACGGAAATCGATTTCGCCATACGGCATCTTCAGTCCAAGCTGTAGAGAAATCGCCGCAGTTAATAGAAAGGAAGACACAGGTTGATACCAATGCTCAAGAAACAAATGGAGCTTCCAAGTACTTAAACCAATAATTACCAGTAGGCCTAACACTTCAGAAGCCGCCGAACTACATTTCTGTTCATCTACGTCAGGGGCAAGCCCGTGACCAGGTTGGGACACCAGGGGGGAGAAGAGTCCAAATTTTAGATTAGTAAGCACGGTTAGAAATATAATAGTTTTAATTATGTCAAACACACTTTTCCAGGGGGAAAAGCTCCCTACTCTCCCTTAGTTACGGGCCTGGTGAGGGGTGGGGAACGTATTTACTACAGCGGGTCGCAAACATTCGAAATTATATTTTATGATAAAAATAGAACCAAGTGCACATGTTCTTTTTTACTTTGACACGCAAATCCAACATGGTTTTAGACTTTTGGTAACAAAAATGCTGACGTGTTACCCAACAATTTGGGTGACAAACTGCTGATGTGGGCCGCAGGTACGACATGCCTGATATACTGTAGGTTTACGTTAACGTTTTTGCAAGGAGCAGCAACTTTTACTCCTGAGTAATAGCATATGTGCGAGAAGTTCACAGGCGTGGTAAGTGAGTCGCAACGTGGTCCTCTCCTCGCCCCCTTGTGCTTAATGCCGCCTCACATGTGCTATGTGCAGCGCGAATTGCTTTAGGAAAGTGTAGCTTCCTATGACATTTACATTCAGGCGCACATCAAGAGAACCATGAAATCGGATAATGCACGTTACGGCTTTTATTCTAACATGCCCACAAAAAGTGATCCAAAACGGAAAAATTATGGGAAGCAGTCTTGTGCTGCGAGGACCTTCCATCTTTTTCAGAAACAGCCTTATGGTGAGGCATGCCCGTATTGCCGAGACGCAAAGACCTTAGATTAGTGGTTATTAACCTTTTCTCCACCGCGCCCCCCTTCAGTAATTTTCCTTTGTTTCACGCCCCCCCGACTTTAAATAAGTTGTAAAAACACATTTATTTTTTGGTAAATTTATTCATTTTCTTAATTATAAGGTTATGTAACAGACACGAAGTCCACAGAGTACAAACACCGAGTCTGCACAATGCAGATTGATAAAAACAGACACAACAATGATTAATGGCGAGTTTGGAGATAGAACAACAGGGTTACGGACACTTTCTTAACACTATTATTCGTTAACGCGTAACACTTGATACAACANTACTGCAGAGTAGGAGACTGAGTCCAAAGTTCTTGTGACTTGACTCTGACTCGACTCGAAAAAATTTAGGTGACTCTGACTCGACTCTTATTCGAATTGCTTATGACTCTGACTGGACAAAAATGACTCGGTCACATCACTGCAGCTTTGTATGGGTTGATTTTGAAGATTCTTTACTTCAAATCACAAGTCACCATTTTGTGTTTGTTATGAAAAATGCGGGTTTCATATGATTTTACAAGTCACACCAGTCCAGTAGCCCTGGGGGGCAATGACCTCCACATTTTGTTGCGCTCGGAAAAATTTGTTTTGAAAATACAATAAAATCAATAATGCCCCCTAAAAATGTATTTTGGGCCCTGAAACCTCAAAATCTCTATATGGGCCTGAGTCACACCACCACCACAAAACGTCTTTTATTTATGTCTGAAGGTCAACCAAAATGAAACAATGTTAGAAGAAAAGGCCGTGGCAGGTTTCATCAGCTTTATTAAAACTTTTTCTCTTAAATTGCGCCATGGAACTATACTGTTACTGGCAAAAAAGGATTCTTCAGAAACTTTTCTATTGCTGAACATTTCTGCACATTGAGAAGATTGTTTGAAAGTTTCTCGTGGTTTTCCAAAGATGGTCAACCTCAATTCACATTGCTCAGTATAGCTCTGAAACATTCCTCTGTACTTCATCACATAAACGTATTTTATTAACATTTACAAGACTTCTTTTGATTCGCTCTTAATTGCATGTTTTTCGTGACAAGAATTTTTCAATACAAAACTGTTGGCGCTAAATTTTTATCATCAGATACTCGTGCCACCACTGTGTTTCAGTCATCACAATTTACTTGCTCGCAATTCATATTAGACCTTTCCGCTGAAAAGACGTTTTTCCTGAAAAAACATTGTAACTCATTAAGGTCGACAGCATCTCAATTCCAGCATTCAGTACAATTATCTGGCTAATGTAACTACATTGCCACGCTTAATTTCCCACTTCTTCACAAAGCAATTTTCAAAGACTGAAGTAAAGCATGTTTTTTTGGAAAAACAATTGTCTAAAGAAAAAAATCTGGGCAGCAATTTTCTCTGCAGAACAGACTCGTATATAATTACCCTTTTGCAAATGACTTGCATGCCAATAAAAAAAATTTTTGAAAGAAGCAGGGTGATCGAATTTTCAGTGTGCGGTTTTTGAAGGGCACAGTGTTAATGCACGACGATTTGCTGTCCTTTCCAACTGTGGAGAAATCACTTCACAGGATTGCAAAGAATTCTAGAATAGGATTTTTACGAAGAATAAGAGACGCAATGTATTGCTAAATTGTTTCTATGCTTGACAAAGGGTAATAGCTTCTTGTGAGAAGCAGAAGGGATTTGCATCACTGAACACACAAAGTCTGTCCTCTCCAGAAAAAACAATCCACGGTGTTGACCTGTTCTTCTGAACATCAAGCATTTGGACAGTACCTTTAAAGTATTGGTAAATTTCGAATACCAGTCTTCGGAGAGGTCCGACTACAGGCGGCCTGTTTCTTCGCCAGTTTCAGACAATTCTGTGACACAGATGTTTTCCTCATCTTCATCGAGAATCGCAGCGTCATTATCAAAACCTTCCATGTAAGCATTGGTTTCATTGCAACTTTCTGCAATTGGCTGCAAAAGTGTTTCCTGCGGTTGGTGTGAGACGATGTGGTCGACCTCGATCTCTCTCTCTGTTGCGTCAGCTTTTGTTGTCTCCTTCTTCAACATATTCGATTCTCCATTTCTGAAAGGCATTTGAGAGTCAATCCGTAAGTACAAAGCCGATCCCAGTTGTGAAAAAGATCTTTGGGGATCGACGAATTTAAATCCGGAAAATTTGTAGGCAAACCGCGTCCATAACGTAGCCAGAAGAGCTGAAAGAACACGTGGCTTCTTTTCAATTGGCACTGCTAATTTCTTGCGCATAAATGAAAAGTAGCTTATATCGAAATAGATGGTTTTGTTTCTCTTAGTTAATGCAATGTAATTAGTGATAAAAAGAAAAGAGGAAGAAACAGAAAACAACAAAAACAGAACACAGTTTTTTCGATTGATTCCTGAATGCTTTTGAAAAATCAACTATTTTCCTCATGAAAAAATGGATGCATAACTATAATGAAATAAATGGCAATATTTATGAATAAAGGATACACTTCTTCAAACACACACATGGAGTTATAATAGAATGGTTAGTATTAGTATTTTGCAACTGAAAGCGTCACCATACTGCAAAAGAAACTTTTGCATTTTCGTCAATTCACCAACTGAAATGAAAGCAAACGTTGCGTGATTTCCATAACAGAAGCCACCTGAAATTTACTATGTACTCACGCGCAAGGCTCGCTATTATAAGGCGTATGTTCGCTTCTGCTTAAGGAAGCCAGACCCTCGATTGGCACAAGACTAAATGAGGGATGATGGTGAGCTGCAATTCTATCAAGTTAAATAGTAAATATAATGAAACAATAGAGAACAACTTCCCACAGGGATATCTATGAGTTCTAGATATCCCTGATTCACTAAAGTTATAGCATCAGCAAAATTGTGTCCCAACTCATTTTGTTGTTTGGGCAGAAAAAAATACTTTTTCAACAAATGTTTACAGGTAAACTAATTTCAAGGACAACATGTATCAACATCATAGATTCGAATAAAGCAAGTCTAGTTGAGAAATATTCCACTGAAACTTGAGTAAAAGTTAAGTATAATCTCATTTGACCAAAAACATGGTTTGCATCACATGGAAAAAATTCCGTTCTTGCCGTTTTCTCGTTCTTTTAAATCTGTTGAAATGCAGGAAACAGTTTGTACGGTAATGTCAGAAAAGCTTTACTAAGTTTCGATTTTATTACCGAAAATTTTCAGCAGTGACTTTGGGTTTTCTTCCAAATAGCCAAAAACGTTTGAAAGAGGAGTCTTCAGATGATCCAGATTTCTTTGCTTCACGCGTCTGTAAAATAAAAGACAAGATTTACATCAGATATCACTGAGATCACGTTATTTCCTAAATATTTCCCATATAGCAAGCAGCTCACAATTGTAATTTAATAACTTTTTTGATATTTATTTACCTGCGCTTGCTTCCTGAGAAGTAAGTTGGTTACTTTGAAGCACAACAATTGTGAGTTTCATCTTCACTTCAGGTATTTTTATTGCACTTCGAAGTGATGTTACAGTTTTTTCGACACGTTTTAAAGAAAAAATTAATAAAAATCGTAAGATTTTAAGCCTGAAATTTTGTTCAATTCAAGGCGACGCGTTTGTCACAACAGCATACAACAGTTCTAAAATTAACTTAATCTCATTCCAAATCTCCGCGCATATTATTAATATTGTTAGCAGTATCATTCTTGTAAATTTTTTGTGCTCTTACTTGTGGTTTCGTAAATTGCCGCTTTTCTGTGTAATACGCCTTCTCCAGCTGTTTCTGGTACATCGGATCGAGCACAGGGAACCTCTCCATTTCCTTAGCCTGACGGTACCTACCACAGCAGACTACTGTATATGTTTGCGCGTGAGCAGTATTGCCGTACAATGCAAAAACACTGAATCATAAACCGATAACTGGTGGAAGTGAGATATTGGCAACTTTTATGTTTGTAAAGTTTGAAGGCCGGCATTAAATGATCCTTGCCGTTTTAAACGCTCAGATAGTCTGCGCTCAACACACGAGTTGGTAAAACGAGTTGGATGTGTCACTCGTCACACGACCAAATTGGATGCTTGCACTTTCCGGTTAAGGAGAAAAACTCGCAAGCCGCCATCTTAGAATTGACTGATGATGGACAAGGAACATCCTAAACGTATCACAATGTCTGCTTACGTCTAAAATGTGGCTTGCAATTACGTAAAGTGTTCTACTAGATGAGGAAGGGTCGACAAATCGTCCACGTTTAAATATGGGGCAGTGCCATCGAATCAACAAAAAAATTACAACAAAAAAAATTGGCAACTTGAGATGATTTTGATTACAAACTGTTGGTTAATTCAATATTGTAAAGCTACTCTAGATACAGGGGCGAATCCAGGGGAGCGATTGGGACGCAAAACCTAGGAAAGCATTTTATTCACCATTTATTTTGGACAACCAAGGGGTCGAAAACCGGACAATTGCCCCCGTCGAATTTTTCAAGATTATATTTAGTTATTAGGTACAACCAGTGTAGGGTTGCCAGATCACTTGAAATTTTTTCAAGGGCATTTGTTTCAATAAGATTCGGTCAGTGGCGTGAAGATGTCTGGTGATTCCCGGGACGACTGCTTGATTGTACGCCCCCTAAGAAATTCTAGTATTTGGTAGTGGAGTGGCGCATGATGGTCAATGTAATTGGATATGCGCTGTTTATGACGCCACAATATGAGGTCATTTTGATGTTTGGCGAAGTATGCACTCTCCTTAGTCGTTATTGTAGCCTACAATGTGTCACTGTAATACACATAAATTAATTAGCGCTTCAAGTTAGGAGATCGGAGCAAAACACAGCACTCAGCGCTAAGACAAAGTTGTTCATAACTGCAAACATATCCGGCAACGCGTAAAAACAGGGGAGTAGAACATATTCAGAGCTACGTCAGAGCAGTTCACAGCTGCAAAAATATAGGGTTGTGCATTCAAAGAGTGCAGGAAAACACACTTAACGCTACGATGGGGCGGTTCACAAAAAAATTGCTGCGCGACCAGTGGCGTAACCAGCCAAAAATTTGGGGGGGGGAAAATGTTTTATTTTAGGCGAACAACACTATTTGATTTTAGGCGAATAACACTACGTTAGAAAACGCCTCTTAAAGCACAAAATGACCATATTTCTAAAAATTAGGAGGGGGCCATGGCCTTTTTTGGCCACCCTGGCTGCGCCTATGTGCGCGACTGTCTCTTCGAATAGCAGTCGAGCAGAGAAGGTATACTATGCGGCTGGGATGGCGGACACCCAGGGTTGACAGTTTGAAACTTGCTGAACAAGCTTACACAAGAATTGAAAATGCGCATAAAGTACGCAAATAAACTTTCCTTTTTACAGCATTTATTTGGCTGTTACATGTACAACTACTGTGAGGACAGAACAGATACGCGTTCGTGTGAGCCATTAGGATCAATCCACCCAGAACCGTCGCCAGAAAGTGCTCACTTGGGCGGGATTTTCGTTTGTGCAGGGAGGCTTGACATTAAAAAGTTGTTAAAGTCTCTACTGATTTATAGTATTCCATGATTTAATTTGGGGGGCTTTGTCTGTAGGGGCGAAGCCCACCAAAGCATCCCCGTGGCGACGGGGCTGAATCCGCCTGAACTGCCAATTAGTGACGAAGCTTGAAATGATCTGCGAATTGCAAGCACAAGTGTGAAGCTGCACTAGCGCACACCCAAGGTTGCCACATCAAAAAACGAAACAGGAACTATAGTGATGCATCAAAAGATCAGCTAAACCAAGCAAGATGAAACAGGACACTTTTGAAATTTGGCTCAAAATCAATTAAACGGCCGTAATGATTTTTCAACCCTTTTTTGTGTTTTTTCCTTGATGGCTTGATCTGGGCAAAGTCACGTCACTATCAGTTTAATTGCGTGTGTGCTGCACACCTAGAGTATAGGTCCCTAGTATTGAGGACGGTGAGAACTACTGGCATTTGAGTACGTAAAAACCAGTGTTGACAAAGAAAACAAGTTTCGAAAAATTAAATCCATCGAGCATGTGTTAGTAGCCTTACAATAGGAAAAATCATCTTGCTACAGCATTTTCATATTTGCAGTTTCACTCTTTGGATGCCCACCTTCCTTTGGATGCCCGGGGCCGTCGCCCCGTTTGCCTCTCCCCTCTACACGCCACTGGTTACGGTCTTCGGTGGGCTACTTTCAGATAGCTTGAATCACACATGGGCAAGTCAGGCTATGTTAACCATGTACGAAATTGAAAAATAAACAAAACGTATTGTGAAGACACAACTTTTCTTCAATAAATTACTTTTTACCACACAACTGCTTGTGATGGAACAATCTATACATTGTTCTGTTCATTTACTTTGTTTATTCTTCATTCTTGAATGATCAACGTAATCAATAGTTCTTTAATGAAAAATTTTAAAAATATTCAAGAATTTTCAAGGACGCCGGAAAATGTTCAAGGACAACAAGATGTTTTTCAAGAATCAAGGACAAGAAGCATTTTGATTGCAAATTCAAGGACAATTCTTGGCGCTCAAGGACGTGTGGCAACCTTAAACCAGTGGCGTAGCAAGGGGACACTTTTTGGGGGCGGCACTTTGCTAATTAGAAATCAATTTTTGAGAGGAGTTTAAAATTTCTAGATTTTCTTTACTATTTTAAAATATTTGTTTAAAGTTTTAAAGGTTCCAACTCTTTTAAAATTTTGTGTTTAGAAGCCTTGCTGGTAGGCTAGCCTAATATACACGGCATGTTCCTGTGGAGTCAGAAAATGGATGAAATGTTTACTCAAAAGTCTGGGTCAAATCCATTGTGCTGAAGTGTCCCGTGCAGTGTTTGTCTTGAAATTAAGATTTTTTTAACACATTTACTTGGCGGACAATTGTGCCCCAATCCCTACACCTTCCTCGCCAGACAAAACCATTTCAACCATCCCAGTCAAAAGTCCTTTGAACAAAGGAAAGAGATGACATTCGACGGCAGACTAGCAAAGGTTAGGGCTCCGGTTGTTTGCGGCTTTTATTGCCCTGCGCTCAAGATCTGATGAAAAAGGTTTTGCATGATATCACTGTAAATAGTAAAGGGTGGCTAAATCTTTTATCTCGTATCGTTGGTTCCTCGGTAACGCCCCCGCTGCACATCATAACATCACCTGACACCTAGGCATTGTCAAAGAAGATTTCGCTGGGGCGGCGAGCACAAACGGGCTGGGCCGGGCAATTTCGACCGGGTATGGCAGGCATGGCACGTGCCATGGGCGCCACTTTGACTGGGGCGCAAAAATGCTTGGCAAAAATACAATTTTTTACTTACAGTTTCTCGAACCTCTATCTTGCACCCCATAAGACCATTAACCACAAAGCTGCATCAACACAGCGCCCTTATCTAATGGATTGCGTCGGACCTGCTGCGCCAGTACCATCAACTACTGTATTATGACAATGCGGTGTTGTGACACAACACGACGGTCAGACATTGTGGCAAAACATGAGCGCTCGCTTGCCAATCTACAAGACCGCGTCCTTTTCATGCTATAAGAAAGGCTGAGTACGTCCGTGCTGGTGCGTTCCAGGCAAGGGGATATCAGTCAGAATCTAGTTTTGGACGCGCTTAAGTCAGTGGCTTTGAGAATCTGACTTTTGCGCATATAAATGCTGTTGAGCTCTTCCCATTTACAAATTACTGCTGCAACCCACTCGGACTTCACGAAATTTCTTCGATGGCCACTAGTCGATAATAAGCTAAACACAATACCCTAGTCCAGGGGTTCCCAACCTTTTTACCATCTCGTACCACTTGGGCACTTCGTATTGTCAGCGCGTACCACTTCTTCCAGAAAAACTAATTTGATCGAATCTTAGTTTATTCAGAAGAATAATATACATTAAAATAACAATAAAAGACCACAACTCAATTTAATGAGATTTTTGTTTTTGTTCGATGCGTGGTGTACATTTGTTCAAAAGTTGTAGCAAAGCATCGCAAGTCTTGATGTTACGAAACAATAGGAATAGCATGCTACAGGTTTAGAAACAAAGCCCGATACGTAAACTAGAAAGCTGTGAAACCAGGTTTTTGTGAAAAAATGGAATTTCTCGAGTACCACCTGTAAGATCTTCGCGTACCACAGGTTGGGGATCCCTGCCCTAGTCCAAACTAAGGGAGAGAACCTTAGTCCTCGAGACATCAGCATTTATCATCATTACCGTAGGAACTGAGCAAAAAACGGTAATTCATGAAATAAGAGATTTGTTAGTCTGGTTTAGAGCTACCCTTTTTTCCAAATTTGGCTTTCTGTTCGATGTCCAAACTAGGGATGGCACGGGTCGTCCGGAGCTAAGAAGAAACTGCCCTTTTTTTCTGCCCGGCCAGCCCAGAGCTAACAAGAAATTGCCCGGCCCAGCCCGTTTATGCTAAACTACAACTTATTTTCTGACCCGGACCGGCCCGTGGTCCGTAGTATAAAGTAACCTCAAATGCAAAGTAACAACAAGTTTTCAGTTCATTGTTATTTGGACACTAAACTCATGTAGTCTTACGGTAGTGGCTATAGGTCCGCCAGTGGACCTTCACATTTGAACACTTATTCGTCCGTCACCTGTAACGTGACCCTAATGCATGACGAGAGTGCACTAGACTGTACTACACTTGTTAGTAACATACTAAATCTAAACCAGGGGTCACCAACATGGTGCCCGCGGGCACCAGGTCGCCCGTACGGACCACGTGGGTCGCCCACGGGCCAGTTCTGACAATAGCATAAACACGATCAGTGTCTTCACATTGATAAATATCTTTGATTTTTATTATTAACGATAACATAATATGAAGACAAATTGTGCAAGTTTTTATTTGAAAAGTCTGTGTATTAAACTGGTAGCCCTTCGCATGAATTTGTACCAAGAAATAGC